>WNGI01007370.1_pt1 | contig 12076 bp, 10 predicted proteins | sample 5400621 | NCBI WGS metagenome assembly WNGI01 (sample SAMN13153374, study PRJNA577476) | soil metagenome | isolation source: 20 cm soil or saprolite under Garry oak tree replicate 1 | place: USA:California | collected 2016-06-15 | reverse complement strand
TTCTTTCTAATGAGCTTTACCGAAAGCTCCTTATCGTTTTTCTGCCGCTCGCTGGATTCCATCATGGCGAGCAACATCGCCTTGAGCGCTCTGCGTTTGCTCTGCAGCGCGTCCTTCTTGACGACGAAGATCGACGGCGGGAATGGATAGTCGGGTCGTTCTAATTTTGCTAAGTCGCGAAACCCTTTGCGCTTTAGTTGCAACATGTAATAGCGATTAAACGAACTGCCCATGGTCGTGCCCGCTTCCACCGCCGCGCTCCGGCTGGCTTGGCCGCCGGTCGATAGAAAAGTGATCTTGCGCGGATCGATGCCCATCCGTTCCAGCATGAGGATCGTGTAACCGTGATCCGCCGATCGCGGCCGGCTGGTGCCCAGCGTTTTTCCCTCCAGGTCTTTGGCTGATTTGATCGCCGGATTCACCACCAACCAGTGTTCCGAGGCGGAGCCCCACGCGGCGACGGTGACGAGTGGCGGTGGGTTCTTCGCCGTTAATACCGCGAGGATGGTCTGCGGCGTGCCGAAGACGACGTCGACTTCACCCGCGAGCAGCGCCGTCGTCGAAAGCGTCGACTGCATCCAGATCAACTCGACGTCAACGCCGTTGCGCGCGAAAATCCCTTGTTCCTGGGCGATCCACAAAGGCACGAGGGACGAGCCGATGAACAGCGTGCTGACGCGGAGCTTTTCTCGTTCCTGGCTATGCGCCGGCCCCGGCGCGAAGCAAAGGGCGGATAGGACGAATGAGAAGCAGAAAAACTTTGCGATGGCGATTTTTCTCGCGGTCAAGGTTTTGATCCTTTGCGGCTAGATTCTCCCGGTGCTCCGCAACGCTCGGCAGCTCTGCGGCGGTAGCTGCAGCAGCACGGTCTGGCCTTCATGGACCGACGATGCGGGATGAAGCTTGGTGCGAAGCTTCTGCGCGCCGACGGACAGCTGGCATTCCATGGCGTCGCCCATGAAGATCATCGCTTCGACTTTGGCGCGCAGAACATTTTCATTGGCTGCGACCGATTCTGGGACAATGCTGATGTCTTCGGGACGAATGACGACGATGACGTTTTCACCCTTGGCGATTTTATCCGGCAAGACGCAGCGTAATTGACCACTCGACGTGTTTACGGCGCCGATTTCCCCTGCCGCGTTGTCCTCCCTGTCGACTCGTCCTTCGAGAAAATTCGTCAGACCGATAAAATTCGCGACAAACTTTTCCCGCGGCGCCTGGTAGATTTCGACCGGTGTGCCCTGTTGCACGATTTGCCCTTGATTCATGATCGCGACGGTATCCGACATCGTCAGCGCTTCCAACTGATCATGGGTGACGTAAAGAGTCGTGATTCCCAATCGCTTGACCAATGCTCGAAGCTCAAAGCGCGTTTCCTCCCGCAACTTCGCGTCCAAGTTGCTGAGCGGCTCGTCGAGCAGCAGGACGCGGGGTTCTTTGACGATGGCCCGGGCCAGGGCGAGGCGCTGTTGCTGGCCGCCGCTCAAAAACGGCGCGGGGCGGTCGGCCAAGCCGTCGAGTTGGACGAGCGCCAGTGCGTGTTCGACTTTGTCGCCGATCTGCTGCCGGGAAAACTTATGCTTCATTTCGCGCAGCGGGAAGGCGACGTTTTCAAAAACGTTCAGGTGCGGCCATATCGCATAGGACTGAAACACCATGCCGATGTTACGGCGGTACGGCGGCACGACGGTCCGGTTTGCCGAAGAGTAGACAAGATCATCGCCGACGAAGATTTCGCCTTCTTGCGGCGTCTCCAAGCCGGCGACGGAACGCAGCGTCGTCGTTTTTCCGCACCCGCTCGGGCCGAGCAGCGTGAAGAATTGTCCTTGCTTGATATCCAAATCGATGCCGCGCACGGCGTGCACCGAGCCGCGGTCCGTTTGGTAAAATACATGCAAGTTCTGGATGCTAATCATAGCGACGGTGGCTGGATCAATTGACGGCGGAAACCAACGTAGCGAACGAGCAAAGTCAAAAGCAATAGCGTCAACATCAAAAGCGTGCCGATGGCGGCGACCGCAGGGACGTAGCCTTCGTCCCACATGTTCCAGATCAAAATCGACAGCACTTGATTCTGCTGTCCTTCATAGAGAATCAGCGGCAGCCCGGCGATGCGCACCGCGTGCAGCACCACCCAGATCCAGATGCCGACCAAAGTCGGCGCCATCAAAGGCAGAAAGACGCGCCACATCATGCGCCACGGCGGCGCGCCGCTGACGTAAGCGGCCTCTTCGAGCTCTTTGTGCACTTGCAAGAGCGACGCGCTCATGGAGCGGGTGCCGTAGGAGAGAAAGCTGACGGTGAAACCGATCGAGATCGCCCAAATTGTCCCGTAGATCGGCAGGAAGTCGATTTTCAAGAAGACCCAGAAAAACGCGATGCCGAGGACGATGCCGGGAATCGCGTGCGGCATGAAGGCCAATTGATCGAGCACCTTTCGCCCCCAGAATTTGCTGCGCACGACCACCAGTGACACCAAGAAAGAAAGCACGACGGTCATCGTCGCTGTCGCCACGACCATGACGGCGGTGTTTTTCAATGCCGAGGCGACTTCACCGTACTGCGCCAAGAACCGATAGTTCTTCAGCGTGAATCCTCTGAATGCTGCCAACGATGGCGGCTGCAGAAATGCGAGAAACGACGCGTAGGTGAAGGCCAGGAAGGGCAGCACGATGGCGAGAAACAAATAAAGCAGCACAAAGCCTAGGGCGAGATAGCGCCAATTGGCTAATTCAAGCTGGCGCGGCCGATACGCTTTGCCGGTGATGATCGTAAAGCGTTCCACCCGACTGATGAGCCGGGTGTAAAAAAAAGTCGTGATGACGGCAATGAAAAGATAAACCATCGCCAGAGCATTCGCTTGCCCGTAGACAGGCAAAAACGTCGCGCTGCGCACGATTGCGTAGATTTTCGTGCTGAAAACATGGATGCCGGCGGGGAGCCCCAAGATTCCCGGAATCTCGAAAACCTCCAGCGCGGTCATCGCTTGATAGATCATCACAGCGACTAAACCCGGCGCGAGCAGGCGCAGGGTGATCTTGCGCAGAGTCGAAAACGGCCGCGCACCGGAAACCGCCGCGGCTTCTTCCAGCGACGGATCCATGCCGCGCATCAGCGGCACGAGCATCAAAAACGCCGTCGGCACCAGGCGCAAGCCTTCGAGAAAAACCATGCCGCCGAGGGTGTAAATATCGATGGGCGGTTCGGAGAGATTGAACAGACTTTGCAACGACTTGTTGATGAAACCGATGCGCGGACTTAACAGAATCACCCACGCCATTGCCTGGAGCATGCCCGGCACGGCAAGCGTCATCGGCACCCCAGCGTAGATCCAGATTTTCCCCGGCATGTTAGTGCGCTCGACGAGCCACGCAAGCGCGACGGCCATGCTGATGCCGATCAAAACGCTGCCGGTGACATAGATAAATGTGTTGGTGAATAATTCGTAAGTGCCTGGATCGCCATAAACCTTGACGTAGTTGACCCATCCCATGGTGTCGAGAGAAAAATCTCCCGGCAGTCTCGCTGTGCTGAAGCTACCCAGGATGAGAAATACCACCGGCAAACTCACCAGGCCCAAGACAAGAAAGAAAATTCCGTGTTGCCAGAGACTGAGTCGGAGCGCGGACATGGTTTGAAGGATAAATTATAAAGGCAAAAGGATAAAAAAACGGCAGGACAGAATATCCGAGCATCGGTCGTTGCGAGCGCATCCGATTTTATCCTTCATCCCTTTGCCTTTATCCTTTTATTATCTGCCGCGGCGTCGGCCGCCGGTTTTGAGCCAGAGCTCGTCCCAGTAGGCCAAAAGCTTCGGCTGAATCTCGACCTCGATGGCAGGATCTCGGAAGGCGTCCTTTTTTCCCAGGATTTCGTCGGCGAACGGCAGCAGCTCCTTGCGCTGCAACTGTTTGTGCACCGGCGGCGCGTAGTCGGCGCTGTACTGGGCGATTTGCCCTTCCTTGCTCAAAAACCAATTGACGAACATGCGCGCAGCGTTGATATTTGGCGCGCCTTTGAGAATCCCCATTTCTGAAACTGCCGCCGGCACCGGCTCCGGACAGTGATAGCTTACCGGAGCGCCCTCTTGCTGCTTCTGGTAGGTGCGGTATTCGGCCGAAGGGATGCTGGCGTAAAATTCGCCCGCGGCGGTGAGCTCCAACATGGCGTTCATGCCTTCGCGGCGGAGCTGCGGTTTGACATCGTTGAGTAATCTGGCGAGGAAATCCTTTGCCCATTTTTCGCCGTTGGTCTTCCATAGACTCAATGCCCAAAGTTGCGGTCGATTGCCGATGGCGAGATTGCCGTTGCGAAATTTTGCATTGGTCAACAAATCATCCCAACGCTTCGGCATCTCCTCTCTCTTGAACTGCCGCGTGTTGTACGCCATGCACCAGTAACGCATGTGCATGCCGACCCACAGCCCTTCGGGATCGACGGTTTCCGGCGGATTATTTTTCAAGTTGGGAATTCCGCGCAGATCGTCGAGCGCGCCGATCTCGCGAAACATGAAGTAGCTGCCGCCCAAACCGGTGATGATGTCGGTGACGATTTTCTTGTTCTTGTACGCCACCAAGGTACGCACGGCGCGGTCTTCATGACTGGCGCGTGAGTATTCGATATTGATGAACGGGTACCGCTCTTTGAATGGACGAGCGAGAGTTTCGAACTGCCCCGGGTCGAAGGTGGAAAAAATTCTGAGTTTGCCTTCCTTGCGCGCGCCGTCAAGCCACGCCTTGGGAACTTCCAGTTCCTTATCCAAGTTCGCGAACAGCGACGGCTCGAGCTTGAGTTTTTTGGCCATCTCTTCGGTCGACTTCGGCAGCGGCGCTGAAGCGGAGTGGCTTTGAGCTACGATAAAAAACAGCGTAATGAGCGCGAAGAAAACCGCAGGGGGCAATATTTTTCTCTTCATGACGGATTACTCCTGCTTAGCCGACCGTTTTCTCGGCGTGGACAGGTATTCCTTCAGCAGCGGCGAGTCGTAGTTCGCGGGTCCGATGCCGCTCAGATGCGCGTAATACTTGCCGGCAGATTTTCCATTCTCATATTTTGTCCCCATGTAAAGCAACGGATTCGAGTCGGCGCGGTAGAGCTCGTCCGCCATCGCGCCCTTGCGGATATGCGTGGCTAAAACTTCACCGACAAAAAGATCCATATCGTCATCAAAAGGAATCTGCCGCACCACCTTATATTCCACGTTGCCGATGGCTTCGCCGATGAGCGGCACGGAGACTTTCGACGGCTTGACCGCGGTGAGTCCCGCGGCTTGCCACTTGTCAACATCGCGGCCCGAAACGTAGCCGCCGAAAACAACGATGTCCATCATTTTGTCGGTCGGCGCGCTCATGACAAACTCGCCACGTTCGAGCATGTAATCATAAGTCAAAGTTTTTTTCTGAATCGCCACCACCATGCGCGACGGCTCGGCGCCCGTCGGCGTGAACCACATGGCCGTCAAAAAATTGAGCCGATCATTTTGGCCGCGGGTTACGACAAGCGCCGGCACTCGAATCGAAAATGGTTTGTTGCCGTGGTTACCGGCCTCGAAGTCAACGGGGTCTTGCCAATCCATCCTGGTAGTCATAAACCATCGACTGCCTATCACGGATCATTCCCGAGCGCTATCGGTAAGACACGGTTGACGAGCTGCCTCCTGGATCGATATACGACATGCAAAATAGTTACTGCAATCGCGTGAATTGCGATCTCACGCGCCCTCGGCAACGGGAAGGAAACATGCTGGACGCTATGTTGGAGCTAGTTGTCGAGGTCGTCCTTGAGTTCATCTCCCAACTATTGATCGAAATCGGATTTGAATGGATAGCCGAATGTTTTCACCGTCGCGCGACCTTGAGCACGGTGCTTGCGTTCATCGCCATACCGCTGTTCGGTGGGTTTATCGGGTTAATCTTATCGAACACGTTCCCTCAACGAATCGTTCCTGGGCCAACTGTTCCGGGCATAAGTTTACTGTTATCGCCACTGGCAACCGGCATGGTGATGAAACTATTCGGTGACTGGCGCAGAAGCCGCGGCCATCAACCTACTGTGCTCGCAACTTTTTGGGGAGGTGCGTTATTCGCCTTTTCCATGGCTTTGGTACGGTGGCTAAGAGTTGGCTAACCGCTACGATCAATAGTGCGGACTACAGTTCTCACGCTGTCACAGATGGCAGCCCCGCCGCCTGCCTCGTTCCATTAATCTCATCGAGCACCATTTGTTCCACTGACTGAATCTCCCAATCGAATTCTTTCACAGCGCGAGAGTTGTCAAAGTTCCAAGCAGGGACGCGCGCGTTTTCATCAAAGGCAATTTCCGCGTTTGGGAGATGTTTTTTCACGATGCCCGCAATCTCTCTGCCCGTGGGCGACGGCCCGGTGCCCATGTACGTGTCATATTTGACTTCATCAGCGAGCGCGATCTTGGTGTAGAGTTGCGCGATGTCGGCGACGCCGACGATGTTGCGCGGTCCGGATGACGGCCAGTTGGCGAAGCCGGGTTTGCCGAGCGCAGGATCTTGAATCATTCGGCGCGAGAAAGCGGTGTTGCCGGGACCGATGACCGCCGCTGAGTGAACCTTGACGATCTGAATGCCAAAGGTTTTGCTGTAACGCTCGGCCATACCATTGTTGAGGAGCTTCATGAGACCGTACAGGTTTTTGGGCGCGCGCGGTTCGGTGTTTTCATTGATCGATTCATCACCGTAGCCGTCCTGGTAGCCAAAGATTCCAACCGTGCTGGCGAAGACGACGCGCTCGAGATGCGCCAGCCGCGCGGCCTCGAAGAGATTCGTTACGCCGATGATGTTCACGCGCGCGGCGTTGAGAAGATCGCGGCATTCGGGCGCGAGCAGCGGCGTCATGAAATAGCCGAGGGCGACGATCCGCTCGATTCCGTGATCGACGATTGCCGACATGACTTCTTCCAAATTCGTCATGTTGCCTTGGATGAACGGCACGCCGGGCACGCACCATTGCGCGGGCGCGGGCACTAGGTCGAATGCGACGATTTCCGCACCTTCGGCCGCTAAGTGCGTTACGACGTGGCGGCCGATGTAGCCGCCGCTACCGACGATCATGATCTTCATGGAACGACCTCCGAGTGCTGGTAGTGATTCTATACGATGGTGCGGGCGATGGACGCAAGATCGAAGTGCGTTGCCAGCTTCGTAGGATGGGTGGAGCGAAGCGACACCCATCGTTAGCTAACGCGAGTCAAATTCGATGGGTATCGTCGCGTGGCGACTCAACCCTACACGTTCTTGAAAGCTCTAGTCCCTACTTCGGCGCGAACACCAAGAAATACTGGTACGGCAAAAATGTGTGTTCATTGGCGAGTCGAAAGCCGTTGCTCTCCAGCTGTTTGATCAAATCTTCGCGGGCGATTTTCATTTGCAGCGGCGGACCGAATGGAAGCTCCTTTTTGTGAAAGTCGATCATGACGACTTCGCCGGCGGGCTTGAGCATCTTTTTCATCAACGAAAGATACTTCGTCTGATTCTCGACATGGTGCCAGACCTCACAGATAAAGAAGCGATTCACCGATCGGTCGGGCAGCAAGGGGTCGTCAGCGTCGGCGAGAATCGAAACGACATTCGTGGTTTTCTCCTCGCGGATGCGCCGGTTGACGTGGAGGATCATATCGGGGCTGACATCGACGGCGTAGATTTTTCCTTTAGCACCGACCTGGTGCGCAAGACGGAACGTGAAGTAACCGGAGCCGGCGCCGATGTCGGCGATCACTTCGCCCGGTTTAAGATTCAACGCAGTCAAGACTTCGTGCGGTTTCTGATAGGCGTCGCGCTTGGGATCGTCGAGGGACCCGATATAGGCCTTCGGATCGTTGTGCAGGCCGTGCATCTCACGTTCATCGCGTTTGACGGCATCTTGGGCCGACAGAGTCGAAGGAAATAATATCAGGGCGAGGATAAGAATACGGATCATCAGACGATTCCTCTTGAAGCCTATTTCAGTAAGGCTCGTTAGAACCTATCACAATTTTTGACCGTTCCAATTGCGCCGGCAAAGTTGTTTCCGCGCTGGCAAATACGTTGCTTGCCTCCACATTTCCCTGTATTTGTAGGCGCTATGGCGCAGACAGAACTCAAACGACAAATCGGTTTATTCGACGCCGTGATGTTGATCTCCGGCGACATGATCGGCACTGGAATATTCATTTCTACGGGGGCCATCGCCGCGCAAGTTCTATCGCCCGGGGGCGTGCTTCTGGTTTGGATCTTCGGCGGGGTGCTGGCTCTGACGGGCGCGTTAAGCTGTGCCGAGCTTTCGGCGAGTCTACCGTACGCCGGCGGCGACTATAATTATATTCGGGAAGCTTACGGCAAGTTGATGGGGTTTCTTTCCGGCTGGTCGTCGTTCCTCGTGACGTTTTCGGGAGCCATCGCTTTCCTCGCCGTGATCTTCAACGAGTACATGTCGTTCTTCTTTCCCGTGCTCGGAAGCAAGGATGTCCTCTTTTCCGCGGCGATACCCCTGGTCTCGATCAACGTTACCGTCGGTACTCTCTTCTGCATCTTCGTCGTGTTGGTGATTTCCGCGTTGCATTGCATCGGTGTGCGTCAAGGAACCGTCACCCAAAACATCTTGACGGTGATCAAGATCGGTTCGCTGGTGGGAATCATTTTGCTTGGTATATTTGTCGGCAAAGGCAGCACCGCGCATTTTAGTCCTCTATTCGACTGGGACAAAATCACCAAATCGAGTGTCTTCGCCTCGGCTTTTATCCCGGCGATTTTCGCTTACTCGGGTTGGAATGCGGTCATCTACATCGCCGGTGAAGTTAGGGATCCGGAGCGAAATTTGCCCAAAGCCTTGCTGATCGGAAACCTGATCGTGATTGTGCTCTACCTGGCGATTAACATGGTTTATATCTACGGCGTGCCGGTGACCGAGATGAAAGGCGTGGCGCGAATTTCCGAAGTGGCGACGACGGCGTTGTTCGGTTATCCGACCTCGGCATGGATTACGGCGCTCATCACCGTGTCGATTCTCGGAGCGCTCAACGTCGTGACGATGCTCGGACCGCGGATTTATTACGCGATGGCGCGGGACGGCGTGTTTTTTAAGCGGCTGACCTACGTTCATCCAAAATTCGGCACGCCAAGTAGCGCGATCATTCTCCAGGCGGTCTGGTCATGTTTGCTCATTCTCACCAACACATGGGGAACCTTGTTTACCTATGTGAGCGTGGTCATCACCTTGTTCTCAGCGCTGACGGTGGGCTCCGTCATCGTGCTGCGGTACAAACAACCGCAGTTGAAGCGGCCCTACAAACTCTGGGGATACCCGATCGTGCCGATTCTTTTCGTCGTGACGAATTTATGGATCGTGTGGGGATCGATCACGGAAAATGCTAAAGATTCCCTGATCGGGCTCGGTATCGTTTGCCTTGGGATACCAGCGTACTTGATCTGGCGGTGGCGGACTGTAAAGAAGTGAATGGATAATTGATAATGGAGAACTGATAACGGCGGAGCGGGCAATTCCTAATTTTCCATTCTGCATTATCCATTCTCCATTAATTGGAACCCATGGCTATTCGCATCACCAAAGTCTATACGCGCACCGGTGACAAGGGCGAAACTGCTCTGGTCGGCGGCAAACGAGTGCCCAAGGATTCGCCGCGCATCGACGCCTACGGGACGATTGATGAATTGAATTCGGTTGTCGGTCTGGCGCGGGTGTTCAACGAAGAAAGTCTCGAAGCCGGCGAGGGGCATCGATTCCTAGACGAGGTTCTGTGCCGCGTTCAAGATGAGCTTTTCGATCTCGGCAGTGAATTGGCGACGCCGCCGGAATTTTTCAAAGAGGGTATACCAGGCGGCGGACGGATCGGTGCCTATCTGCATCAATGCCGTACGGTCTGCCGCCGCGCCGAGCGCGAGATCCTGCGGCTGTCGCGTACGGAGGACATCAATCCTCGCGTCATCAAGTACATCAATCGCCTCAGCGATCTTTTCTTTGTCTTGTCGCGCTGGATTGCCAAGCAAACCGGCCAGACCGAGTATCTGTGGCAACGCGGACTGATGGAGAGGCCAAAGGGTAAATAATTTTGGATTTTGGATTGCCGATTTTGGATTAGGGGATAAAGGCCTAAGATGCATTCGCAAGAAAGTTCGGCTCTGTGCTCTGATAATCTAAAATCCAAAATCTAAAATCGAAAATTGGGATGGGGGATTCATGAAGTTATTGGAAGGGAAACGGGCGGCGATTTTCGGTGTCGCCAACGATCGCAGCATCGCCTGGGCGATTTCCGAGGCGTTTCACGCCGAAGGCGCTGAGCTGGCGTTTACTTACGCCGGGGAAATTTTGGAAAAGCGGGTGCGGCCACTGGCAGAAGGGATCGGCTCGAAGATTATTTTGCCTTGCGATGTCACCAAAGACGAAGAGGTCGAAAAGGTTTTCGCGACGCTCAAGCAAAAATGGGGCGGACTGGATATTTTGGTGCACGCCATCGCCTTTGCCAACAAAGAAGATCTGTCCAATCCTTACGCGCAAACCAGTCGGGCGGGTTTCCACCTTGCAATGGACGTGAGCGCATATTCCTTAGTGGCACTCGCACAACGGGCGGCGCCGCTGATGGAGGAGCGCAACGGTTCGATCGTGACGCTAACTTACATGGGTTCGGAGAAAGTCATTCCCAACTATAACGTCATGGGTGTGGCGAAGGCCGCGTTGGAAGCCAGCGTGCGTTATCTCGCGCACGATCTCGGTCCGAAAGGGATTCGCGTCAACGCCATTTCCGCCGGGCCGCTGCGAACGTTAGCAGCGGCGGGCATCTCCGATTTCAAATCCATGCTGCATCACGTCGCCGAGCGCGCGCCGCTCAAGCGCAATATCGGCGCGGAAGAAGTCGGCAAGACCGCGCTCTATCTTTGCAGTGATTGGGGCAGCGCCGTCACCGGCGAAGTGGTGCATGTCGATGCTGGATACAATATTATGGGAATGTGAGAGATTGGGTAAATGGAGTGATGGAGTAGTGGAGTGTTGGCCTGATTTACCCAATACTCCATCACTCCAGTACTCCAACACTCCAGCGAGGTGTATATGCCGATAAAAGAAGTCACACCGCAGCAGGCTCACGAAATTCTCACCAACGACACTAGCGTCGTTTACATCGACGTTCGCACGGAGCGCGAGTTCGCCAATGGACATCCGGCTGGGGCGGTGAATATTCCGGTGGCGTTCCCCGACCCGGCGCGCGGCATGATGGTGAACGCGGACTTCGTCAAAGTCGTCGAAGCAAGCTTTCCTCACGACAAGAAGATCGTCGTCGGCTGCCAGGCCGGGCCGCGCTCCAACGCTGCGGCGGGACTGTTGCAGCAGGCCGGTTATCAGGACGTTTCCAACATGCTCGGCGGCTTCGGCGGCATGCGCGATCCGATGGGCACCGTGATCGCGCCGGGCTGGTCAAACTCAGGGTTGCCGGTGAGCGATGACAATGGCGAGGGAGTGAGCTACGAGTCGTTGAAATTAAAAGTTAAAAAATAAAAAAGTTCGGACGCCTGTCGCCAGACCAATTCTCCATTTTCAATTTTCCATTTTTAATTACCAGCCATGTTGTACTTCAAACAAATCGAAATCGGGCCGATGCAGAATTACGTCTATCTGATCGGCTCGACGGAAACTCGCAAAGCGGCGGTGGTCGACGCTGCTTGGGAGATCGACACGATTCTCAAGATCGCGGCGCAAGACGATATTGAAATTACCCACGCTTTCATTACCCACACCCACCCCGACCACGTCGGCGGGCACTTCTCGGGGATCGAAATTCCTGGGGTGAACGAGCTTTTGAGCAAGTGCAAACTCAAAGTCGTGGTGCACAAGGCGGAAGCAGAGTTTCTTAAGGGGCTGTCGTCATCCGATATGATCAAGAGCCACAATGGTGACAAAGTGGATGTCGGCGGCGTGGAGATTCAATTACTGCACACGCCCGGCCACACGCCGGGATCGCAATGTTTTCTCGTCGAGAATCGCATCGTCTCGGGCGACACGTTGTTCATCGATGCCTGCGGCCGAGTGGATTTTCCCGGCGGCAACGCCGAGCAGAT
>WNGI01004822.1_pt1 | contig 12077 bp, 8 predicted proteins | sample 5400621 | NCBI WGS metagenome assembly WNGI01 (sample SAMN13153374, study PRJNA577476) | soil metagenome | isolation source: 20 cm soil or saprolite under Garry oak tree replicate 1 | place: USA:California | collected 2016-06-15 | reverse complement strand
CATCGATCTACTAGGTACCGGACGTCTTATGGCGTGGTTTCGTGGTGTGGGTCTTGGCTGGCGCGCCGGCCTGGCGCACCGTGGCGCTCGAGGTCGACTTCGCGACACGCGACGCCTTTCCCTTCCCGCTCTTCTGCGCCGCGACGCGCGTCACTGGCTCATCCAACAGGTGCTCGAGCTGCATGTCGGTGGCACCCGAACGCAGACGCTCCTGAACGCGGGCGAGCGCGTCATGCGGGGACATGTCGCTGGCAATGAGCTGGCCACTCACATGAAACGGGACGTCGAGCGCGCGGTTCGCAGGCACCGACCGCGCGAGCGCGCCGATGCCGGCCGTGTCGGTGTCACGGCGAAGCAATTCGGCAGCCGCTACGATCTCACCGTCGCTCGGCTCGCGGCGATCCGCGGCGGCGAGCAGCATGTGCGCTCGTCGCATGCGCTCGGCCTCGCCGGCGATGGCGCGCTCGATGTCCTTCGGCGCGACGTGATTCGCCGCGAGCTTGAGGGTGCGATTCTCGAGCGCCACTGCGGGTAGTCCATCGGACTTCGCGCCGACAACCGTGCTGAGTATGCGCTCCGCCGTCGACCGTGGTAGCACCTTCTTGATGCGCGCCGACGCCGAGCTGCCGTCCGTGCCCGTGCCGGCGCCGGTCGTCACCGTAGCCGTCGCGATTACGGAGCTCTGCGTTTCGAACTCGTCGTGGATCGTGCGCGCGAACCGGTCGGTGACCCAACGCTTGCCGTCGACAATGAAGGCGTACTCGAAGCGACCGGGCTTGAGTCGCAGCGTAGTCGCCCAGGATCCCGCGCCGATATGTGCGAGCGGTGTGGCACTCGCATCCCAGCGATTGAAGTCGCCGATGACGGAGACCGCGCGCGCCCTCTCGTCGGAGAGAACGAAGCGAGCAAAGAGGATCGTGTCGCTATGGGATACGCGCACGGTGTCAGTTCGCCTAACGATGCGCGGCGACGCGGCGGTCGCCTTCGCGCCGTGCCCGACTCGCGCCTTCGCGTCGCTCCGGCCCCGCAACGCGTCGCCGGCGGCGAAGGCCAGCGCGATGAGGGCCGCGGCTGTGCCCATGCCGGCGATCTGCGCGAAAGTGGGGCGGCGGTGCAAGACGCCGAGGCTCGGTGGCGCTGGCGCGGGCCGCGCTGGTGCTTTGACGCTCGGCGCGGGCGCTGCTTTCGGCACCACCGTGATAGGTGGCGCGCCCGGTTGGGACAGCGGCGGCGGCACTTCATGGGACTCGCCAGGCCGAAGCAACTTGGCCATGAGCCGATCATCGAAGCTGTCATTGAGCACTTCGGCGCGACGCAACGGCAGGGCAACACGGACGGGGAACGATGGCCCAACCTTCCCCGCCCCATCGACCGGACGCGTCATTTCCTCGCGATGCTCCTTATGCCAGTGAGGCAAGAGCTCGCGCAGCCGCGCGCAGGCGCGATCGACCTGTCGCTCCAGCGTCACAACGCTCGCACCAGTGAGCGCCGCGATCTGTGGGTAGGTCAGCTCCTCGATGTATTGCAGTATGAACGCCTCGCGATTGATCGGATCGATCTGATCGAGGGCGCGTTGGGCTTCGGACCCCCCGTCTGTGTTGGGTGGAGCCGACGAGGCGCTTACCGCCTCCGTTTCGCCCGTCAACCGGCGCTCGCGCACTGCTCGGCGAAGGGCCCGTGCCCGGCACTCATTGATGACGATGCGGAAGAGCCAGTCGCTGAACTGATCCGGCTCCTTCGCCCGGGCCAAGGACTGAAATCCCCGAACGAAAGCGGTTTGCAGCGCTTCGTCGGCGGCATCGTAGGCGCCGAGCATGCGAATGGCGTAGCGCGTATGGACATCGCGATAGCGACCGACCAGGGTCGCGAACGCGGCAACTTGTCCTTTCGCCGCCGCGGTGACGAGGTCGCGATCGGAGTTGGGGGGCATGCCATTGGGACTGATCATGCCCCTGTGAAGGTCACAGGAAAGGGCTCGCGGCGTATGGTTCCAGGCAGCCTTCGTGGTTGTCGGCACGATACAGGAGGGAAACAGGATGAGCGTCATGACGTTCGCGGGCCAACTCGAGGTTCGCATGCGGGCCTTTCGTCAGCTGCACGAGAGCGGATGTTTCGTCATTCCTAACCCATGGGATGTCGGCAGCGCGCGCCTGCTCGCTCAGCTGGGCTTCAAGGCACTCGCGACCACCAGCTCAGGATTCGCCTGGTCGCTCGGTCGTCCCGACAATCACGTCAGTCTTTCGGAAGCGTTAGGCTACTTTCGCGCCGTGAGCGAAAGCGTCGACGTGCCGGTGAGTGCCGACTTCGAGGGTGGGTTCGCGGTCAGTCCACACGAGGTGGGCGCCAACGTGGCGCTTGCGGCGCAGACCGGCATCGCCGGACTCTCCATCGAGGATTCGACGGGCGAGGCCGGACGGCCGTTATTCGACTTCGATCTTGCCGTGGACCGAATTCGCGCCGCACGACGCGCGTTGGACGAGAGCCGCGCCGCCATGCTCCTCACCGGCCGCTCGGAAGGATTCGTCGTCGGCCGACCGGATCTGCGCGAAACGATTCGCCGCCTAACGGCATATGCGGACGCGGGTGCCGACTGCCTCTTCGCCCCCGGTCTTCGGGCGGTCGACGACGTAGCAGCGGTCGTCCAGGCTGTTGCACCCAAGCCGGTGAACGTCCTGGTCAGCAGTGACTTTACGACGGTGGCCGCGCTCGCGAGCGTCGGAGTTCGCCGAATCAGCGTCGGCGGCGCGCTGGCGCGCGCAGCGTGGGGCGGTTTTTTGCGAGCCGCGAGGGAGATCGCGGAGCACGGCACGTTCGACGGACTGAAGGTGGCCGTGCCTTCCGCGGAGATGGAAAGCGCCTTTGCGGTTCAACCGCACCGCGTAGATCGCGACGCGCGCTGATTCGTTATCGCGCTGTTGGCGCCCCGGCCGACGTAACGAGGCGTGCTGCGTCGGGCATGTACACCTCGAGGCCGAGACTCGGAAGCGTCCGCGAGTGTCCGGCGATCAATTGTCGTTGATAGTGATCGTTGTCAAAATCGAACGGATCATCAGCATTCTCATCGACGACGAACAGCTCGGCCTCCGTCATGTACAACTTGCCAAAATGGAGCGTTCCGCCACGGTAGAGCATGTAGTTTTGCGCCGTGGAGTCCGGCAGATGAGGCGGAGCGGACGCGACGTCGGCGGCATTGTTGGGAGCGAAGAGCTGTTCGAGTCGATCACCGGCGACGCGCACGGCGACGAGGCGTCCGCGAATCGCCGGCGGCGGCAGGAGCATGAGTGGCGACAGGATGAGATCATTGCCCTCCACGGCGACGCCCTTGGCCTTCGACAGGTTGAGCATCTTCTGAAGGCTGAGTCCGAGCGCGCGCATGAGTTTCGCCCCGTCGACGCCGAAGATGCGGATCTTCGTCGGATGCAAGCGCATCGTTTGTTCGGCGGTGAGGGCGATGGTGCTCGTGATGTCGAAGGGAATGTCGACGCCCTTGTGGAGCGTGCCCCTGAGTCCGAGCTCCGCACCGCGCATCGCGACCTTCAAGTGCTTGAGCGGAGCGCCCGGATAGGCGAACACGTATCGATTCATGAGGTTCGTAAGATCACTCGCCGTGAGCCCAATGGTGCCGGAGTCGACGGTGAGGATGTAGCTCGTCTTGTCATCGAAGTCGACGACGCCACGCTTGACGCTGCGCATCTGTCCGTTGAGCGTGGCAATGCGGAGGAGCACGCCGTCGCCGACGTGGAAGTCGACGTTGCGCATTGTTACGCGCGTGGGTCCCGGCGACCCGACGATGATCGGGACGGAGTCGATAAGGCGTGTCGCGAGTGCCGCCTGACGAGTCCCGGCGGCGTTTGCCCATGCCAGGCGAATGACGAACACAGCGGCGACGCTCACCGCTGCAGCGAAGACGACCGGTCCCCGCATCATCATCATGCTGGCGTAATGGGGCACATCCCGTACCGAGCCATTCGGTGCATCAAGGCATGAGACGCGAGTACGTCGTGCGCGTCACGAGCAATCGGCGCTGCCCGAATCGCGCGGAATTCAGGCTCTATCATGAAGCCCGTTGCACGACTCGGAGTTCCCGCCGGTTGCGAACGAGGAGTGAGCGCCTCTAGTCGCTTCGCAGCGCCGCGATCGGATCGAGTCCGACGGCGCGACGTGCCGGCAAATACGTGGCGATGAGAACGACGAGCGCCAGCGCAATCGGTGCGAGCGCAAATGTCAGCGGGTCACTCGGTGAGAGCCCGTAGAGGAGACCGGCCATCAGCTTTGCGACAACCACCGCGCAAACCAGTCCGATCACGAGACCCCAGGCGCCAAGCCGCGCGCCGCCGCCCATGACGAAGCGCAGCACGCCGCCGGGCGTCGAGCCAAGCGCGAGGCGGACGCCAATCTCTCGGGTGCGCTCGGCGACGCTCCCGGCGACGACGGCGTAGAGACCGACAGCCGCGATGAGAAGCGCGAGCGCGGCGAAAAAGCCAGCGATGCTCGCCGCCATGCGCGACGTCGCGAACCCGCTCTCGACACTTTGTTGCAGCGTCATGACGCCAAACGTGGGCAGCGTCGGGTCGATGCTGGCGATGACGGCCCTGACCTGCGGCAGCACCGTTGCCGGCTCGCCGCGGGTGTGGACGATGAGCGTTTCCCAATCACGGTATCGTTGCCGGAGTGGGACGTAGGCGCGGTCGTGACTGCGCTCACCGAGCGAGGCGAACGTCGCGTCCCCAACGACGCCCACGACCATCACCTCCGGACCGGAGGCACCGCCGCGCCGGGCGCGTTGACCAACGGGATCCTTTCCCGGCCACAGCCGGGTCGCCAGGGAACGGCTAACGAGCATCACGGGCGGCGCGCCGGCGGTGTCCGCGGCGCTCAAGTCCCGGCCGGCCTGGAGACGCAAGCCTAACGTCTTGATGAAATCATCGGTGACGAACGTTGCGTCGGTACCCACCGTGCCATCTTTCGCGTTCGTGCGCGCGCCTTCGGCGTAGAGCGAGATGCTTCGGCCATATGTATCGAACGGCACGGGGAACGCCCACGTCGCGGCGATCACGCCCGGCAACGACCGCGTCCGCGTCAGTACGTCATCGAAGAAGCGGCGTCCACGAGTCTCGTCATAGTTTTGGAGCCCGACGTTCACGGATAGGAGCAATCGGTTCGACTGATCGAAGCCGACGTCGATCGCGCGCGCGACGAACAGGCTCCGCACGAAAAGAGTTCCGCCGACAAGAAGCACGACTGACATTGCCAACTGTGTCACGACCAGGAGGTTGCGGATCCGGCTCCCTGCCCTCGTACCGCGCGCGCGCGCGCCGATGACGCTCGCCGGAGTCAGTGCGAGATTCGGCCGCGACGCGCGAATTGCCGGCGCCAACCCGAACAGAACGGCGGCGAGGACAGCCACTACTCCGGTGAAAAGCGCTACCCGATAGTCGGCGGCCGAATCGAGCCCGACCCGAAACTGAAGGTGTGGCAGCATGTATCTCTCGAGCAGCGGGTCGAGCCTAACGATCACCGCCGCAATCACCGCCCCTGGCGCCGCGAGCACGAGCGCCTCGGCGAGCAATTGGCGGGCGAGACGGCCCCGCGAGCACCCTAACGAGAGACGAATGGCGATCTCGTGAGCGCGTGCGGCCGCACGGGCGAGTTGCATGTTCGCGAGGTTCGCGCAGATGATGAGCAGCGTGATAATCGATGCGAACAATCCCATCGCCGATGCGAGGACCAACACGCGCGGCTTCACGAAGCCGGGATGGTCGGTGCCGCCAGCGGCGGGCAGAATCATCACACCCAGATTCGCGTTCGTGGCCGGATACGCCCGGGCGAGCCGCGAGGCAAAGAGCCCGGCCGCGCGCGCCGTCTGTTGCTCGCTCCAACCCGGATGCATGCGGCCAACGACATAAATCCAACCGTCGCCGCGTGATTGCAGGAGGTTCTTCGATCCCGGCATGACGACGTCGTGCATCCCGACGGGAACCCACATCTCCGGCCAGAAGCCGAACGTTCGCATCCCTTTGAACCCCCGCGGCGTCACACCCGTGATCGTGAACTCCGCGCCGTTGATTCGTACGACACGGCTAATAACGGACGAATCGCCATGAAAGCGATGTTGCCAGGATTCGTAACTGAGGACGACGAATGGGTTCGCGCCTTGTGGTGCGTCACTCGCCGCGAACAGCCGGCCAATTACCGGCCGCATGCCGAGAACGGTGAAGTAATTTTCCGTCACCAGCTCGCCCCACACCATGTCGGCCGCCGAGGCGGCGCCAGAGGTCCCTGCGGCGACGAGATTCAGCGGGACACCAGTCGCACCACCGAGACTCGCGAACGCGCCGCTCTGATCGCGAAAGTCGACATAGTCCTCGTACGCGAGCAATCCCGGGCTTCCCGTCTTGGTGTCTACGGAGAAGACGCCGACGAGTTGTTCCGAGTGAGACGCCGGAATGGGTCTAAAGAGAAGCGCATTCACAAATCCGAAGACGATGCCGTTGACGCCGATGCCGACGCCGAGCGTCACAGCCACGGCGATGGCAAAGCCGGGGCTACGCCGCATCGCCCGAAGGGCGTAGCGCACGTCGCCAATGAAGTCGGCGAGCAAGCGGGCGCCACGGCCGTCGCGCATCGCCTCGCGATGGTGGTCGAGACCACCAAACGCCACGAGCGCGCGGCGGTGTGCCTCCTCAGGCGACAGGCCCTCGGCGACAAGTCGGTCGGTCTCCATCGCGATATGGAATCGAAACTCTTCCTCCATCCGCGCCTCGGATGCGCGCGACGCAAGCAATGAGCGCGCGCGTGCCGAGAGTCCTTTGAGCAAGCTCATATCAGCTCTCCAGGATGAGGGCGATGGTATCAGCGAAGCGCTTCCACTTGTCGACTTCCTCACCGAGCGCTTTGCGCCCCTGGCGAGTGATGGTGTAATACCGCGCGCGCCGATTATTCTCGGTCGATTGCCATGCGCTTTCGATGTCGCCCCGGTGTTCCAAACGCTGCAGCGCCGGATAGAGCGAGCCTTGGTTCACCTCGAGGCGGCCGCGGGAGATCTGTTGAATGCGGAGCCCAATTCCCCACCCGTGCATTGGCGCGAGAGACAGCGCTTTGAGCACGAGCAGGTCAATGCTGCCGCGGAGCGCATCGGATTCGGCCGGATGCCGGGACGCCATGGCGGTACTCTTCTCTAGAAGACGAGAAGAGTATTGAGTCTGCTCCTCTAGAAGTCAAGAGAAAGTGCGAAGAGCGCACCTGCGCTCTCCGGCAGGTGCGCTCCAGCGCTTGCGCCCTATGGACTTCTCGCTGTCAAGGCGAGAGAGGCCACGTCATGCGCGGAGTTGCCGCAGGACTCAGGTGCCTCGCGTGAAGCTGATCGGGATCGTCATGGTCGCGCCTTCGGCGCCGGCCGGCACCCGCCAACCGCGGGCAATCGCCAGCAGACATGCCTCCGTCTCCGCCGCGCCCGGACCGGACCACGTTCGCCTAACGATCTCGGCGGCGCGAACCCACCCGCCCGAGCCAAGAGTGAGACGTAGCGCGACCACGCCCGCGAGGTCGGTTCCTCCCGCGCGCTCGTAGCAGGTCTGCAGTTGCGACACCCGCGCGCGAACGAACGCGCCCAGCTGCGTCGCGTCCGCTACTTGGTCCCCAAGCGCGGGGGCGCTGACCACCGGCAGAGGACGCACGTTGAAGCGCGCGCGATCGATCGTCGTGCGACGCTCTACCTGACCGAATTTTTCGCCCCCGCCGGCCTGTGCACTCCCGAACTTCGACATGCCGGGTGTGTCGTCGGTGCCCGTCGTCGCCAGGGCGCTCTTGTCGGCTCGCGGCGCGCTCGCGTCGCCACGCGCCGAGTGCACGGCGGGTATGAGGTCGACGACCTTGGCAACGGCATGTTCGGCGATGGCGACCGCGAAGATCCCGGCGACGTCGAGCGCCGACGCAGGTCTGTGCGCTTTATCTCCGCCCGTGACCGAGCGCAGAGTCGGTTTCGCCCTCTCGGCGGTATGCGGCGCTGTGTAAGCGCGCAGATTGAAGTCGACGACTGGGCCGTGGACAGCTGGAGGCGCGTCATGAATGACTGGGAGTGGCGCGAGGTTCACCAGTACGAGCCAAGCCGCAGCCATGGCGATGGAGATCGCCCATGAGACGAGCTGTGGTGCGAGGTCCTCGTCGCACAGCGCGTGCGCTGGGCTCAATCGCATTGCTGTCATCGTCGCGACTCCTGTCAGGTCCACGTCAGAGAAGGCAAGCAGCAAGACAGGCGCCGTAGGACGCGAAAAGAGCCAGGACTATGGGTGGGAGCGCGGAGGCGGCCGCAACGGATACGGCCTATGAATCGTCTTTCTCCAACCTGTCCAGAGTCAACTGCGTGATGATCACTCTGCCGTTTGACTTCGATACGACGGATGCCTGGCGCACCATCGTCAGGCTCGTGCTGGGCCTGTTGACCTTGCTGGTTCTTCTCGTTTTCGGCGCCGTCATTGCGCATCAGCTGGCCGCCGCGGCGCAGTTGTCGCTGACGCTCGCCGTGCTCGGATTCATCTGCCGACGCGCGCGCGCCGTACCGATGGGTGCGTTAGGCACGATCACGAATAGCGAGGTGGTCGCACGGCCGGTCAGCGTCTTCGGGATGGCATTGCGAGTGCCTAACGGGCGCTTTCCCGTCGAGCGCTTTCACCAGATTCGGGTCGAGCAGAGGTTGCGCTCGACGGGTACACAAGGCTTGCGCGCCATCGGCCGAGTTTTCCTCGTTGGGGACGGAACCGTTCCTGACATCGAGGTCGTGTCGACCGACCGCGACGCCGCGCTAGCGGCGGCACGGGAGTTGAGTGGATTATTACACGTCGAGTGTGTGACGACCGGCGCGCCAAGGGTTCTGCGGCTTCGTCTCCCGTGAGATGTGATGTCTGATCCGGTGTTGGGGAGTGGTACGCTGGCGCGTGATTGCGCTCGCGTCTTGCGCGGCGTCTTCGACGAATATCACGAGGCCTTTCGTGCGGCCGCCCGGCGGTCGGCGCGCCATTTCCGCTTGCGCGATTGGCTTGCCGTCCGCCACGAGGCAACCGACCGCCTCCGCCTGTATGCGCGTAACGTCGATCATGCGATCGCCCAGATTGGGAAGCGGGCGCGCCAGGATCGCGCCGATCGAGGGCTCTGGGTGGCGATGCGTGATGAATACGCTGCCCTCGTCGATGGACGCGCCGATCGCGAGATCGCCGAGACGTTCTTCAGCTCTGTATCGCGCCGATTCTTCCAGACCATCGGCGTGGACCATGACATCGAGTTCGATCGCTCCTGGTCGCCGGAATTTGCTGGCCGCGCTGAGGACGCGGCGCGACGCTGGTGCTCCGGGACGCGCGGGAACGAAGCGCTCGCACGCGGCCTCCTTGCGGACATTGGCCACGCGCTGGCCGATCCGGACGGCGACGTCCACCGCGTCGGCGAGGCGATTACGCGGGCCGCGCAAGAGAGGTTCGGCGATCGGATCGTCGACGGTGCGGACGTCTTGACGAGCATCTTTTACCGGAACAAGGGCGCGTACATGGTCGGGCGCCTCGAGCGCAACGGACAGCAGCTGCCGCTCGTGCTCGCGCTGCTCACCGGCGATGACGGCATCTTCGTCGACGCCGTGCTGACGTCCTCCGACGAGATATCGGTCGTCTTCGGCTTTGCGTGGTCGTACTTCCACGTCGACGTCGCGCGTCCGGCAGCGACGGTCGCGTTTCTCCGCGACATCATGCCCCTGAAACGAATCGACGAGCTGTACACGTCGATCGGCTACAATAAGCATGGCAAGACCGAGCTATATCGCACCCTTGGCCATCACCTAACGATTCCCGGCGCCCGCTTCGAGGACGCGCCGGGAGTGAAAGGGCTGGTGATGGCCGTCTTCACGCTGCCGTCGCTCAACATCGTCCTCAAGATCATCAAAGACCGCATCGGGGCTCCGAAGCGCACGACACGACTGCGCGTGATGGAGCAATATCGTCGCGTCTTTCTGCGCGACCGCGTCGGCCGTCTCGCGGATGCGCAGCTCTTTCAGGGGCTTGCCTTCCCCAGGCAATGTTTTTCGGACGCGCTGCTCGGCGAGCTACTCCACGTCGCGCCGAGTGCCGTGCGAATCGACGGCGACGAGGTGATCCTCGAGCATGTCTACACGGAGCGTCGCGTTAGGCCGCTCAACCTCTATGTGCGCGAGGCGGATGGCGCCTCCGCCGAGGCGGCGATCATCGACTACGGTCAATCGATCAAGGATCTCGCCGCGGCAAATATTTTCACCGGCGATCTCCTGTTGAAGAACTTTGGAGTCAGCCGTCACGGCCGGGTGATCTTCTACGATTACGACGAGCTGGCGCCGCTAACGGACTGCCGCTTTCGCCAGTTCCCGCCCCCGCGCTCGGCGGACGACGAGCTGGCGGCGGAGCCGTGGTTCTCGGTGGCCGAGCATGATGTGTTTCCCGAGGAATTCGCGCCGTTCATGGTCCCGAACGGCCCACTTCGCGAATCGTTCCTCGCCGCGCACGGGGAGCTACTCGAGGCGGAATGGTGGCGATCGGTTCAGGATCGAGTGCGCGCCGGCGAACTTGTCGATACGTTCCCGTATCCCGCGGAGAGACGGCTGCAACGCTGAGCTCCCGGGCATCGGGTTCTCGCGCCCGGGCTGTTACAAGCGTCAGCGCGGACGAAAGAGCGATAACAGCTCATCACGGATTCCACGGATCTGAAAACCGATCTCCCGGATCTTCCTCAGCGCCTACGCCGCCCTGTTCCACGAGCCCGGGCGATGTTCTTGGTAACGGCACCAGTCAGCCTCCCGAGGTGGTCACAAAGAAAGATTGTCCGGGCTCGTTGGGCATGGAGTCGTGAGCGCGCACGGAGCGGATCCGTGAAATCTGTTTGAATCCGGGAAATCCGTGATGAGCTGTTGTCGTTCTTTCGTCCGCGTCCGTTGACCCTGTTGATCCACTATCCGCGATCCGATGCCGATCGAGTTTAGAACTGCTTCGATTCCGTCGATTCACCGAGGGCGAGCGTCGAGCTGTTACCACCCGACACGATCTGCGACACGACATCGAAGTACCCCGTGCCGACTTCACGTTGGTGACGCGTCGCCGTGTAGCCGTCGGCTTCCGCGGCGAATTCAGAATTCTGTAATTCGGCGTACGCCGCCATGCCGCGATCGCGATAACCGCGTGCCAGGTCGAACATGCCGTAGTTCAGCGCGTGGAAGCCGGCGAGCGTCACGAATTGGAACTTGTAACCCATCGCGCCGAGCTCGCGCTGGAACCTGGCGATCGTCGATGCGTCAAGGTGCTTCCGCCAGTTGAAGGACGGCGAGCAGTTGTAGGCGAGCATCTTGTCGGGTGCGACCTCGTGCACTGCCTCCGCGAACTGCTGCGCCTCAGCCAGGTCGGGTGTCGACGTCTCACACCAGAGCAAATCGGCGTACGGCGCGTACGCTATGGCGCGGGCAATGGCGCAGTCGAGCTCACCTCGCAGACGGAAGAATCCCTCTGGGGTGCGGTCGCCGACGCAAAACTCGCGATCCCGTGGATCGACGTCGCTCGTGAGTAGCTTGGCGCTGTGCGCGTCCGTGCGGGCGATGAGGACTGTCGGCACGTCGAGGACATCGGCGGCCAGTCGCGCGGCGACGAGGGTACGAATGAATTGTCCCGTCGGCACGAGCACCTTTCCGCCCAAGTGACCGCACTTCTTCTCGGATGCGAGCTGGTCCTCGAAGTGGACGCCGGCGGCGCCGGCCTCGATCATCGACTTCATCAGCTCGAAGGCGTTGAGAGGTCCGCCGAATCCCGCCTCCGCGTCGGCGACCATCGGCGCGAGCCAGTGACGCGCCGCGGCCGCGACGTGCCCGTTCGACCCGTTAGGCGAGCGGTGGCCAAGCCGCTCGCTGCGCTCGATTTGATCGGCGCGGAGCAGCGCTTGGTTGATGCGCCGGACGAGCGCGGGCACGGAGTTGGCCGGATAGAGACTCTGATCCGGATAGGTCTGACCAGAAAGATTGGCGTCGGCGGCGACCTGCCACCCGCTCACGTAGATCGCCTCCAGTCCGGCGCGCACCATCA
>WNGI01049665.1_pt1 | contig 12078 bp, 13 predicted proteins | sample 5400621 | NCBI WGS metagenome assembly WNGI01 (sample SAMN13153374, study PRJNA577476) | soil metagenome | isolation source: 20 cm soil or saprolite under Garry oak tree replicate 1 | place: USA:California | collected 2016-06-15 | reverse complement strand
CCAAAAGTATGAGCATCAGCAATGTTTGCCATTACTAATATCTCTGCTAGTAAAGTGCACCCTAATCAAACAGGATTTGAATGAAGGATGATAGAGATGGATGTGTGAGCTGGGACTGATGGAGATGGCAAATTGGTTCTGTTTAGGCGTCGAAGAAGAGTGTATGCTGCGTCGGGCTCGGAGATGATGAGTGCGTGGAAGGAATGCCGTGTGAATCAGCAGGCCGCGGAGTAGCGTAGACTGAGTAAAGTTATATGGACCCCCGGGGGGAACTTGCGCCGAATTTCTATCTCTGCCCCATTTGGTAACACAACCAAACGTCAGCGGCGGAGAGAACCTTATCAGTACCTTATCATGGTAGTCCTGGGCCCCAGCACGTTATAGAAATACATAATCTGCCATCCCTTTCACGCACTGCCAGGCTTGAGGCTTACTTATGCCGGTATGCGAGCTGCAAATTCCCGGATTGGGCCATCAAGATCTTTCAACTTCTCAGGCTACATAGTTTCAGACCAACATGGCAACTTCAAGCACGATATCGACCGATATGATAACACCGTAATCTAACATTCAAAAGACCCTCTTGACTCTCGGTGGGTTTGAAGAGCTAGTAAAGTCGGAGAGTTGAAATGCGAGCATATCGAGTGCGGGAATGCGCATAGGCGAGTCCGCGTTTGGTCGGAACGGCTAGTCTGGACTGATTGATATCTTTTCCACCTTTGTCCCGGGTGTAGATACATCAAGGTGATCAACACAATGCGAAGCCTATATGCACGTCGGCGGAACCGAGGGAACACACATGATTCTCGGAGGCATGCTTGTAAAATGATTCAGTTGTTGGTATCACTATTATTATCCGCGTATCCGCGGATGGCCTGCAGCACGCGACGGAGAAAAGAAAAACGGAAGCATTTGTCATCGCCGAGGGTGGGTTGCCATTTCCGATTCTTTCGTCTTCAAACTAAGACCTCTCTGTTAGGCAGGCAAATTGGGACCTGTGGCGGCAGCTGTCGCTGTATCATGATGTTGGCTAAAGTGGCAGCTGCTCTATTCAAACTTGAAGCAGACAAAATCGACGTTGTATCCTTCCTGCGAAAAGCGAGACGAGAGCAAGCGTCGAGTGTTGGGCGAGGAAAGAGTTGTCAACTCATTCGGATCGAGGTGTTCGCTGAGCGTGGGAGGGGGTGGACCGTTCAGTGAGCAAGTGCGGGTCCGTCCTCACGGTACGTCTTGGACCAGGACTAGCAGGACTCTTGGTATAGATCGTACCAGGCTCGGGCCCCATAAACTCCATCGCCGGGACTCCCAGCGCGCGACGAACCGCGTCTCCCGCTCACGTGTCCGGGACAGGCTTATACGGATCCTCGTCTTCTTTTCTTGCTCTCGTTCGAGAACAACTACGGACGCCAACGACCACGGGACTTTTCAATTCCCACCGCCGGCACTTCAAGCTGTTTGCGATAAGCAGTTTAGGTGTCCTATGGCCATATTCCTGTTTATTTATGTCAGCCTATCTACAGTCCCCTATTTAGTATCACATAATGTGTACATTCATGTCTCGGTCCTCGTATGTTACAAAATAAACCGGTCTGCACCCTACAGCACGAACGGGATGACGGCTTTCCTCTCTTTAGGATAGCTATCACCAAATGTCTCTTTGTACCACTTGTGCCCATTGTATGCCCGGGGCAACATCAGTAAAACCTCGCAGATGAAAAAGATGTACGGTGGTGACAGACTAGGAGCAAACCAGTGGGCTGGATCGAATAAAATAGACTTGATAGTCTTCACGGAGAAGATGTCCAACATGGTCTTGATCAGCCCGGACATCGAAGGCTCGATAGGTAGCGGAGCAGCGGCCAACGCGAATCCAAACCATTCGATCCACTCGCAAAAGTAGTTTGGATAGGAGATATACTTTCGGATGTTGAGCAGGATCTCGTCGTGCGCGATGTTGCCTACAAAGCCTATGAACCAGATTCCCAATCCGACGTAGAAGGACGTTCGCTGGAACGTGTATGTATTGCTTAGATACATCCGCGCGTAGGGCGAGGAGAGGTAGGATCCCTGGAGTAGGCCGTTGATAATGTTGAAAAATACTGCGGCTAGGGGAACTGCGATGTGCGACTTGGAACGGGAAGGCGTGCGTAAAGGGCTGATTATGGCACGGTTGGCGTAGTGCACGAGGTAAAGTCCGGCGAGGATGGATTGAGGACTGGTTAATGAGGGAAAGGGAGGGTCGTAGTATGATATAGGAGAGGTGATATAGGCGTAGAGAAATGCAGCTGGGGAAACGAGCTCCATTATAATCCACGACTTGATACCTGTGTAGAAGAGTAAATGCGAAGGTCAAACGAGGAATGATGATTGCGTACCGTCCACCACCATCCAACTCTCACTAGAGGGACTGAACCGGCCAAACGGTGCATTGACAAAAAACGTGAGGGGGAACACTATCACAGACGATACTGTGAGCCATTTCCTGCCAACTTGTACGAAATCAGTACATTGATTCTAGTGGAAATCTGAGTGCGTACGATTATAGAGCACGTTGGCGGTTGGATACATGGCAAGCCTGTGGACAAAATAGGAAACTCTCACACGTCAACTTTTGTCACGACTGGGCGTCCGCCATGCCCGACCCGACGTTTGTTCAGTCTCTGCTGGTAAGCATTTAATCATCTCAACGCGAAATGAGCTTATAATTCTTGTCGTAGGCTGGCGCAATGGCGGGCACCGCCGTCGACCTTCTCTTCTTTCCCATCGACACACTCAAAACGCGCCTCCAGTCAGTGCAGGGATTCGTCAAAGCTGGCGCCTTTAGAGGCATTTACCAAGGCGTCGGAAGTGTCGTTGTTGGAAGCGCTCCAGGAGGTGAGCATACTATCAAACGATTCCGCTCCTTTCTTAAAAAAAAACATTCGCTTAACAGCTGCTGCATTCTTTTCGACGTACGACACGCTGAAAAAACATTCTCCGCTTCCACCAGAATACGCGCCGATAACGCATATGACGTCCGCTTCCGTTGGCGAAATCGTGAGGATCCGTCTCCCTGCTATTCGTCCCGGTCCAAACGTTCACATCAGGTTTCTGTGCCCAGGCCGCCTGCTTAATCCGAGTGCCAACTGAAGTCATCAAAACGCGCATGCAAACCTCTTCGTACGGGAATGCCGCTCAGTCTTCGTTCTCCGTTCTCCGTCTCGTGTTGCGCACCCAAGGCATCCGTGGGATGTACCAAGGCTTCGGTATCACTGTCATGCGCGAGATACCTTTTACCTCGCTTCAGTTCCCACTCTATGAGTTTCTGAAGCAACAATTATCTATCCGAGTCGGCAGAAAGCCATTGTATGCTCATGAAGCTGCAGTATGTGGGAGCATTGCAGGTGGAGTGGCCGCGGCCTTGACTACCCCATTGGACGTGTTGAAAACAAGGGTGATGCTCGATCTTCGAGTGCGTTACCTTTGTCTCCTCTTTCAGCCCCTTCGAGCCTGACTTCCGTACAGAATACATCCAAGAATGCCATGCCTGCTCTTCTTGAGCGAGCTCGAACAATTTACGCCGAGGAGGGATGCAAAGCGTTGTTCGCAGGTGTGGTGCCGCGGACGCTATGGATATCCGCTGGAGGGGCTGTGTTCCTGGGGGTGTACGAGTGGGCGGTTCATGGTCTTATGGGTATTTAAGATAGATTAAATGGTGGGCACTGTAGACCGGTATCTATGTGACCATGCAATGCTTCATAATATCACCTTAATGTTTTTCCTATGCTCATGAAGATCTTGAAAAGAGGCAGCAAACACGCCAATTTTGGCCGCGATATACGCTATTCTTGTCCCTACGTCTAGCCTTTGGTCTCGAGGAACAAGAAATCAATGGCGATGATATCGTCAGATGGTACTTTGTTGTCTAATCTCTGGTCCGTAATTTTGTATAGTAAGCTTTTTAAGTCAGTGGTCGAAGTCAACACGCTGAACGTGTGCCAGTATAAGCCAGTGAACGTTAAATTATCACCGCCAAATCTTCATGACATACACATCGTACAAAGCTACTCATACATGCGGCACAGGGGATAGACAAGTAGATCAAGTGTGAGAATATAATGTAAACATGTGTTCCAGATGTTCCAGATTAAGCCGGGAAAGTGTTTCCAATATTTGTTCCATTGTCGGACGTTCAGATGGTTTAGTTTTCCAACAATGTTGGATAAGATTCCATCCCTCGTCCTCCAATCTCGGATTTTCTAATCGGTCCGGGCGTAATCCGCTTGCGACGGAGCGCATAATTTGGTAGTGGTTCATCCCGTCGAAAGGCTTGACATCAAAGAATATCTGTACAGGTCACCACTCAGCACGTTGAACAAGATAAGAGACCGCGAAGCGCACTGCATAATAAAGGCAACCATAAGCATACACGTCTGTTGGCATTGTTTTTGTTCTGCTTTGTTCTCCACATCCGTGACAGTCGGGATCAGCACACTCGGGGCAAAAGCCAAAGAGTTCCGGAGCGGCAAAATGAGACAAAAATGTCGTCGTGGTCTGCGTAAAGGGAGTCTCAGAATGTCGAGTTAATCCGAAATCAGTGATTTGACAATGAAGTTGCTCATCGAGGAGAATATTGCCCTAATAGATAACAGGGATGAAAGATTGAAAAATTGTGATATCAAAATACTTACGCTATGCAAGTCGCCATGCACGATTCCTTCTGAGTGAAGATACTGAACGCCCTCAGCTACTTCCTGCAACTAACAGGAATTAGTCACTCAATTTAGACCTCTCCGGCAAGCATTGGAATCTTACTAGCCGGTGGATCTCAGCCATGTTTGGTGGCTGGTTCTTCCTCCTCCACTCGGCCAACGTTCCATTTGTCATAAACGGAGACACAAGAAAAAGGTGTGAATTTTCTTCAAATATTCCCAAGAGAAGAAGGATAAACCAGTGTGTCAAGGATCGCCACATTAAGGCTTCCCGGCAAAGCTGTTTTCTGAGAGACCTCTTACCCGGGAAATCAGTACTTCTAACGGGAAAGGGCAAGTCCCTCACGTTGTGATGACCCTTGTCCATCACTTTCAGTGCCACCTGCTGCTCTTGGTATTTGCCTCTGAGAACATGTCCAAAGCCTCCAGATCCTACGACCCCACGATCTGCTTCAATTGTGACGTCCGTAATGCAAAGAGATTTTGGAACTACGTCGGTCTTAGATATTAGTCTGAACATCAGTCTTCTGGCTTTTCGGCCTGCGTCCTGAGTACTGGAATGAGACAGTCTACCATTACGCAGTAGCTACAGGGAGTGAATAATGATGCCAAACAAATGGAATCAAGGTACACGCACGTCGAGAATGAAATCAAGTAGTAGCTCGACTTCTGAAGGATCTTGCATCTCTGCAACAATCATACCATAATCTGGAAAATCTAACAATGCACACACAAGGTCAAGGATAAGCGCATGGCCCTCCGTGAGTGGCTAGCAGTTATTAGCGACGTTGCGGACATGTGTCGGGAACCACACCTTCAGTTTCAGGATTGTAAGTAGTGATTGGAGGAAAAGTTGAATTTGGCTGAATTGGACATCGTGCTTGAGAAATACAATTAGCACTAAGTTGACGCCAAGGCAGTATATTCGTACCTTCCTTTCCTCCGCCAACGACTCAATCTTATCCACACTTGCTGAGGAACGAAACTTGTGGATGATTTCGTCTACACGGTCCTGCGTCATAGAAGGTCTGTCCTTCGGGTCCTTGGACCAACATTGACAGAGAAACTCCCAAGCGTTGTCGTCCAACCACTTCCTATTAATCACCTGGAAACTGTTCCTGATATTGGCGTACGGTATCTCGTGCGTAAGCAACTGGGCAAAATTCAGTGTCCCGATATCACGTCCAGATTAGACCGACCTCCAAAACGGTCATGCCAAAGCTATAGATATCGCTCTTGGCTGACACGACAACCTGTCCCTCGCACATCTCTGGTGCACACCATCTACAGCCATCCAACTCGCCAACGGTTTGGGTGATTAAGGTTCCTTCATGCTACGAGGGTGTGGCTCTGTATTACGAATTACTCTAGATCAATATTATGTACCTTGGCAAGTGCGAAGTCCGAGATAAGCGGTTGGCCTTTATCTCCAATAAGCACATTTTCCTTGTAAAGAAAAACATTAGCGTTCTTGATGATAATCCCAAAATACAAGTCACAAACTGCTCTCAAATTGCTGTGGACGACAGGAGGAACCATAGAATGGAGGACTTTAATCCCTTCTGCTATGCCGAGGATCTATACTGATGCAAGCAAAATCTCGGCATGAGAATAGGACAAAACAACGCACAAGTTTTTGGTAGTCGACATCCTTGTCATGTTTCTTAACATATTCCAATGCGCTTCCGTTATTCATCCATGGGCTAACTAGAGCTCTGGACGACATCACTTGTGATCAGCGGATGTTGATGTCGAGAGGTCTTACAGATGAGGGCCGTCTGGCATGAAGAAACCATAGAATAGTACGGTATGCCTTCCCTGATCTATTTCATTTATCTCTGCCCAAAGTTCAACCTCGTGCTTAATCCTCTGAAGGCACGTGAGTCACAGACGAGAATCTGAGGTAAAGATGAGGTACCTGGATGACCTTTTCATCCTTTGTATTGACGAAACGGATGACCTTGATCTTCAGATCTTCGCCCTGAATGAATCTACCCTTGTACACATCAATGTTCTTGTCCCTCATACTGGGTATTTCCCCCAACCACTCGATATCTCCAGGGAGCAATTGATACTCGGGCGAAAGTTGATCAGACGACAGAAGTGAACCATATAAATTCATTGTCATACGCGTGCGTTCATCTCGTGGCATGATCTGCCTCGAAATCTCCTTTGTGCACAAGCATGTAATACGTGGTTTTCTGTGACCACTTTTGCATCATACGTGCTACCCATTCGATATTCCTACTGGTCATCAGCGAAATCCATCTGAGTTGTTCAAGGACCGAGATCTGACCGGAAAATATCATCCCGAGACTTAACCATCCGATCAGGGACATGGATTTTCTCGTGCTGTTTCAGAGCGCTATACATGACCTGACATCTCTGAGCCATGCAGCGGGCAGCATTCCTAGGTTGAGAGTGAGATTAAGAAGCCTGAATGGATGGAACTTGCCTGGCGTCTGAGATGTCCGAGGTGACAGCTCTAGCGGCTCGGAGAAGCTCCCCAGACATGGATTGGTGCAGCGGATGCGGTAACCTAGATCCGTCTTAGTGGAAGTAGAGATACAGCAGTAGGGGTCAGCTCGAGCGCTTGAGCACTTAGTTATCTGTGTCATCCCGCTCACGTCAGGAGACGTCAGGGCGATTGTAAGATGACCTGTGGGAAAGACTGCCTCGGCGATCACCGGTACGGCTGGTCAAACTCGTCGATATTTTGTCCCTTGGATCCCGAATTCATGGTAAATGCCTCCTCGCCTCGGCTACGGCCCTTGGAACATATTTATGAAGAGTGAGTGCACATTTTCGATTATACATATAATCAAACAATGTATTAATCACTTTTTAATACTGAAGCTGAAGTCTCTAATAGTATCATCGGCCCCTCAAATCAAGCTGAGCAAGATCCTTTGGGTTCACGATCATCTTTCCCTTCAAGATGCTCGCTTTTGCCTTCTCCCCGAAATCCTTGACCTCCTGCTCCAAGCTTCCTCCTTCTCTTAAGTCTGGAATCGCCCCAAACTCACCGCCCAATGCTTTTAATGTTGTCAACGCTTGCTCAACCCACACTCTACAAGTCCACCGCTCGTCATCCTGCACTAGCCGAATATTGCGTAGGAGGCGGTGAATGCGTTGCGCTTGCACCTTGACTGACTCGGTACCAGTTAGCTTGGCGCCAGCCCGATTTTTGTTTTGAACCGACAGGCACTCCAGGCGAAAAAGTGTTAATAACATGGAAGAGGTGGGAGTCCCTGTCCTCTCTATCCTCGCTCTCCGACTTGGGCGAAAGAAGTAAACCCCAGTGGAAACCGGGTCTCTCCAAACGGTACTGGAGCGTGATGAAAAGACGGTTCTTGTTTTTTTCCTCGGACATGGTGATATCGAGGCGTCACAAAAGTCGTTCTGGAAAGAATGCCAAGCGGCCGTGTCAGATGCAGCGCCTTGAAAACTGAGAAGGATCTTACCAAAAGCCGCGAAGCGAGCGCTGTCGACCCCTCATCGCGTCTGTCAATCTTTGCGTGGCGACGCAGAGGTACCCGGCTTTGTTTCGCCTTTTCAGGGGTATGGCGATCAGCTTTGATTCACTTGTGGCACGCGATGCTCAAAGGTGTACCATCAAAGATTCAAGTGCGTCAAGCCATCCAATTGGCTGCGGCCGCCTGTTGAGATCCAATCTCGCAGATGCGTTGCATTGCGTCGCTCAGACTTGCACATCTGCATATGTATGGTATGTCGCTTACATTATCGTAATGTACAATACATGTTGCATCATTCAGATCCACTCTCCCTTCAACGGTTCAGCGGGGAATTGTTCCATGTCGAAGCCCAGTTCTCGATAAATTTTCTCAACAGATTCTTTTTCGTCCTTTTCTTCGGCCTCCGCTAATGCTTTTCCTCTCTCTTCGCCAATAGTTTCTTCAACTCCTTCCAGACCCTCTCTTACTGCGATGAAAAGTAACTGAGAACCGGTATAGTCCAATAACTCAGGTGTCTCGCAAGGTGCGAAACGTAAACCATAATCGTGCCTGCCTTTGCCTCCCGTCGCGGCCCCAAACACGGCACGCATCAATTCTGGAGAATACTCCCCCTTCATGGACGTTTGAACCTGACGCGGTCCCACCGCAGGCGCCAACGGATTCTTGACCTGAAGAATGAATGCTGCAGCGGGCAAAATACCCAATTCGTGCTGCACATCTCCGAACGAGTCCGCCGACGGATGAGAGATGCAATACGCAAAGTGGCTTTCGCGCTTCGAAGGAACGCGAGGGGCTTCTTTGTTTACGATCGCGTATACTCCTCTGGCTGCCAATCTTGCAGAAGCCTCGTGTCTGGTTCCTCTGGTCGCTGTTTCATATGTCTTTTCTCCCAGACCTCTCTCCAGCGATTCAAGATCGTCTCCCACGCTGGTTACCGTTGCCCAAAACACGGGTCGCTTGCGACTACCAGAACCCTCCATCAGTTCCTCCGTCGGGAGATGTTTCTTCCCAATGATAATCGACCTATAGTGCTTTTCGGTAGTATCAACTGACTCAGGTGCAGGCACGACATCCGCCCCTGGAGCCAGTACTTTCATCTCTGTCTCAGACGGTTCTGCCTTCTCGACTGTTCCCTCTTGTGCTTTTTGAGCTGCAGTCTCGACAGATGTCATCCATTCCGCAGGCCGTGGGATAAGCAGCATGTTCAAGTTTCGGACGTCCTCCAGTGACTCTACTTCTTCCATCTGCACTTTGGGGCGATAAAAGAAGTAGATGTGACCGCGTTCAATCGTGCCTATCAACCTCCACGCTCGATAAATGCAAAACATTCAGAAATTCTGTTCAGCGCACCCTCTTTGTACACAACCTCCACTTCTTTTCTCCTCGGCCCGCGAGGACCTCTTCTCCCTTTCTTGTTCGGCCTTTCCTCTCCTTCAATCCCAGGTCCGCTTTCCGTAGCTCCTCTTTTTTTGCCAACTTTTGCTTCTATCTCCCCTTTCTCGTCTTTGACTTCCTTCTCCCCCTCCTCGGCCTTTTCAGTTTCCCCCTGCTTCGCGGCTCTCTTTCCTTTTCCTTTTACCCTTGTGACCCGCGGCTTCCTAGTTAGCGTACTACCCGCTCTCTTTCGGCCTGTAGCAGCTGGTTCTTTAGCAGCTTCTGCCTCGCCTTCTGCGGTCTTGTTCTTGCTCTGGAGACGTGTGGTTGGCATCGTTTAAGCGTGAAACGACCTGATCTAATGATGTCATAACATCGTATGGAGTGTGCCATAATTGGAAAGAAGTTCACACTGTTTAGCCTATTACTACTATACTATTAGACTCTTGGTGATTGCAAATGCTTGGTCATGGAGCCGAACTTGTCGAATACGTGCAGGACGTATGGGCTAGATGGACGAAGTTATTGGTTGGTGGCGGGCTATTGATGCAGGCGACGGGAGGTGCTTGATGGGGAGGATTGGATAGTTCCAACTGCTTGGAGCGTAGAGGCGGCAGAGCCTACAAGTTTCTTTTCAGCGACCATATCCCCCGTAATTCAATCTACACCTGCCGCAAATACGTTGAAGCCTTCGTGCGATCATATGGCGATGGCATTGAACACACAGCGCGATGCGGATGTGAAAGAGGCCACTAGAAGCTGACAAATAACATTAGTAGACTGTAAAGCCTTCGCTAATCAAACGTTTGACTTCGCGAGCCGAACGCACACGACTATAAGTTCCCCGATGTGTATTTTTACGGAATTGCGATTAATTATTCTTATGATATACACCATAGTCCAAATCGTGAACAATGAACGAAGCCATGAGGGGAAGGAGAACAAATACAGGATGGATGCTTCTATCATGTTGCGTCATGATATGTACAAACAAGGGTGAGAGACAGACGAGAGAGAGAGGAAGATCGACTCCAGGCCCAACGTGTCAACAATAGACACACCTAGCGACGATGGGTCTAGGCCTGCAAGGGACAAATAAAGAGAGAGAGATATGCGTGAACAGGGTCTTGGTCATCTTGCCAAGTCGTGGCCATAATTTACGTGCAGTCGTGAGGCCATCAAGAATATAAAAGAGAGACAAAAAAAGGAACACATAACAAGAGTTGATGATAAAAAGCGTCAAAGAGCGTCTTGGAACTGCAACTAACGACCTGCACGGAGACAAGGTACAGCACGTCGCGTGCCGCAGCCAACAGTCCTGTCACCCGCGACGGGCACGGGCAAACCATAACAGATTCGTCCCTTCTCCGATCATCAGACCTGCAAAAACCCCCAACACAATAGAACCAACTCACCTTCCACAAACATGTGCACAGCACACCCAAAAGTAACACACCAATCAAGCAAACAAGTACCACCTCAGCTCCTCGGAAAAAGCCCCGTCACCGTCCTCCTCCCCTTCCTCGTCGAATTCAAAAACGACGATGCAGCACTTCGGTCAGCCGCTCGTCCCAGCGACACTCGACCGAGATCATCAACGCTCCCCACATCAGCCATGGACATCCCTCTGGCCACTTGTCCCGTTCTTGCACCCCACGTTTGCCGTTTCGGTGGTCTTTCCGTCTCAGAACCTGACAAGGACGTCTCGAGGGGAGGCGGGACAGACACCCTCGCCTCACTCGTCGTCGATCTATGTCGCTCCTCGTACTGCTGTTGCAACCCTGCCAAAGTGGGCACGCTCTCCGTCGAGGGTCTTGAGAACGTCACACTAGATCGGAGGTTCCTCCTCGACTCTGCACTGGACAACACCGACGAGCTACTGACGCTAGGCGTTGATTCGGGTGTTGAATTCGAAACGGTATGAGTGGTCACAGCTGTCGTTGCCCCTGCGCTACTCGGGGTCAGGGCGGCGGGATAGGTAGGATAAGAAGAATGGATGGAGGCCGCACGGATAGTGGAAAGCGAAGCGTTGGATGCTTTCCTCCGCTCATGACCGCGGCTGCTTGCTTCTTCTAATAGATCATTGTAATCTTGCTCAGGTGACCTGTTCTGTTGACGTGACGAGGCAGCCGATGGCAGACTTGGTAGCGCTTTTGGGATTGACAAAGGCGGCAAGGGCTTGTGGAATGAATCACGAATCCGGGGTGCTGGAGAAGGTGAAGGGTCGCACGGTACAATGGTATCTTGAGACGTCGATGCGACCAGATCCTCCGAGGAAGACATCCTACTAAGTCGTTCTTCCCGTTCTTGCTCCCTCTGTTCACGAGGCATGAGTAACCGTCGGGAGCTTTTTGAGGATGCAGGAGTAACAAACTGGTGCTGAGAAGGATGAGCCGTCAGCGGACTTTCATAGCGCACGTCTTGATCACGTTCCCTCTGACGGGACGATGACGAAGGCCGCACCATTGTCAGCCGCCTGTATGCTTCCTCTCTCGGGTTTTCTGCTGCGGCTGCTGCCACCGCTGTGACATGAGGTG
>WNGI01005966.1_pt1 | contig 12078 bp, 10 predicted proteins | sample 5400621 | NCBI WGS metagenome assembly WNGI01 (sample SAMN13153374, study PRJNA577476) | soil metagenome | isolation source: 20 cm soil or saprolite under Garry oak tree replicate 1 | place: USA:California | collected 2016-06-15 | reverse complement strand
CGCCGGAAGGCGCGCTTGATTTCCTCTGCCGACGCGTCGGGGGCGACGTCGAGCAGTTCGTAGAACGGCTTGGACACGTCTGAACGGAATTATTTCTTGAACTCGGCGACGTTGGCGGCCGGCAGCTGCATCTGGCGCTGCTCGCGCAGCTTGCGCGCGCGCTTGCCACCGCCGCCGGCGACGTCCGTGCTCTTCGCGCAGTAGGCGCAGAACTTCCAGCCACTCTGGATCGGCTTGTGGCAATGCGGACATCCACCGCCGACGCGATGTCCGCACGACGGGCAGGCAGCGAAATCGGGCCCCACGTTCGCGCCGCACTCGGGGCACAACGCGTGCGTCTCGCGCACCTCGGTGACGACGCGCAGCAGTTCGTCCGGCGTGGTCACGCCGGCCTTCACCTTGAGGAGGCCGTCTTCGCCAAGCGTGATCATGCCGCTGGCCATGGCGGCGTCGCGCAGCTGCGCCTCCGATCCCTTCTGCGCGATCAGCCGGCGCAGCTTGTCGCTGACGTGCATGATTTCGTAGATGCCGACGCGGCCGCGGTAGCCGGTGTGATTGCAATGCTCGCAGCCGACCGCGCGATAGAAGGTCAGCGCGCCCGCCTCGGCCTCCGATACGCTCATCGCGCGCAGCGTCTCGGGATCCGGCGTGTACGGGCGGCGGCAGTGCATGCAGAGCCGGCGCATCAGGCGCTGCGCGATGACGCCGATGAGCGCCGACGCGCCTACGTACGGCTCGATGCCGATGTCGGTCAGACGCGTCACGCACGACGGCGCATCGTCGGTGTGCAGCGTGGAGAGCACGAGGTGCCCAGTCTGCGCCGCCTGCATCGCGATGCGCGCCGTCTCCTGGTCGCGGATTTCGCCGACGAGCACGACGTCGGGGTCCTGACGAAGGATCGACCGCAGCGCGCTGGCAAACGTCAGCTTGATCTTGTCGTTGATCTGCGTCTGGTTGACGCCGGGGATCTGATACTCGACCGGGTCCTCGATGGTGATGATGTTGGTCCGCTCCGAACGCACCGACGTCAGCGCCGAACAGAGCGTGGTCGTCTTGCCCGAACCCGTGGGGCCGACGACGAGGATCATCCCGTGCTGATGGCGCAGGAAGAAGCGGATTTGCTCCAGCGACGCCGCGGAGAACCCGAGCTCTTCGAGCGGCGGGACACCTTTGCGGTTGTCGAGGATGCGGAGCACGATCTTCTCGCCGAAGATGGTGCGCAGCGTCGAGGCGCGGAAGTCCACTTCCTGCCCGTCGTCGGCGGCGACGCGGATGCGGCCGTCCTGCGGGAGCCGCTTCTCCGCGATGTCCATCCCGCCCATGATCTTCATGCGCGCGACGAACCCTTCATGCACCCACTTGGGGAGGTCCATCACTTCCTTGAGCAGGCCATCGAGACGATGCCGGACGACGACGTTGGTTTCGGTCGGCTCGATGTGGATGTCGCTCGCGCGGCTCTTGAGCGCGCTCTTGATGACCAGATCGACGAGGTCGATGATCGGCGCCGTCTCCGGCGTCGCGCCTTTCAGGTTGCTGGCGGTCTCGAAGACGTCGTCTTCGAGGCGCCGCTGCGCGAGTCCCGTCTGTTCGGGGATCGGCGCCAGCATGCCGCCGTGCATGCCTCCCTCGCCAGGCTGGCCCGCCCGCGGCGGCGTGACCTGCACCGCGATGCCCGAGCCGTGCTGGCCGAGCCGTGCGAGCGCCTTGTCGGGATACGACTGGTGGATGGCGTCGACGATTTCCTGCTTGGTCGAGACGACCTGCTTGATGCGGTAGCCCGTCTGGAACTCGAGGTCCTGGACGAGCGTGAAGAGCAGCGGATCCGACATCGCGACCGTCAGGAGGTTTTTCTCGACGCCAATCGCGATACAGGTGCGCTTGAGCGCGACGTCCTTCGGAATCAGGATGACGGCGGACTGGTCGGGCGCGTTCTCGGCGAGATTGACGTACGCGAATCCGAGCTGATACGCGAGCGCCTTCGCGATCTGGCGTTCGGTCGCCAGATTCATGCGGACGAGGACCGCCCCAAGCCGCTCACCTGAGCGCTTGTGTTCGGCCAGAGCCGTCTGAAGGTCTGCTTCGGTGATCAGTCCTGCCTGGACGAGACATTCACCGATTTTCTTACGCACGCTCTGCCATTCTCCCCGGGAACAAGATGTGGGCCCCTCTCAGTTTCGGTCGATCTCAGGCGGCCCTACATCATAAGACTTTGCAAAGCTGGACAGTAGGGGGCCTGTCCTATAATTCGTGCTTTCCTGGGCCATTACGGCCCGGCTGGCATCCACCGATAACCGACAAGTGCAGGAGCGCGCCCAGACAGCCCGGATTCTCGAGCAGCATTCCGAGATCATCCTCAAAGATGCTGTCGCCATCTTTCCGTTTGCCGGCGCCGAGTCGTCGGACCGGGAACGCTCCGCCAACCTCGCCGACCTCATTCTTCAACTCCTAACGACGGCGGTACGGGAGGGCGAACTGGACCCGCGCACGGGCCGGGTGGCCGACCTGCGGCAGCTCGCGCTCGACTTCGGTTTGACGGTGCGGCAGCTCTTCGGGTTGGTCTACGTGATGGAGCGCGCCGCGCTCGATGAGCTCGCGCTCGACGAGTCGTTCGGCGCTACCAGTGAAGCGTGGCCCGGCATCGCGCAGATGGTCCGCCGCGGCTCGTTCGACGTCCTCGCCGCGGTGGCCGAGCGGATCACGCGCGAGCCCGACCAGTCCGCGCTGCACGATTCGCTGACCGCGCTGCACACGCGCGCCGTGCTGCTGGCCGCGCTGGAGAAGGAAATTCGCCGCGTCGAGCGCTTCCTGCATCCGTTCGCGATGATTCTCGTCGACGTCGATCACCTCGCCGAGATCAACGCGAAGCATGGGTATGGCTTCGGCGATCGAGTCCTCGAGCGCATCGGCATCGTCATTCGCAACTACTTCCGCGAGCACGACTGGGTGACGCGCTCCTCCGAGGACACGTTCGCGATCCTGCTGCCGGAAACCATTCGCGCGAATGCGGAGTCGCTGGCGGAGGGATTGCGCGTCACGGTCGAAGAGCGCCTGGCGCTGCGCGACTACCGGACCGAGGAGCACGTGCAGGTGACGGTCTCGGTCGCCGTGCTGATCGGCGACGGCCAGAACTCGAATCACGCGGATGCGGTGCTTCGACAGGCGGAGGAAGCGGTCGAGCGCGCCAAGAAGGCCGGACGCAACCGCGTCGAGGTGGTGGAGATTGGCGGGACGCGGGTGCCTCGCCCCGCCAGAGCGCGCGGCGTCTAGGGCGTCGTACCCGCCGCTCGGGTCATCGCCTTCACAAACCGGTAAAAGAAATCGACGCCGTCGTAGAACGCGCTGACCCGCACGCGCTCGTCCTTGCCGTGCGCGCGAATGTCGTCCTGGTCGATCGCAATCCCGCTGAACCCATAGCTCGGAATGCCCGCGGCCATCGTGTAGATGCTGTCGGTGGCGCCCGTCTCCATCACGGGAATGATCGGCACGCCTGACCACAGGTCCGCGGCGGCCTGCTCGAGCGGACGCAGCACGTCGGGTACGGGCAACACCGTGGGAAACCCTTTCGAGTCCGGCGCCTGCGCCGCCTTACCAGTGGTATCCACGTACTCGACCGTCACCTTCGGATCCGCCACGATGCGCACGAGCGCCTGGTGTGTCTCCGCCGGTGAATGACCGGGGAGAATGCGGCAATTGACGATGGCCTGCGCCGTTTGCGGCAGCGCGTTGTTCGCATGGCCGGCCGTCACACGCGTCGGGATACACGTGGTGCGCAGCAGCGCGTTGTAGCGCGGCTCGTTCGTCAGGCGCGCGACCGCGGCGGCGTTCGGTCGCGGTTGGAGCACCGCTTCCATATCCGCTCGCGCCTGCCCGCTCTCGAGAGGCGCACGTCGCCGGAAGTACGTGCGCGTGACGTCGTTCAGCTCCATCGGGAACGGCGTACGTTCGAGGCGTGACAGCGCCGCGGAGAGTTGATAGATCGCATTGTCCGGAGTCGGCAGCGAGCTATGCCCGCCAGGATTGGTGACGGTCAACTGGTAATCGGCGTACTGCTTCTCCGTCGCTTCGATATCGAGGTTCACCGGCTTGCCGTTCGTTGTCGTGACGCCACCAGCATCGACGTTCACCACGAACGCGGCATCGACGAGGTCGCGGTGATTCTTCAGCAGCCATTCGACACCGTCGAACTCGCCGCCCTCTTCGTCGGCGGTGAGCGCCAGGATCACGTCGCGATTGGGACGGTAGCCTTCGCGCTGCAGCCGGATGAACGTCGTCAGCACAACGGCGGCGGCGCCTTTCATGTCCTGCGTCCCGCGGCCGTAGAAATAGCCTCCCTGTTCGACGAACTGAAACGGGTCGGTGGTCCAGTCCTGCCGCAGCGCTTCGACGACGTCGAGGTGGCCGATGATCAGAATGGGCTTGCTGCCGCCGGTTCCGCGCAGGCGCGCCACGAGATTGCCCTTGCGGTCGTTGGGCCCGAGGACCTGAACGTCCGCCGCGGGAAACCCGGCGTCCCTGAGACGCCGCGCCATCGCCTCGGCGGCAGTCGTCGTGCTGCCGTCCGCGTGCGTGGTGTTGATTTCAATCAGCTCCTTGAAGATGTCGCGGCTCAACCTGGCGGTGGGGTCGTCGAGGGTGGCTGCCGACGCCGCCGTCGCGAGGAGCACGAATACGAGCGATCGACCCATCGCACCCTCAGTGCTCTTCGGCGTACTGCTCTTTCAGCTTCGCAATCACATTGGGATCGGCCAGCGTCGTCGTATCGCCCAGCGTCTTGCCTTCGGCGATATCGCGCAGCAGACGCCGCATGATCTTGCCCGAGCGCGTCTTCGGCAGGTCGGCGGTGAAGATCACGTCGTCGGGCTTGGCGATGGCGCCAATCTTCTTCGCGACGTGCTCCTTCAGCTCGATCATCAACCCTTCGTTCACCTGCACGCCTTCCTTCACCGTCACGAACGCCGCGACCGCCTGTCCTTTGATCTCGTGGGTGCGTCCGACGACCGCCGCCTCGGCAACCTTCGGATGATCGACGAGCGCGCTCTCGATTTCCATCGTGCCGATGCGGTGCCCCGCGACGTTCAGCACGTCGTCCACGCGGCCGAGCAGCCAGAAGAAGCCGTCCGCATCGAGCTTCGCGCCGTCGCCGGCGAAGTAGATGTCGGACGTCCACTTGCTCCAGTACTGCGTCATGTAGCGATCGGGATCGCCGTAGATGCCGCGCAGCATGGACGGCCAGGGGCGTGTCAGGGTCAGCAGGCCGCCGCCCGTCGGGATGCTGTCGCCCTGCTCGTTCTTGATCTCCGCCTTCACGCCAGGGAAGACGCGCGTCGCGGAGCCTGGCTTCGTCGTGGTCAGTCCGGGCAGCGGCGTGATCATGATCGCGCCGGTCTCGGTCTGCCACCACGTGTCAACAACCGGGCACCGCTCGCCACCGATGTAGCGGTGATACCAGACCCAGGCCTCGGGATTGATCGGCTCACCAACGGATCCCAGCAGCCGCAGGCTGGAGAGGTCGCGTTTCTTCGGCCACTCCGTGCCCCAGCGCATGAACGCGCGAATCGCGGTGGGCGCGGTGTAGAAGATCGTCACGCCGTAGCGCTCGATGATTTCCCAGAAGCGATCCTTCTTCGGCCAATCCGGCGCGCCTTCGTACATCACCACGGTCGCGCCGTTGGCGAGCGGACCGTAGACGACATAGCTGTGGCCGGTGACCCAGCCGATGTCGGCCGTGCACCAGTACACATCGTCGTCTTTCATGTCGAATACCCACTTGGTCGTCGCGTACGTGCCGGTGAGATAGCCGCCGGTCGTCTGCATGATGCCCTTCGGCTTCCCGGTGGTGCCCGACGTGTAGAGGATGTAGAGCAGGTCCTCCGCGTCCATCTGTTCCGCCTCGCAGTGGTACGGCGCATCCTGCATCAGGCGCTGATACCAGTGGTCACGCCCTTCCTGGAAGTGCACCGGCGCCTGTCCGTCGGCGAGCCGCTTCACGACGACGACGTTCTCGATCGTCGGCGTCCCCTTCAGCGCCTCGTCGGCCATCTGCTTCAGCGGGACGATCGAGCCGCGGCGCCACCCGCCATCAGCGGTGATGAGCAGATTGCACGACGCATCGTTGATGCGGTCGCGCAGCGAGTCGGAGCTGAAGCCGCCGAACACCACGGAGTGTGCGGCGCCGACGCGCGCGCAGGCGAGCATCGCAATGGCGAGCTCCGGAATCAGCGGCAGGTAGATCGCGACGCGGTCGCCGCGCTTCACACCGAGTGACTTCAGCACATTGGCGAACTGTCCGACCTGCTGATACAGATCCCAGTAGGTGAGCGTGCGCCGATCGCCGGGCTCGCCTTCCCAGATGAGCGCCGCCTTGTTGCGGCGCGCGGTGCGCACGTGGCGGTCAACGCAGTTGACGCTCGCGTTGATCTTGCCGCCGACGAACCACTTCGCGTGCGGCGGTTTCCACTCGAGCACCGTGTCCCACTGCCTGAACCATTCGAGCTCCGACGCAAAGCCAGCCCAGAAGCCTTCCGGATCCTTGTCCGCGCGTTCGTACACGCCCGGATCGTTGACGTTGGCCTTCGCGCGAAACTCCGCCGGCGGTGCGAAGGTGCGATCTTCCTGAAGGAGATCCGCGATTTCTGCGGGTGGTTTCTTGTCAGCCATGGGACCCCTATTCTATTGATGCCGCGCCCTGCCGTGCTTCTCCGAACAGCGCGGCGCCAAGCAGGCCGCCAACCGCCGCAAACGGCGTCTGAATGAAGAGCTGGAAGACGAAGCCGATGGCCAGACGCGCCGCCATCGACGTCTGACGGCCGAAGCCCTCGAGCATGCCGCGCGCCTCGGGCGGGATGTCGCGCGCGTTGCGCAGCACGAGATCCATCATGCGCTGCTGCAGCGGAGACATCAGCACCTCGACGATCGCCGCGGTGAAGAGCCAGATGACCGCGCCGGCAAGCCCCGCGAGAAACCCGATGCGCGCGCCATCGAGCAGGCGCAGCGGCCGCTGCGTTTGCTGGTGCGTGAGATACGCCGCGAGCATGCCGCCGCCGAGCGTCCACAGGCAGCAGCAGTTCCCGGCACTGATGATCGGCAGCGCCGACAGCACTCCAAGGAAGAGGCCGCCGAGCAGTACCGGTTGGATCATCGGGTCAATCGTAGTACTCGCGTCCCAGGTGGGTGATCAGCTCCTCGCCCTGCATGTGCCGCAGCGTGTTCTTCAGCTTCATCAGCTGGATGAACAGGTCGTGCTCAGGGTAGACCTCGCGCGCGTGCATCGGCGCCTTGAAGTAGAACGAGAGCCACTCCTGAATGCCCGACATGCCGGCGCGCTTGGCGAGGTCGAGAAAGAGCGCGGAGTCGACGACGATGGGCGCGGCGAGGATGCTGTCGCGGCAGAGGAAGTTGATCTTCAGCTGCATCGGATAGCCAAGCCATCCGATCAGATCGATGTTGTCCCACCCTTCCTTGTTGTCGCCGCGCGGCGGGTAGTAGTTGATGCGGACGACGTGACAGAGGTCCTTGTAGAGATCCGGATAGAGATGCGGCTGGAAGATGTAATCGAGCGCGGACTTCTTGCTTTCTTCCTTCGTCTTGAACGACTCGGGATCGTCGAGCACCTCGCCGTCGCGGTTGCCGAGGATGTTGGTCGAGTACCAGCCGCGCACGCCGAGCAGCCGCGCCTTCAGGCCGGGCGCGATGATCGTCTTGAGCAGCGTCTGCCCCGTCTTCATGTCGTTGCCCGCGACAGGAGCGCCCGTGCGTGCCGCGAGCTCGAGCATCGACGGAACGTCGGCGGTGAGATTCGGCGCCGCGTTCGCGAACGGAATCCCCTCGCGCAGCGCGGCGTAGGCGTAGATCATGCTCGACGGAATCGCGTCGTCACTCTGCTCGAGACCCTTCTCGAAGCTCGCGATCGAGGCGTGCACCGGCGCCTCTTTCATGTAGACCTCGGTGCTGCCGGTCCACACCATCACCAGGCGATCGCAGCCGTGCTTCTCCTTGAAGCCGCGGATGTCCGCGATCACCTGCTCGGCAAGGTCCCGCTTGTTCTTCCCTTTCTTGACGTTCGGTCCGTTGAGACGCTTGACGTAGCGCTGATCGAAGACCGCGGGCATCGGGCGAATCGCTTCGAGCTCGCCGCGAACTTTGTCGAGCTGTGAATTCTCCAGCACGCCCGCCGTGCGCGCCGCGGCGTAGCAGTCTTCCTGGAAGATGTCCCAGCCGCCGAAGACGATGTCGTTGAGGTCGGCGAGCGGAACGAACTCGTTGATCTTCGGTGAGCGGCCTTCGGTGCGCTTGCCCAGTCGAATCGTGCCCATCTGCGTCAGCGATCCGATCGGCAGTGCCAGTCCTTTTCTGATGGCAAACACTCCGGCGATGGTCGTGGTCGCGACGGCGCCCAAACCGACGAGCAGGACGCCGAGCTTGCCGCGCGCAGGAGCAATTTGAACTGGTGAAGTCACGATCGCAGACTATACCATGTGAAAATCGAATGTTTTTGCGCAAAACCCGCATCGAGCCGCTGCCCGTGACGATGAGCGCGGTGCGCATGGGCGAGCGCGTGCTGCAGGTTGGTGTCGATGACGCGGCGATCGCAAATGCGATCGCCTCGAAGGCAGGACTGTCGGGCAACGCGGCGCTCGCGGTGAGCAACGAACGCGACGCAGCGCGCGCGCAACGCGCGTTCACCAACGCCGGCATCCTCGTCGACGTGAAGATCACGCCGCTCACCACGCTCCCGTTCGAGAGCGACACCTTCGATCTCGTCGTCGTGCACGCCTCGCACGCAGGCGTCTCGATCGAGGCGATGCGTGAGTGCCATCGCGTACTCCGGCGCGGAGGACGAGCGATGACGATCGAGGGTGGTGGGCCGGCAACCGGTTTGGCGGCCATGTTCAAGACGCAGAAACCGCTCGAGGGCGATGTCGTTGGTCTTCTCGGGACTGCCGGCTTCCGTCCCGCGCGCCTCCTTGCCGAGCGCGAAGGCTATCGATTCGCGGAGGGGATCAAAACGGCGGAGGGGATCAAACCGTAGGAGCAGGCCGGGTCCTTTCGGACCCGGCAGGATCATTCAAGATCCGAGGACAGCTCGACCTTATCCGCGGACACCGAGCCCCGCCATTTCTCGCTAAATACGCCAGAATCCAGCGATCGAATGAGGCAAGGCTTTTGCCTTCTGTCGGTTACCGTCAATGTCCCACGTTTCCCTCGGAGAAGTCTTCACGCTGAACGAAGTGGCCTGTGCCGCCGGAGTGCCTGCGGATGCCGTCCGCACGCTCATTGGCAAGGGGCAATTGGGCTTCATTTCCGGCACGCGGTTCATCCACGTGGCGAACCCGGCACGCACGGCGCGCTCGCTTCGCGACATTGCGCTGACGCTGCACGAGCAGTCTCAGACCGCGATCTTCGCGCCTGAACGCGCGCGGCGCGACACGCGCAAGCCGGTGCTCTTCTCGTTCGCCGCGCACGCGGCGGTGGGACTGCTGCTGATCCTGCTGTCGATGGATCGCACGCAGACCGCGCCGCTCGAGGAGCCGGTGCACGAGGAAACGCATCTGGTGTTCCTGATGAGTCCCGGTCCTGGCGGCGGCGGTGGCGGCGGTGGTCTGAGACAGCCGAAGCCCGCGCCGAAGATTCTGCGCAGGAGCGAACAGCCGCGTCCGCAGATCTCGGTCCCGCCCGTCAAAGAGGCGGAGCCTGTTGTGATGGCGAAACAGAATCCTCCTCCTGAGCCCGAGCCCGTGAAGGAAATCATCGCGCCCGTGCAGACGGTCGCGGCCAACGAGCAGGATCGTGTCGGTCAGATCGAACATGCGGTCGAAGCTCCCGCAAGCAACGGTCAGGGGAGCGGCGGTGGCGTTGGCACTGGCCAGGGCAGCGGCAACGGCGAGGGACGCGGATCGGGCATCGGCGAGGGCGAGGGTGGCGGCACCGGTGGCGGCCCCTATCGTCCTGGCAGCGGCATCGAGCCGCCGCGGCTGCTGCACGAAGTGAAGGCGCAGTACACGGACGAGGCCCGGCGCCGCGGCATCACGGGCGACGTCCTGCTCGAAGTTGTCGTGCGGCGCGACGGCAGCGTCGGCGACGTGCGCGTGCTGCAGGGTCTCGGCTACGGCCTCGAAGAGCGCGCCATGACCGCGGTCAGGCAATGGCGTTTTGCGGCGGGACAGCGCAAAGGTGTGCCCGTGGATGTGCTCGTTGAAGTCGCGGTCGAATTCACGCTTCGGTAAAAGGATATGGATATTGTGCTGTTGACCATCACCACGCTGTCGCTCGCGGCCGCCGCGGGTTTCGGAGTGCTGTCCTGGCGCGTCGGTCGTGAGGAACGCGAGCGCGAACGCGCCCGCGTCGCCGCGCTGGCGACGGCGATGTCGCCGTCCACGCCGGATACTCCCCTCCTTGCGGGAGTTGCCGTAGGATCGGTGTTCGATCGCCCCACGGACGGGCTTCGCGGCCGGATAATGATCAAGGTCGCGGCGGGCGCGATGATGCTGCTGATGATCGGCGGCGGCATGATGCTCAGCTCGTGGATGTCGAACGGCAGCGTCGAGGCGACCAAGGCCGCCGCGCCGCTGGAGCTGATGTCGATGCGCTACGAGCGGAAGGGCACGACGCTTACCGTGTCCGGTCTCGTGAAGAATCCGGCGTCGGGTGTGAAGGTGAATGGTTTGACGGCGGTGGTGTTCGCGTTCAACCGCAACGGCGCGTTCATCGCGAGCGGGCGCGCGCCGCTCGACTTCGGCGCGCTGGCGCCCGGCGACGAGTCGCCGTTTATCGTGAATGTGCCGAACGTCACGGATGTGGCACGCTATCGCGTCACGTTCCGCAGCGGCGACGCGGTCGTGCGGCACGTCGATCGTCGAACGAACCAGGTGCAACTCGCCCAGGCAGTGAGGTAGGTCATGCGGTCCATCCGTCTTCCCCTTGCGCTCCTTGCCGCAGTCATGTGCGCCGCGGCCGGCGTCGTGGCCGCGCCGCAGGATGATGCGTTCAAGTTCAAGAGCGACGGGCATTTCGTCACGGGCCTGACCAAGGACGACTTCAACATCTGCGAGGACGGCGAGCAGCAGGAGATCGCGCAGTTCAGCAATGAACGCGTGCCCGTAAGCCTCGGCATCCTGCTCGACACGAGCGGCAGCATGACGCCGGAGAAGATGTCGTCGGCCCGCAGCGCGATCGATCGCTTCATCTACGAGCTGCTGGGCAAAGACGACGAGCTGTTCTTCATGCAGTTTGCGAGCGTGCCGGATCTGCTGCAGGGATGGACCTTCGATCGCCGCGCGATCAGCCGCGCGGTCGGTCAGGTGACGGCCGCAGGCGGCACCGCGATGTATGACGCCATCGCCCAGGCGCTGCCGATTGCCGCCGACGGCCGCAATCAGAAGAAGGCGATTCTGGTCATCTCCGACGGCAACGACACGAACAGCCGCACGTCGGTGACCCAGCTGCGCAGCATGATTCGCGAGAGCGAGGTCATGGTCTACGCGCTCGGCGTCGACGGCAACGACGTGCAGACCTACACGCCGCAGCCGCGGCAGCCGAGCGGTCCGCGGTTCCCGATTCCGATTCCGCGTGGCGGGCGCCGCTGGCCAGGGTTCCCGTTTTCACCCGCCCCGCAGATCGGCTTCCCGCCGATTGGCGGCGGCGGCTGGGGCCGTACGGGCAACGAGCACGTGAATGAGAACGCGCTGCGCGCGGTTACCGACGACACCGGCGGCCGAACGGAAATCGTCCGCGGCTTCGGCGATCTGGGCAACGCCACGCAGCGGCTGGCCGACGAATTGAGCCAGCAGTACTACATCGGCTACAACAACGGCGGGAAAAAGGACGGGAAGTGGCACACCATCAAGGTGGACGTGCGAAACCGTCATTACACTGTCCGCTCACGGAAGGGCTACGTCGCGTCGTAGAATTCCCGGCGCGTGCCGACGCTCTGGATTGCAATCGGGCTCAGCCTGCTGGGGGGCCTGGGCGGATTGCTCATCGCCTCCGGCGTTCTGCTCATTCACGATCCGCTGCGCGCGAAGCTGATTCCCTGGCTGGTCAGCTACGCCGTCGGCGCGCTGCTCGGCATCTCGATGATGG
>WNGI01006438.1_pt1 | contig 12079 bp, 13 predicted proteins | sample 5400621 | NCBI WGS metagenome assembly WNGI01 (sample SAMN13153374, study PRJNA577476) | soil metagenome | isolation source: 20 cm soil or saprolite under Garry oak tree replicate 1 | place: USA:California | collected 2016-06-15 | reverse complement strand
TGGACCCGCATTCGTGGGTGCCGTACGCCGACACGCGCGCGACGCTTGAGGCGGTGCGCGCGCGTGGGTTGCGCGTCGGGGTGGTGAGCAATGTGCCGGCGGATCTCCGGCCGGTCTTCGCGAAGCACGGGCTCGATCGGCTCGTCGATTCGTATACGCACTCATTCGAGGTCGGCGCGGAGAAGCCGAGCCCCGCGATCTTTCTGGCGGCCGCGAAGTCACTGGGCGTGAAGCCAAGCGAGACGCTGATGGTGGGGGACCACGCCGTTGATCGCGGCGCGGAGAGCGCGGGGATGCGCGCGTTCATCTTGCCGACTGAGTTTGATGGGGATGTGCGCGGACTGGATCGGGTGCTGGTGTTGCTTCCTAGTTGACTGCTACTGCGACCCCGGCGCGACTCGAACGCGCGACTCCTTCCTTCGTAGGGAAGTGCTCTATCCACTGAGCTACGGGGTCAGTGGGTCAATTCTAGCGATTGTTGCGAGTGTGCGGTAGTAGTTGCCGTTGGTTGCGGTCCGTCGTCGATGGCAATTGGCGCATCGGACCTCGCATTTTGCAATCTCAGCCGCCAGCGTTTTCCATGAAACAGCGGACTGAATCAGTGTGCTCACATCCGATTTCTTGTCGCGTAGGTGGTCGAAGTCAAGCACCGCAGGATCGGACTCGCCGCAGTCCACGCAGGAGTGTTCAAGGAGATAGTCGCGGACACGATTCTTGAGTTCTGCTGTGGCATGGCGGCTTCGAGCTTTTGCGTTCGCAATCTGCCGTTTGCTGTTTCGGGCATACCAGCGGTTCGTGTATTCACGTTGGCACAGCAGGCAGATCCATTGTCTCGTTTGGCGCTGAAGCGACCGGTAAGGGAACTCGATGAGCGGCTTAGTCTTGCGACACACACGGCACGTTCGGATTCCCAGTGTCGCGTCTAGGCTCAGTTGAACCGGCGATCGAGCTAGCCGCGGCGGAGCGTAGCCCTCTGCAGTCGACCGGACGCGGTTAGTCGACCGCTCGCGTGTCTTTCGGCGATGACAGTTCGCACAACGAACTTCGCACTTGTCGATTTCGGCCTTGACACGCTCCCAGCTGCGACCGCCTCCAGCGTAGACCGAAACGTCGGCAACTTTGTCGGCGACGTGATCGAACTCGAGAACGACGATGTCGCTCTCACCGCAGTCGACGCAGGGATGTTCCCGTAGGTATTCGATAATCCGTTGGCGCACTTCCGAGCGACGTTGGGCGACCTGTCGAACGAGCCGAGTCTTTTCGCGTTCATGGTTCTTGCGATAGTTCCGCGCGTTGGCCTCAGCGAAGCACTCGCGACACCACGACTGCAGCTTCGGCTCGCCGCGCCGCACCGGCGGGAAGTCATCCAGGGGTTTCAGCTCGCCGCATTTCGTGCACGCTCGCATGAACGCTGCGACCCCGGGGAGACTCGGACTCCCGACCAACAGCTTCGAAGGCTGCTGCTCTATCCACTGAGCTACGGGGCCAGTAAGGAAAAGGCTAGCGCTTCAGAAGCGTGTACCAGGCCGAGGGACGTCCCTTACCTTCCTCCACGCCGACGACCTCGAACGCTCGCGCGAACGTCCGGCGCACATCCTCGGCGGTCAGGCCAACCGCCGGTCCACCGGGCGCGAACGCGTACAGCAAATACGTCCCGCCGGAGCGCACCACCCGAGCCAGCCCAGTCGCATACGCCGCGCGACTGTTCACAGAAATGGAGTGCAAGCATCCGATGTCGAGCGCGAGGTCGAATGGCCCCGGCACCTCGAGCGCCGCGACGTCCCCAACAAAGAACGTGCACGACACGCCCGCGTCGCGCGCTCGCCGGCGCGCTTTGCCGATCGCGCGCCCAGCGAAGTCGACGCCCACGGCGGACCACCCATGCCGCGCCAGATACACCGCGTTCGTCCCCGTACCGCAGCCGAGGTCGATCGCTCGCCCCGGAGGATGCGAGGCGACGAAGCGTTCGACCTCGGGAGGCGTGATCCCCGTGTCCCAGGGAGGCCGCCCTGGCATCCAGTACCAGAGCCCGAACCAGAGCCGCCGCACGAGGCGAGACTACGAGGACCGACCGCGACGCCCTAGACCGAACCAATCGCGGCTTCACCCTCTAGTGTGTCGTAGGTGGCGACCCCCTTCCGCGCCCCGACGGCCAGCGACTCGGTGCTGCGGCGCGGCGACTTCATCGCGCCGGTACTTCACGAGATTCACCGTGTGATCGTCGGGCAGGACTACCTGGTCAACCGCCTCCTCATGGGCATGCTCTGCAACGGCCACCTGCTCGTCGAAGGCGTCCCCGGACTCGCCAAATCTCTCGCCGTGAAGACACTTGCCGACACCGTTGACGCCGATTTCAAGCGGATCCAGTTCACGCCAGATCTGCTCCCGGCCGACCTCAACGGAACCATGATTTACAACCCCTCGACCCAGAGCTTCAGCCCCCGTCTTGGCCCGATCTTCACCGATCTCCTGCTCGCCGACGAGATCAACCGCGCACCGCCGAAGGTGCAGAGCGCACTCCTCGAGGCGATGCAGGAGCGCCAGGTCTCGATCGGCGGACAGACGCATCCGCTGTCCGAGCTCTTCACCGTGCTCGCGACGCAGAATCCTATCGAGCACGAGGGCACGTACCGCCTGCCCGAAGCGCAAGTCGACCGTTTCATGATGAAGGTCGTCATCGGCTACCCGTCGCCCGACGAAGAGCGGGTGATCATGGATCGCAACACGATCGAGGAGCCCGCGATCCCGCGGAAGCTCGCGACCCCCGCGGCCATCTTCGATGCCCGCGCGGCCGTCCGCCAGGTGCACATGGACGACGCGATCAAGGACTACGTGGTCCGCGTTGTCTTCGCGACCCGCGACCCGCAAGGGCCGAAGCTCGCCGATCTGAAGCCGCTCATCGCTTACGGCGTCTCGCCGCGGGCGACGATCTACGTCTCGCTGGCGGCGCGCGCGCACGCCTTCCTCGACGGCCGCGACTACGTTCTGCCTGATGACATCAAGGCGGTCGCCCTCGATGTCATGCGCCACCGGCTCATCGTCACCTACGAGGCTGAGGCGGAGGAGATCACACCCGAGATCGTCATTGGTCGCGTCCTCGACAACGTAGCCGTTCCGTAGTGACCGCCGTGCTTCGTACGGCGCCACGCCAAGGGCACGTCCCACCGGAGGTCCTCCGCGTGGTCAAGCAGATCGAGATCAAGGCGCGGATTCTCGCGGACGAAGCGCTCATGGGGACGTACCGAAGCGTGTTTCGTGGATCGGGGCTCGATTTCGAAGAGGTCCGCGAGTACGAGCCCGGTGACGATATCCGCACCATCGACTGGAACGTGACCGCCCGCATGAACATCCCGTACATCAAGAAATACCGCGAGGAGCGCGAGCTCAATATTTACCTCGCGGTCGACGTTTCCTCGAGTGCCTGGTTCGGCACCGGCAACCTCTCCAAACGCGAGCTCGCCGCGGACGTCGCCGCGCTCCTTGCGGTGACCGCGCTCCACAACAACGACCGCGTGGGCCTGGTCCTGTTCGCGGACGGAGTCCGCGAGTTCATCCCGCCCCAGCAAGGACGTCATCACCTGCTCCACGTCATACGTCAGCTTCTGTTCGCCGAACCGCGCCGCTCGCCGACGGAGATCGCGAGCGTCGCGGACTACCTCGCGAACGTGACGAAGAAGCGCAACGTGGTCTTCGTGGTGTCCGACTTTCTTGATGTCGACTTCGAGGCTCCGCTTCGCGCGCTTGCCCACAAGCACGACGTCATCGCGCTCATCCTGAACGACCCGCGCGAGGTCGAGCTCCCGTCGGTCGGCCTCGTAGCTCTCGAGGACGCCGAGAGCGGCCGCGTCGGCTACCTCGACACGTCCGATCCAGCGGTCCGCGAACGGTTCGGGCGGTCGGCGCGCGAGCGCCGAGCGCAGCGGCTACGGGCATTCAGCCGCATGGGCGTTGACCGTGTGGAGCTCTCGACGGACCGGCCCTACGTGCCGGCGCTCCTCGCGCTGTTCAATGCCCGCTCGAGGCGCAACTGATGCGCGTTGCTGCGGCCGCGTGTCTCTTCCTCGTCCTGCTCGGATCGGTGGCGGCGGCCGACGGGCCGGTGAACGTGGCCGTCTCCGTCGACCGGCATGGCATCAATATCGGCGACCCGATCGGGCTCGTGTTGGTCGTCGAGACCGACCCCGGTTATCACATCACCGATAGCGGCGTCGGCCGGATCATTGATGAGTTCGAAGTACTTGAGGCGCTGCCCCCGCAAGTCACGCGGATCGCGAACGACCGGACCCGTTACACCTTCCGGTACCGGATCACCGCGTTCCGCCTCGGCGATCTCATCTTCCCTTCGATCAGCGTCGCGTACCAATCACCGGCAGGGGTTCCTGGCGTCGCCCCGACGACCGAGATCCCGATCGTCATCACGAGCGTCATCCAACCCGGTGAAGCCACGGACGACATCAAGCCGGCCAAGCCGCAGCTCCGGCTGCCCAACGCGACGCCCCAGATCCCGCAGGTCGCGATCCAGGTAGCGCTCGCGCTGGTCGTGCTCGTGATGCTTGCGCTCCTCGTCCGCCAGACACGACGCGCCGCCGGCCGCCGGCCGAAGGACGCGGAGATGGACGAAGTCCTGCTCACGCCCGCGCAGCGCGCCCTCGCCGAGCTGAACCGCGTCGCGTCTCTCGGTCTTCCTGAGAAAGGGCGCTACGCCGAGCACTACGCGCTCCTCTCGAAGACGCTCCGGGCGTACGTCCGCGACCGCTTCGGGCTCTCGGCGGGGGAGCGCACCCCACGAGAGCTCCGCGAGGACATGCTCCGTGCCGGGATCGATCGCACGGAGGTCGCGACGATCTACGAGATCCTGCGCGAAGGCGAGAGTGCCCGCTTCCATCAGGCCGTCTCCTATCCCGCGCGTGCGCAGCACGCGGTCCGGTCGGCACTCGACGCCATGCGCCGGGCGGCGGTCGCCGAGCAGTACGAGCTCATGAAGGGCCAGCCGTCGTGATCGACATCACCTCGCTCCGCTTCGAGGACCCATGGCTTCTCGCGCTGCTCCTCGTGGTGGCCGGGGGCCTCGCGGTGAATCTGCTGCGAGCGCGGCGACCCGGGACCGGCCTGCTCTTTCCGTCGATCGGTCTCGTCCCCGCGGGCCGGCCCGGCTGGCGCGTGCGGTGGCGCTGGCTGCTCATGGCCCTTCGCGTTGCGGCGCTCGTCGCATTCGTCGTCGCCCTCGCCCGGCCGCAAATCGTGCGCGCGTCGGTCGAGTCCGTCGCCGAAGGGATCGACATCGTCCTGGTCCTCGACACATCCGGATCGATGTCCGAAAAGGGATTCGGCGGGTCGGCGAAGATCGACGCCGTCAAGCGCGTCGTCAACGACTTCCTCGGCGGCCTTCGGAATGACCGCGTGGGGATCGTCGTCTTCAGCGGCGAGGCGATCGTCCTCGGGCCGCCGACGCTCGACTACGCCGCTTCGCAGAAGCTCGTCGATCCGATCGAGACCGGCACGCTCACCGGCGGGACGGCCATCGGCACCGGTCTCGCCACCGGCATCAACGTGCTCCGAGACTCAGACGCGAAGTCCAAGGTCGTCATCCTCCTGACTGACGGCGAGAACAACGGCGGAGACATCACGCCACTCGACGCGGCGAACATGGCGAAGCTCCTCGACGTCCGCGTCTACACGATCGGTGCGATCACTCTCACCGCGACCGCCGACAAGGACGTCAGCTCCGACACCGTGGACGAGCAGCTCATGCGCAAGATCGCTGAGGACACCGGAGGCCACTACTACAGCGTCTCCGATGAGAACTCGCTCGCCGAGGTCTACCGCGAGATCGAATCGCTGGAAAAGTCCCACGTCGGCACGCGCGACTTCATCGACTACCAGGAGGCGCAGCTCGCCTTCCTGGCCCTTGGTATCGCGCTCCTGTTCGCCGAGCTCGCGCTGGGCGCGACGGTATTCAGGAGGACCCCGTGAAGATCGCGCTCGCGCACCCCGAGCTCGCGCCACTGTTGATCGCGGCGGTCCTGATCGTCGCGCTGTGCGCGGTCGCGCTCGTCCGGCGGCGCCGCGCGCTCGCCGCGTTCGCCGGCCCGGGCGCGCGGCTTGCGTCGGCGAGCCCTGCGCGGCAGGTGGCGAAGGTGATCCTCGTTGGCGCCGCCTGCCTACTCGTCGTGGTCGCCCTCGTCGGGCCCCAGATCGGCGAGGTCCCGCGCCGCGCGGCAACATCGACGCTCGATACGGTCATCGCGCTCGACGTCTCGCAGAGCATGGCGGTGCGTGACGCGGACACCGATCGGCTCCACGCCGCCCAGCGCGCGATCGAGCTCGTCGGCCAGCAGCTGAGCGGCGGGCGGGTGGGCCTCACGCTCTTCGCTGGATCGAGCATCCTCCGCTACCCGCTCACCGCGTCGACGAAAGTGATGGGCCCGGCTCTCGATACTTCCGGTCACGGCTTCCACACCCAGCCCGGGTCGTCACTCCGCGCCGCGCTGCAGGGTGCCGCTGCGCAGTTCCCCACGACGGACGCCGAGAAGCTCCGTACGAAGGCGATCGTCGTGGTCTCCGACGGAGAGGATCCCGCGCCCGACCTGCCGCCCCTGGATTCCTACCTCGCGAGCGGGATCCACGTGTTCACGTTGGGCATCGGCACGATCGAGGGCGGGCCTGTCCCGATCTACGACACCAAGGGCCAGCTCGTGCAGATGCTCGTGGACGTGAACGGCACGCAGGTCATCAGCCATCTCGACGAAGCCCGTCTCGTGAATCTCGCCTCCGCGGGCGGCGGGAGCTACGTCCGCTACGACAGCGAAGCGGCGGCGAAGAGCCTCAGCGACGCGCTGCGCGCCATCGACACGACCGTCACGACGACCGACGGTGGAGTCAGCCCGGAGGACCGCTACCAGTTCTTCCTGGGCGTCGCCTTCGTCCTGCTTGTCGCCGAGTGGCTCATCAGCGAACGCCGTCCGATGCCACGGCCCCGCGTCCCCCGCGGACGCCCCGCGCCGCGTCGCCGTGTCATCGGGGCAACTACGGCCCTGCTCCTGCTCGTGGTGGCGTGCGGGCCACAGGATCCAATCGCGGACCAGCTGGATACGGCGAACCAGGTCTTCGCCCACGATCCCGCCGGCGCCGTCGCCCGATACCGCGACCTCCAATCAAAGCGTCCGACCGCGCCTGAGATCTCGATCGATCTCGGCAACGCCCTCGCCGCGCTGGGGGAGCATGACCGGGCCCTCGTCGAATACGGCCGGGGCATCGACACCGCGAAGGGGACCACCCGGGCGATCGCGTTCTACGACCGCGCGACCTCGCTCTTCCGGCTCGGCCGCATCCTCGACGCGCGAGCGGCCTACGTCGAGGCCCTGCGCAACGACCCGAACGACCGCGATGCGAAGTTCAACATCGAGATCATCGACCGCATCCTCGGCCAGATTCCGTCGCAAAAAAATCCCACGAGCTCACCCGGGGCCTCGACCGAGCCGCCGGGGCAGCAGCAGCCGGGCGGGTCGCCCCAGGCGACGGCGCCCGCCGCGGGATCGGGCAAGCCCAACGGGACCCCAGTGCCGGACGTCACCGGATCGACCGGAGCGACACAGCCCGAATCGGTCCAGAGCGCCCTCACCAACTTCCGGAAGGACCTGACCGTGGAGGACGCGCTCCGACTTCTGGATGCCCTCCGTGGCGAGCAGCGCGGCTTGCCAGCGATCCTCGAAGGCACAGGTGTGCGTCGAGGCGGTAACGTGGACGTGCCGTATTGACTTAGGAGCGCTTGCTGGCTTGGGTCCTGCTGTTTGGGGGGGTGCGGCCGGGTGGCCGTTGGGGGGAACGATGCGAATCGATCTGACCGCGAAGGTTAGGACGACGGACGGGCACGAGGCGGGGAAGATCCATCGCGTGCTCGTCGACCCTGAGACAGAGCGCGTTACTGGTTTCGTGGTTAGCACCCGGCGGCTGCTCGGTCGCGACGTGATCGTGGGCGAGGACATGTTCGCGGGCGCCTCGCCCGACGGCGAAACGATCACACTCAATCTCACGAAGAAGGAGCTGGATACCCAGCCGAGCTTCGAGGAGGACGACTTCGTCACTCCACCGGCCGGCTGGTCGGCACCCAACCTCGGCTACGCGATCCCGCCCGAGACCTTCCTCTGGCCCGCCGATTCCGCGCTCGCCGACGTTGGCGAGCGGCCGCGGCCGTCCATTAAGAAGGGCGACACGGTGAAGGATCGGGACGGGGACGCCGTCGGTGCGATCGAGGACATCCGCTTCGACGAGAAGACCGGCGACGTCGTGAGCGTGACCGTGAGAGCCGGTGCCGGGCTGGAGCGCCTCTTCGGTGGAGGGAAGCTCGCCGAGATCTCGCGGGACGACATCCTGCGGATAGCTGAAGACGAGGTGCGCCTCGGGATCGACCGCGAGGAGATCATCGCGAGGGAGCACGAGACCGGCACGCGCTAACGCGATCCGTAGCAAGCCTGCGCGACGAACGGTGTCGCCAAAAGCAGGGCCGAGATCAGCACGACGATGGTGACCATCCGCAGGATCGGATTGTCTTCGCGCTCGACCATCGCCGGTTCGTCGAGTATTTCGCGCGACTGCGCCTCTTCGTGCTCGGGGACGTAGACAAGCCAGCGTCCGGCGCTCGTCGCGGCTCCCCGAGCGAGTATCGCCGATGCCGGGTCGGGCGCGATCGCGGTGCAGGTGTTCGGCCCGCAAGGCCGACGCCGCAACCTCGGCGTCCATGCGCTTTGGGGCGAAGTGCACCGCCACTTCGCTCACGAGCCGGTGACCGCCGTGATTGCGACACGGATCGCGGCGAGCATGACGACGACGGAAAGGATCGCAAGTAGCGCGCGCGGCTGCGTGCGCACGCTCACCGCGGCGCCGATCGGCGATGCCACGAGCGCGGAGACGAACACGACTGCCGCGAGAGGCGGATCGATCTGTGCGGTGGCGGCTTTACCGATGAGCGCGGCAACCGCCGCGAAGAGCCCGATGCCGAGCGACGTTCCGATCGCGATCCGCGCTGGCACACGCAGGATGTAGACGAGCGCAGCGATGATGAAGGCGATGCCGCCGATCCCCACGATGCCTCCAAGGAAACCGAGCACGAGCGCGATGGGAATCGCGACCCGCGGGTCCGCGCGAATGTCCTCCGCGCCCTCGTCGCGCGGCGTGACCGGAAGCAGCAGCATGATCCCGCCGGCGAACGCCAGGATCGCGAACACGAGCAGGATGACGTTGTCGGGCACGTCGCGCGAGATGAACGCGCCCACAAGCGATGCGGCCGCGCTCGGCGGCCCCATCAGCCAGACCAGCCGCGACGACACGTTGCCGTAGGCGCGATGGCGAAGCGCGCCAAGCACGCTTCCCGATATGGCCTGAACGATGGTGAGTCCCGTCACGATCTTCACGGGGATAGCCGCGCCACCGACGAGCGGAGGGAGATACAAAAGCAGCGGCGTCAGAACGAGGCCGCCGCCGATCCCAAGGAGCCCCGAAAGGAACGACGCCACCAGTCCTGCGATCGCGGTGGTGACCTCGTCGGGCATCCGCACCTATATATAAGGGACTGATGCGCTTGGCGTTGGCGGGCACGCTCTACGTGATGCGCGGCGGACCCTCGCCCGGCGTGAGCCAGACCCCGGTGTGCGAAGCGCTGGACGTTCGCTAGCATCGCGTGATCTGTCGCAGGGGAGGCGCGCCATGAGGACTCGTTTGTTCGCGCTCGCCGCCGCGACCTCGGTGCTGCTGGCGGCGTGCGGCGGCGGCACTCCAGGTGCGCAGCCGTCGGCGTCGACGGGGCCGAAGGCGGACATCAAAGTTGGCCTCGCCATCTCGCTCACCGGCGCCGCAAACATCTATGGACCGGCGCAGCAGAACGGCGCGAAGCTCGCGATGGAGCAGATCAACGCAGCCGGCGGGATCGATGGCGCGAAGATCGCGCTCGTCGTCGAGGACGACGCGTCGGCCCGCGACCAGGGAATCACCGTCTTTCGCAAGCTCATAAACGAGGACAAGGTCGCGGCGATCCTCGGGCCGACGCTCTCGGGCGTCGCGGCGGGCGCGCATCCGGTCGCGCAGCAGGCCGGTCTTCCGGTGATCGCGATCTCGAACACCGGCGTTGGGATCGTCGGCAAGTGTGACTACGGTGCATGCGATTGGATCTTCCGCGCGTCGCTCGGTGAGGAGACGGCGCTTCCGGCCGCGCTCAAGGCGGCGAAGGACAAGCTCAATCTGAAGAAGGTCGTGCTCATGTTCGAGAGCGACCAGAAGTTCGCGGCGGACGGCGCGGACATCTTCAAGAAGGCGGCCGCCGACAACGGCATCACGATCGCGCGGACCATCCCGTACAAGACCGCCGATGTCGACTTCTCCGCCTTCGTCACCCAGGCGAAGGGCGAGAGCCCCGACGCGATCCTCGCATCCGGGCTTGCGGGGACCGCTTCGAAGGTGCTCATCGAGGTGGGCAAGCAGTTCCCGCAGGGGCTGCGCGTCGTCGGATCGAACGGCTTCAACTCGCCGGCGGTCATCACTGCTGCCGGTGCCGCCGCACCGAACATGATCGTCGGTACCGCGTGGAACAAGGCGTCGACCGACAAAGCCAACACCGATTTCGTGAAAGCGTTCAAGGACAAGTACGGCACCGACCCGGACCAGTTCGCCACGCAGGCCTACACGGCAATGATCGTCTTAGCGGACGCGATGAAGCGTTCGGGAAACGTCACCGACAAGGCGTCGCTCAAGAAGGCCCTCGAGGCGACGAAGGACCTCGCAACGCCGCTCGGAGCGTTTAGCTTCACGCCGGAGCACGACGTCAAGCAGCCGGTCTTCGTGATGACCGTGAAGGACGGTCAGTTCGTCCCATTCAACTGATCAATCTCTGGGCTTCGCCCAGGAGACGCGCTCAGGCTGGTGGTCTCGCTCCTCGCGGGCAGGGGCAGGGGCCCCTGAGTGCGTAGCACACGGCTCGTCGCTCGTCTTCAACTAACCTGACCCACCTTGGCCGAGCAGCTCTATAACGCGATCTTCGTCGGCAGCATCTACGCGCTGTTCGCCGTCGGGTTCGCGCTCGTGTTCTCGGTCCTCGACATCCTGAACCTCGCGCACCCGGTCGTCTTCATGCTCGGCGCGTTCGTCGCGCTCTTCTGCATGTCGACGTTCGGTCTCCCGGCGGCCCTCGCGGCCGTCGCCGCGTTCCTTGTGACCGGCCTCTTCGGGATCTTCCTCGATCGCGTGGCGTTCGCTCCGCTACGCCGGCGCGGCGCGCCGCCGCTCTCGGCGATGATCTCGAGTCTCGGGTTCGCGATCGTCGTGATCAGGCTCATGGAGCTCCGGTACGGGCCCGACCTTACAAGCTATCCGGCCGGCAGCCTGCCGCAGACGGTGCTGCAGCTGGGCGACGCGCGCGTGGACGGTCTGCGCCTGCTGATCATCGGGCTCGCGATCCTGCTGATGGCCGCGCTCACATACGTCGTCCGCGCGACGCAGCTCGGACGCGACATCCGCGCGCTTGCCGAGAACCCGCGCGCGGCGCGCCTCCTGGGCGTGGACATCGACCGCGCCATTGCCGCGACCTTCTTCATCTCGTCGGGGCTCGGCGGCGTCGCCGGCGCGCTCCTTGGCTTCGCGTACAACGCGATCTATCCCCAGATGGGCACGCCGTACGAGCTCAAGGCGTTCACGGTGATGGTCGTCGGCGGGATGGGAAGCCTTCCCGGGGCGGTGCTCGGCGCCTACATCCTCGGGATCGGCGAGATCGCCGCGCTCGTGTTCCTCCCGGCCGAGCTCGCGGAGCTGCGCGATGCATTCGCGTTCGGCCTCCTTTTTCTCGTGCTGGTGATCCGGCCGCGCGGTCTTCTCGGCCATCGCGCGGTTGAGCGCGCGTAGTGGATGCCCTCGGCGAATTCTTCCGCGTCTACCAGACGACGATCGGGGTCATCGGCATCAACGCGCTGCTCGCGCTGTCGGTCTGGATCACGCTCTACGCTGGGCAGCTCACGCTCGGCAATGCCGCGTTCATGGCCATCGGCGCCTACGGTGCGGCGCTCCTCGGCATGCGCCTCGGCGTCCCGTTCCCTCT
>WNGI01010716.1_pt1 | contig 12081 bp, 10 predicted proteins | sample 5400621 | NCBI WGS metagenome assembly WNGI01 (sample SAMN13153374, study PRJNA577476) | soil metagenome | isolation source: 20 cm soil or saprolite under Garry oak tree replicate 1 | place: USA:California | collected 2016-06-15 | reverse complement strand
TCATGTCTTTCTCTGTGATAAACGCGCGATGGTCCCCCGGCCGGAAACGGAAGAACTCGTTGAGTTGTTGAAGTCCCAAATCCGAAATTCGAAATCGAGAATTCTGGATGTTGGAACAGGCAGCGGCGTTATTGCGCTCGCCCTGGCAATGAAATTTCCCGAAGCGGAGATTTTCGCTGTCGATATTTCGGACGATGCGCTCGCGCTCGGACGAGAGAATGCAGCCATCCTCAACTTGTCAGATCGGGTTCGCTTTGTGAAAAGCGACCTGCTTGAAAACGTAGAGGGAACTTTCGATCTCATCGTCGCGAACCTTCCCTACATCTCAACACAACAGCGTCACGCTCTTTCACGCGAAGTTTTGTACGATCCGGAAATTGCGCTTTTCGCCAGCGCGCGAGGTGATGAGTTGGTCCGCGAACTAATTGCACAGGCGCCAGGTGATGAGTTGGTCCGCGAACTAATTGCACAGGCGCCGTCGCAGCTCCGTCCAGGTGGGATGCTGGCCCTAGAAATAGGAATCGGCCAAAGCGAAGCGCTTCTTTCGGCATTGGCGGAAAAAAATTACCGCGACATTTCTTTTAAAAACGATTACTCAGGTGTAAAACGTTTCCTGTTCGCGAGGTATGGATAAGATTCTCGTTCACGGCGGCCATCCGCTTTCGGGCTCCATTAAGGTCAGCGGCTCGAAAAATTCTTCGCTGCCGATTCTGGCCGCGACGTTGCTCACCCGCGAACCGTGCATCGTTCATCGCGTGCCCGACCTAAGCGACACACATTACATGCTGCAAATTTTGATCCATCTCGGCGTGCAAGTGGAACGCGCCAGTGGAACAGTCACGGCGGCGGCCGAGAACGTGCAATCGGTCGCGCCTTACGATGTCGTGCGCAAAATGCGCGCTTCGGTTTGCGTGCTCGGGCCGCTGCTCGGCCGTTGTAAAGAAGCGACCGTGTCGATGCCGGGCGGATGCGTGATTGGCGACCGACCAATCGATTTGCATCTGAAAGGATTCGAGGCGCTCGGCGCGGCCGTGCGCGTGGAAGGCGGCAATATAAAGGTTTTTGCCCCGAAGTTGTGCGGCGCGGTGATTAACCTACGCGGGAAATTTGGGCCCACCGTTCTCGGCACCGATAACGTCATGATGGCGGCGGTGCTGGCGGAGGGAACAACCGTGATCGAAGGCGCGGCGCAGGAACCGGAAGTTGTCGATCTTGCGAATTTCTTAAACAAAATGGGCGCCAAAATCGAAGGCGCAGGCACGCGCCGTTTGATCATCGAAGGCGTAAAAGAATTGCACGGCGTCGAGCACGACATCATTCCCGATCGGATCGAAGCAGGAACATTTTTGGTGGCGGGGGCAATTGCCGGTAAGGAAGTAACCGTCAAGCGCGTAAATCCAGAGCATGTTCGCGCGGTTACCGACGCGCTGGCGCGATGCGGCCTTTCAATCGACGTCAAAGATGATGCGATTTCGATTTTGCCGAACGGAGATGCCAGTGCGCTGGAGCTAACAACGGAGCCGTATCCAGGTTTTCCCACCGACATGCAGGCGCAAATGTGCGCGCTACTCTCGACGACAGATGGCATCAGTGTCATCACAGAGAACATTTTTCCGCAACGCTACATGCATGTCGCGGAGTTAACGCGGATGGGCGCACATGTCGATCTTGAAGGCGCGACTGCGGTGATCCAGGGCGTCGATCATCTCTTTGGCGCTCCAGTGATGGCGAGCGACTTGCGCGCGTCGGCCGCGCTAGTGCTTGCGGGATTGAAGGCCGACGGAATTACCGAAGTGAGCAGAGTCTATCACATCGACCGCGGTTACGAACATCTCGACGAAAAATTAAACGAACTCGGCGCCCACTTGGAGCGGGTAAAAGCAGTATCCTGATCTTTTTTCTTGCTCTTCGCGAGCGAAGCAGCCACTCGTGGGTTTACGCAACTGAAAGGTCAAACCATGGATCAACAACCAACACCAACTCCGTCCACTTCATCCGATGTCCGAACGTGGTGCGTTCTTTGCCACGCCAGCGCATTACTCGGGTTGTTTTTTCACGTCCTGGGCCATCTTGGGGGACCGCTGATCGTTTGGCTCATGAAACGCGGCGACTCGCCTGAGATCGACGCACATGGAAAAGAATCGCTCAACTTTCAGATCTCGATGCTGATTTACGATGCGGTTTTGATCGCCCTCTGGGTATTGAACACCGTGTTGGTTATCATCGCATCCGTGAAAGCGAGCGAGGGGAAGTTCTATCGCTATCCCTTTACAATTCGTTTCATCAATTAAATGACGAATGCCTAATGACGAAGGAATGACAAAGTTCGAATGACGAAAAGAAGCCGCTTGGGATTTCGTCATTAGCATTCGAATTTATTTCGTCATTGTTGATCCGCGAGCGATCGCAGCGTCTTTAGATTTATCACATCTTCGCGCAAGTCATCCCCTTTGGGTGTTTCGAGCACTTTCCCCTTTGGGTGTTTCGAGCACTTTCGGGACTTTACGAAAACGGCGATCCCGCATGATGAAACGGAACGCATCCAGACCAATCCGGCCTTTGCCGATGTGTTCATGCCGATCCACTCGCGAACCGCGGGCGGTTTTCGAATCGTTAAGGTGAATGGCGACGAGACGATCCCGACCGATTACCCGATTGAATTCGCGCAACGTCTGTCGCATCGAGGCTTCGCTGGCAATGTCGTAACCCGCAGCGAAAACATGCGCGGTGTCGAGGCAAACACACAGGCGCTCGGGCTGGCGCACGCGGTTGATGATATATGCAAGCTGCTCAAATTTGTTTCCGAGACATGATCCCTGGCCCGCAGTGGTCTCTAACGCGATCCGCGTTTTGATTTTAGGAAGACCACCAATTACGCGGTCAATTGATTCGACGATTTTCTCGAGTCCTGCTTCTTCGCCTGCGCCGAGGTGTGCACCAGGATGCACAACCAGAAACGGCAATTCGAGCTGGTCTGCGCGAGAAAGTTCCTCTGACAAAGCGCGAATCGAATTTCCATGAAATTGCGGATTCGTCGCCGCAAGATTGATGAGGTAATTCGCATGGGCAAAGATCGACAACAACTCCGCCCGCTGGATGTGATCGAGGAAATCGCGGATTTCCTCCGGCCGCAGCGGACGCGCAAACCATTGCATGTTGTTCTTGACGAATATTTGCATGACGGTGCAGCGGATTGAACGCGCTCGCTCAATCGCCATGCTGACACCGCCGCGGATGGACATGTGCGCGCCCAGAAGAATTTGCGATTTGCGGTCGCCTATTTTCGATTGCCCCATCTCTCGTCCCATTGCTTCAGTCGAAGATCGCAAATCTAAAATACCTTGGGGTGCCAATCGGGTTTCTTAAGGCTCCCAGTGCCGGCGTATTCAAAAAGCTTGTACATCGGCGTGAGCAAGACGCCGGGTCCTTTCATGTTCAGACGCAGGCTGAAATCGAGCTTGTCGTCGAGAAAATGAACGTCTCCATGACCCAGCATGCTAAAGAGCGCGCCGGCTGCTTCGAAATCGTCAGTATGAATAATTCCGTTCTCGATCTTGAGAGCCGCGGTCGCTTCGTGAGCGATGCTGTATCCGCTGCCGGGGACGATGTGGTTCAGAATTCCTGAGAGCGGACCGAAAATTGGGATGGCGAAAACATTTCCGTTGCTTACCTCGACTTTTCCACGCCCGCGCATGCTGCGCCAATCAGTGCCGAGTCCGCTGAAATCATACGTGCCGTTCAACACACCCTGCGCGGTCTTGTAGTTGTAGTACAAATCAGTGAGCAGCGGAAAATTGATTCCGTTAAGCGCCAGGCTTGCCCGGTAACGGGGATCGTTTCGCGCAAGCGAAATATCAGCGGTTCCTCGCAATGTCCCCGCAAGGAGAGCGCCTCGAACGTCGGTGATTTGCAACCGATCGGGGGTGAACAGCAATCGGGCCGAAATGCGATCGAAGGACACCGTTTTCCCAAGAAAAACGTAGTCCATTCCGTTGGCGCCATCCGCGTTTATTTCAAGACGCGTGTTCTTGCCGCCCCCAAATTGATAAACGCCATTCGCCGTGATGTTCGGCGGCCGACGGAATTTGTACGGCGCCACTGTTTTCGAAATCTTTGGGTCGACCCAGAAAACTGCCTCCGCCGGATTCAATGAGCTTCGGATGTTCGAAATGCGGACTTCGTGTTTTTTAAAGTCATAGGTGAAGCTGCCTGAACCAACGCCTTCATCGCGTGAGACGCGAACGTCCTCGCAAGTGAGCGCGCCATCGGCGAAACGAATTCTAGTATTGGCGCTGTTCATCCATGTGCCGCGAAAGCGGGTTCGGCCAAGAACGATGGTTCCATCGCCTTGCCAACTCCCTGGATTGCGATCCTTGCCCCGAATTGCCAGGCGGATTGCAGGCGAACGCTGCCATTCCCAGTCACGGAGAAATTCATTCAGCTCCCGCGGCAGAACCGGACGGAGCGAGCCTGGAGATATGGTGCTCTCGATATTCAGCCGAAAATCATCCGGCGCATCCAAGAAATCAGCTCGCAGCAGCCCGGTTTGATGGCGTACGCGCAGATCCCGGACAAACGTACGCTCGCCATCCCAGGAAAAGTCCGCAGCAAGATCGGAGAACGGAACCTTCTTGTAGGTGAACTGCCCAAAAGCGGCGTGCCCAATGACATTGGGCCGAAATCGGCTCGGCCCGAAAGTCAGCGAGCCAGAAATTTCGACCAGGGGCGGCGAGTGAAACTCGATGCCGGCAAGCGGTTCGCCCAGCCCGAAGGTATCGAGAAAGGCTTTCAAATCCACACTGCTGCGCACTTGGACATTGGCGCGATTGGTTTCGTGGTTCCAATCAGCGCGGGCGGCAAAATTGCCTTTGGCATCGGCCCACTCGCAATGGCCAATATCCAAGCGCTGGTCATTCCATTCGGCATCAGCGGATAAATCTCTCATTTCGTAGCGGGCGCGTTGCAATCGGTCGCCGCGCAACGTCGCCTCTACGTGCGCTTTTTCGATTTCTGCGACGTCTCCGCTAAACTTTAATTGCAGCGAAGGAGGGGCACCCGGGAAGGTGAACTTTTTTAATTCGTTCAATACGCGCTGCGCAACCGATAACCGTCTTTGCCATTCTTCGGGAGAAATGGATGGCGACGGCTGGTAATTCTCACGTTTGATCAATTGCCCGGTCGCAGAAATCCGAATTCCGCAGAAGATTCCCTCCGCCTGGCTGACGTAAATTTGTTCCGGCGGAAAATAAACGTGCGCACGGAAGTTTGTCAGTTGCGCTTTGTCAGCCTTTCCCTGTGCCGTCTTGAGAGGAAACGTAATTTGCGCGTCGCGCACGTCCAAAGCGTTGAGAAATGGCTGGCGATGGATAAGCGCAGCGTAATTGATATCGAGCGAGACCTCGCTAATCAGGGCAAGCGTGTTCTCACGATTTTTGTAATCGAAAATCCTCACATTTCTTGCAACCAAACCGCGAAAGGGATCCAGCGTCAGGCGCCCTATATAGGCTTCGACGCCGCGTTTGTGTAATTCCTCCACCACGCGATAGCGCCATTCACGCCCGAATCCACGTCGTGCCAGATAATAGCCGCTGCCGAAGGTGGCAAAGATTGCCGCGAGAATCGCCAGGCGAATAATGCTGATAGCGATTCGGCGCCCCCACGTGTGTCGTCGATATTTTGTGGAACGCCGAACCTTCGGTGGTTCAAGGACGGATGGCATGGCGTTCGTTAAAGCATTGAAGCGTTGAAGCGATAGGCCAATGTAACGTTCTAACGGTTCAACGTGATTTCAATCTCCGATTTACCTGCTTTTAATGCGTCATTAAATCTGCTCAGCACCATCTTCATTTCGATGGGCTGGTACTTCATCCGGCACGGCGCATGGCGGCGTCATATGGCGTGTATGATCATCGCCGTCACCTCGTCGGCCTGTTTCCTGGTTGGCTACATCATTTACCACGCGCACGTCGGTGAAAAATCTTCTGGCTATACAGGTTGGATCGCCGCGGTTTACTTCCCAATGTTGGCCTCGCACGTTCTGCTTGCCTTTGTTACGTTACCTCTGGTGATTTTGACGCTTGTTCAGGTCTTTCGTCGCCGCTGGGATCGCCACAAGCGGATCGCGCGTTGGACGATCCCGATTTGGCTGTACGTTTCCGTTACCGGCGTGCTTGTGTATTTGATGCTCTACAAATGGTTTCCTCCGGGAGTGTAGAGGCAGAAATGTCAACACACGCCAAGTCTTGCACACGGCAATGATTTGATGTTTCATCACAACGACGCGCGCTGCTGCGGATACATGACATATTTATGGTGACTATTGCGACATTCAACGAGGCGGCCAAAGGGCGGCAGCTCAAACGGCGTTTTCAGGACGCCGGCATAAAGGCCGATGTGCACAATGAGGCGCCGCTGCAACAGGTCGGCTTCATGTCGCGTCCCCAGGCAAACGCGAAGGTGATGGTGGAAGACAGCGACTTTGAAAAGGCGCAGGAACTTATGATCGAATGGGAGGCCACAGACCCGGACATTTCCTCCGCTCTTATTCGTTGCCCGCAATGTGGCTCTTCAAATATCGAGTACCCCCAGATGACCCGAAAATTTATGACTCCAGCGCTCGTCGGTGTGCTTTGTGCCCTGAAGATTATCCCCAAGGAGTTTTACTGCCAGGATTGCCACTTCACCTGGAGCAACCAGGAAGAGCCTACTATCGGACGGCTGTGGCATCGGTTCTTCCCCGGAAGCGAGTCGAGCCCCGAAGCCTCATAGAGGATCGATTTTATTGTCCGGGCGCTTGATTCGTCGCACACGATTCTTCTGGTGATGAGTCATCATTTGTCGCCATGAGATGGCTCTTCGTATTACTGCTGGCACTAATGATCTTCGGTGGCGCCGCATGGTTTGGCTACAACACGTTTGTCAAAGAAGAAATCGCGGTGAAAAAGGAGCAGCGCGGAGAAGTCACTCCGCCACCGGCGGTGGACATCAGCCTTCCGGAATTTCAGGCGGCGGTCCAGCTACGCCAGGATGGAAAACTGACCGAAGCTCGCGATGCGTTCGTTGGGTTTATCCAAAAATATCCTTCTGGAAAACATCTCGAGGAAGCGCGGGATATGCTCGGGGAAATCAACGTCGATATTTTGCTATCGCGCCATCCATCTCCCGAAAAGACCGAGTACATCGTAAAACCGGGAGACGTGCTGGCAAAGATTTCGCGAAAGTTAAAGACGACACCCGAGCTCATCATGCGCATGAACAATATGAGTGGAACGATGTTGCACATTGGGGAGCGCCTGCTGATTTCGCACCCCGACTTTTCGATGGTGATTCACAGGAAAGTGAATCTGGTTGTACTTCTCAATCACGGCGCGTTTTTCAAGCAATATCATGTACAAGAGGCAAAGCTATCGCCCAAACAGCCGGCCAAAATCAATGCAAAAGTTGCCGAGACAATGGCTTGGAAGGGCGGGAAACGCGTCGGTCTGGGGAGCAAGGAGTATCTTGCCAGCACCAAATGGATCCGGCTTGCCGGCGCTGCGGGTTACACTTTGTATTCGGTGCCGGATGGTTCGCACCCGAATCTCGACCAACCGCCCCCGCCGGTGGGCCTTGGTCTGGCGGCCACCGATGTAGAAGAGCTAAGCAGCCTTGTTAATAGCCGCACGCCTGTCACAATAGTTGACTAAATCTTGGACCACCGAACCATAGTCCGTCGAAGCGGCTAATCTGCGCGCTTACTTGACGCTTCAACGGTTCAACGCTTTAACGCTCTAACGCTCATGGACTGGCAACCGCTGGATTTTGAAAGACCGATCTTTGAATTGGAACGGCGCTTGGAGGATTTGAAGGATCATTCCGACAAACACGACGTCGATCTCGATCCCGCAATAAAGGACCTGGAGACAAAGCTTCGCGAAACGCGCCGCCGCATCTATGGCAATCTCACTGCCTGGCAACGTGTCCAAATAGCGCGCCATACCCAACGGCCGTTCGCTTTGGATTACCTGGAACGATGTTTTGCGGATTGGGTTGAACTGCATGGCGACCGGCGCTTTGCCGACGATAGAGCAATGCCCTGTGGTCTCGCCATGCTCGATGGCCAGCGGTGCGTCGTCATCACTCATCAGAAAGGACGCAACACCAAGGAAAATGTGATGCGAAATTTTGGCTGCGCCCATCCTGAAGGCTACCGCAAGGCGCTGCGATTGATGCGATTGGGCGAAAAATTTGGCATGCCAGTGATCTCATTGATCGATACGCCGGGCGCTTTTCCCGGGATTGGATCGGAGGAGCGCCATATTTCAGAAGCAATCGCTGTGAATCTTCGTGAGATGATGAGGCTGCGCGTACCGATCGTCGCTGCAGTGATCGGCGAAGGTGGATCTGGCGGCGCGTTGGGGATTGGAGTTGCAGATCATGTGCTGATTCTTGAGAACGCTTATTACTCAGTGATCAGTCCCGAAGCGTGTTCGGCGATTTTGTGGAGAGATCGGCGGCATGCAGCCGAAGCGGCAGAGGCGCTCAAGCTGACTGCGCAGGACTTGTTGAAACTGGAAGTTGTGGATGAAATTGTCCCAGAACCGGAGGGCGGTGCGCACCGCGACTTTGATTCGGTGGCCGCCGATGTTGGCAGAGCGCTGCGCCGTGCTCTCCAGCAGGTTTCTCAGGGTCCAATTGTCGAACTATTGGAAAAACGATATCAAAAATTTCGACGGCTTGGAGTCTTCTCCACGGGCAAAAGTGTCGGCACCTCGAGTGGTTCTTGACGTGATGACTGGCAGGTGGGGCAGATCAGGGGTTGTTTGGTGGCTCAGCGCAGTCGCTGCTTTCACCTCGGCGCGCGCCAGCGCCGTGCCGTCGAATTTCCACTTCGATCGCGACACGTTCGCCTTCGCTAATCAAACAGTGTTCGAATATCACGAAGGACACGCTTCCCTGCGAAAACCGTCGTCGGTAAAAAAAGATGCATACAATCGCCACTGCTTCGTGATGTGCCGAACCGCGATGCAATTTAAGAAGTTCGCACGATTCGATCCGCACAACGCTCCACTGGATGATACGTCATTGACTGCGCGGGTTCGCGCCGTGACACACCGATCGGCTTGGGAACAGCCATCGCCAGAAGATCAGCGAATTGTTTTTCCGGGATACAAGGACCTGCGGGAAATGAGCAACGCACGTCGCGAACTTTTGCAAAAAACCATCGGTCATGGCTGGCCAAGCTACTTCCGAATCAGCAACGCTCGCATGATGTTCCAGCAGAGCGCTCGGTATCAGGAGGAAACGCACGCTCATTTAAATGCTACTCTGGCGCGCGGCCAGGTGTTCGTTGGCTTCCTTACAACATATCCGCGTCTCAGCATCAATCACTCGGTGCTAGCCTATGAGCGCACGTCTTTTTCGCCGAATCCTGGAGTGGAACGCTATCTCGTTTACGATCCTAATCATCCAGAATCGCCTCGCGAGCTGGTCTGGTCTCCCAAAACGCGCTCTTTTTCTTTTCAAAAGGACTGGGACTTTGTCGGCGGCTTTGTGCGCGTGTACCAGGTTTACAGCAAATGGCTCCAGTAAAAACGATTCTCTAAAGGAAGCACGCGATGCCAGAGAGTCCATCACCACCCAAACCAGCCCCGCCCGTACCCACGCCGCCTCCTGAGCCATTGCCACCCAACCCCACGCCGGTTCCGCCGGTGGGAAGATGATAATGTTACTTCGCGGGCGGGAACAAGAATCGTAGGGCCGGTTCGACGCGGGCTGCCCACGCTCCTTCGCTATGATCGGCACCTTGCGCTTCCAAGTACTCAATATCTTTGTGCAGTTTCCAGCCTTTTTCGATCAGGCGATTACCCAATTCACGCGTCTGTTCCCAGCCCGGCTCGGCTGTGCCGCTATCCAGCCAGATTTTTAACGGTGGTTTTTCCTCGATGGAATCAACCAGCCGGTACACTGCAAAATCGTCCCACCAGACCGATGGCGACATCACGATCAGCTTGCGAAAGACCTCCGGGTACAAAGCGCCAATGGCAAGCGTAACCAGGCCGCCAAGTGACGAGCCACCCAGCGCTGTGGATTCCGGCGCGGGGTTCGTCCGATATTTCCAGTCGATATAAGGCTTCAATTCGTCCATCAGGAAGTGTGCGTATTCAGGCGCAAGGCCTTTGCTGCGTCGCTTACGTTTCGCACTCGTGTCGATGATTCCTCTCGTCGGTCCATATTCGTGAACGCGATTCTCACCCATGTTTGCGACCGCGACGATGATGAGCGGCTCGATAAGATTGGCGCGAATCAGGCGTTCCGCTGTTTCATCGACGCCCCATTCCACGCCTGCAAAGGAAGTGGCTGAGTCGAAGACATTTTGTCCGTCTTGTAAATAGAGAACCGGATAGCGCCTGCGTGAGAAACGTCCGTGGCCGCGCGGCAGATAAACCAGAATGTCGCGACGGTTCCCGAGAATTTTCGACGGGAACGCGCGGTGGCGTTTGATGTTTCCGGTCAGCGTGTGTTTGGGCATCGAAAAGCCAGATGCTTCGTCGAAAACGAAATGTAGTGCAAGCGCCCCAGCGTTTGGCGTGAAGTCTCACACAACCTGCGGCGCTGGCGTGATGAATCAGCTTCGTGACCGGCTCCAGCCTAGGCTGCCTGTCCAGTTTCTTGCTCTGCGCGTTCCTTCAGCGCGGCTTTACGCGAGAGTTTCACCCGGCCTTTGTCGTCGATGCCGATGCACTTGACCCAAATGATATCGCCCACCTTGGCGACGTCCTCGGTCCGTTTGAAATATGAACAAGCCCATCCTTGCCCGGGAAAACCTCGACAAACGCGCCGAATTCCTTCGTTGAGACGACGCGTCCCTGATAGGTCTGCCCAATCTCAATTTCACGCGTCATGCCACCGATGATCTCCTTTGCACGCGCCATGCTTTCGCCGCTGGTGGCGTAGATGTGCACCGAACCGTCGTCTTCGATATTAATCTCAGCACCGGTCTCGGCGACAATGCCCTTGATAGTCTTCCCACCCGGGCCGATGAGCGCGCCTATCTTCTCCGGATTAATTTTGATCGTTTCAATTCGCGGCGCGTATTTCGATAGTTCCGATCGCGGCTGGTCCAGCGTGCTCCGCATGATACCGAGAATTTTCGTGCGTGCTTCCTTTGCGCGCTGAATTGCTTCCGACATGATCTGATGACTGATGCCCGGGAGCTTCAGATCGAGCTGAAAGCCGGTGACGCCCGTGTCTGTTCCGCAAAGCTTGAAATCCATATCGCCAAAGTGATCTTCCGAGCCGATGATGTCGGTGAGCAATTCGTATCGCTTTATCTCGCGATCGTCGGCGCGTTCTGTCACGAGTCCGATCGAGATTCCCGCAACCGGCGTCTTCAGCGGCACGCCGGCGTCCATGAGCGCAAGTGTGCCCGCGCACACGCTGGCCATGGAGGTCGATCCATTTGATTCCATGATCTCGCTCGATATGCGGATGGCGTAACGAAAATCGCCTTCACCTGGTACCACTGGCTCCAGCGACCGCTCCGCGAGTGCGCCGTGACCAATCTCACGTCGTCCAGGCCCCCCCGTCCGTCCCGTTTCGCCTACGCTAAACGGCGGAAAATTGTAGTGCAGAATGAACCGCTTCGATTGTTCGCCGCCGCCGTAAGCATCCAGCATTTGCGCTTCCTCGATGGGCGCCAGTGTGGCAAGCGCCACCGCCTGCGTTTCGCCGCGCTGGAAAATCGCCGAGCCGTGCGCGCGTGGTAGAACGGTCACTTCGCAGGCGATCGGTCGTAAATCCCCATACCCGCGACCGTCGACGCGCTTCTGCTTTTCTAAAATGCTGACGCGAAACGCCTTCTTCTGGACGTAATCGAATGCCTGCGAGATCGAGAAGGGATCAGCCTCCGGATTTTTCTCCAGGATTGCTGCCTTCACTTCCTCCCGCAATGCATCGACCGCTTTAGCGCGCGCGGTCTTGCCTTCGGTATAAAGCGCCGCTTCGATGCGATTGCCTGCAACGCGGTAGGCAATATCAAGCAGCTCCTGATTCACCTGAAGCAACTGGGCGTCCCGTTTGGGTTTGTTCACGATCGCTGCG
>WNGI01004818.1_pt1 | contig 12082 bp, 15 predicted proteins | sample 5400621 | NCBI WGS metagenome assembly WNGI01 (sample SAMN13153374, study PRJNA577476) | soil metagenome | isolation source: 20 cm soil or saprolite under Garry oak tree replicate 1 | place: USA:California | collected 2016-06-15 | reverse complement strand
TCGCGCAGGCAGATCCGGCAGAGGCCGAACTTGCGATAGACCGCGCGCGGGCGGCCGCAGCGGCGGCAGCGCGTGTAGTTCCGCACCTTGAACTTCTGCGGGCGCGAGGCTTTGACGACGAGGGATTTTTTGGCCACTACTCCTCTTCTCCTTCGGGTGCGGGCTCGGCCATGCCCGGGAAGGGCATGCCGAGGCCGCGCAGCAGGGCTTCTGCCTGCTCGTTGTCCGCTGCAGTCGTGGTGATCGCGACGTCGAGGCCCCGGATCGTGTCGACGTCGTCGTAGTTGATCTCCGGGAAGATGATCTGCTCGCGGATCCCGAGCGAGAAGTTGCCGCGGCCGTCGAACGAGCGCGTGCTGAGGCCTCGGAAGTCGCGGATCCGCGGGAGCGCGATCGAGATCAGGCGGTCCAGGAACTCCCACATGCGCGCGCCGCGGAGCGTCACGCGGACGCCGACGGGCATCCCCTCGCGCAGCTTGAAGCTCGCGATCGACTTGCGCGCGCGGCGAACCTGCGCGCGCTGACCGGCGATCGTGGTCAGCTGGTCGAGCGCGTTCTCGAGCACCTTCGCCTCGGTCTTCGCGTCGCCGATGCCCATATTGAGCGTGATCTTCTGCAGGCGCGGGACGTCCATCACCGACGAGACCTGGAGCTGGCCCTTGAGCTGCGGGCGCAGCTCCTGCTCGTAACGCTCCTTCAGGCGCGGCTGGTAGCCGTTGCCGTTGGCGCTTGTCTTCCTCGGGCGGGCCATTACTTGTCGATCTCCTCCAGGCAGTCGGCGCGCTTGCAGACGCGCACGTGCAGCACCTTGTCCTTGACCGTCTTCGCCTTCATCCCGATCCGGGTGGGCCGGTTACAAGTCGGGCAGACGACCATCACGTTGGCGACCGAAACGGGCGCGGCCTTCTCGATCACGCCGCCGGGCGTCATCTGCGTCCCGCCCATGCGGCTGGAGTCGCGCATCGGCTTCGGCCGCGTGTGCCGCTTGACGACGTTCAGGTTCTCGACGATCACCCGCCGCTCCGCCGGACGCGCGTCGATGACGCGGCCCTGCTTGCCACGGTCCTTGCCGTTGATCATGTGGACGAGGTCGCCCTTCTTCACTTTCATCTTCGTAGTCATTTGGTTCACCACCGGCTTCGCTTGCGATGCCGGCTAGAGGCCATGGCGGCTGTGCCGACGTGGCCTTCTTGACCCGGCTTCAGGACAGGGGAATCGTTGGAAATCAAGTTGAGCATTCTTAGAGCACCTCTGGAGCTAGGGAAACGATCTTCATAAAATTCCGTTCGCGCAATTCACGTGCTACCGGCCCGAAGATGCGCGTGCCTCGTGGATTGTTCGCGTTGTCGATGATCACGGCCGCGTTCTCGTCGAACGCGATCGACGTACCGTCGTCGCGCCCGTACGGCTTGCGCGTCCGGACGACCACCGCCTGGACGACCTCGCCTTTCTTGATCGCGCCCTGCGGGGTCGCCGTCTTCACGGTAGCCGTGATCACGTCGCCCACGCGGGCGTAGCGGCGTTTCGAGCCGCCCTTGACGCGGATACAGAGGATCTCGCGCGCACCGGTGTTGTCCGCGACGCGCAGCCGGGATTCCTGCTGGATCACAGGTCACCTTCCGTGGGGCTCGTGCCCGCCAGCCGGGAAAAGCCGCTCTGGCAAGGACGCAGGGAGTGTTCGTACCTGGAAGCTACGGACGCGACTGCGTAACCGGGGCGGACGCCAGTGGGCTTTGCAGCGCCCTGGCGGGTGCGAGACTCGCGGGAAGGGGCCGTCGCCGTCATTACTGCGCTACCTCCACGATCTCGGCGAGACGCCAGTTCTTCGTCTTCGAGAGCGGGCGCGTCTCGACGATCCGGACGACGTCGCCGACCTTCGCCTGGTTCTCCTCGTCGTGGGCGTGGAACTTGGTCGAGCGGCGGACGACCTTCAGGTACTTCTTGTGCGCCTTCACGGCATCGACCCGGACGACGATTGTCTTGTCCATGCCGCTCGAGACGACCACACCGCGGCGCTCCTGGCGCCGGCCGCGCGGATGCTCGGGCTTCGGAACTCGCGTGATCGCCTTGCGCTCGGCCGAGCGCTCGCGCTTGGCCTTCGAGTGGCGGTGACGCAGGGAGCGCGGCAGGCGCTTCCGCTTCCGCTTCGGCTCCGGCGCCTCGGCTGCTGGGGCCTCCTCTGCCGGAGCTTCTGCTTCGGGGGCTTCGGCAGCCGCTGCTTCGGCCTCGACGTCCGGCGCAGGCTCGGCCTCGGCGACGGGTGCCTCTTCGGCCGGAGGCTCCTCGGCGGCCGGCTCTTCGGCCACAGGCTCCTCGGCTGCAGGGGACTCCTCGGCCACAGGCGCTTCGGCCGCCGGCTCCTCTGCAGGCTGCTCCTCGGTTTCGGCCGCAGGAGCGACCGGCCCCTCGGGGGCGGAGACAGTCTCTTCAGCCGCCTGCTCGTTCTCTTCGGGCTGTTCGTTCTCTGTTTGCTCGTTCTGTTCTTCGTCAGCCATTCGTCACTCGATTCGCGTTCGCTTCTCGTTCGGTCCGGACGGTGAGGATGCGGGCGATCTCGCGCTTGGCGAGCTTCAGCCGCCCCGTGTTTTCCAGCGCGCCAGTTGCGCCCTGAAAGCGCAGGTTGAAGAGCTCCTGCCGCCTGTCGGCGAGCTGCATGTCCAGCTCCTCGTCGGTGAGGTCCCTCAGGTCTCTAGCTCGCAAAGAGATCCGCCTCCCGTTTAACGACTCTCGTCTTGATCGGCAGCTTCCGGCCCGCGAGCCGGAGCGCCTCCTTCGCCAGCGGCTCTGGCACGCCGGCGAGCTCGAACATGACACGCCCGGGCTTGATCACCGCGACCCAGTGTTCCGGCGCGCCCTTCCCCGAGCCCATCCGGGTCTCGGCGGGCTTCTGCGTCACCGGCTTGTCCGGGAAGACGTTGATCCAGACCTTGCCCCCACGGCGGATCTTGCGCGTCATCGCGATTCGGGCCGCCTCGATCTGGCGATTCGTCACCCAGCCGTTCTCGAGCGCCTTCAGACCGTAGTCGCCGGCCTGCACAGCCGTCTGGCCCTTCGAGAAGCCGCGCCGGCGGCCTCGCTGGTACTTGCGGAACTTCGTTTTCTTCGGAAGCAGCATTTAGCTCTCGTCGTCCTTCTTGGTCGTCCGCTTGGCAGCGGGCTTTGCCTTGGCGGCCGGAGCCTTCTTCGCAGCCGGCTTCCTCGCGGTCTTGGGCTTCTCGGCGCTCGGGTCGCCCGACTGGTCGAGCTTGGTCGGGTCCTCGTGCATCTGCTTCTGCGTCGTCGTGTCCGGCGCATCGGCAACCGCCGCCGGCGTCTCCTCGACCTGCGGCTCGATCGCGGGCTGCTCACGACCCTCCGCCGAGACACCCTGTTCGTCGGTGCGCGGCTGCTCGACGTTCTCCGCAGGCGCGTCCTCCTGCGGACGGCGCGGGCCACGGCCCTGGCCGCTGCCGCGGCGCGGGCGGCGCTGGCGCACAGGCCCGAGCCCTTCGCGGTCGGCGCCGCGTCCCCGGCCGCCCTGGCGGCTCTCGCCGAGTCCCTCTGTGCGGCCGCCGCGGCGCCGTGCCTGGTCCTGCTCGCCAAGCCGGGTGTCGCCCTGCTGGGCCGAGCTCTCGTAACCCGACGGCATGATCTCGCCCTTGTTGATCCAGACTTTGACACCGATCCTGCCGGTCGTCGTCTTCGCCTCGGCGAAGCCGTAGTCGATGTCCGCGCGGATCGTGTGCAGCGGCACACGGCCCTCGGAGTAGCTTTCCGAGCGGCTCATCTCGCCGCCGCCGAGCCGGCCGCCGCACTGAACCTTGACGCCCTGCGCGCCCGACCGGATCGCCGAGGCGAGCGACCGCTTCATCGCGCGCCGGAAGCTGACCCGGTTCTCGAGCTGCTCCGCGATCGACTGCGCGACGAGCTTCGCGTCGAGCTCGGGCCGCTTGATCTCGTTGATGTTGATGTGGACGGCCTTGCTGGTCATCCCGTGGATGTCCTTGCGCAGCGCGTCGACCTCGACGCCCGACTTGCCGATCACGATCCCCGGCCGAGCCGTATAGATGTCGATCGTGATCCGCTGTGCGTCCTTGCGGATCAGGATGTCCGACAGGCCGGCGTGCGCCAGCTTGTTGTAGATGTGCTGGCGGATGCGGACGTCCTCCTGCAGGAAGTCCGCGAAGTCCTTGTTGCCCGTGTACCAGTTTGACTTCCAGTCGTGGATAACGCCGACGCGCATCCCGCCGGGATGGACTTTCTGACCCATTAGTCCTCCGTCTCCTCGGTCTTCTTGCGCGGGGTGCGCTTTGGCTTCGGCTGTGGCTCTGCCGGCGTTTCGGCTTGGGCCTCAGGCTCCGCCTCTTGCTTGGGCTCCTCTTCGGTCTCGACCTGCGCGTCAGCCTCCGGCTCCTGCTTCGGCTCCTCAACGGTCTGTGCCTCGGCTTCGGGCTGTATCTCGGCTGCGGGCGCTGGCTCGGGCTCAGGGGCCGGAGTAGGCGGCACGGCCGGCGCAGTCGGCGCAGGCGTCGGCGCGGTCGCGCCGTCCGCCGCGGGCACCAGCTTGACCGTGATGTGACAAGTCGGCTTCTTGATCCGGGCAACGCGGCCGCGTGCTCGCGCGCGCCAGCGCTTCATGACCGGTCCTTCGTCGACGTAGGCGGCCGAGACGACGAGGCTGTCGCCGTTCAGGCCGTGATTCGCCTCGGCGTTCGCAACAGCGGAGCGCAGCACCTTCTCGATCTCGCGGGCGGCCGCGCGCTGAGTAAACGCGAGCACGGTCCGCGCCTCGGGCACGCTGCGCCCGCGGATGTGCTCCGCGACGAGCCGCGCCTTGCGAGGCGACATGCGCACCCACTTGGCCACCGCGCGAACCTCTTGTCTCTCGACAGCGCTCACTGGGCAACCTCGTGGGCGGTTCGTCGGACCGCGAGATGCATTCCGGCCGGAGTCCTCCAGCCAAACTGGACGCGTAGCGTACTCACTAGGTCCTCTTGACCTCCGTCTTGCGGTCGCCGGAGTGGCCGCGGAACATCCGCGTCGGCGCGAACTCGCCGAGCTTGTGGCCGACCATCTGCTCGCTGATGAAGACGGGCACGTGCTTGCGGCCGTCGTGGACCGCGATCGTATGCCCGACCATCTCCGGGAAGATCGTCGACGTCCGCGACCAGGTGCGGATCATCTGCTTGCTGCCGGACTCGTTCATCCGGGTGATGCGGCCCATCAGCCGCTCCTCCACGAACGGGCCCTTCTTGCTCGATCGGCTCATCGCTTGCCCTTACCCCTCCGTCTTGCTCGGACGATCAACTTGTCGGATTCCTTGTGCTTGCGGCGCGTGCGCTTGCCGAGCGTCGGGACGCCCCAGGGCGTCACCGGGTGGCGCCCGCCCTTCGACTTGCCCTCGCCGCCGCCGTGGGGATGGTCGACCGGGTTCATCGCCGAGCCGCGCACGGTCGGCCGCTTGCCGCGCCAGCGGCTCCGGCCCGCTTTGCCGCCCGTGACGTTCTCGTGGTCGACGTTGCCAACCTGCCCGACGGTCGCGCGGCACGTGAGCGGCACCCGGCGCGTCTCACCCGACGGCAGTCGCAGGACGCCGTAGCCCTCGTCCTTCGCGACGAGCTGCACGCCCGAGCCGGCCGACCGCGCCATCTTGCCGCCCTGGCCGGGCTTCAGCTCGACGTTGTGGACGAGCGTGCCGGTCGGGATGTTCGTCAACGGCAGCGCGTTACCGGGCTTGATGTCTGCAGCCGGGCCCGATTCGACGAGGGCGCCGACCCGCAGCCGGGCCGGAGCGAGGATGTACGCCTTCGCGCCGTCCGCGTAGTGGAGCAGTGCGATCCGGGCCGACCGATTCGGGTCGTACTCGATCGCGGCCACCTTTGCCGGAACACCGTCCTTGACGCGCTTGAAGTCGATCTGGCGGTACTGGCGCTTGTGCCCGCCGCCCTGGTGACGCCGGGTGATGCGGCCGTTCGCGTTCCGCCCGCCACTCTTCTTCAGCGGCTCCGTGAGGCTCTTCTCGGGCTCGGTCTTCGTGATCTCCTCGAACGAGGAGACCGACATGAAGCGACGCCCAGGAGAAGTCGGCTTGTACCTGCGAATGGCCAAGCTACGCCACCCCCTCGTTCACCCGAGCGAAGCGATAGGTCAAACCAGCCAGCCGGAAAATGCGCAGCATTTTTCGGCTCACGCCTGCGCTCCTTCGAAGATCTCGATCGACTCGCCAGCCTTGATCTGGACGATCGCCTTCTTCCAGCCGGGCTTGCGGCCTTTGACCAGGCCGCGGCGCTTCGGCTTCGAGCGCACCTGGATCACGTTCACGCGCTCGACGTGGACATCGAACAGCTCCTCGACGGCCTGCCGAATCTGCGTCTTGTGCGCGTCCGGGTGGACGCGGAACGAATAGCGGTGGTTGTCCTCGATCTGCTCGTAGCTCTTCTCGGAGACCACAGGCGCGAGCAACACCTCATTCGGATGCAAAGACATCTAAATCTCGCCTCCTACGAGCGTCAGCGAAGTCCAAAGCAGATCCTCGTGGAAATGCGACAGCATTTTCACGAGCTAGCCCTCCCCTGGACGAGCTCGAGAGCAGCTTCGCTGACCAGCAGGGAGCGGGCCCAGACGAGCGCCGAGATCTCGACCTCGGGCGGGGTCACGACCTGCACCCCGTCGAGGTTCCGGAAGGACTTGACGATTTGCTCCTGGTCCTCTTGCGCAACCACGATCAGCGGGCGCTGCTTACCCCACGTCTCGACGAGCGCTGCCGCTTCCTTTGTCGAGGGCCCGTCGAAGGCGTCGTCGGCGAGAACGCCGAAGGTGCCCTCGTCGGCGTGTGCCGAGAGCGCGGCGCGGAAGGCAGCCTTCCGCTCCTTGCGGTTGACCTTGCCGCCGAAGCTGGTTCGCACCGCGAAGGCGGCGCCGCCGCCGGTCCAGTGCGGCGCACGCGTGCTGCCGGCGCGCGCCCGGCCGGTGCCCTTCTGGCGCCACGGCTTGGAGCGCCCGCCGGTGACGAGCCCGCGGCTCTTGACAGCGCGAGTTCCGGCCCGGTTCGCGCTCAGCTCCGCGCGCACGGCTTCGTGGACGAGGTGCGGCTTCACCTCGGCGCCGAAGACGCTCTCGTCGAGCGTCAGGTCCTTCGACTTCTTCCCGGTGCCGTCCAGGACGGGGGCTCTGAGGCGTCGACTCGGCGACGCCGTTTGGAGGTCGTTCGAGCTTTGCTTGGGCGACCGTCTTGTCTCGGCTCCGGACTTAGCTGCGGGCACGCTTGACCTCCTCGCGAACCTCGACGATGCCGTTCTTCGGCCCGGGGACCGCGCCTTTGACGAGCAGCAGGTTCTGCTCCGGGTCGACCGAGTGCACAGTCAGCCCGACCTGGGTGACGCGCTTGCCGCCGAGGCGGCCGGCCATCTTGACCCCCTTGAAGACGCGTGACGGCGTCGCCGACGCGCCGACCGAGCCGGGCTTGCGGATGTTGTGCGAGCCGTGCGACGTCGGGCCGCGGCTGAAGTTGTGCCGCTTGATCGTGCCGGCGAAGCCCTTGCCGATCGAGACACCCGAGACCTTGACCTTGTCGCCGGGCTCGAAGCTCTCGACCGTGACGGACTCGCCCGCGGTGGCGCCGGTCAGGCCCCGCAGCTCGAGCAGATGCCTGTGCGGCGCGACGCCGTTCTTCTTCAGGTGGCCCAGCTTCGGCTTCGAGAGCCTGTGCTCGGCGACCTCGCCGTAGGCGACCTGGACGGCGTCGTACCCGTCGACGGCGGCCTCCTTCACTGAGACGACGGGACACGGGCCGGCCTCGATCACCGTCACGGGCGTCACCTGGCCGGTCTCCTCGTCGAAGACCTGGGTCATTCCCAGCTTCTTGCCGACAATGCCCTTCACCGGTCACCTCCGACGCAGCTCGTGCTCGCCAGCCGCGAAACGCCCGTCTCGCAAGGACGCAGGGAGCGTTCGTAGCCGGAGGCTACGGGCGCGACTGAGGACGCGGCGAGACGGAGCGTTGCAGCGCCCTGGCGAGTGCGAGATGTGGCGGAGGGGGCCGGCATCACAGCTTGATCTCGATGTCGACTCCGGCCGGCAGGTCGAGCCGCATCAGCGAGTCGACGGTTTTTGGCGTGGGCGAGTGGATATCGATCAACCGCTTGTGCGTGCGGATCTCGAACGCCTCGCGAGAGTCCTTGTCCTTGAAGGGGCTGCGGATCACCGTGTAGACGTTCTTCTCGGTCGGCAGGGGCACCGGACCGGTGATGGTGGCGCCGGTTCGCTGGGCCGTCTCGACGATCGACTGAGCCGACCGGTCGAGCTGCGTGTGGTCGTAGCCCTTGAGACGGATGCGGATCTTCTGTGCCAACGAACCGGCGCCTTTCCTAGGTGATGATCTCGGTGACGACGCCCGCACCGACGGTGCGGCCGCCCTCGCGGATTGCGAAGCGGAGACCCTGGTCCATCGCGATCGGCTGGCCCAGCTCGATCTCCATGTTCGTGTTGTCGCCCGGCATGACCATCTCCTGGCCCTCCGGGAGCTTGATCGAGCCGGTCACATCCGTCGTCCGGAAGTAGAACTGCGGCCGGTAGCCGTTGAAGAACGGCGTGTGGCGGCCCCCCTCTTCCTTCGAGAGCACGTAGACCTCGGCCTTGAAGTGCGTGTGCGGCGTAATCGACTTCGGCTTCGCGAGCACCTGGCCGCGCTCGACCTCCTCGCGCTTGGTTCCCCGCAGGAGCACGCCCGCGTTGTCGCCAGCCTGCGCGAAGTCGAGCGTCTTGTTGAACATCTCGAGCCCGGTGACGACGGTGCTCGCCGTCTCGGGGTGGATGCCGACGATCTCGACCGTGTCGCCCGAGTTGATCTGGCCCTGCTCGATCCGGCCGGTGACGACGGTGCCGCGGCCCGTGATCGTGAAGACGTCCTCGATCGGCATCAGGAACGGCTTGTCGGTGTCGCGCGTCGGCTCGGGGATGTAGCTGTCCACGGCCTCCATCAGCTCGAGGATCTTCGCGGCCTGCTCCTCGTCTCCCTCGAGCGCCTTGAGCGCCGAGCCCGTCACGATCGGGATGTCGTCGCCGGGGAACTCGTAGTTCGAGAGCAGCTCCCGGACCTCCATCTCGACGAGCTCGAGCAGCTCGGGGTCGTCGACCATGTCGGCCTTGTTCAGGAACACGACGATGTAAGGCACCTCGACCTGGCGCGCGAGCAGGATGTGCTCACGCGTCTGCGGCATCGGGCCGTCCGCGGCGGAAACCACGAGGATCGCGCCGTCCATCTGGGCGGCGCCGGTGATCATGTTCTTGATGTAGTCGGCGTGGCCCGGACAGTCGACGTGCGCGTAGTGACGGTTCTCCGTCTCGTACTCGACGTGCGACGTGTTGATCGTGATGCCCCGCTGCTTCTCCTCGGGCGCGTTGTCGATCGACTCGAACGACCGGACCGCCGTCGTGCCGCCGACCTTCTCGGCGAGCACCTTCGTGATGGCGGCCGTCAGGGTCGTCTTGCCGTGGTCGATGTGACCGATCGTCCCGACGTTGAGATGCGGCTTGGTGCGCTCGAACTTCTGCTTGCCCATTCGTTCCTTTCCTTCCTTACGTGGTCGTTGAGTCGACGAGCTCCGCAGCGATCGACTGAGGGACTTCCTCGTAGCGATCGAACTGCATCGTGAACGTGGCCCGGCCCTGCGTCGTCGAGCGCAGGTCGGTTGCGTAGCCAAACATCGTCGCCAGCGGCACGCGGGCCCGGATCGCCTGCGCGTTGCCGCGCGGCTCGAGGCCTTCGACGCGCCCCCGGCGGGAGTTGAGGTCGCCCATGACGTCGCCGAGGTACTCCTCGGGCGTCACGACCTCGACGGCCATGACCGGCTCGAGCAGCTTCGGCTTCGACCGCTTCATGGCCTCCTTGAACGCCATCGAGCCGGCGACCTTGAACGCGATCTCGCTCGAGTCGACCTCGTGGTACGAGCCGTCGACCAGCTCGATGCGGACGTCGACGACGGGATAGCCCGCGAGGATCCCGGACTCCATCGCCTCCTGGATGCCGAGGTCGACCGCGGGGATGTACTCGCGCGGGATCTTGCCGCCGACGATCTTGTCCGCGAACTCGTAGCCCTCGCCGGGCTCGGCCGGCTCGGCGTTGATGACGGCGTGGCCGTACTGGCCGCGGCCGCCAGTCTGGCGGACGAAGCGTCCCTGGATCTTCTCGACCGGGCGCCCGAACGTCTCGCGGTAGGCGACCTGCGGGCGGCCGACGTTCGCGTCGACCGAGAACTCACGCAGGAGGCGGTCGACGATGATCTCGAGGTGGAGCTCGCCCATGCCCGAGATCAGGGTCTGGCCGGTCTCGTCGTCGGTGCGCACGCGGAAAGTCGGGTCCTCCTCCGAAAGCCGCTGCAGCCCGGATCCGAGCTTGTCCTGGTCGGCCTTCGTCTTCGGCTCGATCGCGACCGAGATCACGGGATCCGGGAACTCCATCGACTCGAGCCGGATCGGAGCCGTGTCGACGGCGAGCGTGTCGCCGGTCGTCGAGGCCTTGAGGCCGACCACGGCCGCGATCTCGCCCGCGCCGATCTCCTCCCGCTCCTCGCGGTGGTTCGCGTGCATCTGGAGGATGCGGCCGATCCGCTCGGTCTTGCCGGTGCTGGTGTTGAGCACGCGGTCGCCGGCGCCAACCTGGCCCGAGTAGACGCGGAAGTAGGTCAGCTTGCCGACGTACGGGTCGGACATGACCTTGAAGACGAGCGCCGAGAAGGGCTCGTCGATCGCCGGCCGGCGCGACAGCTCGTTCTCGGTACGCGGGTCGATCCCGTGAATCGGTGGGACGTCGAGCGGGCTCGGGAGGTAGTCGACGACGCCATCGAGCAGCGGCTGGATGCCCTTGTTCTTGAACGCGGAGCCGGCAAGCACCGGCGTGACCGAGATGTCCAGCGTCGCAGCGCGAAGCGCGCGCTTGAGCATCTCCGGAGTGACCGAATCCTCGTCGAGAAGGTACGTCTCCATCAGCTCGTCGTCGTGGTCGGCAACCGCGTCGATCAGCTGGTGGTGGTACTCCTGGGCCTGCTCCACGAGCTCGGACGGAATCTCGCCCGTCTCCATCGTCGTGCCGAGGTCGTCGGACCACGTGGTCGCGCGCATCTCGATCAGGTCGACGACCCCGCGGAAGTGTTCCTCCTGGCCGACCGGTAGCTGGATCGGGACCGGCCGCGCGCCCAGGCGATCGACCATCGACTGCACGGAAGCGAAGAAGTCCGCGCCGGTGCGGTCCATCTTGTTGATGAACGCGATGCGGGGGACGCGGTAGCGGTCGGCCTGGCGCCAGACCGTCTCGGACTGCGGCTCGACGCCTGCGACGGAGTCGAAGACGGCGATCGCGCCGTCGAGCACACGCAGGCTGCGCTCCACCTCGACCGTAAAGTCCACGTGTCCGGGCGTATCGATGATGTTGATGCGAAAATCGCGCCAGAACGCCGTCGTCGCAGCAGACGTGATCGTGATGCCGCGCTCCTGCTCCTGCGCCATCCAGTCCATGACGGCAGCGCCCTCGTGGACCTCGCCCATCTTGTGGGTGCGGCCCGTGTAGTAGAGGATCCGCTCGGTCGTCGTGGTCTTGCCCGCGTCGATGTGGGCCATGATCCCGATGTTGCGGACGCGCTCGAGTGCCACCTCTGCCTTGGTCGTAGCCATCGCGGACATCACCAGCGGTAGTGCGCGAAGGCCTTGTTGGCCTGCGCCATCCGGTAGAGGTCGTCCTTGCGCTTGAAGGCTCCGCCCTGCTGCTCGAGCGCGTCGAGGATCTCGCCGGCGAGCTTCTCGTCCATGTGCTTCTCGCGCCGCTGGCGGGCGAACGTGACGAGCCAGCGCACGGCCAGCGTGCGGGCACGCCGCATCGGCACCTCGACGGGCACCTGGTACTGGGCGCCCCCGACGCGTCGGGGGCGAACCTCGAGCACCGGCGTCACCGTCTTCACGGCCTGCTCGAGCACCTCGACCGGGGGCTTGTTCGTCTTCGAGCCCACGCGGTCGAGGGCGTCGTAGACGATCTGCTCGGCCGTCGAACGCTTCCCGCGCGTCATCACCTTGTTGATCACCTGGGTGACGAGCTGCGAGTTGTAGACGGGGT
>WNGI01004817.1_pt1 | contig 12086 bp, 9 predicted proteins | sample 5400621 | NCBI WGS metagenome assembly WNGI01 (sample SAMN13153374, study PRJNA577476) | soil metagenome | isolation source: 20 cm soil or saprolite under Garry oak tree replicate 1 | place: USA:California | collected 2016-06-15 | reverse complement strand
CTTGCCCAGCTGGCGGTCGCCTGGACGCTCGCCAACTCTGCCGTGCAGGTCGCCATCGTGGGGGCACGCCGGCCTTCCCACCTGGACGGGACCGCCTCGGCGGCCGGCATCGAGCTGTCCGAGACCGACCTTCGGGAAATCGACGCGATCCGCACGGACGCCGTGCCGATGTGGGGCCCGCATCCGGAAGGCATGTGAGCAAGCGGTTCGCCACCGCACGATGACGCCGGGAGGGCACGATGCGCCAGATCCAGATCCGCAAGCCGAAGCGGTCCGGCGCGCCCGCCGACCTCGACCTTCGCACGCCGGCCGGTCGGGTCCTGCCCTACTGAGGCGACCGCGATGACGACCACCGCCCAGGCCCTCGACCGGGCCAGCGACCTGTTCGGCCCGCTGAGCCCGGACTGCCGGCGACGCATCCGGGCGCTGCTGGCGAACCCGTGCGACGAGACCTGGGACGACGCCCATTCGATCAACCTCAATGGGAGGACATGGCGGACGCTCTGGCAGGCCGTGCTGCTGGTCGATCCGAAGTTCCCCACCTCCGGTCCGGTCACGGACGCTGCCGGCCGCCGACTCGAGGGGTGGACGGCCGTCCCGAGCGAGTTCACCATCCGGCGGGCGATCCAGCTCGCGGTCGAGGGGAGCTGAGTACCCGGTGGCAGCCCCGGGCCAGGCCCACGGTGCCGTTCACGCCGACGTCGACAGCCGATCCGAGGCGGTGGCGGGCGCTCGCCGTCACCCAGGCGGCCGCGTCCATGATCTTGCTCGACCTGAGCATCGTGAGCGTGGCGCTGCCCCCGATCGAACGCGACCTGCACGCATCGGCGCGGACGGTGCAGTGGGTGGTGTCCGGCTACTCGCTGGCCCTCGGGCTGGTGCTGGTGGCGGCGGGTCGGCTCGGCGACACCTTCGGCCGGCGCCGTATGTTCCTGATCGCGCTGTCCGCGTTCGTGCTGACCAGCGCGCTGACCGGGGCAGCACCGACCATGGGCCTGCTGATTGCCGCCCTGCTGGTGCAGGGCGTCGCCGGCGGCATGCTCATGCCGCAGAACTCCGGGCTGGGCCGATGGTGGCCGCTGTTCGGCGTGGCCGGGCTGCTGCTCGCCGCGTTCGTGTGGTGGGAGCTGCGCACCGTCCGAAGGGGACGGCAGCCGCTGCTGCAGCCACGGCTGGCGCACACCCCCGGCTACCTGGCCGGATCGGGCATCGCCCTGATCTACTTCATGGGCTTCACCGGCATCTGGCTGGTGATGGCGCTGTTCCTGCAGGACGGGCTGGGTTATTGACCCAGGCCGGCCAGCCCGGCCGGGCCCACTACGCGCCATGCCGAGACGGGCGGCTGCGCAGTCCGCCGGTAACTCCGGCAACTCCGGTGACCAGCACCAGGTAGGGCCGAGCGTCCGAAGTGGACATGCGCCTGGGTGTTCAGTTCAACGCTGGCTCCGGGTACGCCGCGCGGATCACGGTCAGCGCCCAGGTCATCCGTGCCGCTAAGGGTCGTCGGTCGCCGCAGTCGTTGGTCGTCAGTCAGGCCAAGTGCCGCGACGGCGCGTCGTGCGGCGCGCTCAAGTTCCGCCGAAAGGAGCATCAGGCCGAGCCGCGGCGAACGGCCTACCTCCTCTAGTATCTTGCCTTCCTCGCTGGTGTAATCGTCACGCAGTGATGAATCCGGGACCCCGTGTCCCGCATCGAGCGGGACCGGTGCATCCGGCTCTGCCGCAGCCACCTTCTCGGCTGTCTCATTGAGCCGGTCGAGCGACGCGTCCAGCTCAAGTTCCTGCCCGAAGAACTTTGCCTTGCGTAGCCGCTGAAGAAACGTCCTGGCCCCGTTCCAATTGAGTACAACCAGCACCAATAGCAAGACCGGCCAGAGTAAGGCGGCGATCGCCCGGATAAGGTCGGCAGCATCACTACTCATCAGCGACTACAGCACCGTCGCGCCTGCTCACCTGGTGCTTGGCCGCAGGGGGTAGAGAGCTATACAAAGACTGGGCGTGCTGTGGAAGGCTGATCATCTGGTCGACGACGAGGTTGGCTAGTCGGAAGAGTCCGGGAACGAGTTCTGGATCGTCGTCGAGGTCAATCTGCCCTGGGTGGACTGCATTGTTGCCCACTACCCGCAGGACGTCCATCGCCTGCTGGATCTGCGGGAGGAGCCCTTTCTGTACGAGTCGTCCGATCTTGGTATTGATGTCGCCCGAGCCTGTCTCCAGTTGGTCGACGAGCATCTGGAGGGCCAGGCGGAGCAGGGCAGCGGCACTTCGACGGGAGACGGGGGCCGCTCTGCGGGCCTCCTCATACACTCTCAGAACGTCGGGTGGCATGTCCTTATTGGGCGGTTCGCCGATTAGCCCGACAGGGTAGATCATGGAGTAGCCGTCTTCGCCCTTGAGCCAGATAATCGTCCTATCGCATGAGGAACAGCGGTGGACGGTCCAGCCGTCCATCCATTCCTGCTGTCGCCCTTCAAGACTCAACAGCAGCCCGCCAGGGACTTGGTGAGCGAATGTCGAGCAGCTCGGGTGAGGGCAGACGTAGCGCTGCCTATCGTGCGCCGGCAGGGCGCGGTCCGCGAGGTCGTTGTCCGGCCGGGGTGAATCCTGAGCCATGACCCGGAATCCTGCCACCACGGCGCCTTGGGTGGCCGCGGGACCCCCGAGAGGCTTCGCCGTGGGCCGGCGAACTGACCGGAGGAAGAGGCATGGGACGCGTCTCGCCGGCGGCCCGCCGACCTACTCCTCGTGCTGGCGGGGGCCGGAGGGGGGTGTCCGACGCCTCGTCGCTGGCCAGCCGGTTCGGAACTTGGGCGCGTATTGGGCGTGACCGGCCGGAGGCGGCCGGTGCCGGCCGGACGTGGTCGGACACCCCGGCGGTGCCTGCCGCCGGTACTGACACCGGCTCTGACCTGGCCGCTCGGGTTGCGCGGAGCGGAGGGCGTGGGATTCGAACCCACGAGGAGCGCGAGGCCCCTAACGGTTTTCAAGACGGATTACCGTACGCCCGTCCCTGCCCGTTCCGGCCGGTCCCGGGATTCTGCCTGGCGATCCCGTCATCGCAGGTCAGAGGCCTAGTCCCGGTCCCTGCCCGTTCCCCTCCATCCCGATAGGTTCCCGGCCGTCTGTTCACATCTTGTTCACATGGTCTGTCACTTGTGTATAGACCTGGGAGTGGCTTCTGAGGGTGTTGTCAGTCTGGGGGCGGGGCTCTCTTCGGGGCGCCGTTGCGTTGCTGGCGTTCGGGCGTGCGTGTGCGAGGTCCCCCGCGATCAGAGCGCCTGCGCGAGCTCGGATGCCGGCGGGCCGGCGACGTGGGCGGCCCGCCGCTTGCCATCCCACCGGCCCCACCGAGTGGTCCAGCTGGAGCGGCAAGTGACATCCAGCCACGCCGCCGCGGTCGCTGGGACGCCGCCGACGTCACGAGCCCGACCGGTCAAAGGATCACGGTTGCGCCGATCTCGTGCCGGCGCTCCCATATATCGCCTCCCATCCGGACCACACTGGACGGTCAAAGATCGCAGGAGGGCGGCGAAACCAGACCAGGTATTGTTGGTGTGCCGCCGGGGTCACCCAGAACAACCCGAACATCTGGGAGTCTGCTGATCGAGGAACGCCTCGCGCTGGGGCAGTAAGCCGTGCGCAGGGGGGTGCCCTGGACAGGAGTATCACTGCAAGGGAAAGGGGCCTTGACCTGGCAAAGGTTCGGTCCTGGTCGTGGACGAGTCGATGATCTTGCCATAGTCCACCGATGGTAGCCTGGCGCGCACGACTGTCGTATCCGGCTCGGTCGCGATGGGCGTGCCAGCCGATGCGGCCTGTCGGTGAGTCCGATACCCAGGTACGCCGCCCAGGCGCAGGCGGTCAGCCACTGCTGCATCGGCCGACGTGATCCCGGCAGCCGAAGATCGGCCGGACTGTCAGGACGACCGGCCTTGTCGGCGGGTCGAGCGCTGAGCCAGCCGGACGTCGTATCCGACCTCATGGAGACCTGCTCGATGCCACTGTTGGCCGCGCAGGATCAGGGGCTGGGCTGGAGTCCGTGCACGGCCACGAGATTGGGACGCGAGCGAGAAGGGCCTCCAGCCGGCTATCTGCTCGGCGTGCCCACGGCGCTCCACCGCGCCGCGGATGCCTTCCGGCGACCGCGCCAGCTGCCGACGAGTCACCATTCCTGCTGACCTCCGGTTCGGGCCGGCGAAGCCGGGTGGCGTGACCGCCACCGCCCGGTGCGGCCGCTGCGGACTGCCGACCTGGCTGGCACCGAACGCCCGTTCGACCCCAGCGGACACGACCTGAACAGGCGCGGGTGGGCCCGCTGCCGTCGATACCCCGTGCTGCGTTCACGACGCCGGCGGCACCGGGCTGCGGCGCCTGAGCAGCAGGACGTTGACCGGCGAGTTCGTCCGCAACCACGCCGGGCGACCTCGGCCCGAGGGCACGGCGCGCCCGAGCGACTTGGCGGCCAAACACCGCCTCCGCCGCGACTACTCCGCGTAACTGGCGTGGTGCCCACATCACCAGGAGATCCACCCGCACATGCCGATGAGGGAGCTGTTGATCAAGCCGTCCTCGATCAGGCGGATAGACGGACGATCGATCTTGGTTGCGGGCTCGCAAACGTGCCGATGCGGCTGGGCAGCATGGCGTACTTGCGTGCCACCTCACGTCGGTCCTGGCCTTGGGCATCAAGCGGGTGCGCCGAGCGGCCGGCTCGTCCCCGGGTCGTCCTGACCGCTCGGTACGCCTCAGTTCAGCGACGCGACCTCCATCATGATGTTCCGGTCCGGGCGCAGCGTGAACATCGCCACGGGCAGGACGTCTTCGCTGTCCTTGTGCAGATGCCATGTGAACCGTTGACGAAGGTGGATCAGGCACAAAGCCATTTCGACGCGACTGAGGTGTTCGCCGATGCACACTCGGTTTCCGATCGAGAACGGCAGGAATGCTGCCCTGGGCCGCTCGACGTTCTCCAGCCACCGCTCCGGCAGGAAGAGATGCGCATCAGGCCCCCAGTACTCCTCGGCGCGCTGAATGTGCCACACCCCCACGAAGATGATGGCTCCGGCCGGCACATCGAATCCGTCTATCTCGTCCGACCGTTCGACGGTGCGTTGCCTCGGGATGTAAGGGACGGCTGGATAGAGACGCATTCCTTCGTTGAGCACCGCGTTGAGGTATGACATGTTCCGGATGTCCGCGTACGTCGGCGTTCGCCGGCCGAGCCGGGAAATCTCGTCGTCCAACCTCGACGACGCGAGCGGACTCTGGGTCAACGTGAAGAGCGTCCACTGTAGCGTGAGCGCGGCGGTCTCGTAGCCGGCGAGGTAGCTGACCATCAATTCGTCGCGGAGCTGCTGCGCCGACATGGACCCGGCCTCGTCCGTAGCGGCGATCAATTGGCCCATCAGATGCCGCTCGGATTGCTGGCCGCGCGCCAGGCGGTCCCGGTAGTCTGCGGCCATGCGGCCGACGATGGAGTCGATGAAAGCGATCGCCCGTTCCGCGTCCGGGGATATCGGTGCCGTCGGATCGGCGATCTGCTGGAGCCTCGTGATCTCGCCGAGAGCCGTGACCAACGCCCTTCCAACGCGCTTGCGTTCGTCGGCGTCGATCGCGCTGCCGAAGAGTGTCCTTAGGATCACGACCTGAGTCAGCTCGGCGAGCGCGGTCGTGACATCGATGAGCGGGCTCTGCGCAGCGACGGCCGCCCATTCGTCGAGCAACGGCGGTATGACGGAGTGGACCTGCTCAATGTACTCTTCGATCGAACCGTGCGAGAATGCAGGATTCATCCGCCGCCGCTGGCGCCGCCACGACTCGAGATCCTGATTGGTGGACAGGCCGTTTCCGGTGATGCGGCCCACTGCGGCCCACAGCGGCCCCTTGGGATATCCTTCGGCGGCGACGCGCAAGACGCGGTCGGCGCCGGTAGGACTCGCCACGAGCATTCCGGTGGCTTGCGGGCCCATGGGGAACTGGATGATGGGGCCGCCTTCCCGGACCGCTCGCTCGAAAAAGCGAATCTGGTCCTCGAAACCCTCCAACGACGACGGATGCGGAGCTTGCTTCGACACTGGCGACCCCATTCGCGATGACTGATTGGATTCGGGATTTCCACAACATCGCATATCGTACCAAAGGGGACAATGTCGCTAACAAGAGATCATACCGCCTGATCGGAACAACCGAGTATATCGCGGCACGGTTGATGCGGCAATAACCGCTTCCGAGAGGCGGAAGGCAGAGGCAGGCGATGCCGGAAGGGCGACCCGCCCGACCGAGCCGAACCACCTACCCCGGCCGGCCGGACCGGATTGGCGGCCGCGCTCGGCAGGATCGTCCGCACCGGCTCGCATCCCAGCCGCTGGCGAGCCTGGGTGATCCCGCCCGAGGTCGGCGCCGCCCACTGGCTGTCCCAGCATCCCCACCAGGCCAGCGCTCGGTGAGCCGGACGGCGACCTTCCTCGTAGTCGACGTCGGCGAACAGCGCCAGCGCCATCGTGAAATACACCATGACGTGAGGCGGGAGCCTGGCATCGGACCGCTTCGCCTGCCTGCCCGCCGCGGCGACGGCTTCACCCCCCCGGGACCGAGGAGGCCAGCACGCCGTCTCCCTACTGATGCGGCGGCTGACCAACGCCCACATGACGAGGACGCCGCTCTCGCTTTCGCCCGGCAGAGAATCAGGTCCGCATGCGACAGTGACCTGGCAGCTCGGTACGCCGCCCGGTCCGAGGCACCTCCGCACCTGCACGTGATGACGCGGTTCCTGTGCGAACAGCTGCGTCCGTCACTGACCTCTACGAGGCTGGCGACCGCGACTCGCTATCGGCACGACTCCGCGAGCCGAAGATGTTCGACGCCTTCGAGGTTGTAGACCACGGGCCGACCGGCGGCCGCGCCGATCGGGTCGACGCGGCCGCCGCCCGTCGGATGGTCAGGATGCGGCGTAGAAGCGGTAGGCGGCGGTGTACGGAACGCCCTGGGTCTGGCCGTCGGTGCAGGCGGTCGTCGGTGCGGTGCCGCCGCTGGTGGCCAGCCGCTGGATGTAGGTCACCGCGCCGAAGATGCCGGTGCCTCGGGTGCTGGTCGCCTGCAGCAGCAGTTGCGGGATGGAGCCGGGCACCGGGGAGGAGGCGATCGCCCTGCCGGTGACGAGCGAGCCGTCCTGGATCGACTCCCAGCTCGGGCCGCGGAAGTGGATCGCGGCGCGGCCGCCGAAGTCCCAGAGCTGGGCGGCCGGTTCGAGGAACGCCCAGCTGCCGGCGGTGCACTGGTACACCTGCACGCCCGCGGCGCCGAACTGCGCGACCTGCCTGTTGCCCGGCGGGACGGCGATCTCCGGCGGCACGGTGATGGTGGCCGGCGCCGCGGGGGCGGCGCCGGCCGGGCGCGACGGGCCGATCAGACCGACACCGGCGAGGCCGGTGGCGAGCAGCGCGGCGGCAGCGGCAAGCGCGAGGAGAGGTGTCCGCCGGATGCGCGGAGCAGGAGGGATCGTCGGCGCTCCCGCGCGATGACGGTCGTATGCTGGCGGTCGTGCGTGCCGGTCTGGGCCAAGCTGCGTTATTCGGCAGGGATGCGCAGGTGGGCCTGCTCCGGGAGCTGGTGGCCGCGGTCGCCGACGGCCGCGGCGGCGAGGTCTGGGTGGAGGGTGAACCGGGGATCGGGAAGTCGGCGGTCCTGGCTGCCGGGTTGGCGGATGTCACAAGCTTGGGCTGTCAGGTGTTTTGGGCCGTGGCCGACGAGTTGGGTCAGCGGTTGCCGTTGCGGGTGGCGCTGGACTGTCTGCAGGTAGTCTTGGGTTCGCCCGATCCCGCGCGGCGGGAGATCGTGGACTTGCTGCATGCGGCGCGCGGAGCGGCCGCCCTCGGAGCGTCAGCGGATCCGTTGCCTGCCCTGACCGAACGGTTGGTGGCGCTGGTCGACCGGCTGTGCGGCGAGGCGCCGGTGGTGCTGGTCGTCGACGACCTGCACTGGGCCGACACCGAGAGCCTGGTCGTATGGCGGCAGCTGAGCTGGCTGGTGCCGCAGTTGCCGCTGCTGCTGGTAGCCGCGTGCCGGCTGGTGCCGCAGCGGGCTGAGGTGGACGCGCTGCGGTGGGCGTCCGTCTCAGCCGGCGGGGTCGTGGTAGGACTGCCGGCGTTGCCGGCCGAGTCGGTGTCGGCTCTGGTCGGCGACCTGCTCGGCGTACCGGCGGCGGGCCCCCGGCTGCGCGCGGCGGTGCGGCAGGCCGCCGGCAACCCGCTGTACGTGGGCGAGGTGGTCGAGGCGCTGCGCCGGGAGCAGCGCATTCGCATCGACGACGACGCCGCGGAGTTGGACGACGGCAGCGGCGTGCCGGTGTCGTTGGCGGCGGCGATCACCGCCCGCCTGGGGTTCGTCTCCCAGCGGGTGCTGGAGATGCTGCGGGCCGCCACGCTGCTCGGCGCGACCTTCTCGGTGACCGATCTGGCGGCGGTGGCCGGCCACCCGGCCACGGAGTTGGCGGCGCTGGTGGAGGAGGCGCTCGCGGGCGGGGTGCTCGTCGAGTCCGGACCGCGGCTGGCATTCCGGCATGCCTTGATCCGGCAGTCGCTGTACGAGGGCGCACCGGTGGCGCTGCGGTTCGCGTTGCACCGGCAGGCGGCTCGGGCGTTGGCGGAGGCCGGCGCGGAGGCGGAGCCGGTCGCCGCGCAGTTGCTCGCCGCGCTGCCGGAGACCGATGCCGCGGGCGTGGTCGACGAGTGGGCGATGGACTGGCTGGTCGGTCCCGGTCGCGTGTTGGCGTATCGGGTGCCGAAGGTGGCCGCCGAGCTGCTCCACCGGGCCGTTCAGCACGCCGCACCGGATGACCCCCGCCGGCCGCGGCTGGAGGCCACCCTGGTCTCGGTGTTGACGGTGCTCGGCAGGTGGCCCGAGGCGGTGGAGCTGGCCAGGCGGGTCCGGGCCGGCACCCGCGACCCCGACCGGGCCGCCGAGCTGAGCTGGACGGTGGGCTGGGCGCTGGCCATCCTGCTGCGGTACGAGGAGTCCTGCGCCGCCCTCGACGAGGCTCTGCAGGAGTCGGGCGCCGCCGCCGCGTGGACCGTGCGGCTGCGCGCGCTGCGGCTTCGGGTCGGCCGGCCACTGCTGGCGGCCGCCGGCGGTGCGCCGGAGGAGGCGGCGGCGGCCCGCGAGTTGGTGGTCGACGCCGAGCGGGTCGGCGACCGGCTCGGCATCGCCCTGGCCTCGCTCGCCCTAGCCGAGGCGTACCTGGGGCAGGGGGCCGTGAGCGACGCCCTCGCCGTCGTCGACCAGGCGCTGGCGGTCCTGGGCGACGACGCGCCGACCGTCGACTGGCGGATGCTCCTGCTCTACGACCGGCGGGCCATGTTGGACGGTCTCGACCGGCTGCCGGAGGCCGGCGTCGCCGTCCGCGAACTCGTCGACACCGCCGAGCGGTACGCCGTCCCACATCGCATCGCGGCCAGCCGCTGCGCCGCCGCGGAACACCACCACCAGCTCGGGCGATGGGACGAAGCGCTGGCCGAGCTGGAGACGCTCGCCAACAGCACCCTCCCGGTCACGCCGATACACCAGCTGCTCCTGCACGGGCTGTGGGCACTGATCGCCGCCCACCGGGACGAGGACACCGCCGCCGCTGCCCACCTCGACGCGGTAGCCGGCCGGCCGATCACACCGGGTATGGCAGCCGACCATGCCCAGCAGCTGGTCATGGCCCGCGCGGCGCTCGCCGACCGCCGCGGCCAGCCTGAGCAGGCCCGCGACATCCTAGCCAACCTGCTCGATCCCGCCCGCGGGCGAGGGCTGCGCAGCCGCCGGCTGTGGCTACCGGATCTGGCCCGGCTGGCGATGGCGACCGATGACCTCGACACCGCCCGGGCGGCCGTCGCCGCGGCCGACGACGACGCGGCGGCCGAGGCCACACCCGGCCGGACGGCGGCGGCCGGGCACTGCCGCGGCCTGCTCGAGGACGACCCCGCCGCGCTGCTGGCGGCGGTCGCCGGATACCGCGGCAGCGGTCGACCCTTCGAGTTGGCCAGGGCGCTGGAGGACGCTGCGGTCGCCCTGGCCCGGCACGACGACCTGGCCGCCGCCCGCGCCGCCTTCACCGAGGCAACCGACCTGTACACCGGGCTGCATGCCGAGTGGGACCTGCTGCGCGCCGACAGCCGGCTGCGCCCGTACGGCATCCGTCGTGGTCACCGCCGGCGCCGGCGGCCCGGGACGGGCTGGGAGGCGCTGACTCCGACCGAGCTGAAGGTCGCCTACCGGGTCGTCGAAGGGGAGTCCAACGCGGAGATCGCCGCCAGGCTGTTCCTCTCGTTGCGAACCGTGGAGATCCACGTGTCGCACATCCTGACGAAGCTCGCGGCCCGATCCCGGGTCGACATCGCCCGGCACGCAGCCGAGCACCCACCCGCCGCTGGCGACGGGCCCGCCGCACCGCACGCGTCCGCCAGCTGACTAGTGGTGGCCGCCGCCCCACGAGCCCGCGGCCTTCGTGCTGTCCTCTTCGGCCTGGGTCAACTGGTGCTGCATCCAGTCCATGTCGGGCAGCCGCTGCTCCGCCAGGTCGCCCATGGTCTTGCGGAACACATCGATCATCTCTTCGACCGGTTTCCACGCCTCGAGGAACTGCTCGACGATGGGCTCGAAGACGCGCTTCGCGCCGGCCAGGCACTGCGGAAGTCCGTCGAGGTCCGCTCCCACCTGCCGCATGTCGTCGCAGGCATTGGCCCAGTTCTGCTTGGTGGCGCCGTGCAGGCCCTGGTCGAAGCGGATGACGGAGCCGGCGAGCGGCTGGTCCTCGCTCATCGCAGCCCGGCCCAACTCTGCCGGATCTCGCGCACCTCGGCGTCGCTGAGGCCGGGGGCACGATCGAGGACCATGCTGGTGAACAGCTCCTCGAAGTCCTCACCGAGCGGGGCGGTCGGGTCGAAGGACGCCAGCGAGCCGGGCATCGTCTCGTGCAGCAGGTCCATCATGCCCTGCGCGCACTTCTGCCGCGCCTGCTCGATGGTGTCCTGGATCAGCGCCGCGAATTCTGCCGCCGGCATCTTCCGGTAGGACTCGCCGTGCAGGGTCAGCGCCTTGAGCTGCCCCTGCGCCCCGACGGTCGCCGATACGATCCGGTTGCGCGAGCGAACGGTCGCGTCGGCGGTGAGCGCCGCGGTCTGGATGTCGGCGAGCGCGGTGCGCGCCTGGCGCACCTCGGTCATCGCCTCGACGAGGTCGTCATGTAGCGAGGTCATCTGTTTCTCCTTGGGTCGTCGGGTTCGGTGCTTTCCGGGCGGGGGATCAACCGCGGTCCCAGCGGGTCCGCCGGGCGCCGCCCGAGGACGGGCCGGGCCCGCCGGCCTGGCCGCCGGATCGGTCCGGTGTGGACGGTTGGGGCTGCCGGTCGGTTCGCCCGACGACCGCGGGCGCGCAGTCGTCGGCTCCCCAGTCGTCGCCGGCGTCCGCCGGGCTGTGGGAGGTCCAGCGGTCCCGATCTCGGGACTGCAGGCCGGTGGCGGCGCCGCCACCGACCATCGGCATCATCGGTGCTGCCGCACCGTCGGGTCCGCCCGTCGCGCCGCCGAGTGGGACGTACCCGGATGCACCCACCGCCAGCAGGCCGGGCGCGTACGCCGGCCCGGCCACCGGTGGCCCGAACGGCTTGACGACGCCGCCGGCGCTGCCGGCCCTGGTCGTGGGCATGTGCACGTCGTGGTGGGAGAGCGGACCGAGGCTGGGTGAGGCCGGGATCGCCGAGCCGACCTGGACGCCGTTGACGGCGGTGGGATAGGCACTCGTCGCCACCCCGAGCGGCGGTGCTCCGGATGCACCGGCCCCGCCGGCTCCGTCGCCGGGAAGCCCGAGCAGCGCGCGCTGCTCGTCGGTCACGCTCACACCGTCGAGCAGACCGCCGTCGTGCAACGTGTTGAGCTGGTTCGGGCTCAGGTCGCCGAGCGTCTGCGCCGCCGTGACGGGCAGGCCGCGGCGTGCCAACTCGTCGCGCATGTCGGGGGTGAGCGGGTCGCCGGCCAGGCCGTTGGACCCACGCAACGCCTGGATCTGGTCGGTGGTCAGCTCGCCCAAGGTGAGGTCGGAGGCGTCGCT
>WNGI01004812.1_pt1 | contig 12089 bp, 10 predicted proteins | sample 5400621 | NCBI WGS metagenome assembly WNGI01 (sample SAMN13153374, study PRJNA577476) | soil metagenome | isolation source: 20 cm soil or saprolite under Garry oak tree replicate 1 | place: USA:California | collected 2016-06-15 | reverse complement strand
TTTCGTGCGCGTCACATCGCCGTAAACGATGATATCGTCGTTGTCGCTGTTCGCCGGAAAAAAACCGTAGACGCCATGAGCGGTGAATAATTTCTTGTCAACGATCTCTTTGAGAAGTTCCTGCGCATTGGCGAACAACTCGCGGGCAGCCGGCCCGCGAGTCGGATCGCTTAGTAGATCTGGATAGCGCCCGCGGATTTCCCACGTGTGAAAAAACGGTGACCAGTCGATAAACGGCACCAACTCATGCAGCGGACAATCCTTCATTACACGCCGTCCAGTAAACTCCGGCACTGGGATATGATGATTATCCCATTCAGTGTGCAATCGATGCCGTACGGCTTCATCATAAGTCAGCAACTGCACACTGACCCGGTTTTCGAATTGCTCGCGGATCTCCTCCTGGTCTTTACGGTTTTGTACATCCAGCGCCTTGCGTGTGTCCGGCTTCATCAAGGCGCCAACCACCGGCACAGCGCGCGACGCGTCGATCACGTGAATCGTTTCGTGCTTGTACGAAGGCGCGATCTTCACCGCGGTATGGCGCTTGCTCGTCGTCGCGCCGCCGATGAGCAACGGGACATTCAAACCGCGCCGAGTCATCTCGGTGGCGACATGGGTCATCTCGTCGAGCGACGGTGTAATCAGCCCGCTCAAACCGATGATGTCTGCCTTCTCTTCGATCGCCGTATCGATGATTTTGTCCGCCGGCACCATGACGCCGAGATCGATCACGTCGTAATTATTGCAGCTCAACACCACGCCGACGATATTTTTGCCGATGTCATGCACGTCGCCTTTAACCGTGGCGAAAACCAACTTGGTCCGCCGGTCGACATTTTGCGCGGCCTTTTTTTCCGCCTCGAGAAACGGCGTCAGAAAAGCTACGGCTTTTTTCATCACGCGCGCGCTTTTGACCACTTGCGGCAAAAACATCTTGCCCGAACCAAAGAGGTCGCCGACCACGTTCATGCCGTCCATCAGAGGCCCTTCGATCACGGATAGCGGTTTACCATACTTGACTCGCGCCTCCTCGACGTCTTGATCGATAAAATCCGTGAGACCCTTGACAAGCGCGTGGGACAAACGCTCTTCGACCGTGGCGTCGCGCCAGCTGTCATCCTTGGCGACGGTTTTGTCGGTTTTCTTGACCGTTTCGGCAAACGTGACCAGCCGTTCCGTCGCATCGGGACGACGATTGAGCAGCACGTCCTCCACGAGCTCGAGCAAGTCTTTGGGAATCTCTTCATAGACCGCGAGCATGCCGGGATTGACGATGCCCATGTCCATGCCGGCTTTGATGGCATGATACAAAAAGGCCGAATGCATCGCTTCGCGCACCGGATTGTTACCGCGAAACGAGAATGAAATGTTGCTGACGCCGCCGCTCACTTTAGCTAACGGCAGGTTTTGCTTGATCCAGCGCGTCGCTTCGATGAAATTGACCGCGTAGTTGTTGTGCTCTTCGATGCCCGTGCCGACGGTGAGAATGTTCGGATCGAAAATAATTTCCTGAGGCGGAAAGCCGACGTGCTCCGTCAAAATCTTGTATGCTCGCGTGCACACCTCGATTTTTCGCTCGAGCGTGTCGGCCTGGCCCCGTTCATCAAAGGCCATCACGACCACCGCCGCGCCGTAACGGCGAATCAACTTGCCCTGTGCGATGAATTTCTCTTCGCCTTCCTTGAGACTGATCGAGTTGACGATGCCCTTGCCTTGCACGCATCTGAGTCCCGCTTCGATCACTTCCCACTTCGAGCTGTCGACCATCACCGGCACGCGCGCGATATCCGATTCGCCGGCAATCAAACGAAGAAATTTCTCCATCGCCGCTTTGGAATCGAGCATGCCCTCGTCCATGTTGACGTCGATGATCTGCGCGCCGCCTTCGACCTGCTGGCGCGCCACGCTCACGGCTTTGTCAAAATCTCCCGCGAGCACGAGCTTGGCAAACACTGGTGATCCAGTAACGTTGGTGCGCTCGCCGATATTGACGAAGTTCGACTCGGGACGGACCGTGACGCTTTCCAAACCGCTCAAACGCATGTACGGTTCGACGCTCGGAAGAACACGCGGTTGTTTATCTTTTACCGCCTCGGCAATTGCCTTGATGTGCGCCGGCGTCGTACCACAGCAGCCGCCGACAATATTGAGCCAACCGTTTTCCACCCACTCGGTTAATTGCGGCGCAAGAGACTGAGGCGTCTCAGGAAAGCCAGTCGGCAATAGTGGATCGGGCAAACCGGCGTTAGGATAGCTACTCACATAAATCGGCGCGATGCTCGCCAGCTCCTCGATCAGCGAGCGCATTTCCTTGGGTCCGAGCGCGCAATTCATGCCGACACTCAACAGCGGCACGTGGAAAATGGAGTTCCAGAACGCTTCGACCGTTTGCCCCGTCACGCCGCGATTGCTGCCCGGCTGAATGAAAGTGACCGAGGCCATGAGCGGGACGTAGATTTTCCGCTCGTCGAACAATTTGGCGATGGCGAAAAAAGCGGCTTTGGAGTTGAGCGTGTCGAAAATCGTCTCGACCAAAAGAAGATCGGCGCCGCCATCGATCAGGCCGCGCGCTTGCTCGTAGTAGGTATCGACCAGCTCCTCATACGTAACCCCGCGCGTCGCCGCGCTGTGCACGTCGGTGGAGATCGAACAAGTCCGATTGGTCGGCCCCATCGCCCCGGCAACAAAGCGCGGGCGCGACGGATCTTTAGCCATGACGAACTCGACAGCATTTTTAGCGGCTTTTGCGCCGGCAAAGTTCAGGTCGTAGACGAACTGCTCCAGCCGGTAGTCCGCCATGGAAACCGATGTCGAGTTGAACGTGTTGGTTTCGATAATATCCGCGCCGGCTTCGAGGTACTGAACATGGATTTCAGTGACCAAATCCGGCTGCGTAATACAGAGCACGTCGTTACAACCCTTGAGGTCGTGGCCGTGATTCACGAACTGCTGTCCGCGAAAGGCGTGTTCATCGAGCTTACGCGACTGGATCATCGTGCCCATGGCGCCGTCGAGGATCGCAACGCGCTCGGCCAAGATATTTCGAAGTTGTTTTTCGCTCTCGGTCATTGGCCTGCCTTTTTACTTTTTAGCTTTGGCATCACCGGCAACGTAGCCCGCGCGACGAAAATTTCCACCGGGCGATTGCCGTTTCGCGCCAATTTTTCTCCGGCGAATGAACCCGTCAAGTCGTAGTCGATTGATTCCACATCGGCATCGCGGAACCATCCTTCAATTGCCGGCCGGTCGAAGCCGAGCCATTCGTGTGCTATCCGTTCGCGCATCCATTCTTGTTTATGTTGCACCAGGTCAACCACAATGACCGACCCGCCGGGGCGGGTGATGCGGCAGAGCGCCGCGATCGCCCGCTCGGGCTCGGGGAGAAAATGCAGGACCATCACGCAAAACGCCGCATCGACGCTGCCGGAACCTAACGGCAGTTTGAAAATATCGCCCTGGCGGAACTCGACATTGCGAGTCCCCCGCTCTTTAGCAACGGCACGAGCCCGGCGTAACATTTCATTGGACAGATCGATGCCGATCACCTTGTGTGCAAACCGCGCCAACTCGAACGTCAAACTGCCGGTGCCGCAACCGACATCGGCCAGTGTGAGATCGCGCGGCAGCAACTTTTCGATGGCAAGGGAGGTCACGCGGTCGTCAAAGTAACTTTTCCGGATACGCTCCCAGTCTCCCGCCACCGATTCAAAGTAGCCTTGCGATTGCCGCATGCGTCGCCGCCGGCACGCCCCCAAACGCGCCTGATCTTGCTTCACCTCGGGAATTTCGGCGAGGCGCGCCTGCAGCGACTTGAAAAGCTCCCGCGATGCATCCGGCATGTTCTCGCGCAGGGAGAAGTAAACGCTGGTTCCTTCCTTGCGGTCCTGGACGAATCCCGCCTCGCGGAGAATGGCAAGATTGCGCGAGACCGAGGATTGCACCGACTCCACCACTTCCTGCACTTCCCCAACCGTCAGTTCCTGCTCGGCGACCGACGCGAGAATGCGCAGACGTAAAGGGTCGGCCAATGCTTTAAGGGTGCGAACAAACTCCATAACCTTATTCTTATATATAAATATTGTGATGTTTACAACTATCCGGATGCCTTTAAATGGCTAAAGGCATCGGCGCGACCGATGACCGTTCTAGCGCGAGTAGGCGAGCTGCCGATCGATGACTAAATTGAACACGGTGCGGAGATTGTCATGGGGCCGGTGAGATACAGAACCCTCATTGCCACCGGGTGTGAACAAGTCGACAACGTGGTGGATGGCTTCGATCGTCGAATAACAGTGGAACTTCGGCTGGCGGCGGATCCGATAAGTCGACGGCGACGGCGGTTCGAAACAGATTGCCGGAAGACTCGCCAAGTTATGATTCAAGCGGAGCATTTTTCGCACACTCTTCCACGTGCCGTCCAGGACGAATACGACCAACTTCCTCCCAGCCGGCACCAGCGCCGCGCGCGCGGCGGGCGATTGCCGAGAAAGATTAGTCGCGTCGTTGCTTGGATAAAGCAGCACGGGAAAAACCGCGGGGCTTTGAAGCTCGCGATTAACTCGAACATCCTGGGAAAAATCCACCCCTTCGAGGAGGACGGAGTTGCGCAAACAGAGATGGGCCATCCGGCCGGTGCCAAGACGGTGCTTGGCTTCGCGCGGCTGTATCAGGATAATGAAGCGCGGCTCCGATTCGAACGGTTCGATGAGCGAACAATAACAAACCGCGCGCGGTCGCCGGCAAGAATGGCACGCGGCCCGATACTCGGTGCGATCGACAAGCCTGCTGGCCCGAAGGCGAATGGGTTCCGCGGAATTCATCTCGGCAAACAATCCAGCGCGCACGATTCAACCGGTCTTTCGCACCAATATTCCCGCCCGAAAGGACGGATCGTCACCGTCGCGACATTTTCCTTCGCGGTAGCAGAGCACTCGGAACTCGCGAAAGTGATTCAGCAACTCGTTGTTCTGAAGCAGATACGCTGGATTTTTTGGATGACCGATTTCTCTCTGATCGATTAGATAGGTTTCGAAGACGATATGCCCGCCGACTCTGAGGGCTAATTTCATTTTAGGAATCAGCGACCGCTCGAGATAGTTGAAATTAATGATGAGATCGTAGGCGGCCTGAGGCAACTGGATCTGCTCGAGGTCTGCGTGCTGCCAGGAGATCGCTAACGATCTTTCCTGCGCCCGCCACCGACCTTCTTCTAACGCGACCGCAGAGATGTCCATCGCGACGACTTCAAACCCTAGTTCCGCCAGGAACAGAGCGTTGCGTCCCTTGCCGCAAGCGACATCCAGCGCTCGGCCCCAGGGGATCTCCCAGCGTGCGCTTTCAAAGATCTCCCTCAAGAAACTCGACGGCAGTTCCGCTCCCCCGGTTTGCGCATGTTGCCGATCCCATCTTACTTGATCATCCAGCGACATGAGCGGTCCTCATCCACGACTTTGGCGCGCTCACGACACTGCGCGCGCTAGGGTCACCACGAAAACCTGCTTCGAGCCATTTCTCTTCAATATCCGGCTGCATTCATTTACGGTCGCGCCCGAAGTGTAAACGTCGTCAACGAGCAATATATTTTTACCGTCGACGGATCGATCCGGATTCAGGGTAAATGCGCCCCGCACGTTCTTACGGCGCTCGTCTTCGGCGAGCTGCGTCTGCGGCGCAGTCTCATGGTCGCGCCGAAGCACGAAAGGATCCATCGGAATTTTGTAAGCATGACTAATTTGGCGAGCGAGCAGCACGGACTGGTTGAAGCCCCGCCAGCGCAGCCGTTTGGGGTGCAGCGGAACCGGAATGATTAGATCCACCGGGCATGCGCCGAGAAACTCCTGACAACCGCGCGCCATCAAGCGCCCGAGCGGCTTGCCGAGGGAGACTCTCCTGCCGTATTTGAACTTTTGCACCACCTGCCGCAGCGGATGCTCTTCGATTTCATCGCGCGGATAACAAGCCCAGGCGCGCGCGGCGACAAACTGCGGCGCCCGGGAAAGACACACGCCACAGGTATGATCGTCGCCGCTGGCATCGGGGAATGGCCGGCCGCAAAGATGACACAAGGGATGGGTAATGAGTTGAATATGCTGCCAGCAGCCGGCGCAAAAATATTCCGCATCCCGGCCGTGGATCCGGCCGCCGCAGGCGCGGCAACGCGGCGGATAGAGCCAGTCCACCAGCCAATCGAAACGATCCACCAGAGAGGTTTCTGCAGGCATTTCCATAGATCGTTTTCCACTGTATCAAATTGAATGAAGCGGGCGAAGACAAGACTCGCTCGACCGTCGAAGAATTTCGTCAACCTTAGAGAATCGAATGAGAAAGGCGAATGTCTCAAAGCTGCGCGCGTCGGGGACTTAGGTTTCGACGATCAACGAGTGGCCGGTCATCTCTTTCGGCTGCGGTATTTCGAGAATCCGTAAGAGCGTGGGCGCGATGTCGATGCCGGTGCCCGCGTTAAGCCGGCATTTCTTCCGCTCTTCATCGATCAGAATTATCGGCACGAGATTAGTCGTGTGGGCCGTGTGCGGCATGCCGGTGTCGTAGTCGATCAGTTGCTCGATGTTGCCATGATCGGCGGTGATGATCACTCTGCCCTTCTTGCTCAGCGTGGCGTCGACGACTTGGCCGATGCATTCATCGATCACTTCGACTGCCTTGACCGAAGCTTCAAAATTGCCCGTGTGGCCGACCATGTCGGCGTTGGCGTAATTGGCGATGACCAGTCCGATGTCCCGCTGACGCAAGTACTTGGTCAGCGCTTCGGTCACGGGCCGTGCGCTCATTTCGGGCTTCAGATCATAGGTCGCGACGTCTTTCGGCGAAGGAATCATGATCCGTTCTTCGCCGGGGAATTCTTTTTCTTCGCCACCGTTAAAAAAATAGGTTACGTGGGCGTATTTCTCAGTCTCGGCGATGCGCAGCTGGCGAACGCCCGCCTGGCTCGCTACTTCGCCGACGATTTTGCGAATCTCCCGTGGTGCATAGGCGACCGGTACTTTGAACGTCTCGTCATACTGGGTCATGGTCGCGTAGGTGGCGAGACGCAACTGTCGCTTGCGCGGAAATTCTTTGAAATCCTCTTGCGTCAGCGCGCGCGTCAACTCGCGCGCCCGATCCGCGCGGAAGTTAAAAAAGATCACGCCGTCGCCGTGACGGATCAATCCTTCGGAAGCTACGCCATCGATCACCGTCGGCTGCACGAATTCGTCAGTGATCTTTTCTTTGTAGCTGCTGCGAATCGCTTCCAGAACCGACGGCGCCTTGTTGCCGACTCCTTCCGTCAGGCAATTGTAAGCTTTCTCGACTCGGTCCCAGCGTTTGTCCCGATCCATGGCGTAATATCGCCCGGTGATCGTGGCGATCTTGACGTTGGGATAAACTTTCAGCTTCTCATTAAGGTCGAGCATGAACTGCTCGGCGCTGTTCGGCGGCGTATCCCGCCCGTCCAAAAACAAGTGGAGATAAACGTTGCCAAGCTTTTCCTGGCGCGCCATCTCGATCAGCGCTTCCATGTGGCGCTGGTGGCTGTGCACACCGCCGTCGCCCAGAAGACCCATGAGGTGCAGCCGATTACTTTGCTCTTTGGTTTTTCGCAGCACTTCCAAAAGAACCGGATTTCTATAAAAACCGCCCTCGTCGATATCTTTATGAATAAGAGTCAGATCCTGATAAACGATCCGGCCGGCGCCGAGGATCATGTGGCCGACTTCCGAGTTCCCCATCTGTCCGGCGGGCAGGCCGACATCGAGACCAGACATGGACATGCGCGAATTGGGATAATCACGCAGCAGCGCGTCCAGATTGGGCGTCGACGCATGGGCAATCGCATTGCCTTCTTTTCTCGGATTGATGCCGAACCCGTCCAAAATCACCAGGATCACGGGTTGCGATGTGGTCAATGTGGTTTCCTTTCGTCGGCGACGGCTCAGCAGGTTGAGCGAGTCGAGATGGAGGTTATCAAACTATCGAATTGCCGTGGCGCCTACGACAATTGCTCATCGGCAAGCTGAAACTCGTCGACAAGCTTTGCGTAAGCTTCCGGCAATTTCGCTCTCGGCGCGTGGCCCCATAGTCCATCGAGATCGTAAAACTCGCGCACCGGCTCGTAAAAGACATGAACGATGACATCGGAAAAATCCATCAATACCCAATGACCGCGCTGCATCCCCTCGACGGCAAAGGGCTTGAACCCCTCCTCGCGCCCATTCTCGTCAAGCCCCTGAGCGATGCTCTGCACTTGGCGATCCGACCGGCCCGAGCACAGGATGAAATAGTCCGCGATGGATGTGAGCTCGCGAACTTCCAGCACAACCAAATCATAGGCTTTCTTTTCCAGGGCGAAGCGCGTCAACAGCAGGGTTTTTTCCCATGCAGTGATTGCGGCCAATGTCGTCATCGCTCCCCGCGTCGGCCGCGATACAGCCCGCGCCGTTTGATGTATTTGGCTACCTCGGATGGAACTAGATAGCGGATGGATTTTCCCTGCTTCACCAATGCGCGAATTTCCGACGCCGAGATCGCGATATCTGTCAGTTCGATAAAATAAATGCGCGTGCCGCTCTGGTGACGATAATTCTTATGCTTTGAATCATAACAAAAGAGCTTTTTTACAGCAACGCCGGTGCCCTTAAGTGGATCGTTGTCTTTGCTGCCCGGCCGAGACGTGACAATAAAATTGCACAATGGAAAAATCTCCCGAAAATCCTTCCAGGTGGCGATTTCGCGAAAAGCATCGAGCCCGATGATAAAATAGAGGGAATCCTTGGGCCGTTTGCCTCTGGCAAACGCACGGATCGTGTCGATCGAGTAAGACACGCCGGCGCGCGATAATTCCTCGGTCGATACGTTGAAACGAGGATTTCGCGCCACCGCCAGGCGCACCATACGCAAACGATCGCGCGCCGGCGTTGCGGTTTTTCCACGTTTGTGCGGCGGAATTGACGCCGGGATGAAATGCACGCGATCCAGCCCATACGTCTCGCTCACTTCCTCAGCGCTGCGCAGGTGCCCCCAATGGATCGGATCGAAGGTGCCGCCGAAAAGACCGATTTTCATGAGGCGGCAAAGAATCCGATAACATATCCGGTCAAGAGATCCGTAACGGAAAGGCGAGGAACGAAAAAGCGATAAAAGATAATCGGTAAGAAGTTATTGCGTCGCAAATCGTGTTGCATCCTGCTTCCGCCCTCCACCTTCATCCATCCGCCTTTGGCGTGACTTACTCGCGAATCTGTCCGTCGCCGAAAACAATGAATTTTGTCGTCGTCAGCTCCTCTAATCCCATCGGGCCAAAGGCATGGATCTTACTCGTGCTGATGCCGATCTCGGCGCCCAAGCCAAGTTCACCACCGTCATTGAAACGGGTCGACGCATTAACCATCACGGCTGACGAATTGACCCGGTCGATGAACTCGCGCGATTTTTGATAGTTGGTCGTCACGATGGTTTCGGTATGTTCCGAGCCGTAGCGCTCGATGTGGTCGATCGCTTGGTCCATGTCTTTCACGATGCGCACAGCGAGAATTAAATCCAGATATTCTTCGGTCCAATCCGCGTCGCTGGCCGGTTTGATCCCCGGGGCCAGCGCGCGAGTCTTCTCACAGCCGCGAACCTCGACGCCCGCGGTTTGAAACTTAGCGATCATCGGCGGTAAAAATTTTGCCGCGATCGCTTCATGCACGAGCAAAGTTTCCATGGCGTTACAAACCGAGGGCCGCTGCACTTTGGCGTTAAAGCAGATCCGTTCAGCCATTTCCAAGGACGCATCGGCGTCGACATACACGTGACAGACGCCCTTGTAGTGTTTGATCACCGGAACCTTGGAATTCGCGACTACGGCGCGTATGAGTTCCTCACCGCCGCGCGGGATGATGAGATCGATATACTGCTCCAGCTGCAGTAGCTCGTTGACCAAAGCGCGATCCTTGTGCTGCACGACTTGCACGGCGTCCTGCGGCACGCGCGTCTCGGCGCAGGCTTGGCGCAGCACCGCGCCAATCGCCTGGTTCGAATGGTGCGCTTCGCTACCGCCGCGCAGGATCACGGCGTTGCCGGATTTCAGGCAAAGCGCCGCGGCGTCCGCCGTGACATTGGGACGGGCTTCGTAAATCATGCCGATCACGCCGAGAGGAATGCGCATGCGCCCGACTTGCAAACCGTTTGGCCGGCGCCACATCTTGGTCACTTCGCGAACCGGATCGGGCAGCGCGACAACCTCGCGTAGTCCTTTCGCCATCGCGTGCACGCGGCCGGCATCGAGCGCGATACGATCGAGCACAGCGGTGGATACACCGTTCTCCTTGGCGAACTCGATATCCTTGTTGTTTTCTTCCACGAGGAAGGTGCTTTGCGCTTCAAGCTTACCGGCCATCAGCAGCAAAGTGCGATTTTTTTCCGCCGACGACAGCGGCGCCAATAGGCGAGCGGCGACCTTGGCCTGCTTGCCGAGACGAAGCGCTTCCTGTTTTATCTTATCGCTTGTACCTGACATTCGCTTCTCACAAGACGACCAGGTCGTCGCGGTGAATAATTTCTTCGTACGCCTTATAACCCAGCATTTTTTCAATCCTGCTTGTATGCAATCCTTTGATCTGATTCAACTCCTGAGCGCTATAGTTGACCAAGCCGCGCGCGAACTCCCGTCCGTCCGAGTTCAGGCAGCGCACACACTCGCCGACACCGAATGCGCCGCGGACTTCTTTCAAGCCCGATGGCAAAAGACTCTTCCCCTTTTGCACGACGGCATCGTGGGCGCCTTGATCGACGACGATCTCGCCGGCAGGTTTTAGGTTGTAGGCAATCCAATGCTTTCGGCTGGTGAGTCGAGTGGCTTCCGCCAAGATCAACGTGCCCACCACATCCTCCTCCTCAAATATTTTGCCCAGGATACCGCCGTGCAACCCGCTGGCAATCACGGTCGGAATACCCGCCGCCGCTGCCTCCTTCGCCGCGCCCAGCTTGGTTGCGATTCCCCCCGTCCCGACGATGCTGAGACTTTGCCCTTCAATAGTTTGTTTTAACCCCTTGGCCGCGGTGATTAAGGAAATGAGTTGAGCGTCCGCATGGGCCCGTGGATCCTTATCGTAAACTCCCTCGACATCGCTAAGAACTACCAGTAAATCCGCTTCAAGCAGGGTCGCCACCAGCGCCGACAAATGATCGTTGTCGCCGAATTTCATTTCTTCGACGGCCACCGTGTCATTCTCATTGACGATGGGAATGATCGCCGACTCCAACAATACCTGAAAGGTATGCTTAGCGTTGATATAGCGCTGGCGGTTGGCGAGATCCTCATGCGTCAACAGCACCTGCGCGACACTCTTGTCGAACTTGGAAAAATAACGTTCGTAGAGCGCCATGAGCTTAATCTGGCCGACGGCGGCCAGCGCCTGCTTTTCGGGAATCGTCTTCGGCCGTTCTTTTCGTCCCAGCCGCGTCATCCCCGCCGCCACTGCGCCGGAGCTCACAACGACGATCTCCTTCTTCTGGTCATGCAACTCCGCCAGCTCGTGCACCAATCCGCGCAACCGGGCTTCCTCGATACCGTCGCTCGAAGAAAGAATCTGGCTGCCGATCTTCACCACTATACGGCGCGCCCGCCGCAAGATCTGCTTCTTATAATCCAGCTGCGTCACGCGTTGTCTCGACTTCTCGTCTAAGCTCTTCCAGTTTTCGTCCGACCAATAGTACCAGCGCACGCACGCCTTCCGTAGTCGCGCCCGAAATGACGTGCAACGGGCGATATTCCTTGGGCAGATTCTTGGCCAATAAATTTGCCTTTTCTCTTCCCTCCGGCAGGTCGATCTTGTTGGCGACGACGATCTGTGGTTTTCCGGCGAGCTCCGGATCGAACATCTCGAGCTCGCGGTTGATCGTCCGCCACGCCGCCAATGGATCGTTTTCATCGATCTGCGCGGCGTCGACCAGATGAATCAGCAAGTTTGTTCGCATCACGTGACGCAAAAACTTATGCCCCAATCCGTGGCCATCGTGAGCGCCCTCGATAAGACCTGGAATATCCGCAACGACAAAACTCTTGCCGTCGTCATAGCCGACCACGCCCAGGTTCGGCACTAACGTCG
>WNGI01004811.1_pt1 | contig 12089 bp, 4 predicted proteins | sample 5400621 | NCBI WGS metagenome assembly WNGI01 (sample SAMN13153374, study PRJNA577476) | soil metagenome | isolation source: 20 cm soil or saprolite under Garry oak tree replicate 1 | place: USA:California | collected 2016-06-15 | reverse complement strand
ATTGAACTCCACTCCCGCTCCGCCTTCAGCTTCCTCGAAGGCTCTTCCGCCCCCGAGGCGCTTGTCGGAGCATGCGCGACGTTGGGAATGCCCGCAATGGCGCTGCTCGATCGCGACGGCGTCTACGGATCGCCACGCTTTCATCTCGCCGCTAAAAACGCAAAAATCAAAGCGCACATTGGTGCAGAAGTGACATGCAGTTCATCCCGTGGATTCCGACTTCCATTGCTTGTGACCTCTCGCATTGGATATCAGAACTTGTGTCGACTGATCACACAAATAAAATTACGCGTTGGGCGAAAAGAAGGAGCTGTCGCAGAGGAACAAGACCTTACTGAGTATGCGGAAGGACTGATTTGCCTGACAGGCGGCGGCGAAGGCCCATTAGCGTCGGCACTAAAACAAGATGGTGCCCAGGCAGCACTGCAATCAGTCCAACGCCTGGCAGAAATTTACGGACGACAAAACGTCTACGTCGAGCTCCAACGCCATTTCCATCGCGACGAGGAATCTCGCAATCGCGTCGCCATCAAAATCGCCCACGCTCTAAATCTACCGTTGCTCGCCACCAACGGCGTGAACTATGCCACACCGCGAGAGCGCGAATTAGCCGACGCCTTCACTGCGCTGCGTCATCACCGTACGCTGGCCACTGCGGGACGCCTGCTGGCCCGTAACTCCGAGCGCTATTTAAAGTCTCCAACTGAAATGCAGGCGCTGTTTGCTGATCTTCCCGAAGCGATTGCGAACACGCAAGAATTATCAGCCCGCCTCGAATTCACGCTTAACGATCTCGGATACGAATTTCCGCGCTATCCCGTCCCAAAGGGCGAGACCATGATGTCATTTCTGCGCGAGCGCACGCGCGAAGGGTTTCAAAATCGCTATGGCCGAGCCAATCGAGACCTCAAAACCCGTGCCCACCGCCAGATTGACCGCGAGCTCGCGCTCATGGAGAAGCTCCACCTCGAAGGCTACTTCCTGATCGTCTGGGATCTGGTTCGTTTCTGCCGCGAGCAAAACATTCTGGTGCAAGGCCGCGGATCGGCCGCCAACAGTGCAGTCTGCTACTCACTCGGCATTACAGCCGTGGATCCCATCAGCATGGAATTGCTGTTCGAGCGCTTTCTCTCCGAAGAGCGAGGCGAATTGCCCGACATCGATCTCGATCTCCCCAGCGGCGACGAACGAGAACGAGTGATTCAGCACCTCTATCAGCAATACGGACAGCGTGGCGCGGCCATGACGGCCAATGTAATCACGTACCGCAACCGCATGGCCGCCCGCGAAATGGGAAAAGCCATGGGCTTCGATCCCGACACTCTGAAGCGCGTCTCGGCCGCAGTTGCGACCTGGGAATTTCGCGATGAAAACGACGCCCTCGACCGCCGCCTCTGTGATGCCGGACTCGATCTGAGACATCCGCGTATCCGTAAGTATTTCGAGTTATGCCTGGCCGTGCAGGATTTGCCGCGCCATCTCGGCCAGCACTCCGGTGGCATGGTCATCTGTCAAGGACGCCTCGATTCCGTCGTTCCCTTGGAGCCCGCCTCCATGCCCGGCCGCGTGGTCGTGCAATGGGACAAGGAAGACTGCGCCGACATGGGCATCGTCAAAGTCGATCTGCTCGGCCTCGGCATGATGGCCGTATTAAAAGACTCGATCGAACTCATCCGCGATCACTACAAAGAAGAAGTGGATCTCGCACACCTGCCATCCGATGACCCGGACGTATACTCCACACTGCAAAAGGCCGACACCGTCGGAATGTTTCAGGTAGAAAGCCGCGCGCAAATGTCGTGCTTGCCGCGCCTGAAGCCGAAAAAGTTTTACGACATCGTGGTGCAGGTTGCGATCATCCGCCCGGGCCCGATCGTCGGCGACATGGTAAACCCGTTTCTTAAGCGGAGACAGGGTAGGGAAGCGGTCACATATCCGCATCCCTCGCTCGAAAATGTTCTTAGCCGCACACTGGGTGTCCCGCTGTTTCAGGAACAGTTGCTGCGCATGGCGATGATCACCGCCAACTTTACCGGAGGCGAAGCCGAGGAGCTCCGCCGGGCCATGGGATTCAAACGATCGGAAGCCCGGATGAAAGCCATTGAAGAAAAACTCCGCGCTGGCATGACGCAGAACGGTATCTGCGGTGAGACACAGGAGCAGATCATCCAGTCCATCACCTCATTCGCTTTGTACGGATTTCCCGAATCGCACGCCGCCAGCTTCGCTCTCATCGCCTATGCCAGTGCCTACTTGAAGTGCCACTACCTCGCCGCCTTCACGGCAGCGCTGCTGAACAATCAGCCGATGGGTTTTTATCACCCCGCCACCCTCGTGAAAGACGCGCAGCGCCACGGACTGAAGATGTTGCCGATGGATGTGACGCGCTCAGATTGGAAGTGCACCTTGGCGCCGTCAGCCGTCAGTCATCAGCCATCAGTGCGTCTGGGCCTGAAATATTCGCGGGGCTTGCGCGAGCCGGCAGGACAAGCGCTTGTGCGGGAGCGCAGCCTGTCGCCGTTCGCTTCGATTCACGATCTGGCTCGCCGGGTACCGGAGTTACGCAAGGATGAATTAACCACGCTGGCCGAAATCGGAGCACTGAATTCAGTGGGCAGTAGCCAGTGGCCGGTGATCAGTGCGAGCCCGAGAGACTGTTCACCAAAGAGTCAGAGTGATTCGAAAACGTTCTTCCCAACCAGTGACCACTGGCCACTGGCCACTGGGTCGTTCCATCGCCGCGATGCGCTCTGGCAAGTCGAACGCGCCGTCCGTTGGTCAGGCCCATTGCTCGATGAACTACCGGAACCTGACGCTCAGTCACCGCTTCAAATCATGAATCACGAAGAGCGTTTAGTCGCAGATTTTAACGGGACAGGCTTAACCATCGGCCCTCATCCCATGCAATACCGCCGCGAGGAAATGAAAAAGCTCGGCATCTATCGCGCCTCTGACCTCCCGCAAATCCCGAACGGCCGCCGCTTGCGAGTTGGAGGTTGTGTCATCGCCCGCCAGCGCCCCGGCACTGCCAAGGGAATGATGTTCATGAGCCTCGAAGATGAAACCGGAATTGCCAACGCAATCATTGCTCCCGATCTGCTGCAGAAAAACCGCGTTCTGCTCGTCTCCGAGCGCTTCCTGATGGTTGAGGGGATTTTGCAGAACCAGGACAACGTGATTCACATTCGCGCGGAGAGAGTGGCGCCACTTCGCGTCACACAGGCCGAAACCATGTCACACGATTTTCATTAGCCCTGCCCCTACGCCGATGACAACTTCCTGGAATTATGCCGCAGCGAGCGCCCTTCAACCATGCCGTAGAGTTCTTCCGCCAGGTTCTTGGCGTGGTCCCCAATTCGTTCCATCGCCTGCGCGGTTAGCAGGATGTCGAAATTTTGCGGACTGTCATCCGCGCCACTCTCCGCCAGATGACGTTGAAACAAGGCATGGCACAGGAGATCAACCTCCGGATCGGTCTGCAGCACTGAGCGGGCGTAACTGATATCGCGCTTTTCAAATCCTTGATGAATCTTCTCCAGCATGCCGTAAAGCAGAGAAGCCATTTCGATCAACTGTTGTGAATCTCTTGCCCGCAACTTTTCGCGCCTCGACTGCAATTGCATCGCCGCGCTATAGGCGAGATCTCCGATGCGTTCCAGGTCGGTAATGAATTTCAAACATGCCAGCAACTGTCGAGCCTTGGCCTCGCCCACGCGGCTAATCGCACCCGGAAGATCCTCGTCAATCCGGCGCTCGATCTGATCCAGCTCTTTCTCGCAGTCTTTAATAGCCAGGAAGGCCATGCGTGAATTGTTGGCCAGAAAATCCCGCACATTAAACACTGAATCCCGGGCAACTCCACAAGCGCGCAACACCAGGTCAGTGAGTTCATTGCTGGCAATTTCTGCGGATTTGTTGCGCCCGGCGCGTTCCGAAGACGAAGATCGCGACGGAGCCGCAGCTCGCTTCACCTTCGCGACAGATGGCCGTGTTCGCGCCATGAGAAGTCGAGTCAACTTACAAAAACCAATCTGACGAAACGAGTATATGAGAGTGACTGTAAAAGGACTGTGAATAGTCCGATCGCCAAAAGGCTAGCGGACGGGCCCCTTCTCTTCCATCGCCGCGCGCGCTTCTGTCTGTTTCGCATCCTGTTCCCGTCCCAGCCCCCGATAAGCGCGCGCGAGCACCCGCAGCGCCGCCGCATTCTTCGGATCATTTTTCGCTAGTGCTTCGAGATCCGGCAAGGCCCCAGCAAAGTCTGACTGCTGGATTTGCGCCTCAGCCAGTCCCAGTCGAGCCTCGACGTTGTTCGAATCCACAAGCGACGCAGCCTCGAACTGATCCTGTGCGTTCTTCGCATCCTTCAACTTAAGATAGACGCGGCCCAGAAGCAGCCTGGCAGTCATCTGACTTGGAACCTGCTTCAGACTGGCTTCTAAAGCATCGCGAGCTCCGGCAAAATCACCCGCTTTCTCCAACGCCTGGCCGAGCTCGAAAGCCGCCGTGGAATCTTCCGGACGCACTTCATGCACCCGCTTCAGATGCGCCGCCGCTTTTGAGTAATCTCCGGCAGTAAGCTCGAGTTCGCCCAGTTGGCGCAATGCGGTCGGCGAGGCCGGATCGAGCTCCAGCGCTTTCTCGAGAAATCCGCGCGCGTCCGCCGACCGATTGTCATCAGCTGCAAGCATGCTCCGATGCAGCAGGTTCTGCACTTCAATCTTGTCTTTCGGGTCGGGAAGGGTCGCACCAGGCTTTCCCGAGTCCCCGCCCGCAGAGGCTTTCAATTTCCACTTCGCCAGTTCGCCCTGCATGCTCTGCGCCTGGCTGCTATCCGCCGAATAGAGGTTCTTCAGTTCCCCCGGATCGGCCCTCAGGTCGTAAAGTTCCGCGCGCGGCGCTTCGATTAACTTCGCATTTGGTGACCGTAGCGCACGCAACGGCGCCCATCCGAAGCGCAGGGGATAGTCCGTCTCCGCAAAGAGATTATGCTCCGGCGTTTCCCCGCGCTTGATCAATGGCAGCATCGAATCGCCATTCAATTCCGCGGGCGCAGGAATGTTAGTGAGAGAAAGAATGGTCGGAAGAATATCGGTGGTTCGCACCTGCGCGTCAATCACGACGCCGCGTTGGCCAGCCCCTCCTATCTTCAGGATCATCGGCACATGCAGCGTCGAGTCGTACAAGAAGAGCCCGTGTGTCTCTTCTCCATGCTCGCCCAGTCCCTCGCCATGATCGCCCACCACGACAATGATTGCGTTCGGATAGGACCCAGTCTTTTTCAGGAAGTCGATCAAGTTACCGAGCGCCGAGTCGGCATACGCAATCTCACCATCGTAAGGATCCTTGTACTTCTGTGAATAAGGCGGCGGCGGCTCATAGGGATCATGCGGATCGAACAGGTGAACCCAAACAAAACGCGGTCCGCTGCGATGCTTCGCCAGCCAACCTTCGGCGTGCTGAACCACTTCCATGCCGCGCCGCTCCACGCGTCCGAAGCGCTCCTTGCTCTCTGTCTTGGCTGGGAAGTTATCGTAGAAATCGAAGCCTCGATCGAGTCCGGGGGCGAGCGTGCTGCTGTCCAGAATCACAGCGCCGATGAACGCTGCAGTCTGGTAGCCCTTCTTCTTCAGCAGTTCCGCCCAAGTCGCGTGCTGCGGCGAGAGCGGGACTCCAAAGTCCGTCACCCCGTGCACGCTGGGCAGAAGTCCCGTCAGGATCGAAGTGTGCGAAGTGTTCGTGATTGGACTATGCGTAAACGCATGAGCAAAGCGGACACCGTCCGCAGCCAGCGCGTCCAGCGCCGGAGTGTCGATCTGCTTGTACCCGTAACAACCGACGTGATCCGCCCGCAACGTGTCGATGGTCACAAGGAAGATGTCGGGGGGAGGCTTTGTCAGCGCTGCCGCACGTGAGTGTCGCGGCTTCGCCGTCTGCCCCTGAACCGGGACTATGAGTGCTAGGATCCAGAAAACAACGGCCAACCGCCTCATGCAGGCAGCCTATCACAGTCTTTTCCCACGAACTTGGAGTCGTTGACACCTTGCCATTGCATCGGAATCCGATCGAAATGACAATCGCGGGGCAGGTCCAATGCCGCTGGCAAGATTTACTTGCCGCCGAGCGCAAGCGGAATCTCAGAGGATCCCGTGTATCCAGTGCGGCCATCGCGGACAACAAGGCGGAGGGTATATTGCCCAGGTCCAAGGTCCAGGTCTGTCTTGAAAGGGATGCCCTGTTGCATGAAGGCCTGCAGCCGGTCGTGCTTGATCGGCGCATCTATGGCCGCGTCTTTGTGGCTTATCAATTTGCTTGCAGACGAATACGCTGCGACGTGGAACTCGATCACATAGTGGCGCCCGCCATCGCTGCTTTCCTCCCCCGCTACCGTCTGCGGATTGACCAGGAAATCGATCGATACCTTTTTCGAGCCTGGTTCCGGTGGGACCACTCGTGAATCGAAAATAACCATGGTCTCAGTGGGAGTCCCGAGGGACATTGAAGCAGCGAGTTCGTTCTCGCGGCTCTTGTCTTTACCCTTTGCCCATTGCGTCGCGTCTTTTGCGAAGTATCCAGCCCGATGACGGATGTCCATATCATTCTTGTCGAGCTTGACCTGAATCTTGCGGAATTTACCATCCCAGTTCTTATTCTCCGGGTAGTACCCGAGCAGATAATAGGAGGAGCCATCGGCAACACTGGTCGCGACTGCGCCGGCCACATCATTGCTGTTCTTGAAGAGGCGTCCGCCACTTTCAGTGGATAACAGGAGCAGCGTATCCTGGGTTTGCCTCAGATCATTACCGGAGCGCGCCAGGGCTGCGCCATACTCGGCTCCTGTGCGCAGGAAACCTGCCTCGTTGGTTCCATGCTGGCTGGCATCTTGCATCGTGGAACCAACCAGCCCATGCGCATCGACACTATAAACGGAGATCTGCGCGTCACTAAGTTCCGAAGCGAGTTGATGCAAATCGCCCTCAAAGTTCGTCTCTGAATGTTGCAATGGATCGTTGCCCTGTGCCAGGTTCGAGGAGTCGGTTGTCAATTGGACATCTGTGGTGAGGAGCACGATCGGAAACCCGGCACTGACCCACACCAGATTCTTGCGGCCAGGATATCCCGCCAATCTCCGTGCAAGCAACCTCAGCGCTGCCTGGGTCCGTTGTGCCCGTTCTCGCTCTGCAAGGTTTGTTTGTTCATTGAAGAACGAGGACATGCGTGTCAGCAGCAGTAGGGCTTGGCTTCCCTGTGCTCCTCGAAGGCCACTATCGCCCGGGATGAGCACACTCGGGAGTATTTTTTCCACTTCTGCCTGTTGTATTTCCAGCGACTTCTGAGGAGTAAATTTTTCGACCGCAGCTTTCAGAAGCGCGACATCATCCGTGAAATCTTGCAGCAGACTCAATGAATTGGCCAGCGTGTAGACGGACACGCGTTGTCCGGGCTGCAGCTGTGTGCCCAAATACTTCAACACTTGCGTCCGAGCCGTTCCCTGATCCGCGACTGCCGTGTTGATGCCGTCCAGCAGAATGACAGTAAGAGGGCCGTGGGGCATGTTGTATTCCGGCCGGTTCGTGTGGATGTTTTGCGGAAGCGGGGACAATGATTTCGGCGCGACCTCGAAACCACGCGATTCAAATTGAAATGCCGTGATCTTCTGCGGCTTGCCGTTTTCCAGAATCGTGAAGTCACTTGCCTTCAGATCTTTGACTCGCTGGCCCGACTTGTCCGTTACGATCGCACTGACCAATACGATTCTCGTAGTGACGCGAATTGACGGTGTTGTCAGTTCTTCATTTGTCGCTTGTTGAGCCTGAGAAGCGGAACTCAAAGCCAGACATATGAATATAAGAACGTCGACTGCGATTCGGCGCGGACTCATAGAGCAGTTCCTCTGGAATTTTCCCCACAATTATTGCATAGAACAGAATCTTCACGGCCTTGAGTTGTGCGGGCCGATAATCCTATGACGGCGGGGGACGCAGGTGAGGGAAGGGCGGCTGCTGCCCTTGAGCGATTTCCGCTGGAGGGTATAGTCTAAAGAGGAAACGTTGTTTGCCAATCCACGGGGATGCCCCTTTTAGAATGTTCGATTGCCGGTTATTCAGCCGTTGTGTACTCCCGATTGTACTTTTTGCGGCTGTTCCGATATTCGCCCAAGGGCGCGTGCCTGGGAAGCCCGCACAGAACTCCGTGCGTCCTAACGTACTGCTGGTCACGATCGACACTCTTCGTCCCGATCACCTTAACTGCTACGGCTACCACCAGATACAAACCCCGGCCATCAATTCACTAGCTGCCGATGGAATCCGTTTTGACCAGGCCTACACACCGATTCCAATCACCCTGCCGTCTCATAGCGTCATTCTGACGGGCACTTACCCGATGATGAATGGCATGCACGATTTTAGCGGCAATAACTTGAACCCAGAACAGGCCTCGCTTGCAACCATTCTGCGAGCCCGCGGGTATGACACTGGCGCGGTGATCGCTGCCGCGGTACTGGACCGCCGCTTCGGGCTGAATCATGGTTTCGATTTCTATTACGATCACTTTGACTTCAGCCGCTTGGCGGAGACAAATCTCGATCTGATGGAGCGGCCCGCCAATCAGGTAATCGATCAGGCATTGTCCTGGCTTGCAGGACATGGGAAGAAGCCGTTTTTCTTGTGGGTCCATCTGTATGATCCGCATCACCCATACAAGCCGCCAGCCCCGTTCAATGAACAGTACAAAACAAATCTTTACGACGGCGAAATTGCATTTGCGGATACCCAGCTGGGAAGGCTGTTGCGCTACTTGAAGCAGCAACAGCTATACCAAAAAACGCTGGTTGTGCTGAGTGGCGATCACGGCGAAGGGCTGGGAGAGCACGGTGAAAAAACGCACGGTTTCTTTATCTATAACTCAACGCTGCATGTCCCGCTCATCATCAAACTCCCGCAGGGCGGTAAGATTGCGGCGAACGTCCGGCCGGAGCAGGTCAGCCTCGTCGATTTAATGCCCACTGTCCTTGGTTTCCTCAGGATACCGGTGCCCCCAAAGGTGCAGGGCAAGAATCTCGCTGAAAGTTTATCCGGCGGCGTGCCCCTAAAGGGAAGTCCACTTTATTCCGAGACCTATCTGCCGCGCATTCATTTCAACTGGAGCGAGTTGCGTGGCCTTGATGTTCCCGGCTTTCACTTCATCGACGGTCCAAAGCCCGAACTTTACGATCTTGCCCACGATCCTCAAGAATTGAACAACCTCTACGCCGAAAAGCAAGCCGTCAGCGGAGAGCTCCGCGAACAACTGAGCGGCGTCATTCGGCAATACACATCCGACATTCCAATGGCGCAAAAATCAACGCTGGATCCGGCCCTGGCCGTGCGCCTGCAGTCTCTCGGTTATACGGCGTTGGCTGCGGGCGACACCTCTCCCGTGAGCGATCTCAAACTGCCCGATCCCAAGGATCGCATCCAGGTGTACGAAGCTGTGACCGAGGCAATCGATGACAGCCAACACGGCCGTTTTCAGGAATCCATCGCAAAGCTGAGGACAGCTCTGGCCATCGAAGAGAACTCAGTTCCAATTCACTATCTGCTGGGCCTCAACTACTATCGCACCAAGAACTTTGCGGATGCCGCTGCGGAGTTCAAGAAAGCGTTGGCCATCAGTCCCAACTACATGCTGGCAACCTTCAATCTGGGACTGGCGTATGCGGCTCTTGGCGATGACGCAAACTCCATTCCCTATTTGAAACGTACCTTGGAACTGGATCCGACGAACTTCAGCGCCGCCTTTGATCTTGGAGTTGCCTATCTGCACTTGGAGAAGTTTCCCGAAAGCACAGAGGCTTTCCGGCAGTCTGTCACGATCTATCCCGATTTTGCTCCAGGGTACAAGGCATTCGGCGAAATGCTGACGTACCAGGGCAAGGTCGATGAGGGGTTGAAAGCGTTGCGTACGGCGGTGCGTTTAGCTCCGGGCGATCCACGAAATCACGAGGCGTTGGCCAAGGCGCTTCAAGCAAAGGGCCTGGGTGCCGAAGCGGCAGTCGAAATGCGCAAGGCGCAGGAGTTGCGTCCATGAGGTTGGTGCTAACCCTGGCGCCGTTCTTCTTGTTATCTACGGTATCGGTGGGAGCGTCGTCTCCTTCCAAAGCTGCCGTGACGCGCCCCGCCGGAATTAATGTCCTGCTGATCACAGTGGATACCTTACGTGCTGATCACATGGGAGCGTATGGATTCAAGCCGGCGGCAACTCCGACCATCGATGCCTTGGCGCGCGACAGTGTCCTGTTTGAGCGCGCCTATTCCCAGGTGCCGCTTACGCTTGCCAGCCATACCAGTCTGCTCACCGGTACGTATCCCTTTCATAATGGCGTCCAGGACTTCACCGGACAGCCCCTTGCTCCAAATATTCGTTCCGTGGCGCAGTCTTTAAAGGCCAACGGGTACGACACGGCGGCGGTCGTCAGCTCCTACGTGCTGGATCGAAGTTGGGGCCTGGATCGAGGGTTCGATCTTTACTATGATGTTTTCAGGGGCAGCAGCTTCCTTGAGAACGATCCCGGGCTGGTAGAACGGAAGGCTGGCGCGAGTGTCGATCAGGCTTTGAAATGGCTGCGCACGCCCCGCCGTAAACCATTTTTCCTTTGGTTGCACTTGTACGATCCCCACAGCGGATACGACCCGCCCGAGCCCTTCCGCACCCGTTTTGCAGACACACCCTACGACGGCGAAATTGCCTACGCCGACAGTCAACTGGCGCGCGTTATGGCATACCTTAAGCGACAGGGTCTTTACGACCGGATGCTGATCGTATTTGCCAGCGATCATGGCGAATCCCTGGGAGAGCATGGCGAAAAGGAACACGGTTTCTTCGTTTACCATTCAACGCTGCACGTTCCGCTTCTTGTAAAACCACCGACTGCGAGCCAGGTCCGTCCTCACCGCGAGACCAGACCTGTGCAGATCATGGCGATCGCGCCGACGATTCTTTCAACGCTTGGTTTGAAGGATCCCATCGAGAATCAATTCGAAACCGTTAGCTTGCTTGCCGAAAAATCTGGCGCGAGCGACACCCCGGTTTACAGCGAAAGCTTCTATTCATTTAGTTCATTCGGCTGGGCGCCCTTGCGAACCATCAATACCAGCGCCTATCAGTACATTGAAGCGCCCAAGCCCGAGCTCTACGATGTACGGAACGACCCGGCAGAGACCAAGAATCTGATTACAGAGCAGAAGGCCACTGCCTCGGTTCTCGCTCGGCAGTTGAAGGATGTGGTCGCCCGCTATACCTCTGACGATCATTCCGAAAATACCTCCCAACTCAGCGCCGAGGCGGTGCAAAAATTGCGAGCACTGGGCTATATGGCCTATCGCTCGCCGGTTTCGGCCGAAGCACTAGCTGCCGGGCTGGCCGATCCCAAAGACAAGATCTGGGATTTCAACGTCGTGTTGGGTGCAGTTGATGCAGGCAAGATGGGGAAAGCCGATCAGCAGCGCGAATTGTTGGCACAGGTTGAGGCCCGCAATCCGGATATGTACCTGATCCCGTTTCTGTTCGGGGAAGCCCAACTGCAGGCGTCGGACTGGACCAGCGCCGAAGAATCTCTGCGCCGTTGCCTCAAACTCAATCCCGAATTCGACCAAGCCATGAGCGCGCTGGCCCGTGCTCTCCATCAGCAGAAGAAGGACGACGAAGCCCGGCAGTGGGTCGACAAGGCGCTTCAGATTAACCCCAAGAATCTCAAGGCTTGGTATCAGAAGGGCTGGATGAGCATGGCATCAGATCCAGCAGCGGCCACCGATGCCTTTGAGCAGACACTCGCCATCCAGCCGTCGTTTGCCATGGCGCATCGTGATCTCGGGATGCTTATGCTGCAGCAGCAGCGCTTCCCGGAAGCGGCAAGCCACCTCGAAAAGGCCGCCGAACTCGGGCTTGATCAGCCGCGCCTCTATAACTTCCTCGGAATTGCCTATAGCCGCGCCGGCCGCTATAGCGCCGCGGCGGGGGTTTACAAGAAAGCGCTGGCCAAGGACTCCAGTTATGCGGAAGCGCACCTCAATCTCTCGTACGCTTATCAGAAGTTGAATCGCCCTGCC
>WNGI01004810.1_pt1 | contig 12090 bp, 11 predicted proteins | sample 5400621 | NCBI WGS metagenome assembly WNGI01 (sample SAMN13153374, study PRJNA577476) | soil metagenome | isolation source: 20 cm soil or saprolite under Garry oak tree replicate 1 | place: USA:California | collected 2016-06-15 | reverse complement strand
TGCGCCAGGCGGCGTTATGGGACGAAGTGAAGGACCGGCTGCGGGCGAGCGCGCTCGCCCTCTCGGGCGGGCAGCAGCAGCGACTCTGCGTCGCGCGCGCCCTCGCTCCGGAGCCGGAAGTGCTGCTCCTGGACGAGCCCACAGCCTCCCTCGACCCCGCTGGCACGCAGCGCATCGAGGAGCTGTGCCACGAGCTCAAGACCCGCTACACGATCGTGATCGTGACGCACAACATGCAGCAAGCCGCGCGCGTGTCGGATTACACGGCGTTCTTCTACCTCGGCGAGCTGGTCGAGGTCGGCCGCACCGACGAGCTGTTCACGAACCCTTCGAAAGAGCAGACGGAATCCTACATTACCGGGAGGTTCGGATGACGGCGGTGGCGCCGCTACGTCGTCCCGAGACGGGGCTGCTCCCTGGGCCCGCAGCGACCCCGATCATCGACGTGCGCGCCTACTCGTTCTGGTACGGCGCGACGCAGGCGCTGTTCGACGTGTCGTTCACCGTGCCGCGCCGCGCCGTGACCGCGCTGATCGGCCCGTCCGGATGCGGCAAGAGCACGTTCCTGCGCTCCATCAACCGGATGAACGAGCTGTTGCCCGGCACGCGCCACAGCGGGGACATTCTCCTGGAAGGCATTTCCGTGTTCTCGCGCGGCACCGATCCCGTCACGCTGCGCCGCCATGTCGGGATGGTGTTCCAGCAACCCAACCCGCTTCCCAAGAGTATCTTCGACAACGTGGCCTACGGCCCGCGCCTGAACGGCCTCGCGCCCGAGCGCGAGATCCCCGAGCGCGTGGAACGGGGCCTGCATCAGGCGGCGTTGTGGGACGAGGTGAAGGACCGCCTGCACGCGCCCGGGACGAGCCTCTCGGGAGGACAGCAGCAGCGCCTCTGCATCGCTCGCGCGCTGGCGAACGAGCCCGAGGTGTTGCTGCTGGATGAGCCCTGCTCGGCTCTCGACCCTGCCGCGACGCAGCGCATCGAGGAGCTGGTGGTCGAGTTGAAGCAGACGTATGCGATCGTGATCGTCACGCACAACATGCAGCAGGCCGCGCGCGTGTCGGACTTCACCGGGTTCTTCTTTCTCGGGCGCCTGATCGAATTCGGCTCCACGCCCCAGCTGTTCACGAGCCCCCGCGACGAGCGCACGGAGGCGTATATCACCGGCAGGTTCGGTTGAACCATCAACAGACCCCGGGGCGGCGCCCCGGGGTTAAGGGACGGTTCGGATGAACGCGCTGCCTCATCGCCACTTCCACGACCAGCTGTCGGAGCTCAAGGCCAAGCTCCTCACCATGTCCGCCGAAGCCCAGGACGCCCTCGGCAAGGCGCTCGACGCCTTGCTGCGCCGCGACGCCGAGCTCGCCGGGCAGGTCATCGCGGGCGACCGCACCATCGACGCCCTGGAGCTCGAGATCGAAGAGCTGGTCATCGACCTGTTCGCGACTCAGCAACCGATGGCGCGCGACCTGCGCCTGCTCATGTCCGCGATGAAGATCGCGAACGACCTGGAGCGCGTCGGCGATCACGCCGTGAACATCGCGCAATCCACCGAACGGCTCAGCGCCGCGCACCTCGTTCCCCCCGAGCCCGAGCTGCTGGAGATGGCCCGCCAGGCCCGCGCCATGCTTTCCGGCGCCCTGGATGCGTTCGTGCGCGGCGATTCGAAGCTGGGCCGGGAGATCTGCCGCCGCGACGGCTCGGTCGACGCCCTGCACCACTCGGTGTTTCGCATCCTGCTCACGCATATGATGGAAGACCCGCACGTGATCGGAGCGGCGATGGAGCTGTTCCTGGTGAGCCGCAACCTCGAGCGGGTCGCCGACCTGGCCACAAACATCGCGGAAGACGTGGTCTTCCTCGTCGAGGGAAAGACGATCAAGCACCACGCCGAAGAGGTGTAGCTAGCGTCGCCACCAGTCGCTGGAGGCGGGCGACTCGCGCCGCTCGGTCAGCGCGGGATTGACGAAGAGCCTGATGAGCGCGATCCCGGCCAGGAACCCCCCCACGTGCGCCCACACGGCGACGCCGCCCTGCGCCCGCGACACGACGCCGACCGTGCCCAGCAGCAGCTGCAGCACGAACCAGTAGCCGAGCATGACGTAGGCGGGGAGCGCCACGGTCGTCACGAAAAAGCCGAGCGTGATGAGCGTGTGCACGCGCACCCGGGGGTAGAGCAGGATGTAGGCGCCCAGCACCCCGCTGATCGCGCCCGATGCCCCCACCATCGGCACGCGCCCGTGCACGTCGAGCAGGGTCTGCGTGGCGGCGGCCGCCACGCCGCACACCAGGTAGAACACGACGAACCGCACGTGGCCCATCGAGTCTTCGATGTTGTTCCCGAACACCCACATGAACCACATGTTGCCGATCAGATGCAGCCACCCGCCGTGCATGAACATCGACGTGAGCACCGTCGCGTAGTGCGGCGCGCCGATCACGCACGCCATCCCGGGCCCGAGCGACACGCGCGTGCCGGGCGGGACCGTGCCCAGCAGCTCGCCCGGGATCAGCCCGAGCTGGCAGACCGAGGCAGCGAGGTCGGCACCGCTCCCCGCACCCTGGAGGAAGAGCCAGGCGAGCACGTTGAGCGCGATGATGCCGATCGTGACGATCGGAGGCAGCACGGTGGGGTTTTCATCTTTGTAAGGAAACACAGCCGACAATGTACCTCGGCCGGCGTTGACTCTGCCATACTGGCACTTTTCTTCGGCACGCTCCTTGCCCCCGCGACCAGCGAGTCCGTTTACGCATCACCTTCATCGGAATGAGGGGCCCATGGCTGAGAAGATCATCGGAATCGATCTCGGGACCACGAATTCGGTCGTGGCCGTTATGGAGGGCGGCGACCCTGTCGTCATCCCGAACGCCGAAGGCGGGCGCGTCACGCCGTCGGTGGTGGGGTTCACCAAGGACGGCGAGCGGCTCGTCGGCCAGGTCGCCAAGCGTCAGGCGGTCACTAATCCCCAGAACACGGTGTTCTCGATCAAGCGCTTCATGGGCCGCCGTATGAACGAGGTGGTGGAGGAGATCAAGCGCGTCCCCTACAAGGTCGTGGAAGGCCCGAACGGGCTTGCGTCGGTGGACATCCAGGGCAAGCGCTACACGCCTCCCGAGATCTCCGCCATGATCCTCCAGAAGATGAAGCAGACCGCGGAGGACTACCTCGGCCACAAGGTCGAGAAGGCGGTCATCACCGTCCCCGCCTATTTCAACGACTCGCAGCGCCAGGCCACGAAGGATGCGGGCAAGATCGCGGGGCTCGATGTGGTGCGGATCATCAACGAGCCCACGGCGTCGGCCCTGGCCTATGGCCTCGACAAGAAGAAGGAAGAGAAGGTCGCGGTCTACGACCTGGGCGGCGGCACCTACGACATCTCGGTGCTGGAGCTCGCCGAGGGCGTGTTCGAGGTGAAGTCGACGAACGGCGATACCCACCTCGGGGGCGACGACTTCGACAGCCGCATCATCGACTGGCTGGTCGCGGAGTTCAAGCGCGATCAGGGAATCGACCTTTCCAAGGATCCCATGGCCCTCCAGCGCCTCAAGGAGGCCGCCGAGAAGGCGAAAATGGAGCTGTCGACCGTGATGCAGACGGAGATCAACCTCCCGTTCATCACGGCGGACCAGTCGGGACCCAAGCACCTGAACATCACGCTCACCCGCGCGAAGCTCGAGCAGTTGGTGGACGACCTGGTGAAGCGCACGATCCCGCCGATGGAGCAGGCGTTGAAGGACGCCGGGCTCAAGCCGACGGAGATCGACGAAGTGATCCTGGTCGGCGGCCAGACCCGGATGCCGAAGGTGCAGGAGATCGTGAAGAGCTTCTTCGGGAAGGAGCCTCACAAGGGCGTCAACCCCGACGAAGTCGTGGCGATCGGTGCCGCGATCCAGGGCGGCGTGCTGGCGGGCGAAGTGAAGGACGTCCTGCTCCTCGACGTCACGCCGCTGTCGCTCGGCATCGAGACGCTGGGCGGGGTCACCACCGTGCTGATCCCGCGGAATACGACGATTCCGACCAAGAAGTCGGAGGTCTTCTCCACGGCCGAGGACAACCAGACGACGGTGGAGATCCACGTGCTGCAGGGTGAGCGCCAGATGGCGCTCGACAACCGGACCATCGGCAAGTTCCAGCTCACGGGGATTCCCCCCGCTCCTCGGGGAGTGCCGCAGGTCGAGGTCACGTTCGACATCGACGCGAACGGCATCCTGCACGTCTCCGCGAAGGACAAGGCGACCGGCAAGGAGCAAAAGATCCGGATCGAAGCGTCCTCGGGCCTGTCCGACAAGGACATCGACCGGATGGTGAAGGACGCGGATGCCCACGCCACGGACGACAAGCGGCGCCGTGAGGAGATCGAGCGGCGCAACCGCCTCGACACGTTGGTGTACGAGGTGGAGAAGAATTCCAAGGAATGGGTCGAGCGGCTCGACGCTGGGCTCAAGTCGCGCCTCGACGCCGGCATTGCCGCCGCCAAGCAGGCACTGCGGTCCGGCAACGCCGACGAGATCTCCAAGGCATTGGAAGAGCTACAGCAGGCGTATTCGGCGGCCGGGGCCTCGCTGTACACGGCCACGCGGGGCGCCGGCGAGGGTGGCGGGGCGGGCGCGCCCGGAGCCGAGGCGCCCACCGAGCAGAAGAAAGACGACGTCGTCGAGGCGGATTACGAGATCGTCGACGACGAGAAGAGCAAGAAGGTGTAGATTTCACAAGGCATCCCTTTCACGACAAGCGAGATGACGATGTCGGTACGCACACGCGATTGGCTCAAGTTCGGGACCCTGGTGGTCATTGCTTTTGTGTTCGGGTTGGCGTTCGCTTCGGCCCTGAACCTCCCCAAGCAGAGCGGCGCCAGTGAGTCGGGGTGGACGCTGCAAACGCCGGCGCGGGCCGCCGTGCCCGCGGCGCGGCCGATCGCGGACTTGAGCAGCGCCTTCGTCGCCGTGGCCGACCACGCGCGGCCGGCGGTCGTGTTCGTCCGCTCGGAGCATCGCGAGCACGCCGACGGGAACCGGCTCCCGCCCGGCTTCGAAGACTTTTTCCCCCAGTTCCGGCGCCGGCCCCAGGTCGAGCAGGGCACCGGGTCCGGCTTCATCGTATCGCCGGACGGCTTCATCCTGACGAATAATCACGTCGTGGCGGGCGCCGATCGCGTCACCGTGCGCCTGTACGACAAGCGGGAATTCACGGCGAAGGTCGTCGGCACCGATCCCGCCACGGACGTGGCGGTCATCAAGATTGACGCCCGCGATCTACCGGCGGCGAGCCTCGGCAACTCCGACTCCACGCACGTGGGCGAGTGGGTGCTCGCGATCGGGAATCCCTTGGGCGAGCAGTTCGCCTTCACCGTGACCGCCGGGATCGTGAGCGCCAAGGGGCGTCTGTTGAACGGCTTGCAGCAGGGTCGCTACTCGATTCAGGATTTCATCCAGACCGACGCTGCGATCAACCCCGGCAACTCGGGGGGGCCGCTCGTCAACGTGCGCGGCGACGTCATCGGGATCAACGCGGCGATCGCGAGCGAGACCGGCCTGTCGGCGGGGTACGGCTTCGCGATCCCGATCAATCTCGCCCACACCGTGATGGAGCAGCTCATCAAGACCGGACATGTGGAGCGCGCCGTCATCGGCGTCGCGATCCGGCCGGCGGAGCCCGAGGACGCCGACGAAGTCGGCTTGAAGGACATTACAGGCGTGGTTGTGAACAGCTATACCGGCGACGACTCACCCGCCAAGCGCGCGGGGATCCTGCCGGGGGACGTGATCGTGTCGCTGGACGGCCAGGCGATCACCAACGTGCCTCAGCTCCAGCAGGTGGTAGGCTTCAAGAAGCCGGGTGAGGCGGTGGAGGTCACGGTGGTCAGGAAGGGCGGCGTACGCAAGACGTACACCGTGACGCTGGCGCGCGCCCCGACGGGTGAGGAGCAGGTCGCCTCCAATGCCGGCACGGGGAAAAGTGACGCCGCTCCCAAGGAGGAAGCGCTGGGGATTTCCGTGCAGCCCCTGACGAACGACGACCAGCAGGACCCGCACTTCCGCTCCGTGCTGACGCAGGGCGGCGGCCTCGTGGTCACGGACGTCTCGCCCGACGGCCCGGCGTTCCGGCGCCTCTCGACGTCCGACGACCCGGGCGGTCCGGACGTGATCGTCAAGGTGAATGGCACCCCGACCCGGAACCGCGCCGAGTTTCGTGAAGCCCTCGCCAAGGTGCGGCACGGGGAGATCGTGACGTTGCAGATCTTGAGCCCGGATTCGTCGAGCCCCACGGGCTGGACGGGCCGGGTGGTGCGGCTGAGGGCGCGCTAAGCCGCCACGCGTCGCTGCGCCAGCAGGACGAGCGCAGCCACCATCTGCCACAGGACGGGGAGCACGAAGGCCGCCTGGTCGGCCTTCGTCGCTTCCCCGAAGATGGCGGCGAGCGCGACGCCGACCAGGCCGCTCACGATTCCGGCCCAGCCCAGCCACGGCGGCAGGACACGGGCTTGGACCGCCCCCCACCCAAAGAGGTATGTGGAGATCCCGAGCGCGAATCCCGCGAGCCGCTGGGCCGCGAGCGCGAACGGACGCGTCATGTCGTATGTGAACACGGCATGCGTCGCCGTCATCCCGGGCTCCGACGCGATGTAGTTCTGGGCCAGCGTCCAGCCCGTCCCCACCATGTACGCGACGATCGTCGTCCAGGCGCTGTAGGCCAGCAGCGCGACGATCACCCCGGCCCGCGCCGCTCCCTCACCCGACGTGCCCAGGTGACGGCTCACGACACCCATCAATCCCGTGAGTGAGAGGGCGAACCCGAACAGAAACGACCAGTGAATCGCGCGCCACGCGTCGGACCGCGCGATGGCGCTGAGCTGCGCCGCGCCGTCGCCACCTGTGAGATCGGGATGCAGCGCCGCGGCGACCACGATCAGCAGCGTCCCGGCGAGGAGACTCAGTGGATACATCAGGGGACGGGAGGCGGTCGTCATGGTGCCAACGTACCCCCGCTCGCGAGCCGCCGGAAGTCTTCCGGCGTATCCACGTCCGCGAGCAAGTCGACAGGCCAATCGAGGAACGCGGCCTGGTCGCGGTGACGTTGCACGACCGCCTTGCCGCAGCCCTCGCCCGTCCAGGCGAGTAGCTCGGCGAACAAACTGTGGCGGAAGAGCAATGGCGGCGCGGTGACGTCGCCGTAGCGCGACACCACGAGCGGGGCATCGTCGTCGCGGCCCGCTGCGACGAGGCGGGTCAGCATTTCCTCTGAAACGCGTACCATGTCGCCCAGCAGGACGACGGCGGCATCGACCGCACCGAGGCGGCGCAGCCCGGCGTGCAACGATCCGCTCGTCGGCCCGACGAAGTCCGGGTTCACGACGCAGTCGCATGCGAGCCCCGCGAGCGCTTCCCGCACTCGATCCGCCTCGTGACCCAGAACCGCAACCACCGGCGTGAGCCCAGCGGCCAGCGCCCGCCGCACCACGCGCCGGGCCAGTGGCTCTCCTTCCAGCTCGAGCAGCATCTTGTTGCGGCCCGGGCCCATCCGGCGCGACGCGCCGGCGGCGAGCACGACGGCACCGATGCGGAGCGGCTCAGTCGTCGCGGGCATGGATCGGCGCGCCGCGCTCGCGCAGCGAGCGTGCGCGTCTTCCCGAACGGACGGCCAGGATCTCGGCGACGACCGACAGCGCCACCTGCTCCGCGCCGTCGGTGCCGATGTCGAGCCCCACGGGCCCGTACACGCGCCCACCTTGCGCCGTCGGCACATCGCGCAGAATCCGCTCCGTGCGCTGCCGCGGCCCGAGCATGCCGACGTACGACACGGGGGTCGCCAGCAGCGCCTGCGCGTAGGCCCGATCGTCCGCGAAGTTGTGAGTCATGACGACGGCGTAGCACGCCTCGTCGAGGGGCAGCCGCTCGCCGAGCTGGGCGGCGTCACTGTGCAGGAGGCGCGCGGCGGCCGGGAATCGCTCCGGCGCGAGGTACGCGGGGCGGCGGTCCACCACGGTGACGCGAAACCCGACCTCGGTCGCACACCGCACCAGGGCTCGGGCATCGTCGCCGGCGCCGCACAGGATCAGCTCAGGTGGCGGAACGAAGACATCCATGAAGACGGGGCGACCGTTGACGTCTTCCAGCGCGGAGCGCCCTTCGCGGATCAGCTCGCGGGCGCGGCACGCCACGTCACCTTCGCCCGCTGAACCCGTGACTATCACACGCGTCCCGCCTCCCGCCTCCCGCCTCCCGACGAACGTCGCGACGGCGAACGGCTCCCGGCCATCCAGGAGTTGCCGCTCGCGCAGCCGCGGCTCGAACGCCGGCTCGACGAGTACGTCGACCTGCCCCTCGCACCCCACACCTAGGTCCCACGCGGCGATCTCGTCCGTGCCGGAGCAATACGAGCGCAGCTGGGCCGTCCCCGAGCGGATCACCAGGTGCGCCACCTCACGTACATCCTGCTCCAGGCACCCGCCGCTCACGTTGCCAGTCACCGACCCGTCGGCTGCCACCAGCAGCTTCGCCCCCTCGTGGCGGTACGCGGAGCCGCGAACGCGGATGACAGTGGCGAGCGCCGCGAGCGTCCCGGCGCGGCCCAGCTCGGCGAGCCGCTCGAGGACCTGGCGCGTTTCAAGCCATTGCTTCATATGCCCGAGCGCTCACCCGCCCGCGATCGCCGGGATGACGGTCACCTCGTCGCCGTCCTGGACCGGTGCGGCGAACCCGCCGCGGAAGCGCACGTCTTCGTCGTTGACGTAGAACACCACGAAGGGATACGGCTTCCCCTCCTTGTCCCGGAGCCGCGGGCCCAAGGCGGGGAAGCGGGCGGCCAGGTCGGCCACGGCCTCGCCCAGCGTGCGGCCGTTCGCCTCGATGGTCCGCGTGCCGCCCGCGTGGGCGGCGAGCACGGACGGCAGGTTTACCGTGATGGCCATGTCATCATCTCCTCAAGAAGAGCGCTCCACGAGGCCCGCGACCTCTCGCAGCCGGGGCGCGATGACTGGGGCCTCCGGCAGCACGCCGGTCACCGCCTCCAGCGTCTTGAGACCGTGCCCCGTGATGCAGAGCACCACCTCGTCGTCGGGGCGCAGGCGCCCGGCCCGCGCCAGCGCGAGCGCCGCCGCCGCCGTCACGCCCCCCGCGGTCTCGGCGAATACGCCGACGTCCTGCGCGAGCCACCGGATCCCTTCGATCAGGTCGGCGTCGCTCACGGCCGCCGCCCAACCGCCCGACTCGACGATCGCGCGCGCCGCGAACGGCCCATCCGCCGGGTTACCGATCGCAAGGGAGCGGGCGATGGTGCGCGGGATCACGGGCTCGACCTGTGTGCCGCCGCGCTCCACCAGCCGCACGATTGGGGCGCAGCCCTCGGCCTGCGCCCCGTACAGACGGGGCGAGTCTCCCCGCACCAGCCGGGCGTCGAGAAACTCGCCGAAACCTTTGCGCAGCTTGCTCAAGAGCGAGCCCCCCGCCATCGGTGCGACCACGGCCGTGGGGAGCCGCCATCCCAGCTGCTCGGCGATTTCGTAAGCCACGGTCTTCGACCCCTCGCCGTAGTAGCCCCGCAGGTTGACGTTCACGATGCCCCACCCGAACCGGTCCGCGACCTGCGCGCACAGGCGATTCACGTCGTCGTACGTCCCCCGGACGCGCACGAGCTTGGGGCCGTAGATGCTGGTCCCGAGCACCTTCCCCGCTTCGAGCTCCTCCGGGATGAACACCCAGGCGACGAGCCCGGCACGCGCCGCGTGCGCCGCTACCGCGTTCGCCAGGTTGCCGGTCGAGGCGCAGCCGATGGTGTCCAAGTCGAACGCCGCGGCCGCGTTGATCGCCACAGCGACCACGCGATCCTTGAAGGAGAGCGACGGGTGGCACACGGTGTCGTTCTTGACCCAGGCACGCGCCACGCCGAGGCGGCGCGCCAGCGCCGGAGCGGCGACGAGGGGCGTGAACCCGCTGTCGAGGGAATGAATCGGCTCACCCTCGAAGGGGAGCCACTCGCGGTAGCGCCACAGGGACGGGGGCCGCGCCGCGATCGTCGCCGCGTCCGGCAGGCTGCGAGCCGGGTCGTAGACGGGGTCGAGCGGGCCGAGGCACTGGTCGCAGACCGCGATCGGGGCCGCCGCGCGCTCTACCCCGCAGCTGCGACAGCGGAGCGGCCGCGCCCCGAGATCGCGCCGTACTGCCGGACTGGCCGTCGAGGTCATTCCTGGTCCCTCAAACAAAAGAGCCCGCGCACAGAAAGCCGCGGGCATCGCTTTTTAGCACTTTGTTTTACGTGGCGGCAATACGCGGCAAATGACCACGGCACAGCGGTTGTGCTCGTAACATACCCCCGCGGCCGATCCCGTCAAGCGGCCGCGGCGAGGCTCCCCACCCACGTGCGGATCCGGTCCAGGGCCAGCTCCAGGTCCCGGGCGGCGCCCGCGTACGACAATCGCAGATGTCCCGCCCCGCGCGGCCCGAACGCCGTGCCCGCCAGCACAGCCGTGTGCGCCTCGTCGAGCAGCCGGTCGGCGAACGACTCGCACGCGAGCCCCGTCCGTTCGAGAATGCCCCCGATGTCGGGGAAGGCGTAAAACGCCCCCGCGGGCGTAGCGCAGGCGACGCCCTCGATGGCGTTCAGCCCCTGGACCACCGCGTCGCGCTTCGCTCTGAGCGCCGCGACCATGCGATGCACCGGCTCCTGCGGGCCGGTCAGCGCCGCGACGCCGGCGTGCTGCACAAATGTCGCCGTGCACGACAGGTTGTTGATCACGAGGGTAATCATCGGGGCGGTGAGCCGCGCGGGCATCACGCCGTAGCCGAGGCGCCATCCCGTCATCGAGTAGGCTTTCGAGAAGCCGTCCACGATGATGGTGCGGGCGGACATCCCGGGGAGCGCCGCGATGCTGTCGTAGCGTCCGTCGTAGCGGAGTTGGCCGTACACTTCGTCGCTGATGATCCATAGGTCGTGCCGGTCCGCGAGTGCCGCCAGGCGCGCCAGGTCGTCCGGGCTCGCGACGCCGCCCGTGGGGTTGTGCGGCAGATTGAGGACGAGAACCCGCGTGCGTGCGGTCACCCGGGCCGCGATCGCGTCGACGTCCGGAGCGAACGCGCGCGTGTGATCCAGTGGATAGTAGACTGGCCGGCCTCCGGCGAACCGTGCCACCGATGCATAGATCGGGAACCCCGGATCGGGACACAGCACCTCGTCGCCAGGCTCGATCACGGCGAGGGCGGCACAGAACAGCATCGGTTTCGCCCCCGGGGTGACGACGACGTTCTCCGCCGCGGCGCGCACCCCGCGCGCGGGAAGCGCCTGGGCGATCGCGTCGCGCAGCTCGGGAAGACCGGCCGCGACCGCGTAGCGGGTGCGACCCTCCCGCAGCGCCCGGATCCCGGCTTCGACCACGTGCGCCGGCGTGGGCATGTCCGGCTCCCCGATCTCCAGGTGCAGAACCCGGTGACCGGCGGCCTCGAGCTGCTTGGCCGCGTCGAGAACGACATAGGCGTGCTCGGTACCCAGCACGTCGAGGCGCGTCGCGGAACGCATCGTGTGGATCTGTCTCTCCCAGCCTACTGGTCGCCGGTCAAACGAAAAGGCCCGCGCACGAGCTGCCGCAGGCCCTGTGGACCAGGCCCTTGTCTTTCCACAACCTAGTGGGACGCCCGATGGCCTTCAAGGCTACGCGGACAGCTTCTGCAGCTCCGCTTCGGCACGCTCGCGCTTGACCGTTTCTCCTTGCGCAGCGAACAGCTCTCGGGCGCGCTCCAGGTAGGCGCGCGCCTCCTCCAGGTGTTCGAGCCGCTCTTGGAACAGCCCATAGTCCAGGTACACCTGCGCCTCCGCGCCGGGCAGCGGCTCGAGCACCCGGCACAGCTCGATCGCCTGCTCGAAGAACACGAACCCCGTCTCGTCCTGCTGCTGCCCGCGCAGCTTGCCCATCAACGAGTAGACCTGGATCAGGTCGGCCGGGAGATTCCCGGCGATCGCGACCTGCTCGGCCCGCCGCATTTCCTCTTCCGCCTCGAGCAGACGCCCCGCGTCGAGCTGGAGCTCGGCGAGGCTCAACCGGACCGAGAGCTCCAGGGCGACGTCGCCCGGAGAACGCTGGACCCACGCAAGCGCCT
>WNGI01004805.1_pt1 | contig 12093 bp, 11 predicted proteins | sample 5400621 | NCBI WGS metagenome assembly WNGI01 (sample SAMN13153374, study PRJNA577476) | soil metagenome | isolation source: 20 cm soil or saprolite under Garry oak tree replicate 1 | place: USA:California | collected 2016-06-15 | reverse complement strand
ATCACCGCGTTATCGAACACCTTGTCGATCTTGAGATTTCGATCGGCGATTACGTACTGACGAATGGCGCGATTGCCGCAGTCGTGCTCGTCGATGCAATCGCGCGGCTTGTTCCTGGGGTGCTCGGTCACGAACATTCCGCCGCCGATGATAGTTTTAGCGTGGGCTTGCTTGAAGCGCCGCAATACACGAGGCCGGCAGAATTTCGCGGATGGAAAGTTCCGGACGTCTTGCTTTCGGGAAATCACGCGAGGATTGCGGCCTGGCGAAAAGAACAAGGACTCAAAAGAACGAAGCAAAACAGGCCGGATTTGCTTCAATAAATCTGGGTGGCTTCCGCCGTCTCGCGTGCTGGCGGGCGAGCGCGTCCTCGCGAACGCGAACTTTTCCTCCGAGCGTAACTGACGAGCGGAGACCAGGCAGAAGGGAGATTGTTTCGGCGCGACGCCGAAACCAGCACGCGAGACACGTGCGCTACCTAACCTTTCCCAACACCACGCACGCGTTAATTCCGCCAAATCCAAACGAGTTGCTCATGACGTAAGTTAATTTCGCTTCGCGTCCGTTATTTGGGACAATATCGAGATCGCAAGCCGGATCGGCATGTTGGTAGTTAATTGTCGGGGGAATCCATTGTCTATCTAACGCCAGGGCGCAAAGCGCCGCTTCGATCGCACCAGTCGCGCCGAGCGGATGCGCGTAATAACCTTTTGTGCCGCTGACTGGAATTCGTTGGGCGTGATCGCCGAACACTTGTTTGATCGACATCGTTTCGGCCCTGTCATTTAGCTGCGTCGAGCTTGCATGCGCATTGATATAATCGATTTGCTCGGGCGCGACCCGTGCGTCAGCAAGCGCATCGCGCATCGCGCGAACGCATGAATCACCGCTCGGGAGAGGCGCGGTCATATGAAAAGCATCGTTATTTAAACTGTAGCCGAGCACCTCGGCGTAAATCCGCGCCCCGCGGGCTCGCGCATGCTCGAGCTCCTCGATGATTAGTGAGGCCGCACCTTCGCCCATCACGAATCCGTCGCGCACCAGGTCGAACGGCCGACAAGCCAGAGCGGGATCGCCCGACCAGCGGCTCATCGTTTTAATGATGTCGAATGCCCCGACCGTGATCGTCGTGAGAGGCGCCTCCGCTCCTCCGGCGACGATCACATCGGCGAAATCATCCCGAATATAACGAAGCGCTTCGCCCACTGACACTGTGCCACTCGCACAGCTGTTTGAATTCGTTGTGCCCACGCCGCGAAAACCGAAGTCAATCGCGATGTTCGAATGGGCTGACCCACCAAAAACCTGGACAGCGAGCGTAGGTTGAACTCCGCGAGCGCCTTTTTTCAGATATCGGATGTATTGATCTTCGGCCTTGCAGACACCGCCAAGTGCGGTGCCAAAACTGACCCCGACGCGATGCTGCGGTTTTTCGCGGGAATATTCGAACTTCGCGTCATCGAGGGCGAGCTTCGCCGATGCGACGGCGAACTGCGCATAGCGGTCGAGCCGTTTCAAGCGATGCGGCTCAAAGAATTCCTCTGGATCCCAATCGCGAATCTCGCCCGCGCAACGCACGCGGAAAGCGCTAGGATCGAAACTAGTAATGCTCTTGATGCCACTCGCCTCCGCCAGAATCCCCTTCCAAAAATTCTCACGTCCATGTCCAACGCAAGTGATTGGACCGATCCCCGTGATGACAACACGTCTTCGGCTCATGCGGTAACCTTGTTTGCCCTTGCCTCGACGTATGATTTCATGCAGCGCAATGTTTTGCTGGCGATGTTATGAATAAAAAAATCGCCGATAATTTTGTCGGCAATCGGTCCCAGTAGGTTCACCCGAAAAGCCAAATCGTGTTTAATCTCGACCAGCACTCCAGCCGGCGCATCCTGAAATGTCCAAACTACGCACATTCCTTTCGTGAATGCTTTCAAATGATGGAATTGAATTTCAAGACGCTCGCGATCGATGATTTGCTCGGAAGTCCAGGAAATCGGAATGCCGGAACGTGTCGCCGCCATCACGACAAGGTTCCGGTTCGGGCCTCGTTCGAGATAACGAATGTAGCGATAGTGCGGCAATATTTCCGGCCACAGCTCCAGGTTCGCGGCCGTTTCGAAGATCAACGTTTTCGGCGCGTGCATGATGATTGAGTTAGCCTTATGCATCGAATATAAAATGGCCGTTAGAATTGTAATCCATGCGAATGATCGACGTTGCGAGGCTTTTGCAGAGCGTTGGGACAGTCCATCGAAAAGGTTCTAATCGAAAGGAGAAAAAATGGCCTTGGAGATGAAAGCAGTGTGTGAAAAATGCCGCCGCCCACTTGTCGCACAAGGCGAGGCGTATATATGCAGTTACGAGTGCACATTTTGCCCGAGCTGTGCCCAACAGATGCACGCTGTCTGTCCGAATTGCGGCGGCGAACTCGTGCGCCGTCCGCGTCGGGAAAACAAAGAATTGCAGAACGACCGTTTTGGCCGCCCCTGACTTAAGACCCGTGTCTGGCGTGATCCGCTGCCTGTGCCAGCTGGTTCATAAGGGCGAAGAACGCCGGGGACTGGCCGATGAAGAGTCCCATGTCCGTTAGGAACTGCAGAGTGCGCATGGCAACATCGCTTGTTTCGGTCGGTCGAATGATCGAACAAATAGGGAGGCTTCGATCCAAGAACGGGCACGGCTCCGGCATGATCAGGCTCTTGTTCAGAAGCTCGTCGTCCACCTCCAGATCCGGGAATGTCACCGATACACCGGTCACCGGATCAACGGCAGTCAAGGGCGGCGCGTTGCCCGCCTTGTCTGACCAAGTTTGAAAATGCATGGTCTCGGTAGGGCCAATGCTGATCAGGATTCGTAGGACTTCCTTATGAGTCGCCCTCAGCGCCATTGATGGGTACAGGCTGTTGCCACCTTGTTCAATTGTTGGAAAGTGGAACGCCGCTGTGTTGGCCATCGCCTGAACGAAGTTCGGGTCACTCAAATCGGCATCCGTCCTGGGAATTGCCGTATGCTCCCCAACCGCCAAAGTTGGGACCGCTTGCGGGAAGGTGAAGCCCGGATCAAGATCCGGGTTATGGCTGTCATCGCGGTAGCGTGTCCACCAACTCGTATCTATGGTGAGTTGTGTCAGGTTGGTGAGCCGTAAAATTCCACTGGATCCGGTCGCTGCGCTACCTGGCAGAGTGCGAAACGGCTCAAGATCTACAGGAGCCGCTCCTTTGGAGACTAGGTACGCGTTAAGGAAGGTGTGGTGAGTAATCTCATCATCGGTGTTATCGTGGATGTATATGGGCATGTCTTCGTCAAGCACCTCAATGGCCTCGGTGTAGTCTTCATTGCCAGTACCGCCTGGGACTTCGGCATCCTGGACGCCGCCGAGTTCGTTGTATTGGATCCAGAAGTCGGCTTCGAGTATTTCTGCCGCCGCTGCGAACCGGAGGAGGGCTGCGTCTCCGGGCGTCAGACCACCACGTGCTTCTGCCGTTCGGGGGCCGGTCAACAGTCCCACGCCGATTGTCCCTGCTCCAACGGCGAGTGATGTGCCTAGGAACGAACGACGGCTGATAGAACTTTTCCGAGGTTTAACTCTCTTCTCCAAGTTGTCCTTTAGAGAACGATTCTCGCTCTTACCAAAATCATTTGCTGTAGGATTACTCATTGCTTTCATACCTGTAGAATCGCAGCGATTCGCACTGCATGCCTCATCGGGAAAGTAACGCCATTGTTACCTTGCGGAGCGCCTAGCCGGTCCTCGGTGAAGCCGAGCACTTGCTTGAAAGACCTGCTTTGGCTAACAGGCCCTCGTTGCTTCCTGAATCGTGTAGCCGACGTAACGCACCGTACGAATCAGCGGAGGATCACCGATTTTTTTTCGCAATCTTCCGATGAAAACCTCCACCAGCTTCGTGTCATATTCGTGCTCGTGCTCCCAGACGCGTTCACACAATTCAGTGCGGGTAAAGACACGGCCAGGCTCACGCATTAGCACTTTCAATAGCATCAGCTCACGCGTGGACAGCTCAATTAGTCGCGCGCCGCGATAGACGTCGTGACTGGCCAGATGAAGCGTGAGATCGCCGACGCGCAGGCTGAGCGCCGGTTCTTCCGCATAACGGCGCCCAAGTGCGCGCACGCGCGCGACTAATTCCTGCATCGCAAATGGCTTCGCCAAATAATCATCTGCGCCGAGTTGCAGTCCGGCCACGCGGTCGTTAACTGCGCCGCGGGCGGTAAGGATTAGAACACGACTGGTAACGTGTCGCGAGCGCATGCGGCGCAACACTTCGAAACCATCGAGATGGGGTAGCCTCACATCCAGTACGATCAAATCGAAAGAGTTGCCCGCAACTTCGTTTAAAGCCGCTTCGCCATCATGAACCATCCCCGGGTCATGCCCGGCCTCGATCAGTGCCGAAGCGATGTGTCGCGCCAATTCGACTTCATCTTCGACAATAAGGATGCGCATGAATTTTAAAAACGGCCAGATGCTTAGAAGCGCACTGTGAATTGTGCGGCTAACAGATGATTGTCATCGCCGGGGCCGGTGGTTTCATGCTGAAAACCATACTGTAATTTTAGCTGCGCGTGTGGTGTGAAACGATAGGTTGCGGCGATGTCGATCCTGCCGAGGTCTTGACTCCAGCGAACGCTTCCGCCGTAGGGATTACTGATGTTGTCGAACAGTTGTTGGTTCCAGCGAATCGCGCCGAATAGTTGCGGCGTAAATTTGTATTTCGCTTCGACATAGTAGGCGAATGTATCTGCGTCTCCCACGCGCGGAACCTCGAAGCGCGCTTCATAAAACTCCGCCCACACTTGCAGATGATGCCAGGCGAAGCTGGCATCCTGCCCGAGAACAAATTCCCGATAATCGCCAATGTCGCGCCCGGGCGGCAGCGTCGGTTCGGCCTCACGCCGAAAATATGGCCCTTCGCTCGCTGACAAACCAAAATTCAACGCCTCGTTTGGCCGGAAGCCGACGCGCGCATTGAAAGTCGGATGGTCGAAACCATTCTCCGTGACGTTCCACGACTGCGGACGTGAAGAGAGCGACGAATTCTTCATTTCAACAGCGTAATCAAATCGGCCCAGCCGGCCGGAAACAGAAATGCCACTCGCATAACTGGGTCCCCAGATTACTGGATTGAACGCGTACTTTTCGTAGTAGTAGGGTCCGTAGATGAAATAGAGTGGTGAAACCGGGGCGGATTTGTCCTGGATTGCGGTCACATTTTCATAGACTAACGGCGCATTGATGAACGGATTTTCCCATGACAAATGCCGCGGGACCCAATTTCCGACGACAGTAGCAAACTTACCGGCTTGCAGTGTGAAACGACCATCGTCCCACGGTGTGATGCGCAACGCATATTCGTCGAGCCGGACCTGAGCGCCGTGATCGCTCGGATCAAAACCGCGATCGAGCCGTGACTGCGCAAAGAAATAAATCTGCGATCCGATTTGCGCATCAAGAAAGAGCGTCAACCGCGGGTTGAAAAGAGTGTCGATAGTGCTGTCGATGAGACCGGGCGCGGGTTGCTCGAAGTGATAGATTTCCAAATCGAGCGTGCCACTCAATCGAGCGCGCACATTATTTTGAAATGCGGAGATGGTGAGCGTGTTATCGAGCCGGTCGAGAAAATCATCGATCTCAAACGCGCGTGCCGTGCAGGCAAGAAGGAAGAAGCTAAGCGCTCGAAGCGGTTTCATGCGACTTCTGCACCGCGACGCGGCGCCGGCTCAGCGATGCGAAGGCGCAGCTCGAACTCCGTCCAATCGTCCTCGGAACGCACGAGTCTTAAATCGCCGCCGTGCAGGAGCGCGAGTTCGCGTGCCAAATTCAAACCAAGCCCATGACCGGAAACGGCTGTGCCATTCAAATCCCGCTGGAAGCGCTCGAAAATGTGTTCCTGCGCGGGGCGCGCGATCGGGCGACCGCTATTGCCAATTGTTAGCACAACCTCAGCAGCTTCTTTATGTGCGACAACTCGAAGGCGGCCTCCCGATCGATTGTACTTTCGGGCGTTCTCCAAGAGATTTTGCACAATGAGCGAGGTGTACCGTTTTTCGCCGGCGACATACAATTCGACTGGGAATTCCTTCTCGATTTTCACATCAAGCGAATCGGGAAGCGCGCCAAGGTCATCGAGCCATTCCTCAATGAGCTGACTCAGATTCACGGGTTCTGCCTCGATCTTGAGGTGACCGGCATCCAAGCGCGACAGGAGAAGCAAATCGTCAATCACGCCAGTCAACCGGTGGGTTTGGTGAAGAAGCGCTGAAAGTTCTTCATAGATATGTGGTTTGAAACCTTCGCGCGTGAGCAAGCTTTCGAGACCTGCACGAAGAACGGAGACCGGATTCTTCAACTGATGCGAAGCGTCGGCGGAGTAACGGGCTGTGCGTTTCAATTCTTCACTCGTCGAGATGAGTGCGGCTTCTGCGCGTTGTCGTTCTGCGCGATTTTCTTCAGAATCCAAGGCTAACTTCTCAACCGGCACCGCCAGCCGGGCTGCGAGAAAGTGGCTGGTGACGAAACCGCCGAGCAAGAGTAACATGCCGGCGCCGCCAATTCGCCATCGCAGCCGACGCAGTTGCGCCATCGAATCGGCAAGTGGATAAACGCAAATTTCGTAAGCCGGTGGGAAAAGCGAATCCGGGTTGAGCCGCTTATAAAATAGAAGCTGGGGCGCATTATTCACCGTGACGGTAAAGTTGTTTTGCGTGCGATTGGAATTCGCCACCGAGCTTGTTATTTCACTTTCCAAAGCAGCTCGCGCGGACTTTGAAAGCGATGGCAAGTGCAGTCGGCCGTTTACCCAAATGCCGCTTTTCATCCCAGTACCAGTGCCTTTTCCGGTTAGCTCGAAGGGTTTGAACCCAACAACCAGCGCGGAAATGACATCGCCAGTCTCGGTGGAAAAGATTGGTACGGTCATTACCTCGTGAACAGTCTCGCCCGCCACATCTGAACTTTCCGAGAGGTAACCAATTTGCTGCGTCTCGGGTAATTTCTTTAGCGCCAGTTGCGCTTCCGCGTTTGCGCTTAGCTCTCCGACATTTTTTGGATTTGCCGGCGGCAGAACGGCACCGGTGTCATCCAGAAAGCGATAGAATCTTGCGTGAAGCGAGTTCGCTGATTGTTCCGAGGACGGCTCCTCGCCTTCCATCAAGTCGCGCAATTCGTCCTTCGCGGTCAGATAGAGCAAGTCGAGGGCGTTGTCTTCCAGCGCTGCATGAATTCGCGGTTTCGACACAAGCTCGCCGCAACGCTCCGCGAGCGCCACGTGACGCAATTCCTGGAGCCTGTGCAGAGAGGAAAGTTCGGCTTGGAAATTCTGCTGCAAATCGCGTTCTGCAGTCGCAGCGACGTTGCGCTGCGCAAGATAAAGCCCGAGAACCGTCAACGCCGAAACCACGAGCATCATCGCGGTCAATAATTTCGTCCGAAAACTAATCGCGTTACGTTTGTGCGCCTTGGCCGCCAAGTTCATGGAAAATCAACGTGCATCGTTTCGCCGCGCTTCAGTTCCACGACGCGTTCGCGCGTGGTCTTGCTGTCGATCCACGCTTTGAGCGTGTAGTGACCCGAAGGAAGTCCGCTTAATCGAAATCGCCCCGCAGCATCCGTTGTGACAAAATACGGCGTATTGAGAACAAGAATAAGTCCACGCATGTGTTCATGAATATCACAGCGAAGTGTCACGAGCCCCGGCGTATCAAAAACCTCCGACGGGATTGGTCTCTCATCTGGACGGTAGCGGCCGACATCGAACCGCTTCGCCGGTGAGTACGAAAAAATACTGTGGTAAGTATCATCGAGGTTTGGGAATTCAACTCTTGTCCCGACCTGCACGGGCAGGAGTGACGGAAGAAATGCCAAATCTTTTTGCGCGATCTGTTTCGTCAGATTCGAACTGGGCTTTGGGAAAGAGCCATCGAGATAAACCACCGCCAGCGGCGGCTGCGTCGAGAGAACGTTGCCGCGCGTAACGATCTCGTATCGCTTAGCCATGACCGGAGCCGAATGCGATTTTGGCAGTTCGACTCGACCTTCGATCGCAGTTTGTCCGAATGCCGAAATGTAAATGAAGACAATGATGGCGATTAGCGACAGCCCGAGGCAGCAGCGCGTTGTATCAGACCAGCAATGGTTGCAGGTAATCGAAAGGCCGCCGACGGCCCGATGAGAACATTGCAGCGAATATTGCCGCGCTATAATTTTGGCCTTCGTTTGATTCGATAAGTCAGAAACATTCATCGCTAACCACGCGTATGTGGATGAGCGAGCAATGCACACTCGCTGGTAAAAAACCTTGGCTTAAACCGGCGAGCATCGGGGCGTTTGCGCCGCCGAAGAGATAAGGGGCGATCATGAGGTTCAGTTGATCAACCAGGCGCTGTTTGAGAAGCGCGCGGAAAAGTGTCGGACCCCTCTTCGCACGCAAGCGTTCGCACTTTGTATTCAACACATAACCTGTACGGCAGTTGCGCAAGGTCTTCGCGAGGCGACTTGCTAAAATGCAGGGTCGCTTTCTTGAGCAGAGCCTGTCGAAATTTTCGCGGCATTCGCTTGTGGGAGGATACTTCGCGAAAAATCATTTAAGTAAAAGAAGAAACTCGCGCGAGCGTGCCCATTCCGACGCCCTCGCAACATAAGCCGCTTGTGCGCTGCGTGCATTCGCGGCTACGCTAAGCAACCCGAATCCCGACAGCGCCGAGCTCCACAATAACCTGGGCCTGGCCTTGCTCGCATCCGGCAAAGCTCGGGAGAGCACTCCCGAATTCGGGGCGGCGCTGCTACCTCAAAGCGGCGCTACAAGTTGCCAGTGAAAACCTGCGTAGCGCCCAGGCAGAGTTAAGTTCGGACGGATAGCAGCGAAGTCAGCGAGTTATCCGTTCGCCGCGAATACCGCAGGCTCGACAGAACTGTGGCGGCGCTTGTGCTTGATCCGGTAGGTCAGGAAACATTCGTCACCGATCACATGCATATCGATTAATGAACAATGCACACTGGCGGGCAAAAATTCCTTGCTCAGGCCGGTCAAGGTTGGCGCGTAAGCTCCTCCGAACATGAAAGGGGCAATGGTAAGATTGAGTTGATCGATCAGGCCGCGTTCCAACAGACCGCGAAAGAGCGTTGGCCCACCTTCGCATGCGACCGCGCGAATTTTGTATTTGTCGCGCAATGTTCGCAGCATGGCGGCGAGATCGACATGTTGTGCATTGCTAAGATGAAGCGTCGCTTTCTGGCGCAAAGCCTGTTGATGTTTCCGCGGCATTCGTTTGGTCGAAAAAATAATAATGGGAGAAATGTCCGACTGAAAAATCTTTAACCGACTGTCGATCTTTCCTTCGCTGGAAACGATTACGCGAATCGGGTAGGGCGTTTGCCCGCGTTTACTTCTAGTCTCTCGCAAGTCTGGTTGCGGCAAGCCGAGCCGGACGTTGTCGCGCTTGAGCGTGCTGTGGCCGATCAGGACGGCGTCGGCCAGGGCGCGTTGACGAAACAAATGCTGTTTGTCTTCCCGTGACGTGAAATCGATCGGCGAAAAATTCCTAGTCGTGATTTTCCCATCGACCGTCATCGCGAAAGTAGCGGCGACAAATGGACGCCGCAGAATGCGGGTACGATTCGGCCGCCCCTGGACGTCGCGACTTGACTTTGAGCGGGAGACTGAGGCCCCTCCCACCTTATTCCGTTTCGCTGATCTCATGCTCCAGGGTCGCAACTTCCTTTTGCATTTCGCGCAATCTCACGTGAGTGACTACGCCGCTCGGTCTGTAAAAGAAATAGACGATAGCGCCCGGAATGCAGCAGATGAGGATAATGAGGAAGCTGAGTGAGCCGATGAGGATGGCTTGCGCTTCCGGTACCCCGCAAAGGCCGTTCAGCATGATTTGCAAGACTTTTTCCCGAAGCCCAATTCCCGCGAAACTGATTGGCAACGCCGAGATCGTGCGTTCGACCGGCATCACAGCGAAAAAATTGACCAGCGGTACGGCGGCTCCCAGAGCATAAGCGGCGCACAGAAATGTGGTGAAGGTGGCGAGATGCGCTACGATCGACGAACCAAACGCTACCAGTGTCGCGCGCCAATGCCGCGCGTAGAGATGATACGCAGCGGAGATTTCGATCAGCTTTTCACGACCGGGAAATTTTTCCGGCAGCAAATGAAAGAGGTTAAATCCGGTGATAACAAACGTAGTGAGCAATCCGGCGATTGAAGCGCTGAGGACCAGGAGCAATATCCAAAGCAACTGTCGCGTTTCGGTCGTTTGCGAAAGGAAATCATAACGCAAACCGATGAGCGTGCCGGTGATGGCGACCAACGCGACCAGACCGATAAGGCGATCGAAGACCACTGCCAGCAATGCGCCCGCCTTCTTATCCGGCGTTTCCTTGAGCAGGTAATAGCTCTTAATAATATCGCCGCCGGTTCCGCCCGGTAGAAACTGGTTGTAAAACATCCCGATCAAGAACAAGCCCGACAAACGCCAAAAACTCAGATGAATGCCTTGGACCTTCAGCAGAACGTGCCAGCGAAACGCAGCGGCTATTTCTACGACAACGTATGCTAGGATGCCAATTACAACCCAAGAATAATGCGCGTGCCGTAGGGCCTCAGCCATCTGTGCGCGTCTGTTGGGATCGTGATAAACCCAGTAGAGCAGCAAGATCGTGACGACGAGCTGAAAAAGCGTGACCAGGATTTTTTTCATCCCTCGAAATGTTGTTTCCAGATTTGCACCGACCGGCGAATGTCATCGGCCGTTTTATTTGGGCTCATCTCCCAGACAAATACGCAGTTTGAGGGAAGGAGCGGAACAAGTTTCTCGAAATCGATATTTCCAGCAAAAGGCGGCTGATGATCTTGCGCCGGCCAGATACAATCCTGCACGTGGCAGCCAAGCGTGCGGGGGCCGATGGTGCGCAACCATTCGGCATGATCGAGAAACGCCAGGTTTGCCTTGATTTGAGCGTGACCGAAGTCATGCCAGTATCCGAGCTGCGGTGAATTCATTTCATCAAGTAACGCCGGTAGCTCGCGCTCCGTTGGGCTTCCTTCATAGCCGCGTCGGTTTTCAACGGCCAGCTTGATATTTTTCGCCGCGGCATAATCGATGATGCGGCGCAAGCAATCTTTTACCCGCTGAAGATAGGGAGCAGCAACCGCTTCCCGTTTTTGGACGGCGCGAATTTTTCGTTGCACATATTCGCGGGAAAGCAGTTTTCCCTTTTTCGCGAGAGCGATCAACGGATCAGTGATGGGCTGCATCGGCACTTCGCCAAGATGCATAATGACAAATGGTGCCCCAATTCGATCCGCGAAATCAATGGTTTGAAATGTCTGCTTGACCGCGCGCTCGCGTTCCTCCGGATGCGCAGCCGAAAATTTATAGCAGTCTGGCGAAGCGCTCATGACTTCCACGGGTAGCGGACAAAAATTGTGGAGACTACTGAAGCGGACTTTGCCGGCATCGAACATTTTTTGAATCCCCGGCATGAGCGAAATGCGGATGCCGTGGCCCAGCTCAATCAGGTCAAAGCCAAGTTTGCCTGTAATTTCGCGCAGCATGACGTCTCCGGCTGTGTGGCGTCCGGAGTTCCAACAGGTGGAAAACGAAATCATTTGCCTAACGAGCGCTCACGCTACCGGCGTGAGTTCCGGCTCAGGCGTCGGCGAAATCGGGCGGTCGCAAACGTGGCGACCAGCGAGACTCAAAACAGCGAACGCGGCAATTCCATAGATCACCGAGGCAACCGCGAGCGCAGTGCGCATCCCAATCAAATCGGAAAATCCCGTGACAACGAGGCCGGCGATCGGCATTAAGCCAAAGAAACTCAGTCCGAAAACGGCGGAGACCCGGCCCCGCAATTCAGGAGGCGCGTGCTCCTGCACGATCGTGTTGGCCAGACCGAAGTTCATGGAGAGCGCAATCGCCAATATTCCCATGGAGCAAGCGGTGAGAAGAAAACTGTGCGAACGCGACATAAAAAACATTCCGAGCGCGATGGCCAGCACATTGCCGCTCATGAACCTTAGTCGCTTGTCTCGCGCGATCGTGAGCAGGCCGAGTGAACCTGAA
>WNGI01011356.1_pt1 | contig 12094 bp, 10 predicted proteins | sample 5400621 | NCBI WGS metagenome assembly WNGI01 (sample SAMN13153374, study PRJNA577476) | soil metagenome | isolation source: 20 cm soil or saprolite under Garry oak tree replicate 1 | place: USA:California | collected 2016-06-15 | reverse complement strand
CCGCAGTCGCTTCCATACCGGCCATCGACGCTGGCGCGGCTTGCCGCCGATCTGGTCGCCGAGCTCGGCTACAGCGAGATCGATGTGGCCGGCGTCTCCTGGGGTGGCGGCGTCGCCCAGCAATTAGCGCATCAATATCCGAGATTGTGCCGGCGGCTGGTGCTGGCTGCGACCTCGCCGGGCGCGATCATGGTGCCCGCCGGTCCTTCAGTGCTCTGGAAGATGGCGACGCCGCGGCGGTATACCGACAAAGACTACATGAGCAAGGTTGCTCCGGAAATCTACGGCGGCGAGTTTCGCAAAAATCCCTCAATGATCGGCGCCCACGCGAGCGCGATGCAGGGTGCACGCAATCTCGGGTATTTTTATCAGCTTCTCGCCATGACCGGGTGGACGAGTTTGCCGTGGCTTTGGTCGCTGCCGCAACCGACGCTGATCCTGATGGGAAGCGATGACCCGCTGGTTCCTTCGATCAACGGCCGCATCCTGGAGCTTCTTATTCCGAACGCGCAGCTTCGGATGATTGATGACGGACACCTCTTCATGGTGACGCGGCCGGCGGAAACCGCGGTCATCATCGAGGAGTTTCTGGCCGGAGAAGGCGCCAGTCTCGAGCCAGAATCCGGTCTGCTTTCACGAGCGGTCAGTCAAGCGAGACGTCTGTTTCCGATATAGGACTGCCCACATCGTTGGACTTAAGCCAGCAAGACCAAAGGGAGGATACCATGACCCAGGACACCACCCTTTTACATCGAAATGCTGAGGAAGTTCGGCAGTGATCTCGGCTTGCCGAAGCTGGACGTCGATAAGCTGATCGAAGCCCAGTAGAAAAACATCGACGCCCTGAGCCAGAGCGCCCGGGTGGGGGTGCAAGGCGCTCAATCGGTGGCGGAGAAGCAACGCGAGGTGCTTGAAGCGGGGTTACGGAAGCCGCGAACCTGGCCCGTGGATACCAGCCGCTCGGCAAGATTCAGGATAACCTCGCGGTGCAGACCGAGTTTGCGAGAAAAGTGTTCGAGATAGCCGTTAAGGGAGCGCAGGAGAGCGCGACAACCGCAAGGCAATCGACCGGCGAGGCAGTGAAGATCATTCAGGATCGGCTGAAAGAGAGCTTTCGAAGAGATCCGGTCCAGCGTCAGCCGGAGCAAGTCTACCTGACGTCAGCGCTTCGGTGATCGCCGGAAAACGGCTTAGGCACGTACGCACGAGCGGCTGAGCCGAAGCCACGGAAAAGGAGGCCCAGCCTCGTCACTCATCCAAGGGAGGAACACACATGGCAAGCCCGCAGCCAAGGCTGGCCAAGAGGCCGGCCTATTCGCCGCCGCCGACCGATGGCGATTTTTACAAATGAGCTGTCCCCGAATGGTTTTCGTGTCGTCGTGGACATCGATCTGATCGGCACGTTTCACGTGATGCGAGCTGCTTTTCCTTATCTTACGAAACCTGGCGCTTCAGTTGCGCGAGCGGCAATGTAACTCGAGGGAGCAATGAAATGAGCGCTACGTCAATCGTTCCAACCGCGCGGTCGGGGGAGACCGGCAAGATCGTGACGGCCCGCGAGGCGGTGCGCTTGATTCGCGCCGGCGACACGGTCGCGATCGGCGGGTTCGGCGGCATCGGCATCGCTGAGGAGGTCGTTCACGAGCTCGGCGAGATTTACAAGGCGAGCGATTCTGAGTTGGCGAACTTTGGCAAGCCAGGCGACCTGACGCTGTTTTTCGGCGTCGGTCAAGGCAACCCCCTCAACGGGCGCGGCCTCAATCGCCTTGCGCAACCGGGCCTCGTCAAGCGCGTGATCGGCGCGCATTTCAATTTCATCCCGGCAATCCAGCGGCTAGTGGTCGGAAACCAGATCGAGGGCTACAACATACCGCTTGGGCCGATTAACCACCTCTATCGCGACATTGCGGCCGGCAAGCCGGGACATCTCTCGCGCATCGGGCTCGGCACTTTCGCCGATCCGCGCTTCGGCGGCGGCAAGCTGAACGAGCGGACGACCGAGGATATCGTCGAACTGATCACCGTCGGCGGCAAGGAGTACATCTTCTACAAGGCGATCCGGATCAATGTCGGCATCATTCGCGGCACCACCGCTGACGCGGATGGCAATATCACCATGGAGCGCGAGGCACTGACTTGCGAAGCGCTGTCGCTGGCAATGGCGGCGCACAACTCCGGCGGGCTAGTGATCGTGCAGGTTGAGCGCATCGCCGAGCCACGAACGCTCAACCCGCGGCAGGTGAAGATCCCGGGCGCGATCGTCGATTGCATCGTCGTGGCGAAGCCGGAGAACCATACGCAGACCTACGGAACGGTCTACAGCCCGGCCTACTCCGCCGAGGTGCGTGTGCCGATGACCTCGCTCGAGCCGATGGAGATGAGCGAGCGCAAAATCATCGCGCGTCGCGCCGCGATGGAGCTGCGGCCGAATAGCGTCGTGAATCTCGGCGTCGGGATGCCCGAAGGGATCGCCGCCGTCGCGGCCGAAGAAAAGATCACCGAGCTGATGACCCTGACTGCCGAGCCTGGAATCATCGGCGGCGTCCCGGCCGGGGGGTTCAACTTCGGCGCGGCGACCAACGCGCAGGCGGTCATCGACATGGCGTATCAGTTCGACTTTTACGACGGCGGCGGTCTCGACGCGGCCTTCCTCGGGCTCGCCCAGGCGGATAAGGAAGGCAATCTCAACGTGTCGAAGTTCGGCCCGCGGCTGGCCGGCGCCGGCGGCTTCATCAATATCAGCCAGAACGCGAAGAAGGTGGTGTTCTGCGGCACGCTCACGGCGGGCGACCTCGAGGTTTCGGTGGTCGAGGGCAAGCTGCTGATCGAGCGCGACGGCAAGGACAAGAAGTTCATCAACGAGGTCGAGCACCGCACCTTTTCCGGCCCGTATGCCGCTGAGAACGACAAGGACGTTCTCTATGTCACCGAGCGCTGCGTGTTCCGGCTCACAAGGAAGGGTCTGGAGCTGATCGAGATCGCGCCCGGGGTCGACATCAAGCACGACATCCTCGACAGGATGGATTTTGAGCCGATCGTGCGCCAGCCGCGCCTGATGGACGCCCGGATATTCAGGTCCGAGCCGATGGGGCTGCGCGAGGATCTCCTGCGGATGCCCTTCCACGCGCGCTTCAACTATGACCACGAGCACAACATCCTGTTCCTCAATTTCGAGAAACTCGAAGTGAAGACCATCGACATAGTAAACGCGGCCAAGGACAGGATCAGAGCCATCGTCGAGCCGCTCGGCCACAAAGTGTACGCCGTCGTGAACTATGACGGCTTCGAGCTCGACCGCGAATTTGAAGACGCTTATCTCGACGCGGTGAAGGAAATCGGCGAGCGCTATTTCCACGGTGTGACGCGCTTTACCACCAGCGCCTTCATGCACGCCAAGCTCGGCGAAACGCTCACGAAGCGCGGCGTGGCGCCGCACATCTTCGAATCCGAGGAGGAGGCGAGGGCCGCCGTACGCGAGACGTTGCCGAGCGAATGATTGATGGTAACTGTAGAAGATCTGTCGGAATCGTTCGCGACAAGCCACGGCCCAAAGAAATCCTCTTCGGTTCGTTAAGTAAAAACGCGTCGCCGCACAAGAGACAAGGAGCACATCAATGACGGATCCCACCACACTCAAGCTCGTCGACAATATCGGGGCTGCTCGAGGCACCGACTATTTCCTGATGAAGGAGCAACTGACCAAGCACGAGATCGAGCTACTGTATAAGGTGCGCAAGTTCGGCGAGGAAGAGGTCCTGCCGGTCGTCAACCCGTACTGGGATCGCGGCGAGTTCCCGTTCGAGCTGGTCCCGAAGACCGCCGCGCTGAACATCGTCGGCGACACGATGAAGGGCTACGGCACGACACCGATGAGCGCTGTCGGTCAGGGGCTGATCAGCTCCGAGCTGAGCCGGATCGATGGCAGTTTCGCGACGTTCTTCGGCGTGCATGTCGGACTGGCGATGCAGTCGATCTACATCCTCGGTTCGGAAGAGCAGAAGCAGCGCTGGCTGCCGTCGATGGCCAAGCTGGAGAAGATCGGGGCGTTCGCCCTCACCGAACCCGATCACGGGTCAGACGCGGTGATCCTCGAGGCAACCTGCCAGCGCGACCGCAACGAGTGGGTGCTCAATGGCCGCAAGCGTTGGCCCGGTAACGCCGTTTGGTGCGACATCATCGTCGTCTACGCCCGCGACACGAAGGACAAACAGGTCAAGGCGTTCGTCGTCGAGAAGGGCACCCCCGGCTATTCGGCGACCAAGATCCAACAAAAGGTTGCGCTGCGGATGGTGCAGAACGCGGACATAACTCTCGACAACATCCGCCTCTCCGAAGAGTACCGGCTGCAGAACTGCAACTCGTTCGTGGATGTCGCCAAAGTTCTGACCGGCACCCGCAACATGGTGGCCTGGTCGTCGCTCGGCCATGGCGTCGCGGCCTACGACATCGCCCTAAACTACGCACAGCGACGGGTCCAGTTCGGCAAGCCGATCGCGAAGAGCCAGATGGTCCAGTCGATGCTCGTCGAGATGCTCGGCGAGGTCACGGCGATGCAGCTCTACTGCATCCGCCTCGGACGAATGATCGACGAGGGCAAGATGAGCGAGACAATGGCCGCTCTGTCCAAGTATTTCTGCACTGTCAAGGCCCGCCATGTGTGCCGTCTGGCACGCGACATCCTGGGCGGCAACGGGATCACGCTCGACTTCCACGTCATGCGCCATTTGTGCGACATGGAAGCCCTCGTCACCTTCGAGGGCACCGCCGAGATGCAGACTCTCATCGTCGGCCGTCACATCACCGGGCAGAGCGCTTTCGTCTGACGGGTGCCAGTCTGTCGTCGCTTTCGGCGGGCGATTTCCTGTCGTGAATGGATGATCGATTTGTCGATGTTGGTCTTCAACCTTCACCGCCGTGTGTTTTGCGTTGAGCTTCGGCCTCCTCCCAGGCCGGACCAAGAGGCGCTCACATGATGGGCCCTCGCAACTAGGGCCCGGCATGGATATGCCGGGCTCTTTTGCCCGAATTTCTACCGACGAATGCGTCCTCGTGGTTCACGCCGCTGCGACGGCGCTGATTCTTCGGATCAAGATAGGACATGCCGACCGCATCGAGCAATGTCCGACTTCGTGGGCAAAGCAAAAAAATACTTATGCTCGCACTGAGTTCTTATCAGTTTGAGATAAAGCGGATTTAGCGCTGGTCTGGCACCATCATAACGGGTGCATGGTCAAGCGCTAGCAAAAAAAGGCGCACAACCATCCGTCGTGCAGGGCGCTGGAATTGCCGCCACTTTTCAGCGCGCTTTCATAGGAAGAACAAAGATCTGGCCGGGATAAATACGATTTGGATTTCGGATTTGGTCCTGGTTCGCTTTGTAAACGACTGCGTAACGCATGCCCTCGCCGTAGGTGACACGGCTGATGCGCCAGAGGCTGTCGCCACGGGATACGACCGTGGTCGCGATCTTGGGCTGGGAGGGTTGGTGCGCTTGAGAAGACCCGACGCCCTGATCCAGCACGGAACGGTTCGCCACCACCGTCTCCGGAACATTGAAAGGCACCTCGGCGCGCGATCGGACCACGCCGGAGCCGGACTCCACCTCGGCTAGCGCGACCACCACGCTCTGTTTGGATGTTGCCTCCTTGCCGTCCGGCTGTCTGGACCTCAACGTCAGCTCGTAGTCCCCAGGGGGAAGCCGGGGAGGGACCATCACGAATTGTCCGGACTGATCTGCGACCGCTCGATAATGGCGCTCGCCGTTGCGCAATAGTTCCACGATCGCGCCTGGCGCCGCCCTGCCGGCGATGACCGCGTCACCTGTTCGCTCAATGCGGGCAATGTCGAAGACGGGAACGGACTCATCGGTGACCGGCGAGCGGGGCGATACGGCAAGTTCAGCTGCCACGGCGTTTGCTTCGGCTTGTGCCGCTGCGGGCGCGGCCGAGCCTTCATCTCGAGAGCCCGATGCAGGCGGCGAAACCGCCGGCGCCGCGGTTGCGGCTCTGGTTTCAACCGGCGGCTCGCGCCGTAGGTGCATGAAACCGACGACAAGTGCTGCAACACATGCCGCAACAAGCGCCAAATACGGCACGGCTGTTCGGCCGATCGATGTGGCAGTCATAATACACGACCCTTGGCTAGAGCGTTGGCTCGTCAGCCCCCGGGTAGAACCCTGCGCTGATTTGTTCCGGTCATCAAGTCCGCCTAACGGGGTATCCCCACCGCCACATTCCGCGCATACGAGCGCCGACGTCGATGCGCAGCCCTGGCTCGCAGCACGCGCCGCGGTGCCCGCCACCGTCAGAGGCCACGTCGTCAGTTCAAACAGCCCGAGCAGACGATCTGGAATGAACCTAGAGCATCAAAACGGCTTTGCGCTGGGCGCCTCGCGACAAATCCAGGTTTCGCGCGAGGAGATGTTCTAGCGTTACACCTTGCTACAACTAGGGGCTTGATCGATGTCGGCTATGCCGCGACAGCGACCAAAATCCGCAGCGCAGCTGAAATGACGCGATGTGCCATCAAGAGAACATAGCGCGGATACTTTGAGCTGCCAAAGCGGAAACTCGGCGGCCCCCCAATCGTGGTTTGGACAGAAAGTCAATGACACGGCGACGCTTGATCCTATCGATCGTGACGGCCGGATGCTGGATAATCTTGCTTGCAACAGTTTTGAATTCTGTCTTTGCCGCTAGCATGCTCTCTCGGCAAAGCACTCAGGGTCAATGATATTGCCCCGCACCGCAGCTTTCCGCGACGTAGGAAGCAGACCCAACTTCTGCTTTTACCTATTCCAGTCGTTCCGCTTGATGTAAGGCCCGTGAAGGACATCCTGCCGCCATTCGTAGGCTTTCACGATGATCGCCCCTGCGGCAATCACAAACGAGAGAAACAGCGCTGCTTCAATAAGCATTTCCGACCTCCTGCAATGCGAGGACGATAATTGATTGTAGCCAGAAGCTCGGTAGCCAAGTGCACTTATCTAAACAGCGGCGTTAAAAAAACGATGACTGCGGCATTTCTGCCGCGCCATCAGAAAACCCCGTTTGGGTCGCCTCGACGTGACGGACTGGCGGTAACGACATACGGAGAGCGCCCGCGCGAAGCTGGCGCTCGATACGATCGGTCAGCTCGTTGACGGCCTCGCTGGCGCGGCAGCGTCCTGCGAGGCCCGCGCCATGTGCTCGATTTGGTCCAGCAACTGAGCTCCGTACTCCTCCAACAGGAGCGGGTTCGAGGAGTCAGGCGCGATCTCCGAAATGATCTCACGCAATTCGCCCATGACCTTGTAACTCCCTGCAAGTGGGACCGCCGGGAGATAATCGGCGGTAACCGGTGGCCCCTGTCGCGGCCCGACGCGTGACGTTGTCCGGACGATACACGTCGGGGCCAGCATATCCTCGTTGCAGGGCTGGAAGACAATGACGCGAGAGTGAATCCCTTTGAGCGCGGCCCGATGTGATCGCGTGAAGGGCGGCGCGAAATACTGGTTTCATGCGCGAGCGTAATTCTTTTAGTCAATCCGCGAGCCAGCGGCTCCTCGCGCTTTTAGCGTTGCAACTTGTCGAGCGTGATCGGCAGGTCCCGCACGCGTGTACCGGTCGCGTGGTAGACCGCGTTTGCTATGGCCGCCGCAACCCCGACGATGCCGATCTCACCGAGACCCTTGATGCCCAGCGGATTGACGATCTCATCCGGTTCGTCGACGAAGATCACCTTGATGTCGTGCACGTCCGCATTTACGGGCACATGATACTCGGCGATGTTGGGATTCATGATGCGGCCGAACCTGTGATCGAACAGCGTCTCCTCGTGCAGCGCCATGCCGATGCCCCCCACCACGCTGCCCATGATCTGGCTGTGCGCCGTTTTGGTGTTCAGGACCCGCCCACCCGCGATCGCGCTGACAACGCGGGTGACGCGGATGACTCCGAGCTGTTCATCTATCTTCACTTCGGCAAATACCGCCGAATGCGTGTTGCGGGCGTGCGAGCTGTCATCCGGAAAGTTGTTTGTCTTTTCCTTTTCGATCCGATCGATCGCACCGTGTGCTTGCTGACGAGTTTGCCGTCCGCGAGCACAACGTCTTCAAATCTTGCGCCTGCCAGCGGTGACCCCTTCATTGCTTTGGCCAGGTCCAGCAGTTCCTTTAGGACCTCTTCGGCGGTCGCTGCAACTGCGTGCGATGCCGAGGCCGCCATCCACGATCCGCCTTCCACCGGCGCTTGCGGCAGGGTGGAATCGCCGAGCTTGATGCTGATGTTCTCGATCGGCAGCCCAAGCGTGTCGGCCGCAACCTGCGCCATGATTGTATAAGTACCGGTGCCAATGTCGGAAGCCGCGCAGGAGACTTCCGCGTGTCCGTTCGCGGTCAGAACGATGCGAGCGGCCGTCGGCATCTGCAATGCTTCCCAAACGCCCGTTGCCATGCCCCAGCCTACAAGCTCGCTGCCGTCGCGCATCGAACGCGGCTCCGGCTTGCGCTTATCCCAGCCGAAAGCTTCTGCCCCCTGGCGGTAGCATTCACGCAGCCGCTTGCTGGTGTAAGGAATGCCTTCGTTCTGGTCCTGATCCGAGTAGCAGCGCAGCCTTAGCTCGATTGGATCAACCTTCAGCGCCACCGCGAGCTCGTCCATCGCGCTTTCGAGGGCATAGACGCCGGTCGCAGCGCCAGGCGCGCGCATGTCGCTAGAGGTGGGGACGTCGAGCCGCGCCAGTCTGTGCACATTCTTCGCGTTGGCGGATTTGTAGAGCAGCGCCGACCAGCCGGTATCGTTGCGTGAGAAATCTTCGAATTGGGAGGTGACGGCAATCGCCTCATGGGTGATGGCGTCAAGCGTTCCATCCACCTTTGCACCGAGCGCAAGCCGCTCAATGGTGGCTGGCCGGTAGCCGAGTCCATACATCTGCTGACGCGTCAGCACGAGACGCACCGAGCGTTCCAAAGCGATCGCCCCTAGCACTGCAAGCACCACCTGATATTGCGGACGGAGACCGGAACCGAACGCGCCGCCGACGAAAGGCGATACAACGCGAACATCGTCGGCCTTCTTGTCGAACACGCTGCACAGATAGCGCTGCACGTTCTGCACGCCCTGCGTCTTGTCGTAGACCGTGAGCTTGCCGCCACTGTCCCAGATTACCGTCGAGGCAAATAATTCCATCGGATTGTGATGCTCGGTCGGGATGAAATACTCAGCCTCGTGACGCACATCGGCTGCCGCATAGGCTTTCTCGACATCGCCGCGCGGCTTTTCGGGCTTCTTTACGACAAACGCCCGGTCGCGCTCTTTATGCAGGTCAGTGGCAGATGCCTGCTTTTCATACTCGATCCGCACCAGCGAAGCAGCATAGCGCGCGACTTCCCACCCCTCGGCCAGCACCAGCGCGACCGGCTGGCCGCTGAACTTGATCTTGTCGTTGTAAAGCGGACGGAACGGCGAACCTTCTTCCGGCGCGACATCGTCCTTCCAGGCTTCGTCACTCTCGGCCATGCGGGGACGGTTCTGATGAGTGAGTACCTCAATCACGCCCTCGACACGCAGCGCTTCGCTGGCGTCGATCCGGGCGATGCGGCCTTTCGGGATCGTTGACTCAATGACGCTGCCATAGAGGAGGCCGCTTGCATTAAACTCGCCGGCATATTTGGCTTCGCCGGTGACTTTGGCGCGACCATCGACGCGTGAGGTGCCGGTCCCGATGTAGTTCACCATGGTTGCCTCATCGGATTTTCTTGTCGGACTGTGATTGGGGTGTCGCCTGCGCTGCCTGCCTTAGCGTGCGGACGATACTGCGACGCGCCAGCTCGATCTTGAACGCGTTGTGTGCAAAACCCTTGGCGTCGCGCAAAAGAAGATCCGCTGCATGCGTAAAGGTCGCCTGGTTTGCCGGCTGTCCGCGTAGCGCACCTTCGGCTACCGGGTCTCGCCATGGCTTGTGCGCGACGCCGCCAAGCACCAGGCGCGCCTGCCTGATGGTACCGCCTTCGAGCTCCAATGCGGCGGCAACCGAGACCAGCGCGAAGGCATAGGAGAGACGATCGCGGATCTTCAGGTAGGAGTAGTTCTTCGCAAAGCCCTCTGCCGGAAGCTCGACCGCTGTGACGATCTCGTTCGGAAGCAGGTTTGTATCGAGCTGCGGCGTATCTCCGGGCAACCGATGGAAATCGCTGAACGCGATCACGCGTTCTCCGTTGGGGCCTGCTACTTGCACTCTGGCTTCAAGAGCAGCTAGAGCGACGCACATGTCGGAAGGGTGCGTTGCGATGCAGGCCTCGCTGGTCCCGAGGATTGCGCTGATCCGATTGAGGCCGTCGATGGCCGAACATCCTGAGCCGGGCTCGCGCTTGTTGCACGGCGTCGCCGTGTCGTAGAAGTAAAAGCAGCGCGTGCGTTGCAGAAGATTTCCGCCTGTGGAAGCCATGTTGCGCAATTGCTGCGAAGCGCCCGCAAGGATCGCGCTTCCCAACAGCGGATAGCGCTGCTCGATCAGGGGATGATAGGCGAGGTCGGAATTCGGCACGAGCGCGCCGATGCGCAGGCCTCCGTCCGCCGTTTCCTCGACCGATTTAAGCGGCAGCCGGGAGATGTCGATCAGCCGTGAAGGGCGTTCGACATCCTCCTTCATCAGGTCGATGAGGTTGGTGCCGCCAGCGATGAATTTGGCGGTCGGCTCGGCGGCGATCTGGCGCACGGCGTCGGCCACGTCGTTGGCCCGTGCATACTGGAAATTGATCATGGCTTGCCACCCATCTTGTCCATTGCCTGCTGAATCGCCGCCACAATGTTTGGATAGGCGCCGCAGCGGCAGATGTTGCCGCTCATCAATTCGCGAATCTCGTCGGCACTTTTCGCCTTGTCTTCCGCGATCAAGCCTGCGGCCGAGCAGATCTGGCCCGGCGTGCAATAGCCGCACTGAAACGCGTCATGGTCGATAAACGCCTGCTGCACGGGATGCAGCGTGCCATCGGTCGCCAGCCCTTCGATGGTGGTGACCTTGGCGCCGTCTTTCATGACGGCAAGTGTGAGGCAGGAATTGATACGGCGTCCATCTACCAGCACCGTGCAGGCGCCGCACTGACCGTGATCGCAGCCCTTCTTGGTGCCGGTCAGGTCGAGATGATCTCGCAATAGATCAAGCAAAGTGACCCACGGAGCAATTTCGAATTTGGCTTCGACCCCGTTGACAATCATCCCCACGGAAATCTTTCCGGGTAACGGGATGGGATTGCTGCTTGGTCGCGCCGTGCTTTTCCGAGCCATCTGAATCTCCCCGCGCCTGAAACGAAGTTCATCCCCTCAGGTTCCATCCGCACCCGGGGCACATTTTTTAGGCAGTTCTACAGGTCCACCACGCTAATGCCGGAACGGCCGGTTTTTTCCGCCTTCTGGCGTGCGAGCTATCGCGTCAGGCTGGACGAGGTGGAGTCGAATTCCGGCGCGGTGCGCGCACGCGCCGAGGTGCCGTTCAACGTTCCCGACACGGTGGTTACCGGGTCCGTGCCGCAGGCCACAGCGTCCAAGCGGCCGGACATTGCCGCTGCTCAGCAGCCGCAGCTGGCGGCCGCCGCGGCGACTGTTCTGCCAGACGGAGGCTCGCCCTCCGCCGTGGTCGTGCCGAAGATCGCGACCACCACCGTCTGTCTCCCGCGGCGACAGCCTCTGGCGCATCAGCCGCCTCACCTACGGCGCGGGCACGCGCTACGCCGTCATTTACAAGGCGAACCGGGAGCAGATCCGCGATCCCAACCTGATTTATCCAGGCCAGATCTTTGTCCTTCCGACGCGGTGAAGCGCGGCCACAGCAGCGCCTTGCTGCGACGAGTTGTGACACAATGACCACACCAAATGAAATTGCGTGATTGATGCCGCGCTTGGTTTGCCTGCATCCCAAGCGGATGGGTGGGTCGTGCGCGATTCGCCAGTGGCGCGGGCCATGAGGCTGGGACAACGATTGGGACACCCCTGAACTATCAAATGTCCCAAGACGAAATCGAGACGACGCGGTGGTGCGGTTGAGCAGCCGCGCGCCGAGCCGGTCCTCGAGCGCCTGGACATGGTTGCTCACCATCGTCGTGGACATGTTGAGGCGG
>WNGI01009761.1_pt1 | contig 12095 bp, 15 predicted proteins | sample 5400621 | NCBI WGS metagenome assembly WNGI01 (sample SAMN13153374, study PRJNA577476) | soil metagenome | isolation source: 20 cm soil or saprolite under Garry oak tree replicate 1 | place: USA:California | collected 2016-06-15 | reverse complement strand
GAACCCGCGCGAGGCGTTTTGGGGAGTGTTCGAGCTGGCGTGCTTTGTCACTACGTTCGTTGTGCTCGGTATTCTGAACTGGCATTACACCTGTTTTCTCCTGCCGTTTTGGTATTTGGGCCACTGCCTCTCATATTTGAACGGCTACTATCGGCATTACGGAGGCAATCCCGACGAGCCGATTGCCTGGGGCGTGAGCACCTACGGGAACCTGTATAACTGGACCTGGTTTTACAACGGCTACCACGCAGAACATCATTTCCGTCCAAAGGTGCATTGGACTCGAATGCAGGCGCTTCGCGATCAGATTGTCGCACAGCAGCGTAAGGCTGGACTGCGCGTCATCAAGGTGCCGCACGCGCTCGGTTTTCTCGACTCGCATTTGCCTTCTGTTGAATCGAACAATCCGGAACTACACTCTGAGTCGGCCGCCTAGCACTACGAGCGCAACTTGCGCTTTTCAAAACGAATTGAAAATCACGGTTGTTCTGAAACATCGCGCTGATCGTTAACTGCAATGAAGTATTTACTGTCCTCGTCGGTTACGGTCCTTTCCGGGCTGTTTGTTCTCGCATGGTCAATCGTGTTGGCTGAAACCTTCACAGAGGGTGTCCGGGTGTCGCCGGAAACGCTCGCCCTCAAGCGGGGCCAATATGTCTGGGAACCCGAGCGCGCACCTGAAGGACCGCTTTTGATCGTGGCCAGCATTACCGAGCAGGTGGCGTATGTCTATCGCAACGGTATCTGCATCGCGAGATCAAGCGTCAGCACCGGACGGCCCGGTCATCGTACTCCCACCGGCGTGTTCACAATTCTGGAAAAAGAGGTGCATCATACCTCCAGCATCTACAAAGGCGCAGAGATGCCTTACATGGAGCGCGTCACCTGGGGCGGCATTGCGCTGCACGCCGGTGACCTGCCAGGTTATCCTGACTCCCATGGATGCGTCCGGCTTCCGCTTGAATTTTCCAAGCTCCTGTTCGGCGTCACAATGAAAGGCGCGACTGTTATCATTGCGGACGCGCACTCTGCGCCCGCGACAACCGTGCATCCTGGTCTCTTCTTTTCCCGGGCCGGTCAGGAGAGTGAGCCCATTGCTGCCGGGCGATTCGACTGGAATCCGGATAATTCTCCCAGCGGCCCAGTTTCCGTGATCGTTAGCAGCGCGGATAAAACAGTTTACGTCTACCGAAACGGAGTGGAAATCGGTCGTGCCGGAGTACCAAATCCTCAGGTGATTAGGCCTCTGAAAGACTTGGTCTTTAGCGCGCTTCAGGGCACGGATTCGGAAGGACACCTCCGGTGGGCGGAAGTGACATCCACGGGCGAGAGCAAATCGAGCGAGAACATTTTTTTGGCGTCGCAGAAAAGCGGCCTGCCAGCTGCGTTCCTGGATAAGGCAAAGGAAGTCATCACACCCGGCGCGACACTCATCTTCACAGACAGACCGGTAGATCCGAGCACCCAGAGCCCTCCGAACTTCCAGATTCTCGTTGCGCAAAAGGACAAGCCTGTAAAGACCTAACGAACTGGTCGTAGTTACGATAAACATGAGTTGATTCTGGGTGCGAGCTGCACCTGCCTCGCAGTGCAGTGCTGTTCCGCGGCAAAATAACGGTAAAGCGTTACATCATGGGTTCTCGTCTCAGGGTTTAGATTGTGAATAATCGCGCGGGAAAATCGGAATGATTATCATTATTGCAGCAATTCTTTTTGGAGGTCTGGTGGGTGTGATTCTAGTCGGCGCGCGTCTGCGCCGGCTCGTTCCGGCTGAGCACCTGAGCGCCGACTCCAAAGACGCCGTCAAACTTGCACTTGGACTTGTTGCGACGATGACAGCGATACTCCTGGGACTCCTTGTTAGTTCAGCGAAAAATTCTTTCGACACCGCGCGAAGCGAAGTGATCCAAATGTCTGCCAAAATCGCTTTGCTGGATCGCATACTTGTGCTTTACGGAAAACAAACAGATGCCGCGCGCCGTGCACTTCGCGATTCGGTCACCGAAGGAGTCCGGCGTACCTGGCCGCCAGACGGACGTCGGCCGGCCACGCTGGACCCCAACGAGCAGATGGGCGACGCAGTTTACGCTGCGATTAGTCAGCTGGCGCCGATGGATGACGCGCAACGTGCCCTTAAGGCCGAGGCAGTCACGCTGATGATCCAATTGGCGGAGCTTCGGTCTCTGGTGCAGGCGCAGGCGGTTTCGTCGCTTTCGAGGCCGTTGCTGGTTGCACTGGTAATATGGCTTGTGGTGATCTTCCTCGGCTTTGCTATTCTGGCGCCCCCGAACACCACAAGCACTCTGGCCCTGCTCGCCGGTGCGTTCTCCGTCGGGTGTGCTGTGTTTATCATCCTCGAGCTCGACTACCCATTTGCCGGCGTAGTGCGGATTCCCAGTGAACCGATGATAAGGACGTTGGATCATCTATCGAAACAAACGAGCTAAATTTAAGTCGATCAAGAGCCTAGTCCGTGTTGTAGCTCGTGCTGCCGATCATGTTCACTGGTCCCATGCGTGTTATCCCGGTGTTCTGCATCGTTACACTCCTATTACTTACGTACGATAAGCGACTTGAAGCTGAACCACTGCCTAAGCCGACAAAGGCAGACGAATTGAAACAATTAAATGATCCCACTTTGCTCGTAACTCACGTGTCATTGGAATCAGAGTGGGACCAATTCAAGGATGGCGCTGAAAGGGCGAATTGGACATTCACCGGGTTGTGGGCCTGGCGTGTCAGTGATTGCCAGGACTGGGCGATACGTTTCACGTTACCCTTTGTGTATGACAGAACTGATCGGGGATCAGGTCACCGTGATACGGGAGGTCTGGGCGACGTGGAATTTGGCACAGGCACGGCATTTCGTTTGAATGATAAGTGGAGGACCGCTGGTGGCATTGAACTTCATGCCGATACGGCTTCAGATCCAGCTTTTGCAGAAAACGTGTGGCGATTGAAGTGGGGCTGGGGAGTTGCCCACGATTTCACCCACTGGTTCAGCTTGACCGCCAATGCCGAGTACAACCGTTCGATCGCCGAAGAAGATAATGTTCGTCCGCAGAGTTATCTCGACATGGCTGTGCCGGCCACCTTCATTCTTCCGCAGCACTGGTCCGTAAGTGCGAAATATCGGACAGTGCTGGATTTCAACAATGGCGATCGATGGGCTCACACTCTAACTGCAGGCATAGCGAAGCGCCTTAAGGTGCCCGTTGTGCTGAGCGCTACAATAGAAAAGCCACTCAGTAGCGGAACAAGAAGATTTCAGCTCGGCCTCACGGTCGTTTATTATTTTTGATGACTCCCACTCTTCGAGAGACGGAAAGCAGAAGACATTGTAATTCCGGATTCGCGGCTATGATTGCTGCAACACCTAATAATACAAAAAAATAAAATGACTGATTGTACCAGAAAAAGCGTAACGCTTTGCATCATACTTGTTTTGAGCAAAGCAATCGCGTTCTCGGACCCAGAGCAGTTTCAACCAACTCACGCGAACAAAAATCCGCCTCCCAGCAAAGCGCCCGAAGGGATGGTGTGGATTGCCGGCGGCGAATTCTCCATGGGCGCGGCGGTAGGTGGCGAAGGAAGTCATGCAATGCCGATGGCTTCGAATGACTCACAGCCTGTGCACCGTGTGTACGTAGACGCTTTTTGGATGGATGCGACTCCGGTGACCAATGCGCAGTTTGAGAGGTTCGTCAAAGCGACGAATTACGTCACAATTGCTGAACGCAAGCCCACAAAAGAAGAATTCCCGACCGCACCGGAGGAGAATCTCGTGGCAGGTGCAGTCGTTTTCGCGCCGACCGATCACGAAGTTCCGCTCAACAATCATTATCAATGGTGGAGCTACATCAAAGGCGCGAACTGGCGTCACCCGCTCGGTCCGCAAAGCGATATTAAAGGCAAAGAGAACTATCCGGTGGTGCACATTGCGTACCCTGATGCTGAAGCTTACGCAAAATGGGCAGGCAAACGTTTGCCAACCGAAGCGGAGTTTGAATTTGCGGCGCGCGCTGGCCTCTCAGGAAAGATGTACGTGTGGGGCGATGAATTCCGGCCCGACGGCAAATGGATGGCCAACACGTGGCAGGGAGAATTTCCGGTGAAAGATGCGGGCGAAGACGGTTACGCCGGAATCGCGCCGGTGAAATCGTTTCCACCGAATCGCTATGGGCTTTACGAGATGGCCGGCAACGTATGGGAATGGTGCAGCGATTGGTATCGGCCAGATTACTACGAGACGCTGGCCGAAAAAGGCGGATTGGCGCGCAACCCACAAGGGCCGGACTCACCATTTGATCCGGCTGAGCCTAACGAGAAGAAACGCGTTCATCGCGGCGGCTCATTTCTTTGCAATGAACACTATTGCTCGCGCTACATCGTCGGAACGCGCGGCAAAGGCGAAGTCAACACCGGCACGAATCATCTCGGTTTTCGCTGCGTGAAATCGCCGTCGCAGACGGCGGCAAAGTGACCACCGTCGCTGCTTGTTAAGCCAGAAAGCGTTTCGGTTTTCCTTTCATCTTTACCAGTTTCGCGATATGACTCAGCTGTATTGCGACGCTCAGGGCTGAGCGTGCCATCAACTCGATGAAAGAACACGGGATTTCGCCAAACGTTGTTTCAACCAGCGCACGCGCAGAGGAAGAAGGCGCGAGCGTCCAAGTCCCTGAAGACGATCAGAAACCGGCAGACGGCGAACACACTCCCGATGAGCTGGCCACGGCGCTAGCGATGGTTCATGCCACACTCGAGTCAACGACAGACGCTATCCTTGTGACTGATGAAGCGAACTATGTGCGAGAATTTAATGAGAAGTACGTCAAGCTCTGGGGAATTCCGCCTCACATCCCGGTATCAGCTCATGCCAGCGAGTTGTGGAATTACATCAGTCCGCAATTGAAAGACCCGCCTGCGTATCTGGCGCGCATCAATGAGATTGTCGCGTCGTCTGCGCCCGAAACTTTTGATGTATTGCAGTTGAAAGACGGCCGCGTTTTCGAGCGCAATTCGGCAATTCAACTGATCAAGCAACGAAACGTTGGCCGTGTATGGAGCCTTCGCGATATAACGCAGCGCAAGCGCGCGCAGGACGCGCTCGCAAACGAGAAACGAGTATTGGCGAAGATCGCCTCCGGTGCATCGCTGGCGACGGTGCTCGATGTGTTGGTCCGCGGCGTCGAAGCGCAATCATGTGACGGAATGATGTGCACGGTGCTGGTCTTTGACGAGGCGGCACAATGCCTGCGCCACGGAGCGGCTCCCAGCATGCCGGAGGAATACAATAGAATCGTGGACGGCATCGGCATCGGTGCGTGTGTTGGCTCGTGCGGAAGCGCTGCTTACAAGCGTGAGCCGGTGTTTGCGACAGACATCGCCAGCGATCTTCATTGGGCTAATTACGTTGAACTCGCCGCGAAGTTCGGGCTCGGCGCTTGCTGTTCGACGCCAGTTTTTTCCAGCGATCCTGCGCTGCTTGGAACTGTTGCGATGTACTATCGTCATCCCCACGAACCCAGCGCTCACGACCGGGAGTTAATCCGCATGGCCACGCATTTGGCAGGAATAGTCATTGAACGAGCACGCGCGGTCGAGCAACTGCGCGTGGCCAAGGTCGCAGCAGAACAACGCGCGCAGGAAATCGCGCAGGCATACGACATACTGCGCACCACACAGGACGCATTGAATGCGGAGTTAGCGGGCGCCGTGGATTATGTGCTTTCGCTCTTGCCCCGCCCTGTCATCGAGCAGCGACTCTCGGCTGACTGGTTCATGACCACATCCGCGCAGCTCGGCGGCGATGGACTCGGTTATCACTGGATGGATTCGGATCGCTTCGCGTTTTATCTGCTCGACGTTTCCGGTCACGGAGTGAAATCCGCATTACTGGCAGTTTCCATCATCGACACGCTGCGTACGTGCGGCCTTGCTAACACTGATTGGAGCGATCCTGGTGCCGTGCTGCGCGCACTTAATCGCGCTTATTTTTCGCAATCGCACGATCGCCTGTATTTCACCATCTGGTATGGCATCGCGGATTTTGCCACCGGAACGCTACGTTACGCTGGCGGAGGCCATCCTCCCGCGGCCATTCGCGCTGCGCAATCTGAAAACCCAACCTTGCCGGCCAGTGGTCCCCCCGTTGGTTGCTTCGCAAATGCCAAATACCCGACTGTGGAGATCGCTCTGCGTTTTCCAACTGAGCTATATCTTTTCTCCGATGGTGTGTTTGAGACTCGCCGAAAATACGATCGCGATCCTCTGGCCAGCCTCGTGGACTTTCTTATCGCGCCGGCTAGCAAAGGACGGAGTGTCGCCGAGATTCGTAATCGCACGCTGGAACATCTCCACGGCTCGCCGCCAACTGATGATTGTTCGGTGTTGAAAGTATCACTCTCGTAAGGCACGCGCGATCACTGCTGCGTGAGGCGCGTCGCGCGCCCATGGGTTACCGGATGTTAGACTTAGGTCTGATTTCTCAATCGCTGCCGCCCATCTTAATCTTGGCGACGCGGAAAAGTCTTTCCGATTTAAAACGAAAACGGCAGATTCAAATAATGAAAATCAAAGACACTAAGACGAAAGTGATTCTAATCTTCGCTGCCGCGGCTGCCGCTTTACTTACGGGGGGCTGTGCCGAGATGGGATCAGGAAACACAACATCGCTGTTGTCGGCGGCGGGCTTCCGCGTGCGAACGCCGCAAACGCCCCAGCAACAGCAAATCTATGCCGCCCTGCCACCGTACCAAGTCCATCGCGCTACCGTGAAAGGAAGAACCTTTTACGTTTACAAAGACGAGAAAGCGGGCGTGGCTTACATCGGCCGGGAACAGGAATACCAGCGTTACCACGAGTTGGCGGTTCAGCAGCAGATTGCCCAAAACTACTACATGGCAGCGGAGATGGACCGTGCAGCCGCATTTGGTTGGTACGGAGCTTGGGGTCCGCGAGCTTTCTGGTGGTGAAACGCTTAATGCTAAAGACGTAAGTTTCGATTCAAACAGCACCAGTTGTTGGCGGCAAGGGACACATCCTCAAACGTGATCTTGCGATTGTCCAGCTTCTCGCAACGCCTTCGTTCTTTCCTACGCAATTATGAGTGATGAAGGAGGACCCGAAAATAATCTCTCCGTCTCATCCGCGAAATTATTTTTTACCTGACAACAGGCATCACTTATTCGACAAAACTGGGTAAGAGTCATCTCGATTTTACTGCGCTGGATCTACGACTTCGATCTGAGCAGAGCTGTTGAAGGAGACGGGTTTAACTTCACTGCGAGCTTGAAGTTCTGAGCGTGCCCAAGGTTACATTCGATTTTTCAGGTAAAGTCGCGCTTGTCACGGGCGGGAGTCGAGGGATTGGTCGCACGACCGCGCTGGTCTTTGCGCAAAGCGGGGCGAATGTTGTGATCGGCGATGTCGATCCTGTTGGGTCGGAAACAGTCGAGACGATCAAACGCGACGCGGGTGAAGCGATTTTTATGAGGACTGAGGTCAGCGATGAGGACGATGTGAAGAATCTGATTGCGACAGCGGTCAAGACCTACGGCGGATTGCATTGCGCGTTCAACAATGCCGGTGTTCTGCCCCCGACCTCAAGGCTCGTTGAGATGGACGAGTGACTTTCGACAACACGTTGGCTGTCGATCTAAAGGGCGTATTTCTGTGCATGAAGTACGAGATCCCGCACATGCTGCAAAGCGGCGCCGGCGCGATCGTGAATAACGCGTCAATCGCCGGCGTGGTCGCCGAGCCGGGAATCAGCGCCTATGTCGCCGCCAAACACGGAGTCATCGGATTGTCCAAAGCGGCTGCCGTCGAATCCGCAAATCAAGGTATTCGCATTAACGCGCTGGCACCCGGGCTAGTGAATACCGCAATGACCAAGGCATGGTTCGATGATCCAAATGTGAGCGCGCATTTCATCGCGAACACGCCGATTGGCCGCGTGTCTGAGCCGGCAGAAATAGCAGGCATGGTTCTATTTCTTTGTTCGGACCATGCCTCGTTCGCCGTCGGCCAGACGTTTGTGATCGACGGCGGCTACACGGCTCATTGAATTGAACTCTGATATTCGCGCTTGGCGGCCGATTCAAAAGAGATGACCTTAAAAATCGCCCGAACAAAAGTAACGCGTAATGACTCTTCCGGCTGACATCGAATTTCATGAAGACATTCGTCTGTTCATTTACAGGCCAAGCGGTTTAATGGATCAAGCTTCGGTCAGCAGAGCTGTTAGCGTTCTCGCAGACCACGAGGCAAAGCTAAAGGAGCCGTTCAACCGGTTCTCAGACACGTCGGCAATCGATCGAGTGGAGTTGAATTACCAATATGTGATTCAGGTCTCTCTGTACCGAGTCTTGACGTACGCCGATCGCCCGCCGGTGAAATCGGCGATTCTAGCGACTGACTCTACCATCGGCCACTATTTTCAATTGCATGCCATAATCACTGAGGATTCCCCCATCAACGTTCGAATATTTCGACAACGACAAGACGCCGCGAAATGGCTCGGTGTCCCGCTGGAACGGCTCGTCGAAAATTCCTCGCGAGCGACAGATGAGACCGGCAGTCAACCAAAAAAGGATCTGCTGTTAAGAAGCGATGAAACTGTTACCTGACATCGAGTTTGACGAAGACATTCGTCTCCTCACCTATCGACCGCATGGTGTGATCGACGAGGCGGCTGTTAAAAAGGTTGTGGAAGCCAAGCTGCAGCAGCCGTTCAATCGATTTTTGGACGGTCTGGCAGCCGATGAAGTGGAACTTAATTTTAAATACGTCATTCAAGTCTCTCTCTGTCGACGGCTTTCCTACGCTGGGCACCCGCCGGTGAAGTCAGCGATTCTTGCTGCCGATTCGACAATGATTCATTACGCGCGGCTGCATGCCTTGCTGACTCAAGGCTCGCCGATCAAAGTGCGTGTTTTCCGGGATCGCGCCGAAGCTGCGGAATGGTTAGACCTTCCTCTCGAGCGACTGAAGCAGATTTGAAGGGCGCAATCGTCGCTTAGACAAAGCAGTTTCTCGCGTTCAGGATCTTGTATCGGCACTGCCATTTTCTTTTTTCGGGATAGGACCAAAGTCTTATTGCCGATGTGTCTTGCTTTTTACAACCTGTGTCGGGTAAGAATTGAATCATGAACAAGTATATCGCCGAATTCATCGGAACATTCTTCCTTGTCCTAACGATTGGCTGCACGGGAATTGGCGCTGGCGCGGGAGTCATCGCGCCACTGGCGATCGGCGCGGCGCTGATGGTGATGGTTTACGCCGGCGGGCATATTTCTGGCGGACATTACAATCCGGCAGTGACAGTCGGTATCTTGATACGTGGTAAGCTGCAAGCGGCCGACGCAGTGCCGTACTGGATCGCACAGTTCGCCGGTGCTGCCGTCGCTGCGTTGCTTGTGAGTAAGTTTTTACGTGCGGGTGTGGCTGTGACTCCCATCGCGCCGCACGTTGGCGCCGCGTTGCTTGCGGAATTTCTTTTCACATTCGCGCTCGTGTATGTGGTGTTGAATTCGGCTACGGCTGAAGGCACGTCAGGAAACTCGTTCTACGGCCTGGCGATCGGCATGACCGTCATGACCGGCGCGTTTGCCGTCGGTGATATTTCGGGTGGCGCATTCAATCCGGCGGTTGCTTTGGGCATTAGTATTCTCGGCATTTCCGATTGGGCGAACATCTGGATCTATCTGGTGGCAAATTTCGCCGCCGGCGTGATCGCAGCCGTTGTCTTCCAGATGATCAATCCGCCGCTGCAGGTCACCCCGATCGCAACAGACGAGCCACCTTACGAGACACCTGCTTGAAAAATCCAAACACCAACCTTGGGAGTCATTATGAAGCTAATAAAGAGCAGTTCAGTCATCGCTGTAATCTGCGGTTGTGTTGCCGCTTCATCTGCGAACGCCGCTACAATCCCCGCTGGAACGACGATCCCAGTAACCACAGTTAGTCTGATCACTTCGCAGGACGGCGTGGGCAGCAGCTTCGAGGCAAAGATCGCTCAGGACGTTTCGGTCAAGGGGCACGTTCTATTGAAAGCTGGAACAAAAGCATTTGGGAAAGTCAGCTCTTCTCGTCGTAATCCGCGCAGGTCCGAGCCGCTCGCTGTAGAGCTAACGTCTGTTTCAATGAACGGACGCAAGGTCGCACTGAAGACGAGCCCCGTCGCACCGCACGGTCCACCGCAAACCGCGCGCCAGGCGCATTATGGACATACCGCCGGCACGACAGTCGTCAATCCTCAAACTTTGCTCCAGTTCCAGCTTCTCCAACCAGTCAGCTTGTAAGGTCCGATTTTGCTCGACGAGGAACCAAAAAACTCTGCGTCAAGTGTCAGCTGATGATGGTGCTGAGACGAGACCACGCGCGCATCGCGAGTAACAGAAAGCGCGAGTACCGCGATTCCTCGCGAACTGTTAAGAATTCTCCCATGACCCCGAATGGCGCTATTGCCGTGACGCATTGGATGGAATTGTGAAAGGCAGATCTTTCCTGATCAGGTTTGAGAAATCAGGAGAGTCGTTGGCGGCGCGAGCGCGTGCGTTGATCAGGCTTCGGCTCTTTAGCTCTGCAAACGAAAATCCGCCGGTCACGATGACAGTGCGCTCATACATCAGTTCGTCGCCTTTGCCATTGAGCAGGATCCGCCAATCCCAGGGCACGCGCTCATTGCGTGGATGCTGTGTGCGGATGCTCGTGGTGCAGTTGGTGGTGATTGCGTTATACCAACGCGGGGTAGTCCGGAGGGTGTTGAGGGAATTGATGTATTCAAGAAATCGTTGGCGCGCCTGCGCTGGCGAAACAGTCGTACGATAAAGATAGACATCCTCTTTGCGATAGTTTGTGCGCAGACGGATCACGTCGCGCTCATCGGCTACGACGTAAATGAGTTCGAACTGCCGGTAGAGCCCGCCGATAGTCGAGTAGGTTTGGCCAAGCTTCTTGCGAATCTCGATCGAGAAGCAGAGCGGCGGCGCGTCAGCAAATTGGAAGCTGACGATGGGATGCGCGATCCAGGGCGAGCCCCAGTAATTAATCGCGAGATCGATGCCGGTGATCTGCGAGATGCGGACGGTGCGCGTCTCCCAACGCGGCGTGTAGTCGGTCTCGGTCCGGTAGTCGCAGTTTCGTACGTTGTGAAATGTTACTTCGTCGCCTTGAATGTCGGCCCATGCTTGCTTGGCCACGTCCGGCTGCCAGTCGCTATCGTTTGTGGGAGAAAGCGTCAGCCACCAGGTGAGCACTCCGGCAAAGAGCACGAGGAAGATGAGAAACTTTCGCAAAAATGGCCTAACAAATACCGCAAAGAGCACGAGGAAGATAAGAAACTTTCGCAAAAATGGCCTAACAAATAGGAGGACTAGCACGAACGTGATCGCGAGCAATACTGCCGCAATCCGGTTGCCGGCTCCGAATGGAGCGTCAAACCATATGGCGCCAAATGCCCACGCGATAGCAATGCTGGCCAGCGGGACAACCAGGATCAGCCTAATCGCTGCCATCAATCGCGAGCGGCTAATGTGCCGTTGCTTCGGCGACTGGTGGATTTCAGATGTAAACGCAGAATTCGATCAAGCTCGGCAATAGTTTCCGGCAGTTCGCACGCACCGTGCGGACCCGGAACGATCTTCTCGGACTGCGCACCGTTCAGATGCGAGCTCCAGTAGGGCACGACGCCGTCACTACTGTCCGCGAGCGGTCCCGGCTTACCGCGATTACCGATGATCGAGTGGTAGGGCGCCTGGATTGACTGCTTGTTCAGAACCGCGAGATACGGCGCCTTTGGCGCAAGGTTGCTGACGCTGTTCGGGAGCCGGCCATTGTTCATCTTCCTCAGCGTTTCCTCAGGGATCTCGCTTTTTATCGTGGTGACAAGGTCGACCGGAAGCGATATCAACTTTATGGCAAATGCGCCGATGCCGCCTGACGCCATTTTGCTGCCGCGATGGGGAGTACAAATGAAGACGACTCGCTTGATCCGGGGGTTGGCCTTGAAAGTCGTGGCTCTCGCAACAAGATCCGCCGGTCGCAGTGTGGCGAAGAGCTGCATGCCTACTTCCCCTAGTGTTTGCTCC
>WNGI01013983.1_pt1 | contig 12096 bp, 12 predicted proteins | sample 5400621 | NCBI WGS metagenome assembly WNGI01 (sample SAMN13153374, study PRJNA577476) | soil metagenome | isolation source: 20 cm soil or saprolite under Garry oak tree replicate 1 | place: USA:California | collected 2016-06-15 | reverse complement strand
CATGCTGCTGCGGAACGACACGTATCGCCTTGGCGATAACGATGACGACAACCAAGAACAATGCCAGTGTGACGATCCCGGAACCCATCAGAATTACCTCCTCCATGACTAGGGCCGTGCGCTAGAGTTGCTGCGGAGCATCGGGGCGGCGATCGGAGAGAATCAAAACCGAGCCGCGCATCGCGGCGATGTACATGGTCTTGGCCTGCGGAGCATCGGTCGCGGCAAGCTCCGCGTCCCACGTGCTGCCTCGGTAGGCGACCCGCGCAGTACCATCCGGCCCCCAGCTTTGGACCTGTACCATCTGCCCGATGTCGAGCCCCTGCTGCGCCGGCGTTCGGAGAGCCAGGTCGCGCTTCCACCGCTGAAGCATTACGGTGCCGATGACGCCCAATGCAGCGGCAATCAGCCATTGCAGCGGTACGCTGGCGTCGAACCACGCGGCTGCGCCGCCAAAAGCAAGCGCGATACCGACTACTAACAGGTAAAAAGTCCCGGTAAGCAGTTCCGCGGCGACCAACGCCGCAGCCGCGATCCACCATATCCAGTACGCGCTCATCGCTCGCTCCTCCCGCGACGAAGCATATCAAGGATCGGGAAACGCCGGCTCCTTGCAGGCGTTCTCGCGGAGCTTGCAAGGCGCCGTCTTTGCCCCACATTGAGCTATAATTAGCCCTTTCTTATCAATCCCTTCGCCGGTTATTTCCCGGCGGCGACGATAACAGCATGCCCATCTACGAATATCGATGCACGGATTGCGGCCACCGCCTCGAAGCGTTGCAGCGGCTTGCCGACCAACCTCTGCTCGTCTGTCCCGCATGCGGCAAGGAAAGTCTGACCAAGCTGATGTCCGCGGTTGGATTCCAGTTGAAGGGAAGCGGTTGGTACGCGACCGATTTCAAGCACTCCGGTAGCAAGCCTGCCGAAAAAGGCGCGAAATCTGAGGCCGCAAACGAGGGCGCAGGCAGCGCTGAAAAGGGTGAAGGCGCGGCAGCGACAGCTTCCTCCGGCGACAACAAGACCGACGCCAAGACCGCCGCCACGCCTCCCAGCAGTGAGAGCAAAACGACGAGCACCGAGACCAAATCGTCGACCACCACGCCCCCTGCCAAGCCTGCAGCGACCGGGTCCTGACCTCCAGCTATCGCAGGCAGCCAACGTGAAGCGCTATCTCATCGCTGGGCTACTGGTCTGGGTCCCGCTCGGCATTACCATCTGGGTACTCTATTTTCTGGTGAGCACGCTCGATCAGACGCTGCTCTTGGTCCCTGAAAGCGCGCGTCCGGAAGCCTTGTTCGGATTTCATATTCCAGGGCTGGGCGGCGTACTCAGCATCCTCATTCTTCTGCTCACCGGCGTGCTCGCCGCGAACTTTTTTGGTGCACGACTGATCACGGTTTCGGAATCCCTGCTCGGCCGCATTCCGGTCGTAAAGTCGATTTATTCGAGCGTCAAGCAGGTAAGCGACACCTTGCTCTCCGACACCGGCAATGCGTTCCGCAAGGCGTTGCTGGTCGAGTATCCCTATCCCGGATGCTGGACTATCGCTTTTCAGACCGGCTCGCCGGCGATCGCTGTTGCGGGCTTCCTAGACGAGGAGCACATCAGCGTCTACGTTCCGACCACGCCGAACCCCACCTCGGGATTTTTTCTGATGCTGCCGCGCTCACGCGTACACGATCTGGACATGACGGTCGACGAGGCGTTGAAATACATCATATCGATGGGCGTCGTCGCGCCCAAGCCGCGCGCCCCGCCGGTCGGCCACGAATTGCCGGCTGCGGCTTCCGTACTCAACCACCGAAATTGACCGCGAGTAACTCGCGTCGCTGGCGCCGTCTCGCGCGAGCAGCCAGTGACCGCGCTTTAGGTACGCCCAAGAATCCATCGAATCCGCCGCCGGAGCAGAACGTGAAACGCACTGACTATTGTGGCCGCATCGACCGTACCCGACTCGGCCAGATCATTACCGTCTGCGGTTGGGTTCATCGCCGCCGCGACCACGGCGGCGTCATTTTCATCGATCTGCGCGACCGCGAAGGTCTGTTGCAAATCGTCTGCGACCCCGACCGCGACGTTACTTTTGCGGCCGCCGAGAAGTTGCGCAGCGAGTTCGTGATTGCCGTGACCGGTCTGGTGCGGCCGCGTCGGGAAGGAACGATCAACACCAATCTGATCACCGGCGAGATCGAGGTTCTGGCGCACGAAATCGAAATCCTGAACGTCTCGTTGACGCCGCCTTTCCTGATGGACGACGAGAACATTTCGGAAACCGTGAGGCTCGAGCACCGGGTGCTGGACCTGCGCCGCACGCCGATGCAAAAGAATCTGATGCTGCGTCACAAGGCGTCGATGAGCGCACGCCGGTATCTCGACGCGCACGGCTTTGTCGATATCGAGACGCCGGTTCTGTACAAATCGACGCCGGAAGGAGCGCGCGAGTTTCTGGTGCCCTCTCGCGTTCACCATGGCCACTTTTATGCGCTGCCGCAATCGCCGCAGTTGTTCAAGCAACTGCTGATGATGGCCGGTTTCGACCGCTACTACCAGATCGTCAAGTGCTTTCGCGATGAGGATCTGCGCGCCGATCGCCAGCCCGAATTCACCCAGATCGACGTCGAGACGTCGTTTCTCGACGAGCTCGAGATCCGCGAGCTGATGGAAGGTCTGGTGCGAACCATGTTCCAGGAGACGCTCGGCGTCGAGCTGGAGAACCCGTTCCCGATCATGACTTACGGCGAGGCGATGCGTGACTACGGCTCGGACAAGCCCGACCTGCGCGTGCCGCTCAAGCTGACCGAGCTCACCGATCTGGTGCGCAACTCGGAGTTCAAGGTGTTCCGCTCGGCGGCGGATCTCCCGGATGGTCGCGTCGCGGCGCTCAACGTCCCGGGCGGTGGCACGCTGACGCGCAAGGAGATCGACGAATACACGACGTTTGTCGCGATCTACGGCGCGAAGGGCCTGGCCTACGTCAAAGTGAACGATGCATCGAAGCCCAATGAGCAAGGGCTGCAATCGCCGATCGTGAAGTTTCTTTCGGTCGACATACTGGCGCAAATCATCGCCAGGACCGGCGCGAAAAGCGGAGACCTGATCTTTTTCGCCGCCGACCGCGCGAAGATCGTCGACGACGGGCTCGGCGCCCTGCGTGCCAAGATCGGCCACGAGCGCGGTTTCCTGCAGCCTGGCTGGAGACCGCTGTGGGTCGTCGACTTCCCGATGTTCGAATACGATGAGCAAAAAAAGACCTGGGGAGCGCGCCATCATCCGTTCACCGCGCCCAAGGACGGCCACGAGCAGCTGTTCAGCTCAGATCCGGGTAATGCGCTTGCCAAAGCCTACGACGTGGTGCTAAACGGTTGGGAAATCGGCGGCGGATCGGTGCGCATCCACCGACCCGAGGTCCAGGCCAAGGTGTTCAAGGCGCTTGGCATCGGCGAGGAGGATCAGCAAAAGAAATTCGGCTTCCTGCTCGACTCGTTGAAGTACGGCGCGCCGCCGCATGGCGGCGTCGCCTTCGGCGTCGATCGCATGGTGGCGCTGATGGCTGGCGTCGATCAGATTCGCGACGTCATCGCTTTCCCCAAGACGCAGCGCGGGCAGGACCTGCTGATCGGCACTCCGTCGGCTGTCAGTGAGCAGCAGTTGCGCGAATTGCATATCCGGATCCGCGCCTCCGATCAGTTGGCGTAAACTTTACGCATGGTCATCTGTCGATATCTTTCGATCATCGCACTGGCGGCGTCCACACTGTTCGGCATCAGCAGTGTGGAAGCCCGGCGGGAGTCGACGGCTGCGTTGGCGCCGATCGCCGCGGCCGAACTGCCGAAAGAAGCGCGCATTACGCTGGCCCGGATCCACGACAACGGACCGTTTCCTTACGAGCGCGATGGCATAGCATTCGGCAATCGCGAAGGCCTGTTGCCGCCGAAGCCGCGCGGTTATTATCACGAATACACGGTCACGGCTCCAGGCTCGAGAGGCCGCGGCGCTCGACGCATTGTTTGCGGCGGCGAGACGACGACCCTCGCCGAGTGCTATTACTCCGACGACCATTATCAATCGTTCAAGAGCATTCGCCCATGAAGCTGCCCGACCTTGCTGTTTACGATGAAGCCGGTGTGCGCGACTGGCATGGCGATTTTGATACGGTCAAAACGGCGGCGGGTGCGGCCAAGCTTTTGTTTCATTCGGTCGACGCCGCCCACGCCGACAGCAAGAGCGCGCTTCTGGCGGCGCTGGCCAAAGGCCTCAAGCTGCCGGAACATTTTGGCAGCAACTGGGATGCTCTCGCCGACTGTCTCGAGGATGGCGACTGGCTCGGCAGTCATGGCATGGTCATCGCGATCCGTCATGCGGCAAACTATCGCAAGGCGCACGCCGCCGATTGGGAAACGTTGAGCGACATTCTGAGCGAAGCAGCCGAATACTGGCGCGAACGGCATAAACCATTCTGGGTGTTCATTCACTAGGCGTGCGTGGCCGGTCCGTCAGAACGTAATGGCGGGCTTAAGCAAGCGCTTCGCGCAAAGCCTTCCTTGAGCCGCAAGATACCGGTGTCGACGCTGGTGCTGGTGCACACGCCTGAGTTGCGAGTGCTGTTGCTGGAGCGCGCGGATTTTCCGGGCTTCTGGCAATCGGTTACCGGCAGCCAGGAGGATGCCGAGTCGCTAGCCGAAACCGCGATGCGAGAGCTGAAGGAGGAAACAGGCATCGATGCTGCGACCTATGGTGGCGTCGTGGACTGGCAACTCTCGAATGTCTACGAAATTTATCCACGCTGGCGCCATCGCTATCCTGAGGGGACGACACACAATACCGAGCACGTGTTCACGCTCGAGGTCCCCGGTCCCATTCCGATTCGCCTGAATCCGCGCGAACATTTGTCGCATCTCTGGCTGCCATGGCAGGAAGCGGCAGCAAAGTGCTTTTCGTGGTCGAATCGCGCGGCGATCGAAGCATTACCCATGCGATCCGCGTCCAACTCCACCGCCAGGAACATTCGATGAGCGCAACAGGCGACGAACGGTCTCGGATTTGCCGGATGGCAGCCGGGCCACGTCACGGTGCAGACGGGAGAGGGCGGCCGCGTTTATCCGATGATGCGCGCACAGGTGATGAGCTCGGGCGGATCTGCCCCCGTGGCGATCGAAGCTGGCGCCTCCGACGTGACCGTGACCGTCAGCGGAGAAGCAATTCTCGATTCAGCCACAGGTCCGACACGCTAAGCTCGCGCGCGAATACATCTTAGCCCGTACCACGTCATTCCCTCCGCACAGGCTTGCGTTTCGCCTTAGCCTTTTTCTGCACGGGCACTGCGGCGGCAGCATCCTGGTTCGTCGAGTTGGATGGATTTGCTGCGGAATGTGTTGCGATGCGTCGCCTGGCGCCTGCCCGCAGAGGCTTAGGGCGAGGTTCCGCAGCAACGGCCGCCGTAGCACTCGGCGCTTTTGCAACCTCCGCAGCCTGAGTGGCAGACTGTTGCGCGGGAGCCGTCGCACTCGGCGCTTTTGCCACTTCGGCAGGTTGAGTATCAAACTGTTGCGCTGAGGCCATAGCACTCGGCGCTTTTGCAACTTCGCCAGCCTCAGTCGCAGGTTGCTGCGAAGGAGCGGCTTGATCGCTTATGGTGACTCGTTGCGGTGTGGTCGGTGTATCGCCTTCGCTGGGCGTCGGCATTTGACCGTCGTCGCCCTCGGGGCTGGTCGCACGAGCAACGCTTGGATCGGCCGGCGGAACCGTGACGTCGGTGGGCACAGCCGGGTTTGGCGGCACCGCACTCAACGGCCCGCCGGGTTGCGTCTGATGGCGGTAGGCGTAGTAGGCGGACACTCCGACCGCGGTAAGCACTGCGGCGGACAAGACAACCACCAGCGCCAAGCGAGACAAGAGATGTGGTCCCGTCGCGGTGCCGAAATCGTGCAACGGAATTGCGTTGGCCGTGCGGTCTTCCGTGGAGACCGGCGAGGTCATGTCCGCGCCTGGAGAGCGAGGTGCGCGTGGAACGATTTCGACCGCACAGTCGTGCGCTGCTGCGGTCTCATCGTCTGGCTGGCGCAGACGAACGTCCTGGCCTTCCGTCACCGACTCAGTGAGCGGCGCGTGCCCGCTCTCGAAGCACAGGTCACCTGGTGATGCAGAAGCAGCGACAGTGTTCAACGCTGGCCACACTGGCGCAGCCTCATGTGCAGTGCATGGCATTGAAAGCGCCATGCCGCATTTGTAACAGTTTTCATCAACCTGATTATTGACCGCCTCACATCGGTTGCATGGCCTCAGGTGCAGCGGCGCGCCACACTCATTGCAAAACTTCGCATCGGCCGGATTGGTGTGGGCGCAGAAGGGGCATTGGGGCGGGGACACGGACAACACCTCGATGGCAAGACGACCCGAGCCGCAATTGGGCTTGGGAAGGTTGCGTTACCTTTCCGAAGTGGACGACGACGATTTAGCGTACGCTGAAATGCCTAAACTGTAACCAGCCCGTGAGCGCGATGCACGAGCGCGAACGCTTGTGATGCAACTCGTGCTCGCTTTATCCGACATTGTCATGACCAGGAGAAGGAGCCGAGCCGCGTGTGGGGAAAAACACCGCCTGCAGCGCGTCTGGGTTGAAGGGGATGCTCGGTTTCGGGGGCGTCCGCCTGAGATGTGCGTTGGATACTTGAGCTCTTAACGCATTCGAGTTCTGTAGCGCTTCAACACTTGATCGTAACGCATCGATATACTTCTGAAGGTCAGCATCCTTTGGTGTGTCCAGTGCGGCGAGTTCGGCGAAGAGCCGTAGCGTCGCATTGACGATCAATAGAGCGTTCTGATACCGGAAGTAAGCGAGTCGCCACTCGACGCCGACCCCGAGCTCGGGGTGCAGGATCTGAACGTCCATCTTTGCGGAAGGATCGATGGCCAAATCGCGGAACCTGAAAATTTCTCCCAGATTCTGACGCAAGCCGCTCACCTTCGTTGGCTCCAGCGAAAATGCCCTGCGTAGCGTCTCCGAAATCTGAATGCAACGGGCAGTGCCGTTTTCTCTCCATTCGTCGATGAGTGATTGGGGAAGCTGGACTCTGGTTCGCACCACAGCGCAAAACGCGTCGACCGCAACTCCCGAAGCCAATATCGCCTGGATGGACGCCTCGAACTCCCACTTCAACGCCGCTATTCTGGAGTATTCATCCGGATCGTTCCATGCCTCGATTCGTGCAATCTGGGCAACTTGCGCATCCGAGAGATGGCGAACGGCAAGCTCCAGCCACGTCGGTGGCGAGGGTCTCTGCTTGAGGGTTGGATACACTGCTCATCTGTTGCCTTTCACTGGCGCGCTAACGAACCGCGCGGCGTAGATACCTTCGTTGGGGCCCTGCGCGATGCTTCATATTTCCAGCTCGGCACGCGTTGCCCCTATTCCGACAAACGCCGCCAGCGTACTCCGGCAATTCGGCGCCCGACTGATTCTAGCATCGGCGACAGCTGCGTCGCTTCACTTTCCCGCTACGCAGGGCCGATCATTCGCTCCGGCCGCACCCATTCGTCGAATTGCTGCTCGGTAACGTAGCCCAACGCCAGCGCGGCGGCCTTGAGCGTAGTGCTTTCGCGATGCGCATGCTTGGCGATGGCGGCAGCCTTGTCGTAACCGATATGCGGGTTCAGCGCCGTCACCAGCATCAGTGAGCGTTCGAGGAGCTCGCCGATGCGTGCGTGATTGGGCGCGATACCCCGTGCGCAGTGCTCGTCGAAGCTCTCGATCCCGTCAGCAAGCAAGCGGATGCTCTGCAGCACATTGTGAATGATCAGCGGGCGATAGACGTTGAGCTCGAAATTGCCCGACGCGCCGCCAATCGCCACCGCCACATCGTTACCCATCACCTGCGCGCAGAGCATGGTCATCGCTTCGCATTGCGTCGGGTTGACCTTGCCGGGCATGATCGAGCTGCCGGGCTCGTTTTCCGGAATGGTGATCTCACCGAGGCCTGAGCGCGGTCCGCTTGCCATCCAGCGCACATCGTTGGCGATCTTGGTCAGCGACGCGGCCAGCGCTTTCAGCGCGCCATGCAGATTGACCAGCGCGTCCGCCGCGGCCATCGCCTCGAATTTATTGGGCGCGGTAACGAATGCAAGGCCGGTATAGCTCGCGATTTTCCCGGCGACCCGCTGGCCGAATTGCGGATGGGTATTGAGCCCGGTGCCGACCGCCGTCCCGCCAATCGCGAGCTCGAGCACGTGCGGCAGCGCCGCGGCAATGTGCGCGCGCGCATGCCCGAGCTGTGCCGCGTAGCCCGAGAACTCCTGACCGAGCGTCAGCGGTGTCGCGTCCTGCAAGTGCGTGCGGCCGATCTTGACGATGTCGACGAACTCCGCCGCTTTGGCGGCCAGCGTTGCCTGCAAGGCGTCGATCGCGGGCATGAGATCGCGGGTGACCGTTTCCGCGGCCGCCACGTTCATCGCCGTGGGAAAGACGTCATTCGACGACTGGCCGCGATTGACATCGTCGTTGGGATGCACCCGCCGGCCGTCGCCCCGCGGGCCGCCGAGGATCTCCGAGGCGCGGTTGGCAAGCACTTCGTTGACGTTCATGTTGGTTTGCGTGCCGGAGCCGGTCTGCCAGACCGCGAGCGGAAATTCGCCGTCGTGCCGTCCCGCAAGTCCTTCGTCGGCTGCGGCTACGATGGCCTCAGCCGTTTTCGCGGGCAGGATGCCGAGCTCCACATTCACCTGTGCCGATGCGCGCTTGACGATCAGCAGCGCGCGGATGAGCGCGGGAGGCATCTTCTCCGTCGAAATGCGGAAGTACTGCAGCGAACGCTGCGTCTGTGCGCCCCATAGGTGATCTTCCGGGACTTCGATCGGTCCGAAGGTGTCGCGCTCGGTGCGTGTGGATCGAACCGTCATGAGCGATCTCCGCATTTCAGCAGCAAGGGCGAGGCACCCCGCCTTTACTAGCATTCTACCGCCTTGGCGCCGACGCTTTCGCGCGCGGCACAGGCGCCGCTCGCAAACCAACACCAATGAAAAGGGCGCTCGCAGGCGCCCTCTTATTCCATACGCAGGTGAAATCACGCCGCCGGCGTTTGCTCCGACGGCGCGGCCGCAGGCGCGGCGGGTGGCGGAATGGCAGGTGCTGGGGCATCTTCCGCGGCTGCTTTCATCGACAGCCGCAGGCGGCCCTTGTCGTCGGCCTCGAGCACCTTGACCTTAACCACCTGCCCCTCCTTGACGTAATCGGAGACCTGGTTGACACGCTCCTTGGCGATCTGCGAGATGTGCAGCAACCCGTCCTTGCCCGGGAGCACCTGCACGATCGCGCCGAAGTCGAGCAGGCGCAAGACCGTTCCCTCGTAGATGCGGCCGACTTCGACGTCGGCCGTGATGTCCTCGATGCGCTTCTTGGCCGCGTTGCACGCGTCGGCGTTGACCGATGCGATAGTCACCATGCCGTCATCCTGAATGTCGATGGTGGTTCCGGTCTCTTCGGTCAGAGCGCGGATGACCGCGCCGCCCTTGCCGATGACATCGCGGATCTTTTCGGGGTTGATCTTGAACGTCATCATCCGGGGCGCGTGCTGCGAGATCTCGGTGCGCGCGTGCGGCATCGCCTGCTGCATGTGATGCAGGATGTGCAGGCGGCCTTCTTTTGCCTGCGCCAGCGCGACCGCCATGATCTCCTGGGTGATGCCCTGGATCTTGATGTCCATCTGCAGCGCGGTGACGCCGCGATCGGTTCCGGCGACCTTGAAATCCATGTCGCCCAGATGATCCTCGTCGCCGAGGATATCGGAGAGCACCGCGAAACGGTTGCCGTCCTTGATCAGCCCCATCGCGATGCCGGCGACGTGCGCCTTGAGCGGAACGCCGGCATCCATCAGCGCCAGACTCGCGCCGCACACCGACGCCATGGACGAGCTGCCGTTGGACTCGGTGATCTCGGAGACCACACGGATCGAGTACGCGAACTCGTCGGCGGTCGGCAACACGGCGATCAACGCCCGCTTGGCAAGCCTTCCGTGGCCGATCTCGCGCCGCTTCGGGCTGCCGACGCGGCCGGTTTCACCGGTGGCATACGGCGGCATGTTGTAATGGAACATGAAACGCTCGCGATATTCGCCCATCAGAGCGTCGATGATCTGTTCGTCGCGCGCGGTGCCCAGCGTTGCCACGACCATCGCCTGCGTTTCTCCGCGGGTGAACAGTGAGGAGCCGTGTGTGCGCGGCAGCAAGCCGGTGCGAATCGAAATCGGGCGCACGGTGCGGGTGTCGCGGCCGTCGATGCGCGGCTCTCCGGACAAAATGTCGTTACGAACGTGCTTCGCTTCAAGCTCGAAGAGGAAATTTCTGACCTGGTTCGCGTAACCTAGCGGCGCGTCGGCGGGAATGCATTCCGCCTCGACCTTGGCCGCGACTTCCTTCAGCCGCTGCTGGCGCGCCTGCTTCTGACGCAGCCCGTAGGCTTCGCGAAGATCGCTCTCCGCCATCTGCGTCACCTTGTCGACCAGCGCCTGATCCTTCGGCTCGGCCTTCCAATCCCAGAGCGGCCTGCCCGCTTCCTCGACCAGCTCGTGGATCAGGTTGATCACCGCCTGCTGCTGCTGGTGTCCGAATACCACGGCGCCAAGCATGACTTCTTCGGGCAGTTCCTTGGCTTCCGATTCGACCATCAGCACCGCGGCTTCGGTGCCCGCGACGATAAGATCGAGCTTGGATTGCGTCATCAGCTCGGTCTTGCTCGGATTGAGCACATACTGGTCGTCGATGTAGCCGACGCGAGCCGCGCCGATCGGACCGCTAAAAGGCATGCCGGACAATGAGATTGCCGCCGAGGCACCGATCAATGCCGGAATATCGGGATCGATTTCGGGATCCACCGACATCACGGTCGCGACCACCTGCACTTCGTTGTAGAACGCGTCGGGAAACAGCGGCCGGATCGGACGATCGATCAAGCGGCTGGTCAGCGTTTCCTTTTCCGACGGCCGGCCTTCGCGCTTGAAAAAGCCGCCGGGAATGCGTCCGGCGGCGTACGTTTTTTCCTGATAGTCGACGGTCAACGGGAAAAAGTCCTGCCCGGGCTTGGCCCTCTTGGAGGCGACGGCGGTCACCAGAACCACGCTGTCGCCAAGGCTTACCAGCACGGCGCCGCCTGCCTGGCGAGCGATCTCGCCGGTTTCCAGCGTCAGCGTGTGCTGGCCATAAGGTATCGATTTCTTGGTTGCGGTTGGCACGTTTATCCTCGGTGTCCGAAAGCAACAATGGCCGTCTCAGTGGTCATCCGAGGTGTTACCTCAGTTGACTCCCGAGGCGCGGCCATTGGCACCTTACTTGTCAGTGGAGTCGCTGGCTTACTGCCAGCTTCTTTGTCAAATGAGCAGCCAGATACGTTAGAAACATACGATTCGATCGATCGAAGCCGCCTTAGAACGCATTAGGGATGCATAAGCGCGGGTCGCGGCGCGGATGTTACTTGCGCAGCCCCAGCTTCTCGATCAGCACGCGGTAACTGTCGGTATTGCGCGTCTTCAGATAGTCGAGGAGCTTCCGCCGCCGCGACACCATCCGCAGCAGGCCGCGCCGCGAGTGATGATCTTTGACATTGCTCTTGAAGTGATCATTGAGGCCATTGATGCGCGCGGTCAACAGCGCGATCTGAACCTCGGGCGACCCGGTATCGCCGGTCGCGCGCTGATGCTCGGCAATGACCTTGGCCTTGTCTTGAACCGTGACTGCCATGCTGTGGTACTCCAACTTTCGCGAAAGAGCGGAATTGTAACTTGAAAAGTGCTTACGATTCAAGCGATTCGATAGCCGCACGCGTACCCTCGGAAGCCGCGCTGGAAGATGCGCCAGCGGTCAGTCTTCGCGGCCGCACGGTTCCTTCGATCGCGACCGCGATGCCGGCAAATCCTTCGGCCGTGTAGACGCGATACGTGGCATCGGGGAGGCCCGTGCGCGCAACTGCCTGGCCTTGCGCGAATCGCAGCGACTCGACGGGCTCGAGATCGATTCTGGGCAGCGCCGCGACCAAGGTGTCCGGGGAAAGGAGACGCGCGTCGCATTCGTCGTCGCTCAAGCCCGCCAGCGTCTCCAGCGTGCAGCTCGCGC
>WNGI01007002.1_pt1 | contig 12096 bp, 13 predicted proteins | sample 5400621 | NCBI WGS metagenome assembly WNGI01 (sample SAMN13153374, study PRJNA577476) | soil metagenome | isolation source: 20 cm soil or saprolite under Garry oak tree replicate 1 | place: USA:California | collected 2016-06-15 | reverse complement strand
GCGCGGCTCGGCTTAACAATGGCTTGCATGTGGGTCGTCGATTCGGGCGATGAGCGGCAGGGAATCTAAACGGCGCGGGGCGGCAGCGTGAGCCCGGCGCGATATCTTAGGGCGTGGCTCCTACCACGATTCGCGAAGCGACGACGGCGAACACACATGCAACGGTGGCCGCGCTCCTCGCGCAAGAGCCCGGCTGCCGCCGCCTGCTCGACATCCCGTGCGGCGAGGGGGCGTTCGTAAACCGCATCCGCGCCGCCGGGTACGAGGTGCACGCCGCCGACATTCAACCCATGCTCAAGGTTGCGGGCGTCCCGTTCTCGCCTGCAGACATGAACGCACCATTGCCGTTCGCGAACAACAGCTTCGACGCGGTGGTGTGCATCGACGGGATCGAGCATTTGGAACGTCCCTTCGACTTTGTCCGCGAGTCCCGGCGGATCCTGCGGCCGGGGGGTGTGCTACTCGTCTCGACGCCCAACATCACCGCGCTCCGCTCACGCTGGCGCTGGTTGCTCACGGGTTTCCACAACAAGGGCAAGACGCCGCTCGATGAGACGGCGCCGAATCCCTGGCATCACATCGGCCTCATCTCGTTTCCGGAGATCCGCTACTTGCTCCACAGCAATGGTTTCCGAATCACGGCCATCGCGGCCAACCGCGTGAAGTTGGTAAGTTGGCTATACGCACCGCTGTTGCCGCTCGCGTGGCTCGTGACGGGCTTGGTGTTTCGCCGGTGGGAGAAGGATCCCGCACTGCGCCGGCGCGACGCCGAGGTGCGCCGGCAGATCTACTCGACACCCGTGGCGTTCGGCGAGACCCTGATCGTGAAGGCGGTCTGCACGAAGCCCGCGTGACGGTCAGAAGATCGAGCGCGTGAACCCACCATCGACCTGGAGTACGGCGCCGGTGATATAGCTGGCGCGTTCGGACGCCAGGAACACCACGGCTGCCGCCAGCTCCGCGGGCGTGCCGACCCGGTGCATCGGAATTTCGGCCAGTCGTTCCTGCATCATCTGGGGGCGAGCCTTGGTGAGCTCCTCGATCCGCTCGGTGGCGATGAATCCCGGACAAATACTGTTCACGGTGACACCGTCCGTCGCGACCTCGTCGGCCAGCGCTTTGGCAAAGCCGAGGACGCCGGCGCGCGCAGTCGAGGAGAGGATCAGGCCGGGCAGCGGCTGCAGTGCCGCGACGGATGCGAGACAGATGATGCGGCCCCATTTCGCCTTGGTCATGATTGGCACGGCCGCGCGGGCGAGGTGGATCGTGGACAGCAGATTGAGCTCGATTGCCTTTTGCCACGCGTCGGCGGGTTGATCCTTGAATGGCGCCGCGGGCGGCCCTCCGGCATTGCAGAACAACACATCGAGCCGGCCGAACTGCTTCGCGACGTCGTTGACCAGCCGCTCAGCCTCGGCCGGGACGCTGACATCCGCGGGAAATGGCGCGTTGGGGCCGCGGCCGTTGATCGCGACCTGCGCGCCTTCTTCCGTGAGCACGGTGGCGACGGCGCGGCCGATGCCGCGGGTGCCTCCGCAGACCAGAGCGACCCGCCCCTTGAGTCCGAGGTTCATGCGCGCTCGAGACGCACGGCACAGACCTTCAGCTCGGCCATCTTCGCGTAAGGGTCCAGCACGGGGTTGGTCAGAAGGTTGGCGGCTGCTTCACGGAAGTGGAACGGTACGAACACCTGCCCGCGCGCGACACGATCGCTGATGCGCGCGGCGGTGATCATCGAGTTGCGCCGCGACGTGATCCGGAGCAACTCGCCCTCCTGGACACCGAGCTGCTTTGCATCCTCGGGATGGATCTCGACGATCGCCGTCGGCTCGCGGGCATCGAGGCCGCTCGCGCGACGCGTCATCGTACCGGTGTGCCAGTGATACAGCTGCCGGCCGGTATTCATCACAAATGGATACTCATCGTCCGGAAGTTCTACGGGATTCGTGTACTCGACGGGAACGAATCGCGCCCGGCCGTCGGCCGTGGGGAACGCTTTATCGAACAGGAAGGCGGTGCCGGGATGGTCAGGCGTCGGCACGGGGTACTGGAGTCCCGCGCCCTCGAGCCGATCGTAGGTGACGCCGGCCCAACTTGGTGTCACGCTCGCGATCTCACGCATGACCGCTTCGGCGTCCGAGAAATCGGTCCGCAGCCCCAGGCGGTTCGTCAGGTCGATCAGGATCTCGAGATCGCCGCGCGCCTCGGCGGGGGAGTCCACGGCTTTGTGCGTGAGCTGGATCCGCCGCTCGGTGTTGACGAACGTGCCGGTCTTCTCGGCGAAGCTCGCGCCAGGCAGCACGACGTCGGCGTAGCGCGCCGTTTCCGTGAGGAAGAGATCCTGCACGGCCAGGAACTCGAGCTCCTGGAACCAGCCTTCGGCATGGGCGATGTCCGGATCGGAGATGATCGGGTTCTCGCCCATGATGTACATCGCCCGCACGCCACTCTCCGGCTTGACGACCTCCGTCACCATCAGGCCGTTCTTGAGCGACAGCGAGCCGGCGGGGACACGCCACGTGTTGGCGAATCGTGCGCGTGCTTTTTGGTCGCCCACCGGCTGGTAATCGGTGTAGACGAACGGAATCGCCCCCACGTCGGAAGCACCCTGCACGTTGTTTTGACCGCGCACCGGCAGCATCGCCGCGCCCCAACGGCCGATCATGCCGCACGCGAACATCAGATTCAGCAGCGACGTGACGATATCGGTGCCATTGGCGTGCTGGGTGAGCCCCATCGCCCAGAGGGTACTGGTATTGGGGCCTCGGGCATAGATCTCTGCCGCACGTTTGATCTGCTCCGCCGGGATCCCGGTGATCTTAGCTGACCGCTCCGGCGTGTACGGTTGTACGGCGGCCCGGACCTTGTCGAAATCATGCGTGCGCTGGTCGATGAAGGCCCTATTCTCCAACCCCAGTCCCAAAATGTGATTCAACATCGCCGAGTAGAGCGCAACGTCGGTGCCGGGCTGCATCTGCAGGTGGATGTCCGCGCGCCCCGCGAGTTCCGTGCGGCGTGGATCGGCGACGATGAGCGCGGCTCGACTTTCGTGCGCGCGCTTCAGCGCGGCGCCGAAGACGGGATGAGACTCGGTCGTGTTGGCGCCGGCGATGAAGATGACGTCGCACGCCTGCTCGATCTCGCGCATCGAACCCGACGCCGCCGCGGTGTTGATCGCGCGCTGCATCGCGGCGACCGACGTCGAATGGCACAGCCGCGTGCAGTGGTCCACGTTATTCGTGCCCAGCGCACCGCGGAACATGCGCATCATCAGGTAGTTCTCTTCGTTGGAGCACTTGGCCGACGAGAAGCAGGCGAGTGCGTCGGACCCGCGGGCCGTCTTGATTCGAAGCAGCTCCTGCGCCGTCAGCTCCATCGCTTCGTCCCAGGTTGCTTCCCGGAATGGCGTGTACCAGTCCGCCGGTGTCGCGACGCGATCACGAATATCCATGTCGAGCCGCTCGAGCAATGGCAGCTCGCGGACACTCTTTCCTGTGGCGCGGGGCGGCGTGCCGGGCTTGGGCCGCTTTCCTTCCGCTTCGATCGTGCGCCACGGACCAGCGCGCCGCTCGGCACCTTTCGGTCCTTTCCAAACCCAGCCCCCAGTCCCCTTCTCCCAGCCCCTCCGAATCAGCGGCCGAGTCAGGCGATCACGATGCTGCGGGAAATCGTAGCCGAAACGGCCCTTGACGCACGTGGAACCCTGGTTGGGTGTGTTCAGCTCGATGTCGGGAGAAGTGACGCGAACAACTGTGTTGTCGGCGACGTGTAGGTCCACCTGGCAACCGACGCCGCAGTAGGGACAGACCGAGCGGACCACTTTCTCCGGATGCCGTATCTGCTCCGGCGCGAACCGTTGCCGCGGCATCACCTCGAAGATGGCACCGGTGGGACAGACACGAACGCATTCCCCGCACCAGGTGCAGCCCGCCTTGTCCGGATCGCCGTCGGCACCGACGATGATCTCGGCGTGCTCGCCGCGGAATCCGACGTCCAGCACACCGACGACCTGAATGTCCTCGCAGGCGCGGACGCAGCGCGTGCAGAGGATGCACGTCGACATGTCGTGGCGGATCATCGGGTCGCCGGGGCGCTCGTCGCCCGAACGCAGCGGCAGGTCACGTCCGTCGACCGGCGTCGGCACGACGTCGTACTGCACGAGGTAGCGCTCGAACTCGTTCCGCGGGCTTCCGTTGAGCGCTGGATACCGTTCGCTGAGAAGCCGGAGAACCCCTTTGCGATTCTCGACCGCGGCGTGCGATTGCGTGGTCACGACCATGCCGTCGGCGACCTTGGTGGCGCAAGCAGGGATCAGCTTCGGCTGGCCTTCGACGGAGACAAGGCAGATGCGGCAGTTGCCAACGAGCGAAAGCGTGGGATACCAGCAGAGGGTTGGAATCTCGATACGGGCCTTGCGGGCCGCATCGAGGATCGTGTGCCCTTCATCCGCGCTCAGTTTGTAGCCGTCAATCGTCAGCACCGCCATGCCTGAAATAGATAGGCTGGCGGGAAAGGGGGGCAAGGCTAGGCTAGGTTTTTAGACCTTTGGATCGATGGGCAGGTGCCGATGCGTATGGTCGCCGTCTTCCCCCTCATCGAGGAACCAGCAGTACGCCCAAATCTTGGCCGGTCTGAGGATCTGCTGCCCGGCGTGGAGGATGATGCCCATCGGCTCGCCGTCGAGTGTCAGAGGGACGCTTGTCATACCGCCCTGCGGGTGCAAGCTGCTTGCCATTGTGTGCGACATGTAAGTAACTGAGCCTATTGATGTTACGAAACGGTCGGACTGAAAAGTCGTCAGTCTGACACGTTCAACGCCGTGTCGAGCTGACGCGGCGGTTTGATGGCAGTGAATCCCGACCGCTTGGACTTGCGGCCGCGCTGCACCTGCCAGCCGCCATAGAGGGTCTGCAGCGCCTCGGGTGCCAGCGGGATCACCTCGCGATTCTCCTCCGGGGGCGGCAACAGGACGTGGACGCCGCCGGACGGAGTCCGAACCTGCAAATCGGCGATCAACGAAGTGCGCTGTTTTGTGCGAAGCGAGCCGAGACAACTGGGCGCGATCGCCACGAGCGCTGGTGTGAGATCGGGAAACCAGCTCCCAAAGTTGATGACTAACGCCTGAAACGCGCCGGCGAGCTGCTCCGTCACCGCCCGGCCTTCCGCTGCCTCGACCGCCCCGAGATCCTGATCGAGCAGAAATACCTCCGCGTCGTGCGCGGCCAGAAACAGCGCTTCACCAAGCGCCCCGGCTCCCAGGACCACGACGATGTCGCGCGGCTCGAGGCGGTTCGCCCACGGAACAATCGGATGCGTGCGATCAAAGCCCCAGTGGGTCGGCTCGCGCTGCGCCTCGCGCAACGCCCGATGCTTCTGGCGCCAGCGCGGGAATGACGGCAGTCGCAGGCGCCGTGCAATGATACGATCGACGTGCTCGAGCAGCAGCACTTCGGTGAGGAGATACTGGTCTTGGGCGCTCGCCTGCAGCTCGCGCGCGGCTTCATCGCCGATTTTCAGCAGCTCCGCGCGCGGCACCGTGTTCTTGTACTCCTCGAGCCGCTGCAGAATGAATTCCTGATACTCCTGCTTGAGCGAACGGGGGGCCCGGCGCACCGGCGACATGCCGGTTTTGGTCGCGTGCTCGAACGGCAGGGATGTCAGCATGGCTCGACGTGCACCGTCACTGCTTCGAGCTCCAGATCCTTCTTCAGCCGCGCTTCGACCGCGTCGGCGATCGCGTGCGCGTCGGCGACATTCGCGGCGGGATCGACCGCGATCGTGACCTCGGCGTACCGCGCGCCGGCATTGGCGCCGCGCGAGCGGATGCCGTAGGCGCTCCTCACGCCTTCGACGGCTTGCGCCGTTTGGCGGATGGTGGGCGCGGGAATCGCGCGCTCGTCGACCAGTACCGGGACTGCGCGCGACAGGATCTGATAGGCGACGCGCACGATGAGCAGCGCGATCACGATGGCGATGGCGGGATCGACCCACGTCGCGCCGCGCCGGGCAAACAGCACGCCGATCAGCACCCCGATCGTAATGAAGACATCGGCGCGCGTGTGCGCGGCGTCCGCGATGAGCAGCTCGCTCGACAGCTCGTGGCCTCGGGCGTTCTCGTACCAAGCCACGAAAATGTTGGTGAGGAGCGTCGCGACGAGGAGCGTGAGGCCGAGATCGCTGACCTGGATCGCGTGGCCGCCCGACAGCAAATGACCGATGGCGCTGCGCACCAGCTCGAAACAGGTGACCGACAGGAACACCACGATCCCCAGCGCGCCCAGCGTTTCGAACTTGCCGTGGCCGTACGGGTGGTCTTCGTCGGGCTCGCGGGCGGCGACGCGGACGACGACGAGCCCCAACACGTTGTAGACCGCATCGACGGAGGAGTGCACGGCGTCGCCGATGACGGCGAGCGAGCCCGCCAGCATGCCGATGGTGGCTTTGGCGACGAGCACCGCGATGTTCGCTACGAGCAATCCCGCGAGCACGCGGCGCACGGCGCGGGACCGATCCAGGGCGTTGTCCGGGACGGACATGGTGTGCAAGCTTGTGCTAGAGGCTGATTTAGTCAACTTGCTTGACAATATTTAGACAATTGTATAAATATCTCGCTCAATGGACGACTCACTGTTTCGGGCGCTGGCCGACCCCACGCGGCGCAAGATCCTCGAGCTGCTGACCGAGAAGGATCGCACGGCGGGGGAGATCGCCGAGCAGTTCCCGATCGCCTTCGCCTCGGTGTCACACCACCTCGGCGTGCTCAAGGCGGCAAACCTCGTCGCCACGGAGCGCGAAGGCCAGTTCATCCGGTATCGGCTGAATACCACCGTATTCCAGGAAGTCGTGCGGTATTTCATGACCCGTTTCGGGGGAGAACCCAATGCGTAGCCGCTGGTTTGGTCTCGTCATCGCCGCGCTCGCCGTCGCGGTCTCCATCTGGGCCTATCCGCAACTCCCGCCGACCGTCGCGACACACTGGAATCTGAACGGCACGCCCGACGGATTTTCCAGCCGGCTCGTTGCGGTGGCGATCATGCCGGCCGTCATCCTCGTGATGACCGGATTGTTCCGGGTGCTGCCGAAGCTGGACCCACGTGGCGAGAACTACGCCAAGTTCTTCGGAACGTACTGGCTGATCGCCAACACCGTGATCGTGTTCATCCTGATCGGGCATGCGATGATCATCGCGACCGGGCTCGGCTACTCGGTGAAAATCGACCGCCTGATGCCGATCGGCGTAGGGCTGCTCTTCATCGTGCTCGGCAACTATCTCACGCGCGTCGAGCCAAACTGGTTCATCGGCATTCGCACGCCCTGGACTCTCTCCAGCGATACCGTCTGGCGGAAAACGCACCGTACCGGCGGGTGGTTGATGGTGCTCGGCGGGTTCGTGGTTGCGGCGTGCGCCTTTCTACCGCACGGCGCGTTTCTGCCGCTGTTCATCACCGCCATTCTCATTATGGCGGTGATCCCAATCGTGCAGTCTTACGTGCTGTGGAAACGCGAACAGGGAAAACCGTAGGTTCCCTACCAATTCCACTCCCCCTACCAATTGGATCACCATGACCATTCTTGGCATCGCACTCATTGCACTGACGCTACAGAATGCCGACACCACGGCGCCAGCTGTCGCGGTGGAGTCTCCATACACGATTCATAGCGGCGCGCTCGAGTTGGGCGGGACTCTCACGCTGCCGCGCGCCGCCACGGGACGCATCCCGGTCGCCGTGATCATTGCCGGCTCGGGTCCCACCGACCGCAACGGCAATTCGCTGATGGGCATCCGGCCAAACTCCTACGCGCAGCTCGCGTGGCGCCTGGCCGAGCGCGGCATTGCGACGCTGCGCTACGACAAGCGCGGGATGCCGGGAACCAAGGGCACGTTCGACATGACGAAGATGACGTTGGATGATTTCGCGGCGGATGCGCGGGTGGCGGCGGAATCGCTGGCGCACGACGCACGGTTTTCCCGCGTCGTTCTCCTGGGGCACAGCGAGGGATCCTCGCTCGCGCTTATGGCGGCGCGGCAAGGTCCGCCCGTCGTCGGCGTGATCAGTGTGTCAGGATTGGGCCGACCGTTCGGCGTCGTCCTGCGCGAACAACTCACTCGGCAATTCGACAGCGCGACGTTGGTTCGGTACGACACCGCGATGGCGCAGTACCTCCGCGGCGAGCAGCCCAAGGACGTGCCGCCGCTGCTCGGCGTCCTATTCGTGCCGATCAACCAGACGTTCATGCGATCACTGTCTGCCTTTGATCCGCCAGGGGCCATACGTGCCGTGCGGCAACCGGTGCTCATCGTGCAGGGCGGCCGAGACGTGCAGGTAACGGTCGCCGATGCCGAGCGCCTGCGTGCCGCGCGGCCAGATGCGCAGCTCGTCGTCGTGCCGCTCGCGAATCATGTGCTGAAACAGACGACTGACACCACGCTGCAAGGTCAAATGCCGACCTATCAGAACCCCACGGTCCCCATCATGCCGGCCGTGGCGAGCGCAATCGCGGATTGGATTTTGAGGCTGCGATCCTGAGGAAATGGGTAGGGGTGCAGCAGGCTGCGCCCCTACATAACGGCACGCAGCAGCACGCCCTTCAAATAGCCGGTCTCAGGGACATTCAGTAGCTCCGGGTGATCGGCGGACGCACCCGTCGCCGCGACGAACTGGATGCGGCGGCCCGAGTCACGGGCGGCATCGGCCAGCATCGCGTGGAAGACGTCGCGGCTCACGTGGTAGGAGCATGACGACGTGAAGAGCACGCCACCCTCCGCCAGGATCTTCATGGCCCGGAGATTGACCTCCTTGTAGCCGGCGACGGCCCGCTCGAGGTTGGCCTTCGTCTTGGCAAAGGCCGGCGGATCGAGCGCGATCGTGTCGAATTGCTCCCGGCGCCGCTCCAGCTCGCGCAGCAGATCGAACGCATTCGCCTCGCACCACTCGATGTTGCCGATGCCGTTGAGCCGAGCGTTCTCGGCGCCGCGCGCCAGCGCCTCGGTGCTCTGGTCTACTGCGAGGACGTCCTTGGCATGACGCGCGAGGTGGAGCGCGAACGAACCGTGATAGGTGAAGAGATCGAGCGCGCGGCCGCCGGGGCGGGTATGCTGTCCGACGAGCGCCCGGTTCTCGCGCTGATCGAGGAACGCCCCCGTCTTCTGCCCCGACCAGGGAGCCGCGAGGTACTTCAATCCATCCTCGACAACCTCCACGACCTCGGGGACCTGGCCCAAGGCCAACACGACTTCCGAAGCCAACCCTTCGTGTCGGCGCACGGCGGCGTCGTTGCGGAGCAGGATGCCCTCGGGTGCCAACGCCGCGGTGATGCCGGCGAGGACGTCGGCTCGGGCGGTCTCGAGCCCGGCCGAAAGTAGCTGCGCGACGATCCACGGTCCGTACTTATCGATCACGAGCGAGGGGAGCCCGTCGGCCTCGGCGTGCACCGCTCGCCACGCCGTCGCGTTGATCCCGTTGCGTCGAGCGGCCGCGGCCGCAATTCGCTCCGCCCACCAGCGAGCATCAATGGGTTGATCGCTGCGCGTGAGCAGCCGCAGCCGGATCTCGGACGTCGGTGAGTAGAGGGCTTGGCCCAGGAACTTGCCCTTGCGATCCGTGACCGGAACGATACCGGGCTTCTTCTCAGGCTCTGCGGCGACGTCGCTGCGATAAATCCACGGATGCCCTTGCTTCCAGCGCTCGGCGCCGCGCGCGGTGACTTTGAGCGTCACCGATCAGGCCGTAGCTTCGCCGCGTCGCGGAGATACATATGTTTGAGCGAGCGCTGAGGCTTCGTCGTGTAGAAGTGCAGGAGCACGCGAATGCAGCGTGGCACTCCCAGCGGCGGCGGTACGTCCACCTCTACGCCACCGAGCAGTGGCACGCCGGTCCAACCGAGGCGGCGCGCGGCGCGTGCAGGGTAGTCGGCGGTCAGGTCTGGGGACGACGTGAAGATCGCGCTCTCGACGTCGCGGGGCTCAAAACCATTGGCATCACGAAGCGCGGCGAGTAACGCCTCGGTCGCCTCGAGAATCGCTTCACTTGTATTCGCGGTCGCGGTGGTCGCTCCACGAAGACCGCGCAGGATTTTGGTCATGGCGCTCGCTGATCAGTTGCGCTTGATGGTGATCACCGATCCCGTTCTCCTTGTGCCGCGCCGCGGTGCAGGGCGGGGCCACCATGATTCAGGTGCGCTGGAAAGATGGCGCGCCGGCCGCCGTTTTGGAGTTGACCCGGGCGCTCGTCGCGGCGCTGCCGGTGCCCATCCTCGTCAATGATCGGGCCGATATCGCACTAGCCGCTGGGGCCGCCGGCGTTCACTTGGGTTGGGAAGACCTGCCTCTCGAAGCGCTACGACCCCACTTACCCACCGGCTTTCTGATTGGGCTGTCGGTGGGGACGGCGGAAGAAGCGGCCCGAGCGGCTGCGTCCTCCGCTGACTATTGGAGCATCGGGCCGTGTTTTGCCACCGCGAATAAACCTGATGCCGGTTCGGCACTGGGGCCGGCGGGCTTTGGGGTGCTCGCGCACCGTGCGCCCGACGGCGTCCCGGTGATCGGAATCGGTGGCATCACGGCGGCGAATGTGGGCCTGATCAGGGATGCTGGAGCGGTGGGCGTCGCCGTAATCGGTGCGGTGCTGGGCTCAGCAGATCCCGATGCTGCGGCTCGAGGGATACGGAACGCCGTTCGCTGACCCTTACCGTCCCTTACCGTCCTTTACCGTCGTAGTACCTACCGTCGTCTCTTTTTCTACCGTCGTTGTCTGACGCGTCGGATGGCGGCCAAATGATCCGCATACGATGCCGAGAAGATGTGCTTCCCATCGGGCTGGGCGACGAAATAGAGATACCCGATCGGGGCAGGGTAGAGCGCCGCGATGATGCTCGAATCGCTCGGCTGCGTGATCGGACCAGGCGGTAGTCCCGGATAGAGGTATGTGTTGTAAGGCGAGCGAATCTGGAGCTGCCGCTCCCAGACGCGATGCAGTCGGCGGCCGTACGCGTAGATGATCGTCGGATCCGCCTGCAATGCCATGCCGCGCTTCAGCCGATTGTGATAGACCGCCGACACATACGGGCGATCGGGGCGATAGCGCACTTCGGCCTCGATGATGGATGCCAGCGTGACGATCTCATGCCGCGTCATGTGCAGCTCGCCCAGGCGGGCATCCCACTCGGGCTGCCAGCGCGCGATGAATTCGTGCGTCATGACCTTCACGAGATCGCGGGCCCGCATCCGCATCGGCACGACGTAGGTCGTCGGGTACATATACCCGTCGACGCCCGCCGGACTCGGTTTGATGCTGAGCTCGCGCTCGAGCGAGGTGTCGCGCATCGCGACCTTGAATGAGTCGCGTGGCACGCCGAGCCACGACCTCGCCCGTTCGGCGACCTCGAATCCCATCATCCCTTCGGTGACGGTGAAGCGCACCTCGAGGCCGCGCCCCGTCTTCAGGGTGCTGACGACCTCGCTCCAGCCGGCATCGCGCGGGAACGCGTAAACGCCGCTCTTCAGGTTGGACGGCAAGCCACGGAGACGCGCATAGAGGCTGAACCAGTCGCGGCTCGTGATGAGGCCATGCGCCTCGAGCGAGTCGAGCGCCTGGTAATAGGTCGCGCCGCGCGGGATGATGACCATCTCCTGCTCGGAGACAGACTGGTACTTGGCGGGCTCTGCCTTGCCGCATGCGATCGCGAAGGCCAATAACCACGCACGACGCACGACGCACGACGCACGTGTTTTCACAGCGCCGTACCCTTCTTGCTGTCGAGGTAGTGTTGCAACAGCAGCGCCGCGGCCATCGCATCCACGTCCTCTTTGCGGCCACGCGTCGTGCCGCCCATCTCGCGCACGGCCGCCAGCGCACGCGCCGTGGTCATCCGCTCGTCCCACATGCCGACCTCCAGATCGCCCACGCGACGCTTGATATCATCGGCAAGGGCTCGCGCGGCGTGAGCGGCGTCACCTTCGGCTCCCTGCTCGTCCAACGGGAGGCCGACAATGATGCCCACAACCTGGTGACGGTTGACCTGTTCCATCAGTTGCGCCATGGGAACGCGTTTGCCGGCGCGGCGCGTCAACGTGGTGAGGGGTTGTGCGAGCGTCTG
>WNGI01010615.1_pt1 | contig 12097 bp, 10 predicted proteins | sample 5400621 | NCBI WGS metagenome assembly WNGI01 (sample SAMN13153374, study PRJNA577476) | soil metagenome | isolation source: 20 cm soil or saprolite under Garry oak tree replicate 1 | place: USA:California | collected 2016-06-15 | reverse complement strand
TGGCCCGATTCTGGGGCCAGGCGATGGACTGGACCCTGCACGAGGTGACCGACGATCATGCGGTGCTGCGCTCCGCCAAGGGTGTCGGGCCGTATCTGGAGTTCCTCCGCACGCCCGACGTGAAGACCGTGAAGAACCGTGTCCATCTCGACCTCCGGCCGTACCCCGGTGACGATCAAGCGGCGGAGGTGGTCCGGCTGCGGGCTCTCGGCGCCACCGACATCGACGTCGGCCAGGGCGACGTGCCGTGGACATGCCTCGCCGACCCGGAGGGCAACGAGTTCGACGTCCTCACCCCGCTCTAACGCGAAGCCTCTTCATCTGCGCAGCCGGAACTGACCACCGATCCTGACCACAACAGGATCCGACACGAGCCGATCCTGGCCGATGCGTCGTGGCGGCAAGCTCAGGTGAGCGACGGTAACCGACAATCTACCGGTGGCAAGGCCAGGTGTATGAGCGGGCCGAAGGCCGGGTATCGCTGCACACCAGCCGGGATCGGGTAGCCGCCATCGTCGCCCGGGCCAAGAGCGAACATCCCTACCAGGTGCCCGGTGTGTCTGCCCGGCCGATCATCGACGGCAACCCCGACTACCTCGCCTGGATCGCGAAAGAGACCGACACAGCCAACACCACTCGGTCAGCGGGAACTTCCGGGTCAGGTGCGGCTGCTTGACGGGGTGGGGGTGCATGGACGGACTCAGACATGCAGGGTGGGCCGGTAGATGAGCTCTTGGATGTTGCCGTCGAGCGTCCGGCTCTCGATCAGCTCGAGGTCGAAGTCGGCCGCACCCTGGAGGATCGGGTCCAGCCCGATCTGACCGGTGATCACAGGGAAGAGCGTCACCTGGACGCGGTCGACCAGGCCGGCGGCCATCAGCGCCCGGTTCATCGACAGGCTGCCGTGCGAGCGCAACGGCACCTCGGACTCCTCCTTGAGCCGCACCTCGGACTCCTCGGTGCTCGAGGCCAGCATCCGCGCGAACGCCCGATACGTGCTGGCCCCGAAGACCATCCGCTGCTCCTCGTCGTACAGGGCGAGACGGTGGTCGAGCAGCTCGGGGCCTTGCTTGCCCCAGTAGCCGGTCCAGTTGCCGCCGGCGGCGCCGAAGCCGTCGAGGCTGGAAAAGACGTCGAAGGTGTAGGTAGCGGTCATGATGCTCTCCTCGAGTGCGGTTGATGCGGCCCCAGGGCTTGACCACGGCCAAGACGGTGGCGAGGGTCAGCGTGGTCAGCAACACGGCGGGGGACGAAGAGCGTGGCACGCCGATCTACCGGTCATGACTATTCCTCCCGCCCGCCAGGTGTCTAGCCGCCGGGCGTCCAGGCCCGGGACGTCGGTGCGGCCAGTTCGGCCAGGTGATGCAGCGAGTTGGTGAGATGCTCAGGGCCGAACGGCGGGAACTGGATGTACTCCCGGCGGAACTGCGGCACCGCCGACCAGTCGTAGGTGAGCGCGACCTCAGTCTCGGACGGACCAAGCAGCGCCAGGTCGTAACGCCAGATCCAGCCGCCGAACTCCAGGTCACCGTCGCCCTTCTCATACCCCGTCAGCCAGCCAATGGCGCGCGGCGGGTCGAGCACCTCGACCTTGTTGACCACCTGGTAGTCACCGTTCGGATGGTTGGCGTGATACATGTCCACCCGGAAAATCTGCCCCACCTTGGTCAGCGGCGCCCGGTCGACAGATTCCTGAACCCAGCCAGTGCCGTCGATCGCAGAATGGGTCGTCGGGTCCGCCAACACCGCGAACACCCTCGCGGCGGGCACGGCGACAGTCAGCGCGGCGCTCACGCACTCCTGGTCCACGGTGGGCACGCTCCTTGTCGTCTCATCTCCGGCCTCCCGCAGGCGCGGAAGGGGGACGCTCCCACCATGCAGACAACCCGGCGAGGCGGAACTCATCGGCCGTGAGGACGGAACCCTGCACCCGTGCCACCGCGACCCGACCCGATCCTGCTGCGCACCAATTGAGCCGACTCGGGTCCTACGACCTGACCGCCTGTACCGGCGCCGGCCGCGCCAGGCAGATCCTGGAGGTGTTGCGGCACGCCGCCGGCCAGGACGACATGCCGGCCACCGTCGCGGCCGACTGCGCCCTCGGTGGAGGACTGCTGGGAGGACTGCTGGCCGGATGCGGCCCGGCCGCCGGCAAAGGTGCCGACGTGCAGGTGATGCGTCGCCTCGACCCGGATCTGGTGGGATCGGGACTCCTGGCTGCTCAGGACGGCGCTGCGGCAGGTGGTCGAGGCGTTGCCGGAAGGCGGTCGGGCGCTGGTCGTCGCGCACAGCCCAACCAACGAGGCGGCGGTGTTCGGCTGACCCGGCCATGCCATCCGGTCGGGTTGGGCACCAGCGCGGCGAACTGGCCGGCGCGCGGCACCGGCGACGCCGCCTAGCTTGATCAACTGACCACATCCGCCGCTGAGGATGCGCCCACCCTGTTCGTGCCTGCACGCGCTGATCTCCTGGGTCGTGATGGCGCGGGACGCCGGGTACGGCGCGGAGATCGTGGCCGTCGCCGGGCGGAAAGACTCATCGCCCGGCGCGGTGCCTCTACGATGGCGCGGTGTCGCGAGCGGACGGGCGCCGCCTGGCGTTCGAGGACCACTTCGACGGATCGGCGCTCGATCCGGACGTGTGGCTGCCGCACTACCTGCCGGCCTGGAGCTCGCGGGCGGCTACGGCGGCGACCTACCAGATCGGCGAGTCCTGCCTGCGCCTGACCATCCCACCCGGCCAGGGCCGCTGGCTGCCCGGAGAGCACGTTCCGCCGCTGCGGGTCTCCGGCATCCAGTCCGGCAACTTCTCCGGGCCCGTCGGCAGCACGGTCGGCCAGCAGCCGTGGCGGGACGGCGCCACGGTACGCGAGCAGCAGCCCGCGTTCTGGGGCTGGACGCCGCGGTTCGGCTACCTGCAGATGCGAGCCCGGGCGGTGGTCACGCCGCGGTCGATGGCCGCCTGGTGGATGGTCGGGTTGGAGGACTCGCCGCAGCGGTGCGCGGAGATCTGCGTGGTCGAGGTGTTCGGCGACGCAGTCGAGCCGGGCAGGTCGGCCGCGGTCGGCATGGGCCTGCACGCGTTCCGCGACCCGACGGTGGCCGAGGACTTCGAGGCCGTGCGGCTGCCGATCGACGTCGCCGGCTTCCACACCTACGCCGTCGACTGGACGCCGCAACGCGCACAGTTCTTCGTCGACGGCCAGCCCGTCCGCGGCTGCGGGCGCCCGCCGGCGTACCCGATGCAAATGATGATCGCCGTCTTCGACTTCCCGGAGCGGTCCACCGACGAGGACGCCGGCGCCGTTCCCGAGTTCGTCGTCGACTACCTGCGCGGGTACCAGGAGTGGGACCGGACCCCTCATCCAGTTCCGACCACCGCCGGGCTGGCCGCCGGAACTTTCACCTCTGCACGGCCGGCGACAGCCTGGCGAACGCGGCCCGTCCAGCACGACGGCCGGATCGAGCGTGCGACACGTGTTCGACGAGCTGCCTCGGCGTCAGCCCCGCTGACTCATGTCGGCCACGCCAGTCCATGATCACCCACTCTCATCCGCCGCCGGCCGGTTGTTTCGGCGCGCTCGTACCGTAGCCCGGCCCGTACGGTGTCGGCAGCCGGACGGGGGTGACGATCTGGTGGGCGGTTCGGGGCGCGGCTGTTGGCGGGCTGAGTGGTGCGGCGGGCCGTGCGGTGGACCGGGGACGTTTCGGGGGCGTGAAACTCGTTGGGCGCTGGCTGCGGATAACTGGGTGTATCCCAGCGCAGGGAAGGGTGGCCGATGCGTCGAGCCCGGTTCGTCAACCGTCTGGACCCCTCGGCGCCGGCGGTGCTGGACGACGCCACCGTCATCGAGCAGTCCTGGCGGGATCCGGAACGGTTCGCTGAGTTGTTCGACCGGCACGCGCCGCACATTCACCGGTACGTCGCCCACCGGCTCGGCCCACAGGCGGCTGCGGATGTCGTGGCAGAGACATTCCTGACCGCGTTCGGCAAACGGCGTGGGTATGACCGGGCCCGCCGCGACGCCCGACCCTGGCTGTACGGCATCGCCACCAATCTCGTCGGTCGGCACCGGCGGGACGAGCTGCGGCGACCGCGGATCCAGCGGGCGCTTCCGGCGGATCCGGCCGATGCCGGTCCGGCCGACAGGGTCGCCGCCCGGGTCACCGCCGAGGCGGTGCGCCACCTGCTGGCCGACGCGCTGGCCGGACTCTCTGCGGGAGACCGGGATGTCCTAGTACTCGTCGCGTGGGAGCAGTTGAGCTACCAGGAGGTCGCGGTCGCCCTGGGGATCCCGGCGGGCACCGTCCGATCGCGGCTGAACCGGGCCCGCACCAAGGTGCGGGCCGCGCTGGGCGACGCCGACCCCACCCGGACCGGCGAGGAGCGTGCGTGATGACGACCTGCAGATGATCGCTGAGCTGGGCCGGCCGGTCCCGCTGCCGGACCCGGGCGAGTTGCGGCCGGCCCGGCACCGGCTGCTGGCTGCCGCGGCCAGCGAGCGGAGCCGGTTCACGGCGCCCGGCATGCCGCGTGCAGCGGCGCCGGCGGCAGGGCCGGCGGGTCCCACCGGGCGGCCTACCGGGGCGGCGCAGTCGCTGCCGTCGGCGTTGGCCGCCGCCCCGGTGCGTCGACGGCGCGGCCGGCAGGTCGTCGTCAAGGGCGACCGGGTGCTGCCTGGCGTCACCGAGCCCTGCACGCCCGACCCCGCCTACCGGCCGAACCTGCCCACCACCGCCGAGGCCATGCTCGCCTACCTCCGCGGTGATGCCGGCGGCGAGGCCGGCCGCAGCCCCGAGAACGTTCTGGACGGCCTCGAGGATGACGTGGGTCACGACCGACGCCTTGGACATGAGGGACAGGTGCCCGGCGTCGACGTCGGTGATGTGGGCGCCCGCGCGCTGGGCCATGAACGTCAGCTCCGCGGGCGGGATGACCTTGTCCGCCGACCCGAGTACGGCCCGGGACGGGATGGTCTTCCAGGCCGCGCAGCCGCCAGCGGGTCAGCTAGCGGGCCCAGGCCCGCCACGGCGCGGGCGCGGTGGCGAAGAACAACACGCTGCCTGCGCCGGCTGTGGGCCGGGCTCGCCGTCACCACCCTGGGGCGGGGCCGCCGCTGCCGCCCACTACCTGGGCCTGGCCGCGTCCGCGGCCCCGCTGTCTCCGGCAGCCGACTGGATGCGGTTAACTGACGTGCATCAACACCGAAGCGCTGGTCTCTCCGCTACCCATGGAGAAACGCCGTGAACGCATCGACCGCCGGGGGCAGCGGTCAGATCGTGGTCGCCGGTGCGGGCTACGCCGGGCTGCACGTCGCCTTGCGTCTGACGGCCAAGCTGCGCGACAACCCCAAGATCGAGCTGACCCTGGTCGACCGGCACGACTACCACCAGGTGCTCACCGAGCTGCCCCGGGTCGCCGGCGGCACCCGCGCTGCCGACGCGGTGCGCATTCCGCTGCAGGACATGCTGGCCGAGCGGGTCCGCTTCGTCCAGACCGAGATCGATGGTTTCGACCTGGCCGGCCGGCGGCTGCTCACCCGGGCTGGGCCGATCGGCTGGAGGCGGCTGGTGCTGGCGCTCGGTAGCAGGCCCAATGACTTCGCCATCCCCGGCCTGGCCCAACGCGCCCTGTCGCTGTACTCGGCCGGCGACGCCGAGCGGGTGTGGGCGGCGGTCAGCAAAGCGCTCACGGCTGCCGCGGCCGCCGGCGACCCCGAGCGGCAGCGCCGCCTGGCGACCGTGGTGGTCGGCGGCGGCGGCGCCACCGGAGTCGAGCTGGCCGGCGAGCTGGCCGAGATGCTGCCCGAGGTGGCCAGCGGCCACGGCCTGGCGACCGACCGGCCCGCCGTGCTGCTTGTCGAGGCGGGCCCCACCATCCTGGCCGGCTCCTCACCGCAGCTGATCGACAAGGCCACCAGCATCCTTTCTGACCTGGGGGTCGAGGTCCGCACCAACGCGGCGATCGCCGCCGCGACCGAGGAGGGCTTCCGGCTCAAGGACGGCCAGCTGGTGGAGGGCGGCGTGTTCGTCTGGGCGGGTGGGGTGAAAGCACCCGAGCTTGTGGCCGATTCGGGGTTGCCGACCGGCCACAACGGCCGCGTCAAGGTCGACCGGTACCTGCGTGCGCTGGACCACCCGGAGATCTACGTCGCCGGCGACCTCGCCTCGGTGACCGATCCGCGCACCGGGCACGTGCTGCCCCCGCTGGCGCAGGTGGCGCTGGAAGAGGGCGAGACGGTGGCCCGCAACCTGGACGCGGAGCTGAAGGGCCGGCCGCTGGAGGCGTTCACCTTCCACGACAAGGGGTTCGTCGTCTCGGTCGGGACCCGCCGCGGGGTCGCCGACATCGCCGGCATCACCAGCGGCGGGCGGCTGGCCCACCTGCTCAAAGACGCGATCGAGTGGGAGTACCGCCAGTCCGTCAGGCACCTGCGCGGCTGGGACCCAGTAGCCCGGTAACCGCTGGGTTGGCGGCTTAGCTTCCGTAGGACTCTCGGTCATGCGCTGCGGGCTGGCGACGACCCTCTTGTGGGTTGGGGCACTTAAGTTCAAAGCACCGTCGCGGACAACGTGGTGGCGGATGACCTAGGCGATGACGTGGAACAGCTCGCCGGATACCGCCGACGGCGTGCATAGAACCTTTCATGATCGGAGGTTTTTCGTCAGGTGGGGTCGCGGCGCATGCGGATCTTGATGTTGTTCTCGCCGTGCCGGTACTGCTCGTAGAAGCCGAGGCGGCGGTAGAACTCGTACGCACGGTGGTCGACGACCAGGACGTCCAGCAGGACCGGTTCACCGTCCGCGGCGGCCTCCGCGATGAGCTTTCCGAGGACCTGGGCGCCGATACCGCGACCCTGATCGTCGGGTCGATCGTGGTCCGGCCCAGGTAGGTCACGCTGTCCGTACGCTCCACGCTGACCGCGCCGACCGGTGCTCCATCGGCGCTGATGATGCGGGTGATATCCGGGCGGAAGGCGCGGTCGTGAAAGGTCCGCTGGACGCGCTCATCCCAGCCCCAGATCGCCTCCACGTAGTCGTGGAAGGCGGCACGGTGCAGGTGGTAGCACCAGTCGCTGTCAGCGGCGGTCGCCGACCGCAACATGACGATCACCGTCAGTAGGCGCTGGACCGGTACGCAGAGCGAGGTGACGTGTGAAGCCGGTGACGCACTGCCCGATCATCCCGCCTGCCCGACGCGGCGGGAGTAGCGATTTACGAGACAGCGACCCAAAGATCAACAGCACTCATCCGCCGCCGGTCATACGCGGAGGCTGATGAACACCCCGAGCGCCCGGGCACGCTCCGTAGCCAAGTTCCGATGAGCCGATCAGCCGTCGTGGCCGAGTCACACCATAAGGGATGTATTGCATGGTTCCTCCTGGTTGGCGTCGGACGGCGCAGCGTGCCGGTCAGCCGTAAGGTCCTTCCCGTTCGGGATGCGTGGATCTGTGGTGCGGCGCCCGCGCCTACAGTCGGCGCGCGGCCGACGAGCTGGTCTTTACGGTACTTGGGAACACGGCACGGGCTGCGACCCCGATCACGCTGGCTGAGGCCGGGTTGCGTGAGCGTGAGCACTTGCAGGAGTGGGTGCTGGCGCATCCGGAGATCCTCGGTAACGACGTCCTTATCGTGACGTCCGAGTTCGACCGGTGGGAGTCTCGCAGCGGTGCTGAGCGGGGACCGGCTCGACATCCTCGGTCTGGCATCGGACGGCCACTTGGTTGTGGCCAAGCTGAAGCGGGACACTGCGCCGGACACCGTGGAGTTGCAGACGAACAAGTATGCGGCGATGGCCTCCCGGTTCGACATTGACAGGCTCGCGGACGCCTACGCTGACTTCGTCAGCCGTTATGGGAACAGGCGGCTGAGCAGCGAGGAGGCCACCGAGGCGCTGCTGGCGCACACCGAGTATGCGCTGTCAGACGAGACGCTGAAGGCGCCGCGGATCACTCTTATCGCTGGGGCCTTTCCGTCCGATGTCGAAGGGCTGCCAACTGACACGTCCCTTGTCGTTGCTCGGGAGGAGGTTGAGGAGTTGGGGTGCGGTGCGTGCCGCATCTGGGAGGGGCGCGGTGTTGTTCGACGAGGACGGCTCACCGGAGGTCTTGCGATTAGCGGCAGAAGCGGACGGCGAGCCGCAGACCATGGGTCGCGTGGGTTACCCGGTCGCTGACAGACGGTGATCCGCGAGTATCACCACTGGGCAGGGTGGACGAACCGAGCGGCCGGTTGCTCGAGCCATTGCGTAATGCGCATCGTGAGGGCCATGTCCGCTAAACGAGCAGTTCGCAGATTGGTCAATCGGCTGGGCGTGCAGTTGAGTTCTTCGGCCAGCTCTGCCCACGTGAGTTCACGCTCACGGCGGCGCTCATTGAGCGCTGTGTGTACCTGACTTAGGTCCCATCGGAGGCGGCTGTCCGATCCTGCCTTCGGCAACCGAGCATCGCCCACATCTACGACAGGTCCCGTCAAGAACTCCTCCGGCGCACGGCGAATCCACCGCAAGATGATCAGCGCGTACTGACAAGACATCGAGGCCCTCCGTCTCGCCGTTCTCACGAGCGCTCCCGGGCACAACGAGTGATCCGCCAATTGCGCGTTGAGCTCCGACGATTGCTGCCACAGGTCGTCGGCGAGCGCGGTCCAGCCCAACCCGCGGTCAGCACGCTGGGCGTCGAGGGCGCTGATCAGCGCGCTGCAGTCGAAGACCGGCGAGGTCCGCATGCGCGCGAGCATAACCACCAGCAGGGGACCCGCCTGATGCTGTGAGTCATCCGCGGATCGGCAAGATCGAATATGGCTTGATCAACAGCTCTGTCATCGGCGGAGTCGCACGCCTGATCGGCGTCTTGGGGCCGCCCGGCGCTGCCGTGCGGGGCAAGGTCGTGACGGGTCGACGGGGGAGCAGCGGACGCCGAACTGGTTCAGCCACCCGCCGGCGGGCACAGTGGGCCGCGAGCGAGCACCACGGCCGATCGTGGGGCTCGAGCGGTGCTTGGCGGTGGCGGTTTGGGGCAGCATTGGGGGCACGCGACGGCAGTGCGGCTGCAGTCCGACTCGGCGTTGACCTGCGAGGACGACACGAGCTAATCTAGGATGACACAGGGCGATAGAGGAGGAATCGGACTTTTAGTCCGCGGGTTCTGAGTTCGATCCCCAGGCGCCCCACCCCGAACAGGTCGCTGACCTGCGTGTTTGAGGTGTCAATGATCGACTATCCGTCCGCTGTGGACAGATAAGTGCTCGATATACGTGCTCGGCAGGCGACGGCCTGTCGGCGCGGAATCCGCTGGTAGGCACCGCGAGCGGCGGTGCCCGCGCGCAGCAGCGGCTGCGTGCTCGGCCGTGATCTGGGCGTCGTCTGCGACGCCAGTGACCAGCCCGCTGACGCGGACCCTGGCGGCGTGTTGACAGGTTCCTGAGCTGGAGGGCTTGGGATATGAGCGGCCCAAGGTTGGGCCTGCATCGGTCCCGCCTAGTACTCCAGCCGTAGATCGTGATCTTGCTGGCGTGGCGGTCCCGGATGTGGTGCGGCCACCGCATGATCATCCCGGGTTGTGTGGACTCTGGATGCTCCGGCGGTTGCCGCGGGCCATAGCGTAGGGCCTGCCCGGTGGCAGGTGGACTTCGACGTGCTGATGAGCCGGGTCGCGGGCCGGTTCGCCCGGGTCGAGCCACGGCGGCGGGCTGCGGCGTTCGTGGCCGGACTGCTCGCTCGGCTGCCGCGGACGAACTGCTGGACGATCGCCGAGCACGGCGGTGATGACAATCCGGACGGGATGCAGCATCTGCTGGCCCGCGCAGTGTGGGACGCCGAGGCGGTCCGCGACGATCTGCGCGGCTACGTGACCGAGTACCTGTCCGACGACGACGCGGTGCTGATCGTCGATGAGACCGGCGACCTGAAGAAGGGCGTCCGCACCGTGGGGGTGCAGCGGCAGTACACTGGCACCGCCGGCCGGATCGAGAACGTCCAAACGGGAATCATGCGCCCCTCGAACGCGTTGACACCGGAAAATCGGACCCGGTCGTCGACGACGGCTATCCGTGGTCGCCAGATCAACCCACCGCCGGTTCCGGGTTCGTTTGAGAGCCTGCCGAGGCCGGTTGCGTCGATCCTCGGAGATCGGGCAAGTCGGCCCAACAGTCGAAGCACCAGGCTTTCTGCCTGAGACGTTCCCCGCCGTCCCCGGGGCTGTGCAGCATGCTGCCGCGGCGACCCTGCCGCGGCGTTCCAAAGGAGGAGTCTGTGGCTCGACCGGGCCAGCGCCAGACCGGTGCTCGCCGTACCGTCCCGCGGAAGCAGCTACCCGTGCGTGACCGCGGCGACGTTGTCTCGGTGCTCGCCGGAACCGTCCGTGAGGTCGAGGCGGCTGTCCGGCGCGGCCGCGTGACGCCTGGCGTGCGCACGAAGTTTCAGGCCGTCGCCCTGTTGCTACGCGACGAGCGTGCCCGCGTCCGGTCGGTGGTCGGAAGCGACAGTCATCGGGCTGAACAGCTCAAGCGCCTGGACGGCATCGCGACCATCCTCGCGACGACCGCAGTCCGGGACGCTGGGCTGCTGGCGTTGCTCGCCGAGGACTCCGACGTCTCCGACGCAGCCCGGTCGGTCAAGCGGGAGATGCTGCGGGACCTGGGCATCGCGCCGGCGCCCGAACAGATCGCGCCAATGGAGACCGCGACCGCTCCCGCCGGTACGCAGCGGCGAGTCGTGCCGCAGTCGGTGATCTCTGGGCAGCTGGCGAACCCCTTCCTCGCTCCTGACTTCTCCGCCGTTCCACAACGCACCTCCCGTCCGCGTCGCCTGGCCGGCTGGGAACTGCTCGGCCCACTGCTGAGTTCCTTCGAACGCGCCGGTGGCGGAGCCCCGGCATGCATGGCGCTCCCGGCGCCGACGGCGGTGCTCACCCCTGCGGGCCTGGAGCTGATGCCGCATCAGAGGCAACTGGTCGCCGCGGCCGCTGCCGGCCACCGGACGTTCCTGCTCGCCGATGAGCCGGGTCTGGGCAAGACGGCCCAGGCGTTGCTTGCCGCGGACGTGGCGAACGCCTACCCGCTGCTCGTCGTCGTGCCGAACGTCGTGAAGACCAACTGGGCCCGTGAGGCGGCCCGCTGGACGCCCCACCGCCCCGCCACCGTGGTGCAGGGCGACGGCGAGACGGTCGACGGCTTCGCCGACATCGTCGTGCTCAACTACGAGCTGCTCGACCGCCACACGGGCTGGCTCGGCGACTTCGGCTTCCGCGGCATGGTTGTGGACGAGGCCCACTTCATCAAGAACAAGACCTCGCAGCGCTCGCAGCGCGTCCTCGCGCTTTCTGACCGCATCCGGTCCCGTACGCCGCGGCCTCTGCTAATGGCACTGACCGGCACCCCGCTGATCAACGACCTCGAGGACTTCCGGGCGATCTGGCAGTTCCTCGGCTGGATCGACGACAGCAAGCCGCTCGGAGAGCTGCTGGACGCGCTCGAGGACACCGGCCTGACGCCCGCCGACCTGGGCTTCTACGCCTCGGCGCGGCAGTGCGTGATCAACCTCGGCATCGTGCGCCGCCGCAAGCTCGAGGTGGCCGCCGACATCCCCGCCCGCCGCATCGCCGACATCCCAGTGGAGCTGGACGGACGGGTCGGCCGCTCGATCCGGGCGGCAGAGCGGGACCTCGCCGGCCGGATGGTGACGCGGTACGAGACCGCGCTCGCGAACCGGTCCTCCGACGCCGGCGCCGATGGCATCGACCACGACCTCGTCCGCCGGGTGGCCCGGTCGGAGCTGAAGGACGCGACGACAGCGCAGTCCGGCGAGAACGTGTTCACCATGATGCGACGCATCGGCCAGGCGAAGGCCGAACTAGCCGCGGACTACGCGGCGCAACTGGCCCGCAGCGCCGGCAAGGTCGTCTTCTTCGCCAAGCACATCGACGTGATGGACGCCGCCGAAGAGACCTTCACCCGACAGGGGGTGCGCTTCTCGTCGATCCGTGGCGGCCAGACGCCCACAGCGCGGCAGGCGAACGTCGACGCCTTCGTGAACAACCCGGACGTCGCGGTCGCGGTGTGCTCGCTGACCGCGGCTGGCGTGGGCCTGAATCTGCAGG
>WNGI01004803.1_pt1 | contig 12100 bp, 10 predicted proteins | sample 5400621 | NCBI WGS metagenome assembly WNGI01 (sample SAMN13153374, study PRJNA577476) | soil metagenome | isolation source: 20 cm soil or saprolite under Garry oak tree replicate 1 | place: USA:California | collected 2016-06-15 | reverse complement strand
GTAAAGAGTGCTTGACACTCCGAACACCTGTTCGATACCATGTGCGAACGGCCAGGTCCTGTAAAGATGAGATTGCGTTCTGCACCTCGACATAGAACACTCGCCGCAACGACGTAGGAGGCATCTGGATTGGAAAAAGAAAAGGCACTCGACAGCGCGATCGCGCAGATCACGAAGAGCTACGGCAAGGGCTCGATCATGAAGCTCGGCGAGCAGGCGGCACAGCGAGAGATCACGGTCATCCCGACCGGCGCGCTGCTCCTCGACCTGGCGCTGGGAGTGGGGGGCATTCCGCGCGGCCGCGTCACCGAGCTGTACGGACCGGAGTCGGCCGGCAAGACGACGCTGGCGCTGCACGTCATCGCCGAGGCTCAGAAGCAGGGCGGCGTGGCGGCTTTCATCGACGCAGAGCACGCGCTCGACCCGATCTACGCGTCGCGCATTGGGGTGAAGATCGACGACCTGCTCATCAGCCAGCCCGACACGGGCGAGCAGGCGCTCGAGATCGTCGAGGTGCTGGTGCGATCGAACGCCGTCGATGTGATCGTCATCGACTCGGTGGCGGCCCTGGTGCCGAAGGCCGAGATCGAAGGCGAGATGGGCGACTCACACGTCGGACTTCAGGCGCGCCTCATGTCGCAGGCGCTGCGGAAGCTGACCGCGGCGATCTCCAAGTCCAACTGCTCGGTGATCTTCCTCAACCAGCTGCGCGAGAAGATCGGGATCATGTTCGGCAACCCCGAGACTCAGCCCGGCGGTCGAGCGCTGAAGTTCTACTCATCTATCCGGCTCGACATCCGCAAGGTCGAGGTGATCAAGAACGGGCTGGACTCGGTCGGCGCCCGCGTCAAGGTCAAGGTCGTCAAGAACAAGGTCGCGCCGCCGTTTCGAGCTGCGGAGTTCGACATCCTGTTCAACGAAGGCATCTCACGCGAGGGCTCGCTCATCGACGCCGCCCTCGAGTACGCGATCTTCGACAAGAGCGGCACCTGGATGTCATATGGCGATCAACGCCTCGGGCAGGGACGCGAGAACGTGCGCAACTACCTGCGCGAGAACCCGACGCTGGCAAGCGAGATCGAGGCCAAAGTCCGGGCAACTGCCGCGGGCGGTCAGGCGCCGGCTAAGGTCGTGCCCATGAAGGTCGCATCCGGTGGCGGGGAGGAGTTCTAGCCGGAGGAGCCCCCGCCGCCCTCCATTAGGGACGGCTATTGCCGCGGGGCTGACGCTGCTCGCCCGCCGCGCCCACTCGCAAGCCGAGATGCGCCAGAAGCTGGCGCGCCGGGGCTACGAGGAGGACGAGGTGGGGTCCGCGCTGGCGCGCCTCACCGAGATGGGCTACCTGGACGACGCCGCCTTCGCCCGAGGCCTGGTTCGGCGCAGGAGCGCCAGCCGGGGCTCCCTGGCGGTTTCGGCCGAGCTGGCGGCGAGGGGGATCGACCGCCAGGGCTCGGCGGAAGCGCTCGCCGGGCTCGACGCCGAGACCCAGCTGGCATCGGCCACGGCAATGGCCGAACGTATGTGCCCCCGAGGCCGGGAGATCGGGTATCGGGAGATGCTCGATCGCGTGGGGGTCAAGCTGCTGCGGCGAGGGTTTCCTTCAGGCATCGTCCGCGCTGCCTGCCGGGCCGTGCTGGCGGAGCGGCAGGGTGGCCAGGGCGCCTAAAATTTGACTCCACGCGAGGCGCCGGGGCGTCTCCGGTCATAGAGCCAACCCATCTCGGGACCGGTCGCTGACCGGCTCCTTCGAGGACGGTTCCGCACTTTGACAAGCGAATACATGAGGTGCATGTCACATGTCTGCATACGTCTTCGTACCAGCACTGGTGGCGGCCCTCCTGGTTGGCATCGGTGCCGCGTATCTGTACTTGCAGAGGCGGTCCGGGGACGGCGCTGGCGCCGTCGCAGCCAAAGCGCAGCAGGTCATGGCCGAGTCGGAGACTCAGGCCAAGGAGAAGCTGCTCGAAGCCAAGGAGGAGGCGGTCAAGATCCGCACCGCCGCCGAACAGGAAGCCCGGGAATACCGGGCACAGTCGCAGCAGATCGAAAAGCGCCTGCTCCAGAAAGAGGAGAACCTCGACCGCAAGGGCGAGGACCTCAACCGTCGCGAGCGTGAGTTCGGCGACAAGGAAAAGGGGCTTGATGAGCTGAGGGCTCAGCTCGAAGATCACAAGCGCCAGCAGCAGCTCGAGCTCGAGCGGGTCGCCAAGATGACCCGCCAGGAAGCTCAGGGCGTGCTGATGGCCCAGGTCGAGCAGGACCTGCGCAACGAGGTTGCGCGGAAGGTCCGGGAGTCAGAGCTGGCGGCTCGCGACGAAAGCGAGCGCCGCGCCAGGGAGATCGTCACGGAGTCGATCCAGCGGATCGCCGCCGACCAGACCGCCGAGGTCTCGGTCTCGGTTCTGCCGCTGCCGACCGATGAGCTCAAGGGACGGATCATCGGCAAAGAAGGCCGCAACATCCGCGCCCTGCAGCAAGCGACTGGAATCGACCTGATCGTGGATGACACGCCAGAGGCGGTGATCATCAGCGGCTTCGACCCGGTGCGCCGCGAGGTGGCAAGGGTCGCGCTGAACAAGCTCATCGTCGACGGCCGGATTCATCCGGCACGCATTGAAGAAATCGTGGCCAAGTCCCGACAGGAGGTCCTGCAAAGGGTCAAGGAGGAGGGCGAGGCCGCGGTGCTCGAGGTCGGCCTCCAGGGTCTTCACCCCGAGGTCGTCCGCCATCTCGGAATCCTGAGATTCCGCACCAGCTACGGGCAGCAGGTGCTCAACCACTCCAAGGAGGTCGCCTTCCTCGCAGCCATGATGGCTTCGGAGATAGGCGCCGACGTTCGTATCGCCAAGCTGTCAGGCCTGCTTCACGACATCGGCAAGGCCATCGATCACGAGGTCGAGGGCTCGCATGCGGTGATCGGGGCAGACCTGCTGCAGCGCCACGGGGTGCCCGCCCCGGTCGTGCATGCAGTGCGAGCTCATCACTACGACGAGGAGCCGCAAACCCAGGAGGCGCTGCTGCTCATCGCTGCAGACGCCATCTCGGCGGCCCGCCCGGGTGCGCGCCGCGAATCGTTGGAGGCTTACGTCAAGCGCCTGGAGAAGCTGGAGGAGATCGCGAATTCCTTCCAGGGAGTCCAGCAGTCGTACGCGATCCAGGCCGGCCGCGAGGTCCGGATCCTGGTCAAGCCGGAGCAGATCGATGACGCGGCGGCCCAGCTGATGGCTCGGGACATCGCCAAGCGCATCGAGTCAGAGCTCAGCTTTCCTGGTCAGATCAGGGTCACCGTGGTCCGAGAGACCAGGGCCGTCGAATACGCGAAGTAACTATCCCAAGGGAGCCCGGCAGTCGGGCTCCCTTTTTGTTTTTGCCGACAATTGACCGGTGAGCTCGGAAGAGTTCCGGATCCTGTTCGTCGCCGACGTCGTCGGACATCCTGGGCGGGAGGCGGTCAAGGCGATCCTGCCGGGGCTGAAGCGCGAGCTGACGCCGGACCTGACAGTGGTCAACGGAGAGAACGCCGCGGCCGGGTTTGGCCTTACCGCCAAGCTCGTCGACGAGATCAAGGGGGCCGGCGCCGACGTGATCACCACCGGCAACCATGTATTCGCTCAGAAGGAGTTCCTGGCGGAGCTGCCGCACCTGGAGCGCGTCACACGGCCGGCGAACTATCCGCCGGGCGCCCCCGGCACGGGTTGGTGCACGCTCGAGGCCGGCGGCCAGGAGGTCCTGGTCATGAACGTGATGGGCCGGATCTTCGTCGAGAGCATCGACGACCCGTTTCGCGCCGCCGACGCGATCCTTGCCGCGCATCCGAACCACCGCATCGTCCTTTGCGACATGCACGCCGAGGCGACCTCCGAGAAGACGGCCATGGGCTGGTACCTGGACGGGCGGGTCAGCGCGGTCGTCGGCACCCACACGCACATCCCGACAGCCGACGCCCGGGTTCTGCCCGGAGGCACCGCCTACGTCACGGACGTCGGCATGGTGGGGCCTCGCGACGGCTGCATCGGCATGGACAAAGACGTCGTTTTGAAGCGCTTTCTGACCGGCGTTCCGAACCGGTTCGTGGTGGCCTCCGGACCTGTGACTTTCAACTCGGTACTGGTTACCATTAGTGCCTCCAGCGGCCGGGCAACATCGATCCAGCGAGTCGACAGAGAACACTCTTAACAGGAGATCCAGCAATGTCAGGGGAACGCGCTCCGGTGGAGGTGCTGAAAGTGTCAGCCACCTCCAAGCCGGTCGCCGTGGCCGGCGCCATCGCTGGAGTGATCCGCAGTAAAGGCAGGGTCGAGGTGCAAGCAATCGGAGCCGGGGCAATCAACCAGGCGGTGAAGGCGATCGCCATCTCGCGGGGCTATGTCGCTCCCGGCGGCCTCGACCTGGTGTGCATCCCCGCTTTCATCGACATCTCGATCGACGGCGAGGAGCGGACCGGAATCCGTCTACTGGTGGAGAGCCGATAATCCGAGCGAGGTCGTTCCACATCTGGACCATCGGGTGCCAGATGAACACGGCGGATTCCGAGAGCATCGCGCGCAAGCTGCTCGCGGCGGGCTATGTCGAGGAGTCTCTCGAACGCGCCGACATCGCGATCCTCAACACGTGCGTGGTGCGGCAGGCGTCGGAGGAACGCGTCTACTCCAAGCTCCACGAGCTGAGGCAGTGGAAGACGGCCGAGCGCACCATCGCCGTGACCGGGTGCATCGTCGGCAAGGAAGGCGAGCGCCTGCAGGCGCGATTCCCGCTGGTCGACGCGGTTGTCCCGATCGGCGAGTACGACAGCTTCATCGCGGGTCTTCAGGCTCGCCACGACTGGTCCCAGGGCGAGGCGCTGCCGCAGGCTGGGCGCACGGGCGTGAGTCACTTCGTCAGGATCATCCAGGGCTGCGATCACAACTGCACGTTCTGCATCGTCCCGCGCGTGCGCGGTCGCGAGCGTCACGTCCCGATGCACGAGGTGCTGGCCGAGTGCACTGAGGCCATCGCCGACGGCGCCCGAGAGATCGTCCTGCTGGGACAGAACGTCGACGACTACACCGACCCCGGCGGACGCGGCGGAATGGCCGCGCTGGTGCGCGAGGTCGAGCGCCTGCCCGGCTTGAAGCGACTGCGTTTCATGACGTCGCATCCACAGGATCTCGAGCCCGAGCTGCTGGAGGTGATGGCGGCGAGCAATGTGGTCTGCCGCGAGCTGCAGCTGCCGGTCCAGTCGGGCGACGACCTTGTCCTCCGGCGCATGGCGCGCGGCTACCAGACGCGCCATTACCGCGCGACCATCGAGCGCGCGCGGGCTTTGATGCCCGACATCGGACTCGCTACCGACGTGATCGTCGGCTTTCCCGGTGAGACTGACGAGGCTTTTCAAAACACGCGCCGATTGCTCGAGGACATCGAGTTCGATGTGGTGCACCTGGCAATGTATTCGCCAAGGCCGGGGACCTACGCCGCAGCAAAGATGCCCGACGACGTACCCGACAGCGAGAAGCTGCGCAGGCTCAACGACCTGCTGGCACTTCAGCGGGAGATCGCCACGCGCAAGACAGCTCGCTGGATCGGTCGTGAGGTCGAAGTGCTGGTCGAAGGCCGTGACGAGTTGGGTCGCCCGTACGGGCGCATCCGCCAGGGTAAGCGCGCAGTGGTGCTCGGCCACGCCGAACCAGGAACGCTGGTCGACATCCGCGTGATCCAGGCCACCGCGGGTCAGCTGATGGGCGCTCGAGCGGCGTGAACACCCCCACCCAACCCTCCCCCCAGGGTGGGGAGGGAGGTCCGCTGACCCCGGTCATGAGGCAGTACCGGGAGGCGAAGCGGCAGCATCCTGACGGGATCCTTCTGTTCCGGCTAGGTGACTTCTACGAGATCTTTTTCGAGGACGCCGTTATGGCGGCGCCGATCATGGGCGTGACGCTGACATCCCGTCCGCTGGGCAAGTCCGGGCGGGCGCCCATGTGCGGCGTGCCGCATCACGCTTGGCAGAGTTACGTCGGCAAGCTGCTGCGGGCTGGGCACAAGGTCGTGATCTGCGACCAGGTCGAGGCGCCGTCGGGCAAGGCGGTCGTGAAGCGCGAAATCACCCGCGTGCTCACCCCCGGCACGGTGGTCGAAGACGCGTACCTGGAGCCGGCGAAAGCCAACTACCTGATCGCGGCGTGGACGCGTGGCGGCGAGGCCGGCCTGGCAGCATGCGACGTGTCGACCGGTGAGCTGCTGCTGTGCCAGATGCCTGGCGAGCGGCTCGCGGCCGAGCTGCAGCGGCTGGCGCCGTCGGAGCTGCTGACCCCACCAGACGTGGAGGAGTACCGCTTCGATCCGGAGCGCGGCCGGCAGCGCCTGAAGGACCTCCTCGGCATCGCGTATCCGGCCTCCATCGGCGCCGCAGATGCGCCGTTGGCTATCGGCGCCGCCGGCGTTGTGCTCGAGTACCTCAAGACCAATCAAGCTCGGGTCGGACCGGAGTCCCTGACCGTGCGCACGTACTCGCCGGACGCGACCATGCCGCTGGACATCGCCACGATTCGCAACCTGGAGATTGGGGCGCTGGTCACGCTCATCGACCACACCGCCACCGCAGTCGGAGCGAGACGCCTTCGTGAGTGGTTGGGTGCGCCGCTGCGCGACGCCGAGTCGATTGAGCTGCGCCTCGCGGCGGTTGCCGAGCTGACCTCCAACCCAACGCTGCGCGAAGCGATCCACGGCGCGATGAACGGTGTTGGTGACCTCGAACGCCTGAGCGCGCGCGCCACACACGGTCGGGCAGGTTTGCGCGAGCTGATCGCGCTGCGGCGTTCGCTGGAGGCGCTGCCCGGTGTGCAGCGGGCGGTCGCGGTCTGCGAGTCGCTGGTGGTTCGCGAGCACGCGGCGGAGATCACGCCGGCCCCGGGGCTGGCCGAGGTCCTGCGTGCCGCCGTGGTGGAAGAACCTCCGTCATCGCGAGAGGGCGGGGCCATCAAGCCAGGGTTTGACGCAGAGCTCGACGCCATCCGCGATGCATCCCAAGCCGCGCGCGAGTGGCTCGCGTCGCTGGAAACAGGGGAGCGCGCACGGACCGGCATCCGCACGTTGAAGGTCGGCTTCAACAAGGTGTTCGGCTACTACATCGAGGTGAGCCACGCCAACACTGCCGCGATCCCTGACGACTACACGCGCAAGCAGACGCTGTCGACCGCAGAGCGCTACGTGACGACAGAGCTACGGGAGAAAGAGGCGATCGTGCTCAGCGCGCAGGAGAAGATGAATGCCCGCGAGCTGGAGATCCTTCGCGACCTTGGTGAGCGCGTTGCGGCGTCCGGACCGCAGCTCCGCGCGACAGCGCGGGCCATCGGCGCGATTGATGCTCTGACGAGCCTGGCCGCCGCGGCCGCAACGCTGGGCTGGCGACGCCCGGAGGTCAATGCGGGAACCAGGCTCGTCATCAAGGCGGGGCGCCATCCGCTGGTCGAGCAGTCGCTGCCCGCCGGGGTATTCGTAGCCAACGACCTGGAGCTCGACCCGAACTCCGCGCAGATCGTCATCCTGACCGGGCCGAACATGGCCGGCAAGTCGACCTACCTGCGCCAGTCGGCGCTCATCGTCCTGCTGGCTCAGTGCGGCAGCTTCGTCCCGGCGGAGCAAGCCGTTATTGGGCTGGCCGACCGCATCTTCACCCGCGTCGGCGCGCACGACGACATCACCTCAGGGATGTCGACGTTCATGGTCGAGATGACCGAGACCGCATACATCCTCAACCACGCGACCAAGTCGTCCCTCGTGATCCTCGACGAGGTGGGGAGGGGGACGTCGACGTACGACGGCCTGTCCATCGCGCAAGCGGTGGTCGAGCACCTGCACGAATCGTCCAGGCTCGGCTGCCGCACGCTGTTCGCCACCCACTATCACGAGCTCACCGCTCTGGCCGAGCGCCTGCCGCGCGTGCGCAACGAGCGGGTCGAGGTGCTGGAGGAAGGCGAGACGGTGCGCTTCCTTCACCGTGTCGTGCCGGGTGGCGCCGACCGCTCGTACGGCATTCATGTCGCGGCGCTGGCAGGCCTTCCGTCCGCGGTCATCGCCCGGGCGCGCGACGTCCTGACGGAACTGGAGCGCCAGCGCCCGCTCGAGCCTGCGGAGATGCAGCTGGGCCTGCCGATGGAGATGGCGCCCGATCCGTTGCGCAAGGAGCTCGAAGAGCTCGAGCCGGATGCGCTGAGCCCGCTGGAGGCGCTGCAGAAGCTGTACGAGCTGCGCTCGCGACTGCACTCATGAGCGGAATCCACAGGCTGCCGCAGGAGGTCGCTGACGCGATCGCCGCGGGCGAGGTGATCGAGCGGCCCGCCTCGGTCGTGAAGGAGCTGATCGAAAACGCCCTGGACGCAGAGGCGCGCCGCATCACAGTCGATGTGCGCGGAGCGGGGCGGACGTCGATCCGGGTCAACGATGATGGCTCTGGGATCGAGGCAGCCGAGTTGCACCTCGCGTTCGTTCGTCACGCGACAAGCAAGGTGGCCGCGCTGCCCGACCTCAACGCAATCACAACGCTTGGGTTTCGCGGCGAGGCGCTTGCGAGCATCGCTGCTGTCGCCGACGTCGAGTGCTCGAGCGGCGGCGCGCGAATCCACCTGCGGGCGGGAGACGTGCTCGAGCAGGGCGCCGGACCACTCCTGCCCGGCGCGAACGTCGAGGTGAGAGATCTGTTCGCCAACGTACCCGCGCGGCTTAAATTCCTGAAGTCGGATGCGACCGAGGTCGCCGCGATCAGAGACACGGTCGCCTCATATGCACTGCTCCATCCGCACGTGAAGTTCCAGCTCACCATCGACGGCCGAGTAGCGCTCAGCACGCCAGGAGACGGAGACCGGCGGCGCTCGTCTGCCGCTGTGCATGGCGCCGCGGTGGCCGCGGAGATGCTCGAGATCGTCGGCCTGCCGCTGATCAAAGGCATCGTGTCGCAGCCACGCGTAAGTCGCGGCAGCCGCGACTGGATAGTGCTGGCGGTGAACGCGCGACCCATCGCCTCGCGCACGCTGCTGTACGCGCTCGAGGAGTGTTACCAGGGACGCCTGGAGCGAGGGCGCCACCCGGTGGCGGTGCTCGACATCGGCATCGACCCGGAGCTTGTGGACGTGAACGTGCACCCGGCCAAGCGCGAGGTCCGTTTCCGTGACGAGAACGCAGTGTTCGCGGCGGTCCAGCGTGCGGTGCGCGCGGCGCTGGGTGGCAGCGAGCCGTTTTTCTATCGCGCGCCTTCCACAGCGGTGGCAACGAGCACCTTCAACGCGGGCGCCGCGGAGTCGCCGGCTCGCGCCGGCGTGGCGGTGCAGGATCTGGCGACACGCGAGGCGCCCGCGGAGGCGCCGCTCCGGCCGCTGGGCCAGATCGGGCAGGGCTACATCGTGGCCGAAGGCCCGCAGGGCCTCGTGCTCGTCGACCAGCACGCGGCCCATGAGCGCATCCTCTACAACCGCCTGCTGGCCAGACTGCGCGATGGAAAAGGCATGACCCAGCCGCTTCTCATGCCCGCGGCGATCGACGTCGAGCCGGCCTTGATGGCGGCTGCGTCCGATCACGCCTCAGGGCTGGCGGCGCTCGGCCTCGAGCTCGAGGAGTTCGGACCGCGCAGCCTGCGCATCACCTCGATACCCGCAGAGATGCCAGTGAGCCGCGCCACGAAAGCCGTGCAGGAGACGCTGGCCGCGCTCGCAGAGAATCGCTCTGACGGCGCGATCGAGAAGGCCGCCGCCGAGCTCGCGTGCCACTCAGCTGTTCGATTCGGCGACGTCCTGGACGTGGCCGAGCAGCGCCGCCTGCTCACCGACCTCGAGCAGGCAGAGGAATCGATCACGTGCCCGCACGGGCGGCCCACGCGTTTGCTGGTGGAGTGGCAGGAGCTCAAGCGCCACTTCCGGCGGAACTACTGACCGCAGGACCCGTCATCGTCGTCGTCGGGCCGACGGGCATCGGCAAGACGTCGGTCGCATTCGAGCTCGCGCAGCGGCTGAACGGCGAGGTCGTCGTCGCCGACTCGCGGCAGGTCTACCAGATGCTCGACATCGCGACCAACAAGCCTTCGCCCGAGCAGCGGCAGAGAGTCCGTTACCACATGATCGACTTCGTCGATCCGAAGCTCACCTTCAATGCGGCGCAGTACGTGGACGGCGCGCGCGTCGCCATCGACGACATCATGGCCCGCGGCAAGGCGCCGATTGTCGAAGGCGGCACGATGCTTTACGTCGACGCGCTCACCGAGGGCTTCAGCCTCGCAGGCGTGCCACCGAATACTTCGCTGCGGCGTCAGCTCGAGCTCCTCGATGCAGGCGCCATGCGCCAGCGCCTGCTCGCCCTGGATCCCGATCCCGGCGTCGATCTCCAGAACCCGGTCCGCATGATCCGCGCGATCGAGCTGCTCGAATCGGTTGGTCCGCCTCTGCGCAACCTACGCCGGCGCAAAACACCGCCGTGGTCCGTTGTCCGGGTCGGGCTGCTGGCCAGGCTCGACGTGATCGATCGGCGGCTCGCGGAGCGCAGCCGGTCGCAGGTCGAGCGCGGCCTCATCGCCGAGACGCAGGCGGCGCTCGATGCCGGAGTGCCCGTAAATGCCGCCGTGCTCACGGGTATCGGATACGCCGAAGCGCTCGCCCACCTGCGCGGTGAGGTCACGCTGGAGGATCTGCCGGACGTGATGGCCGCCTCAAATCGTCGGTACGCGCGCCGGCAGATGCGCTGGTGGCGTCGCGACCCGCGCATCACGTGGTTCGAGATCGAGCCCGACCCAGTGCCCGCTATCCTCAAATACGTTGAGAACAACTAAGGCCGCGGGTGCCAGGCGACTGGGCCTGATACCGCCATATCTCTTCGCCGAGATCGACCGCAAGGTCCAGGAGAAGAAGCGCTCGGGGATCGATGTCATCTCGCTTGGCATCGGCGATCCCGACCTGCCGACGCCCAAGCGGATCGTCAGCGTCCTGCAGGAGGCCGCGGCGGACGCCGACAACCATCGCTATCCGTCTTACTTCGGCCTGGCCGAGCTGCGCGGCGCGATCGCCAACTGGTACCGCGATCGATTCGATGTCAGGCTCGATCCGCAGACCGAGGTCCTGCCGACGCTCGGCTCCAAGGACGGCATCAGCCACGTGCCGCTCGCGCTCGTCGATCCGGGCGACATCGTGCTGGCTCCTGACCCGGGCTACACGGTGTACGTCACGGGTGCACTGATGGCCGGCGCCGAGCCCTATACGATGCCCTTGAAGCCCGAGAACGACTGGCTGCCCGACCTGGACGCGATCCCGGGCGAGGTGGCGCAGCGCGCGCGACTGATGTGGCTCAACTATCCGAACAACCCGACTGCGGCGGTCGCGGACCGGAAGTTCCTGACCCGAGCGGTGGATTTCTGCCGCGAGCGCGGGATCGTGCTGTGCCACGACGCACCGTATTCGGAGATCGCGTTCGACGGTTACCGGCCGCTGAGCCTGTTCGAGATTCCAGGCGCCAAGGAGATTGGGCTCGAGTTTCACTCGCTCTCCAAGACCTTCAACATGACCGGCTGGCGGCTGGGTTGGGTTTGCGGCCGGGCCGACCTGGTCGCGTTGATCGGCCAGCTGAAGACCAACATCGACTCGGGCATCTTCCAGGCGGTGCAGTGGGCTGGAATCGAAGCGCTGAACGGCGGGGAAGAGGAGACACGCGCCGCATGCGAGGTCTACGCCCGCCGTCACCGCCTGGTGGCCGATACGCTCAACTCGTTGGGCTGGAAGATCACGCCCCCGCGCGCGACCTTCTATGTGTGGGCGCCGGTTCCTGACGGATATGACTCGATCGGATTCGCATCGCACGTGCTCGACGAGGTTGGCGTCAACATCACACCGGGAGTCGGCTTCGGAGTGCATGGCGAGGGCTACTTCCGGCTTTCGGTAACAGCGCCAGACGCACGCCTGGCCGAGGCGATGAAGCGAATGGAGAAGCTGCGCCACTGATCACGACCAAGAAGCCGCGAGAGCGGGCATACCTGGTCGGGGTTCTGCTGCCCGGCGCAACCCAGGACCTCGTACGTGAGCAGATGTCAGAGCTCGCCGAGCTCGCGCGAACGGCCGGCGCGGAAGTCGTTGGAACGGACCTGCAGCGC
>WNGI01040013.1_pt1 | contig 12102 bp, 13 predicted proteins | sample 5400621 | NCBI WGS metagenome assembly WNGI01 (sample SAMN13153374, study PRJNA577476) | soil metagenome | isolation source: 20 cm soil or saprolite under Garry oak tree replicate 1 | place: USA:California | collected 2016-06-15 | reverse complement strand
CACACGACTACGCTCACGGAGGTCATCCCGATGAAGGCCGTTCGCATCCACGCTCCCGGCGGTCCGGACGCGCTCAAGTACGAGGACGTGCCCGAGCCCACCCCCAAGGCGGGCGAAGCCGTCGTCAGGATCGACGCGGCGGGGCTCAACTACATCGACGTCTACCAGCGCAGCGGCCTCTACAAGCTCGACCTGCCGCTGACGCTCGGGCTCGAGGCGGGCGGCACCGTGACCGCCGTCGGCGCCGGCGTGACCGAGGTGAAGGTGGGCGACAAGGTCGCCTACACGGGTGTGCCCGGCGCCTACGCGCAGTACGCTGCCGTCCCCGCGCAGCGTCTCGTCGTCCTGCCGCCGGGGCTCCAGCCGAAGCAGGGCGCGGCCGCGATGCTCCAGGGGATGACCGCGCACTACCTGGCCTGCTCGACCTACCCGCTGAAGACGGGCGACACGTGCCTCGTCCACGCGGCGGCGGGCGGGGTCGGGCTCCTCCTCTGCCAGATCGCGCGGATGCGCGGCGCGCGCGTCATCGGCACCGTCTCGACGGACGAGAAGGCCAAGCTCGCGCGCGAGGCGGGCGCCGACCAGGTCATCCTCTACACGAAGCAGGACTTCGAGGTCGAGGTGAAACGCATCACGGGCGGCAAGGGCCTGCAGGTCGTCTACGATTCGGTCGGCAAGACGACCTTCGACAAGGGCTTCAACTGCCTGGCCCCGCGCGGGATGATGGTCCTCTACGGCCAGTCGAGCGGCCCCATCGGCGCCTTCGATCCGCAAGTCCTGAACCAAAAGGGCTCCCTCTTTCTCACGCGCCCGAGCCTCGGCCACTACACGGCCACACGCGAGGAGCTCCAGCAGCGGGCGGGTGAGGTGCTCGGCTGGATCCGCGACGGCAAGCTCAAGCTCCGGACGGAGCTCGAGTTCCCGCTGAAGGACGCGGCCGAGGCGCACCGGGCCCTCGAGGGACGGAAGACGACGGGTAAAGTCCTACTGATTCCATGAACGTCGCCCAGCTCCTCGAGCAATCGGGGCGCTGGCACGCCGATCGTCCAGCACTGGTCGGCGGCGACCGGCGCTGGACCTACGCGGAGCTGGACGCCGCGTGCTCGGTGCTCGCAGGGTGTCTGGCGCGCCTGGGTCTGCGACCGGGCGATCGCCTCGGGCTCCACCTGCCGAACTCGGCCGAGTTCGTGCTGGCCTACTACGCGGCCCAGAAGCTCGGTGTGGTGCCGCTCTCCCTAAACGTCACCTACGCCGCGGAAGAGATCGCCTACATCGCGGGCGACGCGACGCCGGCGGCGATCGTCACCGCGGCCGCCGTGGCGGGCAGCCTGCCCTCGCGCGACCGCCTGCCGTCGGTCCGCCACGTGATCCACGCCGAGGACTTCGCCGGGCTCCCGGGCGGGGAGCCGCGCTGCGCGCTCGACCTCGATCGGGAGGAGACGGCGGCGATCCTCTACACCTCGGCGACGACAGGGCGACCCAAGGGCGTGATGCTGAGCCACGCCAACGTCGTCTCGAACGCGCACGCCACCGTCCGCCACCTGCGGATGACGCCGGAGGACCGCGGCCTCTGCGCGGTGCCGATGTTCCACTGCTTCGGCCAGAACTTCATCATGAACGCGCTGGTCAGGGCGGGCGGGCTGCTCGTGCTCCACCCGCGCTTCGTCCCCGACGCGTTTCTAGACGCGATCGCGGGGCACCGCATCACGCTCTTCTACGGCGTGCCGACGATGTACATCCTGTTCCTCTCGCTCTCGAAGACGCTCGACTTCGCCTCGATCCGGCTCTTCTTCTCGGCGGCGGCGCCGCTGCCGGCGGACGTCGAGCGCCGCTGGCTCGAGCGCTACGGGCGGCCCATCACGCAGGGCTACGGCCTCACCGAGTGCTCGCCCTTCGCCGCCTGGAACCACGACGTCACGGTGCGCCCGGGCTCGGTCGGGACGCCGATCGAGAACGTCGAGATGCGGGTCGTGGACGGCGAGGGGCGCCCGGTGGGCGACGGGCAGCTCGGCGAGATCCTCATCAAGGGCCCCAACGTCATGAAGGGCTACTTCGGCAACGCGGAGGCCACGGCGCAGTCGCTCCGGAACGGCTGGCTCCACTCGGGCGACGTCGGCTATCGCGACGCCGACGGCTACTACTTCCTCGTGGACCGCGTGAAGGACATGATCAACGTCGCCGGCTTCAAGGTCTTCCCGCGCGAGGTCGAGGAGGTCCTCTTCCGCCACGAGGCGGTGAGGGAAGCGGCGGTCGTCGGTGTGCCCGACCCGGTGCGGGGTGAGGCGGTGAAGGCCTTCGTCGTCCTGCAGGAGGGCCGGACGGTGAGCGCCGACACGCTCCAGAAGCTCTGCCGTGACGCGGTCGCCACGTACAAGGTCCCCGAGCGGATCGAGTTCATCGACGCGCTGCCGAAGAACCCGACGGGCAAGATTCTCAAGAAAGAGCTACGCCAGCGGGCTTGAGCTAGAATGAGCCCTGGAGGTGCGGCCATGCGTTCTCACGCCCTGTTGACGCTCTGCGGAGTGGCGCTCGTGTCCCTGCTCGTGGTGGACGCCGGAAGCGCTTGGGCCCGCGCGACGGGCGGCGGTAGCCGCGGCTCGCGCTCGTACTCGTCGCCCGCGCGCCCCGCGCCCTCGCCGACGGCGCCGGCGACGCCTACGAGCCCCTCCATGAACCAGCCGCAGCGGCCCGGGCTCTTCGGCGGTCTGATGGGCGGCCTCGCCGGGTTCGCCCTGGGGGGCCTCCTCGGCTCGATGCTCTTCGGCGGCGGGTTCGGCGGCGGCATCGGCCTCCTCGAGATCCTGCTGGTCGGCGCCGGCGCCTTCTTCCTGCTGCGCATGCTTCGTGCGCGCCAGAGCGTGCCCCAGCCCGCCTACGCGGGTGGCGGGGCGAGCGCCTACACGGGCCAGGGTGGCGCGAGCGGCGCAGTCGTCGAGGCGCCGGCGGCGCCGTCCGATGTCGAGCGCGGGGTCGCCTTCATCCGGCAGATGGATGCGGGCTTCGATCCGGCGGCGTTCGCCCAGTGGGCCCAGCGCGCGTTCACCGACGTCCAGGACGCGATCGCGCGCCGGGATCTCGCCACCGTGGCCGACCGGCTCACGCCGCAGGAGTTCGCGCGCCTGCAGGGCCAGTGCGACCAGCTCCGGGGCGCGCGCCAGACGAACCGCGTCGAGCAGATCCGGTGGAGGCGCGCCGAGGTCAGCGAGGCGTGGCAGGAGAGCGGCCAGGACTGGGTGACGGTCTACCTCGCCGCCTCGCTCGTGGACTACACCGTGGACGACACGACCGGCGCGCTCGTGGACGGCTCGAAGACGCATCAGGACATCGAGGAGTACTGGACCTTCACGCGCCTCGTGGGCCCGAAGCCCTGGCGCCTCTCGGCCATCCAGGCCGCGTAACTCCGCCGGAGGGTGCGCGGTGAAGCGCACCTTCACGTGGATCGTCGTCGTCGCGGCGGCGCTCGCCCTCCTGGTGATCGCCGCCGCCCTCGCGCTGCCGCTCGTGGTCGACACGCCGCGCGTCCAGGCACTGATCGTCTCCACCGCGTCGCAGGCGCTCGGCCGGCCCGTCAAGTTCACCTCGGTTTCCGTGTCGGTGCTCCCGGCGCCGGCCGTCAAGCTGCACAACCTCGAGGTCGCCGAGGACCCGAAGTTCGACTCGGCGCCCTTCCTCAAGCTCGAGACGGGACGGCTCGCGCTGAAGCTCGGCGGGCTCCTCGCGGGCCGCGTCGAGTTCGGCGACCTCACGCTCCAGCGACCGGCCATCACGCTGATCCGGAACCCCGAGGGCGTCCTGAACATCGCGAGCCTCGGAGCCGCGGCGGAGCCGAACGGCCGCGCTGCCGGGACACGTGAGGATCGAGAAGGGCACGGTCACCTACGTCGTCCGCGGCAAGGCGGGCGCGCTCTCGCGCTACCGGGTGGAGGACCTCGACCTCACACTCGGCGGGAGCGGCGGCACGCTCACGGTCGAGGGTGCCGCGCGCGTGAAGCCAGGCGACCTCGGCGTCACGCTCGCCGACGGCCGGATCGCGCTGAACGCCGGGCGGAGTCTCCTCGAGGCGCCCGTGAGCGCGCGCGTCGGCGTCGACGGTCGTGACGTGGCCGAGCTGGTCGCCGCGAGCGTCGGCCCGACGCCGGCGATCGGCGGGCCCGTCAAGGGCACGTTCAATGTGACGGGCACGCTCGGCGCGCCGAAGGCGGCGGGCACGCTCGAGCTGGCGAGCGCGCGCCTGACGGAGGAGGTCGCCGCCTGCCCCGAGCCCCGGCGCCGGACGCTCACGCTGACCGCGCTGAAGCTCGGCGGCACGTCATGGGACGGGGGCCGGCTCACGAGCCGCCCGGTGACCGCGAGCCTCGCGGGCGGGAAGGTCAGCCTGAACCTCGGCGCCACGCTCGACGGCGGCGTGCGGGTCGAGCTGGCGGACCTCTCGATCAAGGGGCTGCCGCTCGAGCGCGTGCTGGTGGATTTTCTGTGCCAGGGCTACGCGGTCTCGGGTCCGCTCGACTTCGACGGCGCCCTCGCGTTCACCGCGAGCGACCCCTGGGGCACGCTCTCCGGGCCGGGCCGGCTGCGGGTCGGCCCCGGGCGCGTCGTCGGCGCGCGGGCGCTCTCGCTCATCGGCAACGTCGTCCAGGTTGGCGGCGCCGTCTCCTCGCTGCTGAACGCCGACATCCCGTCGTCGCTCTTCACCTCGCCGCTCGACTTCGACTCGATCACCGGCACCTACGTGATCAGCAAGGGCGTCGTGACGACGCGGGAGGTGACGGCGAGGGTCACGGGCACGGCGGCGTCGCCGTCGGTCCGCGTCGATCCCTCCGCCCTCGTCCGCGACCTGGACAGGAAGAAGGTCGAGAGCGGGTTGAAGGACCTCCTCAAGCGGTTCCGCTGAAGCGCCCGCCCCCGAGCTTGCCCGCCTCGACGAGGCCGACGAAGAAGGCGTAGAGCTGCTCCCACTCGCGGGCACGGGCCTCGCCGTGCCGCGCCACCGTGTCCGCGCGCAGCGCGCGGAACGTCTCCTGCCGGCGCCGGAGGATCCGCCGCCACTCGTCGGACAGGTCCTCGGCCTCGATCGCGGTGAAGCCCGCGCGGCCGAGCAGCGCGTGGTAGGACGGAAGCGACTGCAGGGTGGTCGCCGCCATCCACTCGCGGAGGCGGTCCCGCTCCCGCTCGGCGAGGCGCGGGTGCGCGATCCAGTCGGTGAAGGCGAGGCGGCCGCCGGGGACGAGCGCGCGGCGGCAGCCCTCGAGCACGGCGCGCTTGTCGGCGATGTGGAGGAGCGCCTCCTGGCTCACGCAGGCGTCGAAGGCGTCGTCGGCGAAGGGGAGCGCCGTCGCGTCGCCTCTGACGACACGGACGCGCGCCCCGAGCCCCACCAGGCGCGAGAGCCGGGCGGCGCCGGCGGCCCGCGCCGCGTGGAGCTCGAGCGCCACGACCCGGCAGCCGCGGCGGCTCGCCAGGAAGCGGGCCGGGCCGGCCAGGCCCGCGCAGACGTCGAGGACCCGGCTCTGCGCGGTGATCCCGGCCCGCCGCGCCAGCGCGTCCACCGCGGCGAGGCCGCCGTAGTGGTCCTGGTCGAACTCGAAGAGCTCGTCCGGGGTGAGGCGGGAGAGATCACCGCCGCGCCGCCGCGCGAGGGCCGCGAGCACCTGCGCTTCGCTGATCGGGTGGTGGTCGTAGAAGTCGTTGACGCGCATGGCCGCGGCTTGAAGCGCCCGGCCACGTATGATAAAAGCAAACCGTTCTCACCACACCTCGGCGAGGGAAGCCCCATGAGCAGCGAGGGCAAGGGCGGTCTCGAGGACGTCGTCGTCTCGACGTCGGACATCTGTTTCATCGACGGGCGCGAGGGCCGGCTCGTCTATCGGGGCTTCGACGTCAACGACCTCGTCGAGCACTCGACCTTCGAGGAGGTCGCCTACCTCCTCTGGCACGGCGGCCTGCCGAGCCGCAAGGAGATGGATGCCCACCTGAAGGCGCTCTCGGCCGCCCGCAAGCTGCCGCCGAAGCTCGTCGACATGCTGCGCGCGCTCCCGAAGAAGACGACGCCGATGGAGGTGCTGCGCACGGGCGTGTCCGCGCTCTCCGCCTTCGACCCCGACGCCGCCGACAACTCGCGCGAGGCGACCGCGCGCAAGGCCCTGCGGCTCACCGCGCAGATGCCGACGCTCGTCGCCGCCTGGGAGCGGATCCGCCGGGGCAAGGCCCTCGTGGCGCCGAACCCGAAACTCTCGCTCGCCGCCAACTTCCTCTACATGCTGCGCGGCACGAAGCCCCACCCGCTCGAGGAGAAGACCTTCGACGTCGCGCTCATCCTGCACGCCGACCACGAGTTCAACGCCTCCACGTTCGCCGCGCGCGTGACCGCCGCCACGCTGTCCGACCTGCACTCGGCGATCGTCTCGGCCATCGGCGCCCTGAAGGGCCCGCTCCACGGCGGCGCCAACGAGCAGGTCATGCTGATGGTCGAGCAGATCGGGGCGCCGGCGAAGGCCGAGGCGTGGATCCGGAAGGCGCTCGCCGACAAGGTGCGCGTGATGGGCTTCGGCCACCGCGTCTACCGTGTGGCGGACCCGCGGGCCAGGCACCTGCGGAGGCTCGCGACGGAGCTCGGGCAGAAGGCGGGCAACACGAGCTACGTCGAGATCCTGGACACCGTGGCGCGCGTCGTCACCGAGGGCAAGCACATCTTCCCGAACGTGGACCTCTACTCCGGCGCCGCGTACAAGTCCATGGGGATCCCGACCGACCAGTTCACGCCGATCTTCGCGCTGAGCCGCGTCGCCGGCTGGGCCGCCCACGTCATGGAGCAGCACGCCAACAACCGCCTGATCCGGCCGCGCGCGCAGTACACCGGGCCGACGCACGTCACGTACGTCCCGATCGACCGCCGCTAGGCCGCCGCGGGACGGCCCCCCGGCCGTGGGCGCGCGGGTCACGATCGCGATGTCGGTGTTCAATCAGCTGGCGCTCACGCGCGCGTGCCTCGAGAGCCTGCGGGCCACGACGGAGCCGTTCCGCCTCGTCGTCATCGACAACGGCTCCACGGACGACACGGCGCGCGTGTTCGAGCGCTTCGAGTATCCGTACCCGCTCCGCTTCGAGCGCAACGGCGAGAACCGCCCCGTGATCGCCACGCTGAACCGCGCCTGGCGGCTAGCGGAGACCGACTACGTCTGCGTCCTCCACAACGACACCGAGCTGGTCGAGCCGGAGTGGCTCGCGCGGCTCGTCGCCGCCCTCGCCGAGCCCGGCGCGGGGCTCGCCGGGCTCTACGGCGTCAAGCGCCTGCGGCGGAGCGGGCGCTACGTCGGCCGGACGATCGTGCACAGCCTCGCCGAGGGGCCGACCGTCCGTCCGCCATGGGAGGAGGTGGCGGTCGTGGACTCGGTCTGCATGTGCCTGCCGCGCGCGCTCCTGGAGGAGGTCGGCGGCTTCGACGAGGGCTACGGCTTCTACCACGGCCTCGACCGCGACCTCTCGTTCGCCGTGCGCGAGCGCGGCCGGCGCTGCCTCGTCGTGCGCGCGCCCTTCGTCCACCACGGCGGCGGCACGCGGGCGCGCGAGTTCTCTGCGCAGCCCGACCGCGAGCGGCGCGACCTCGCCGCCCGGCGCGAGGTGCTGGCGCGGTTCCGGACGAAGTGGGCTCACCGCCTGCCGTGCGACGTCCGCTCGCCGCGCGAGCGGGTGACGNAAGCGCTCGTCGCCTCGCCCGACGTCGACGTCGTGGACATCTGCTCGACGACCGACACCCACCACGAGATCGCCGTCGCCGCGGCGCGCGCGGGCAAGCACGTGATCGTCGAGAAGCCGCTGACGGGCGCGTTCTGCGACGGGAGCGAGCCGCGCGAGGCCATGCTGGCGCAGGCGCTCCGCAACGCCGACGCGGTCCTGGACGCCGTCGCGAAGGCCGGCGTGACGCTCTGCTACGCGGAGGACTTCGTCTACGCGCCGCCCATCGCGAAGCTCCGGCGCCTGCTCGACGCCTCCGGCGGCGCGATCCTCGAGCTGCGTGCCGAGGAGAGCCACTCGGGCTCGCACGCCGCGTACGCGGCCACGTGGAAGCGCTCGGGCGGCGGGTCGCTCCTCCGCATGGGCTCCCACCCGGTCGGCGTCGTGCTCCAGCTGAAGCACCACGAAGGCATGAAGCGGCACGGCCGGCCGATCCGGGCGCGGGCCGTCACGGCCGAGGTCGCCCAGCTCACGAAGCTCCCGGCCGTCGGCGACCGCAAGCTCTACATGGGGACGCGCGCCGTGGACGTCGAGGACTGGGCGGTCGCCGTCCTCACCTTCGAGGACGGGACCAAGGCGACGGTGCACTCGAACGACATCACGCTCGGCGGCGTCCGCAACGTCGTCACGGCCTATCTCACGAACGGCGTCGTCCAGGCGAACATCAACCCGAACAACGCCGTCGCCGCCTACGCGCCCGACGGCGCCGTGTGGGGCGACGAGTACATCACCGAGAAGGTCGAGACCAAGGGCGGCTGGCAGTTCCCGAGCCCCGAGGAGGACTGGATGCGCGGCTACCCGCAGGAGCTCGCGGACTTCGTCGACGCGATCCAGGGGCGGCGCGAGCCGCTGGCGGGCGCGCTCCTCGCGCGCGAGGTGGTCGAGGTGATCTACGCGGGGTATCTCTCGGCCGCAACGGGCCGCCGCGTCGAGCTGGCGCGCGCATGATCCCGTTCGCGAAGGGCCACGGCCTCGGCAACGACTACGTCGTCATGGCGCAGGCCGATCTGAAGACGCCGCTCTCGCCGAAGGCCATCCAGCGGATCTGTGACCGGAACTGGGGCGTCGGCGGCGACGGCATCCTGCTCATGGTCCCCACCGGGCGCGCCGACTTCGGCGTGCGGATCTTCAACCCCGACGGGAGCGAGGCCGAGAAGTCGGGTAACGGCCTGCGCATCTTCGCCAAGTACCTCTGGGACCACGGCCACGCGAAGACGCCGACCTTCACGGTGGACACGAAGGGCGGCGTCGTCGAGTGCCAGTGCCGCGTCCGGGACGGGCGCGTCGACTTCGTGAGCGTCGAGATGGGGCGGGCGACGTTCCGGGCGCCCGATATCCCGATGAACGGCCCCGACCGCGACGTCGTGGGGGTGCCGGTCCAGCTCGGCGACGGCACGGCGCTCACGGTGACGGCGGTGTCGGTGGGGAACCCGCACTGCGTGACCTTCGTCGAGCGGCTCGACGAGGCCGCGGCCCGGCGGCTCGGCCCGCTGCTGGAGCACCACCCCGCGTTCCCGAACCGCACGAACGTCCAGTTCGCGCGCGTCGTCGGGCGCGACGCCGTGGACATTCTCATCTGGGAGCGCGGCGCCGGCTTCACGCTGGCGTCGGGCTCCTCCTCGTGCGGCGCCGCGGCGGCGGCCGTCAGGAACGGGCGCTGCGATCCCGGGCGCGTGCGCGTGCGGATGCCCGGCGGCGAGCTGATCGTCGAGGTGCGCCCCGACTGGTCGCTCCTGCTCGAGGGGCCCGTCGAGGAGGTCTACACCGGGACGCTCACGGCGGAGTTCGCGGCGTCGCTGTGAAGCGCCTCTGCGTGTTCTGCGGCTCGTCGGAGGGCGCACGCCCCGCGTACGCGGCGGCGGCGCGCGCGCTCGGCGTTGAGCTGGTCAAGCGCGGCCTCGGCCTCGTGTACGGCGGCGGCTCGGTCGGCCTCATGGGCGTCCTCGCCGACGCGGTGCTTGGCGGCGGTGGCGAGGTGATCGGCGTCATCCCCGGGCCGCTCGCCACGCCCGAGCTCGCCCACACGGGGCTCGACGAGCTGCGCGTCGTCGGGAGCATGCACGAGCGCAAGGCGACCATGGCCGCGCTCGCCGATGGGTTCGTCGCGCTGCCGGGCGGGCTCGGCACCTTCGAAGAGACGCTCGAGGTGCTCACCTGGGCCCAGCTCGGCATCCACACGAAGCCCGTGGGCGTGCTCGACGTCGAGGGATACTGGGAGGGGCTCCGGCGCCTGCTCGCCCACGCGGTCGACGAGCGGTTCGTGCGGCCGGAGTACGCGGCCCTCCTGCTCTGGGGCGCAACGCCCGCCGAGCTGCTCGACCGCCTCGCCGCGTGGCGTCCGCCGGCGGGTGCCCGCGCCTGGCTCCGCCCCGAGCAGACGTGACGCCCATGCTCGCCGCGTGGTGCTGGGACCTCCTCGAGCCGTACCTCAGGCGCAACCTCGTCAACCGGGGCGTCGAGCGCCCGACGCGCCGGCAGATCCTCGAGGAGTTCGCCCGCGTCTGGCCGGAGCTCACCGCGACGATCGGCGTCCAGGAGCCGCACGCGGGGACGATCCGCTTCAAGTGGCTGGTGCGCCTCGCCGCGGCGGAGATGGAGCCGTTCCTCGAGGACCCCGCGCGCTTCATCCTGGCGCGCTACGGCGGCGGGAAGTTCAAGATGAACCTGCACCACGGAATGCACTTCGTGAGCACGAAGAACTTCAAGCCCGAGGGGGAGCCGCGCTGGGCCGACGCGCCGGAGCTCTCCCTGGACTGACGGAGAGACCACCATGCCGAGCGAGGAGACGCGCCGCGTGCTGAAGGTGTTTGGCGTCGCCGTGACGAATCTCGAGGACGCCATCGACCGGAAGGCGCCGCTCGAGGAGATCATGAAGTGGGACCGCGAGGTGGCCGAGCGGACCCGCGAGATGCTCGCGCTGGTCGACCACATCCGGAGCCGCCGCATCGCGTGACGACGCTGGTCGACGCCTCGGGGGTCGTGCTCGCGCTGCCGCACCCGCCGCGGCGGATCGTCTCGCTGATCCCGAGCACGACCGAGACGCTGTGTGCCCTCGGCCGGGCCGACGCGCTCGTGGGCGTGACCGTGTACTGCCGCGAGCCCGCCGAGGTCACGCGCACGAAGACGCGGATCGGCGGCGAGAAGAACCCGGACCTCGAGAAGATCCGTGCCCTCGCCCCCGACCTGGTCATCGCCAACATCGAGGAGAACGTCCGCGAGCACATCGAGGCCTTGCGGGCGTGGGCGATTCCCGTCTGGGTGACCTATCCGCGCACCGTCGCCGACGGCCTCCGGCTGATCCGCGAGCTCGGGGAGCTGACGGGGGCGCCTGAGCGCGCGGCGGCGATCCTGGCGGAGCTCGAGCCCCTGTACGAGCGTGTCCGCGCGGCGAGCGCCGCGCGCCCGGCGGTGGATGTCTTCTACGCGATCTGGCGGGGGCCGTACATGACCGTGAATGCCGACACGTACATCAATGATGTGCTGACGGTCTGCGGGGGTCGGAACGTCTTCGCCGACCGACCCGAGCGCTACCCGACGGTGACGCTCGACGAGATCGCCGCGCAGCGGCCGAGCGTCATCCTGCTACCCGACGAGCCGTTCCGGTTCCGCCAGGCGCACGTGGCGGACTTTGCACCCTACCGTGACGTCCCCGCGGTGAGGGAGGGCCGGATCCACCTGGTGGACGGCAAGCCCTACGCCTGGCACGGCCCGCGCGTCGGCGAGGCGCTGCGCACGCTGCCGGCGCTCCTCACCTCAGGGCGCTGAGACCTCGACCTTGATCCACTCGGCGGGGCCGCTCCCGACGCCGCGCGGGTGTTCTGCCGGCTTCACCTCGACCATGGCGCCCGGCCGCAGGTCGGCGAAGGTCCCCTCCACGTTCGGCTGCTGAAGCTTGCTCCGGTCCAACCAGATCTTCGTGCGTTCCGTGACCTTGACGTTCAGCTGGCCCGTGGGGTCGGCGATCGCACAGGTCTGCTCCTGCGCGTTGACCGATTGAAGCTTCCCGATCACGGTGTACTTCCCCGATAGTCCCGGCGACTGCCCGATCGGAACGTACTGCTCGGTCATCTCCTGAGCGGCCGGCGCCAATGGGCTGCTACCCAGGACGGCGCTCATCCCGACCAGCGCGACGACGAATCTCCAGGCGGTCATGCGTCCTCCCTCGTTCTTCATTCGACGAGGAGTGCCCGTGCCTTCTTCTGCTCCCCGATGGCCTCCTTCGTGTGCCTGCGTCCGAAGAATACACTGCGGACGGCCTTGTCCGCCAGCCGTCGCGCTTCCTGGAGCGGGGCGACAGCCTCGGGGTGCAGGCCGCCGCCCTTGAGCACGCGAATGCTGTCGTCCGTCTCGCGCACCGCGCGCGCGAGGAGC
>WNGI01009689.1_pt1 | contig 12103 bp, 15 predicted proteins | sample 5400621 | NCBI WGS metagenome assembly WNGI01 (sample SAMN13153374, study PRJNA577476) | soil metagenome | isolation source: 20 cm soil or saprolite under Garry oak tree replicate 1 | place: USA:California | collected 2016-06-15 | reverse complement strand
CGCGCACGGGAACGGAAAAGGTGCCGGGAACCATTTTCTCGGGTTTACGGCTATGAAGTATATCGGGTGTTGCTTCGTTGACCAAAGGATCAGAAATTCGCCTGCGGGTTACAAGGGACCACAACTTGGCGGAGGAGTGGGAGCTTGCTCTAATTGCCCAGGGCCTTTCCCCCAGCCTGGGTCGGACCCGGGATGGCTTTGTTCTCAGCGTCCCGGAGGAAGAGGTGGAGAGGGCGCTTGTCGGACTTTCGGCATACGAACGGGAGAATCCACGCGAACTACGCGCGAGAGATGAGCCGGCAGAGCCGCCTAATCTCGTAGCGGGCGCGTCGATTGCCGGGATTCTCCTGCTATTTTTTTTCATCACTGTAGCATGGCAACCCACATCGCAATGGTTCGAACGCGGCAGTGCGGATGCGGACCGGATCCTTCTCGGCGAGCTATGGCGTACGGTGACCGCTCTCACCCTGCATGCCAACCTTGCGCATGCGCTAAGCAACGCCATCGGCATCACTCTTTTTCTCGGTGCGCTATCCAGCATCCTCGGTCCTGGGCTAGCTTCGGCTCTGGTTCTGCTGGCCGGCGCCGGCGGCAATCTTGCCAATGCCCTCGTCCACGGCTCGGCTCACGTCTCGGTCGGAGCCTCTACTTCGGTTTTTGGCGCTGTCGGGATGCTCGGCGGTTTGGGTCTGGCTAGGCGCGGCCGGAAGAAAGTACCCAGGCGCCGCGCTTGGGTACCCGTCGCCGCAGCTCTTGCCCTTCTGGCGATGCTAGGGACGGGAGGAGAGCGCGTGGATGTTTTGGCTCACCTCTTTGGTTTCCTGTTTGGCGGTATCTTAGGGCTACTCTTCGCTTTCGTCACGCCGCGTCCACCGGGGCTCGGTATCCAGTGGGCCTGTGGCAGCGCGGCTGCTGCTGTGCTCATCTATTGCTGGACGCTTGCGCTTCGTTGAATTGATCGGTGAAAGAGTGAGATTACGTCATCGAGACGCTCATCATCGAGGGAAAGTGACATGTGCTTTGTTCAAAACCAGCGTTGACACCTTCTGGCCCCGAGATGAAAGTCTCGAAGACTCCAACAATCTTCCCGATGCCGATGTGCCCGCCCCAGGAAATCGTCGCCCTCGAAAAATGCCGCGAAATCGCTGCTGCCTTGGGCACCGACGTGCGCACAGAGAAAGCTGAGAAAGATCAATAGATGAGCGATAGACTTTGGAATTGCTCTCAGTAACTCGCATGCCCTGCACTTTGTCTTGATTGCACTGAAGCGTCAATCCAGATCCGATTGCGCTCAAGAAACTTGACGTCGGCTCCGGAGGAAATAGGCTACGGAAAAATAGTGGGGATAGGCCCCCAGCAACCGGTACATAATCGATCAAACCATGACGAGAGTGGACACTGTAACTGTCTGAAACTTGCCCCGACAAAACATTGATATACGAAATCGGATATTTAGCCGGTTGAGGCGTTTGGCACAAGCCGTGCGTTCTCCCGACCCATAAATCTATCTCTCAACGTGTTGCATATCCATTAACTTTCCGAGCATGACGGTCCCAGTTACATTGGCTTCGTTCGTAGATATTTCCGAGACCCTGTTCGGTGCTGGAAACAAGCGTACAATTATCCAGCTTCGTTGGGTCGTCATCCTCGCTTCCTCTTCACTTTTGGCTTCGACGAATAATCCAATGCCTCACTGTATTTTTTACCGCAGCAAACGATTACCTCGCACCGTGTTTTTTCGATCCTGATCATCTTGGACACGTTAGCACTGAGCTTCTCCCTCATCGTTACCGGCAATGTGGGAAGTGATCTTTATTTGTGCTACTTTTTGGTAATTATCATTGCGGCATTCTGGCAAGACATCCGTTGGTCGCTTACGTTTGCACTCATTATATCTCTGGTTTACGGCTCCTTCCTGTTTATAGCCGAAAAATATGAAACCGAGTTGCTTCTGCGCATTCCCTTTCTCTTCATCGCTTCTCTATTCTACGGTTACTTTACGCAGCTAATCGGCTACGAGCGTTTGCGCAGAGAAAAAGCGGAGAGCGAGGCCCGTAAGGATTTTCTGACGAGTTTGGCGAACCGAAAAGCGTTTGATGAACAAATGAGGCTGGAAAGAGAGCGAGCCCGGAGGTTCAGCCGACCTCTTTCGCTATTGATGGTCGACATCGACAACTTTAAGGCGGTGAATGACAACGTTGGGCACGAATGGGGTGATAATGTTTTGCGCGTGGTTGCGCGTACTATCGCTACCACGATTCGACAGACCGATTTTGCCGCTCGTTACGGCGGCGAAGAATTTGTTGTGATCCTGCCTGAGACTGAAGTTGACGACGCGCTTCGAGTTGGCGATCGCATCCGGGTAGCGGTCAGGGAAAACCCGATAGACACGCCTCGAGGGTTGCTGCTCATAACCGTAAGCATTGGAGCCAGTTCGAATCGCACTACGACGAGCGATCGGTCATTAGATAGCGAAGCGGATCAAGCGCTCTATTTGGCCAAGCGCAGAGGAAAGGATCGGGTTGAACGCTTTAGTGATATCGCCTAGACAGCTAACCTGCAGCTCCAGGGGACGAGCGATAAAGTCGTGCCCCTGAGCTTCGAAGTATTTCGGAATAGCGCCTCCTCGTGCGAAGAAAAGTAGAGAAGTCCAATTTTTCGATTGGATTACAAACCGCGACGAACCTAGCTTTCACTAGCCTCAAAGAGTCCGACAACCTCTCTGATCCCGATGTTCTCGCTCAGGAAATCATCGACGATCTCGAAGCCGGGCTCGAACGATTCCGCGAAATCGCGACGGACTCGGAACAAGAGAGTTTAGAGCTTAAGAAGTGCTAATCCCGGCTCCCGCACTTCTTCGATCCTACTTGTTATCTTCCGATCAACAACAGGATTCCTGCCAACAGCGCCAGGACTCCCATAGCTTGGGAGGGTATTCCAAGACGTATGAGAGATGACAGACCAGTCAGGATAAGCCAGAGTGCCAACAACAGCATGCCGATTGATACTACTCCGATAGTCATTTGACTGCTCCCTTCTTGATTCCGCCCAATCCTTTACAGTGCTGCGGAAACGAATACAACCTAGAAAATTAGCAGTCGCACCATCGCACTATTGCTGCCGCATGATCGCCGCACCGTTAGTCCAATTAGAGATTCGTTCTTGACAAAATTTCTGTAAACGAGGGATATTCTGCGCAAACTTTGCTTCAACGAAACGCAGCGCGATGTGGGATAGGTCGGCAGCAGTGCGCCGGGCCTAAGATCAAGGAGGTAAAAACAATGGCAGTTCAGGTGCGACGGGTAGTCACCGGACATGATGCAAAGGGGCGCGCGGTCGTCAAGATCGACGAAGTCTCTAAAAATATCGTCTCGAGCCGGCCGGGACAGACGGCCTGTGTGGTCTGGACCACGGAGTCTTTTCCCGTAAACAACACAGGTGATGCCGACGAGGGACTGAGGAAGGTCGGCACGACACTCAAGAACGGAACGGTTTTTCGCGTCGTCGAGTTTGCGCCTGGGGTCGCGCCGCGGAACCACAGGACCGATTCAATCGATTATGCCGTCGTCGTATCGGGTGAGATCGACATGGAGCTCGAGGACTCGGTCGTCCATCTGAATGCGGGCGACGTGCTCGTGCAGCGCGGAACGATCCACAATTGGGTCAATCGCGGCACCCGGCCTTGTGTGATGGCTTTCATCCTTATCGACGCCAAGCCGGTCGAGGTCGATGGGAAAGTCCTCAATTCCGTCGGGTAGTCCAGTTAATAAAAGACCAGAGATCCCAGCGATTCCTGTGGAGGATTGGCATGAGAACTGTTGCGTCTCTAGCCTTAGTTGTTTCTCTGTTGGTGATCGGCTCGGCGTTGTGCAATGATCGATCTCTATTTCCACTGAGCCCCTTAATCTCGTCCTGCGGCTTCGCGCAGAGACATTCTCCGATAGCCGTCGGAGACAGCGCCAGCCTTGCATGCGGTTTGCTGATGCTTAGTTGTTTCTTGGCCGCTTGTTGAAACACGGCCAGAAAAATCGTCGAAGACTTTGAAGCCGCCCTCGAACAATTCCGCGCGGAATCGCCTCAGCTTAAGCGCTATCATTTGTTACAACGAAAGATCTGCCTCTGAAAAAATTCATTGGACCCTATCGGGAACGTCCACAGCGAGGACACGGAATATCGCCTAAGCCCCACTAGCTTTATCGATTTGAGGGTGATATGAGTCCGTTCTCCAAAGATTGGGTGCTACTTCAGACTAGGTATTACTTCATCGCGCCGTGCACCTTCGAGCTATTGGGAGGTCAAATGAAGCCCGGCGACCTTTTATTAAGATCACGCCCCCCGCGGGTCTGCAAAGTGTGCGGTTCTCCAGACCAAGGTGATTTCAACGCACCTGATGACACGTGGAAGACGGTGGTTCCGATCAAATACCAAAACAAAGTTGTGTGTGTTAAATGCTTTGGAAAGTTTGCTTGTGAAAAGCAAGTAGAGCTATTCCGGGTTCGCAGGCTTTTGTAGCTCTTCACAGATCAGACGATCTCTCGGGTTTCAAACCGCATCAGCAGAAAATGCTTAGGGCAGTTTGGGGCCTGGCCTTCTTTGTTGTCGCTCTCCGCAGCGAAGAGACTTCCCCAAGCGTCAGACTCAGACGAGTTTACGGTGTTCGAGCGCGGGTAATTCCGCGCGTACCTTGGCGAGATAATCGAGATCGATTTCGGCTGTGACAAAACCCGGGCCGTCGGGGAGTTCGGCCAAGATTTTTCCCCATGGGTCGACGATCATTGAATGGCCGTAGGTCTCGAAGCTCTTCGTGCTTTTCCCGAACTGACCCGGCGCGATGATGTAGACTTGATTTTCGATCGCTCGCGCGCACAGTAGCGGCTCCCAATGTGCTTTGCCTGTATAAGCGGTAAAAGCGGACGGGACGAAAATCAACTGCGCACCTTGGCTTGTCAGCCCGCGGTAAAGTTCTGGAAAACGAAGATCATAACATACAGTCAGGCCCATCGGGCATAGTCCGGTTGCGGCAATGACGATGGCATTGCCAAACGCCCGGGTATCGGATTCCCGGACCGAAATACCTTGGGCCAGATCGACGTCGAACAAGTGAATCTTTCGATAACTCGCTAGCAGATTTCCCTGCGGTCCAAACAAAAGACTCGTGTTGTAAGCCTTGTCGCTGCCGGGAATCTCCTCAAGAATAGAACCGCCGAGCAGATAAATCCCAAGCTCGCGGGCAAGACCGGCCAGTTCCCGAGAGGCGGGTCCAGGAATCGGTTCGGCGGACTTTCTCTCGTCGCTCTTACTACCACGCCAAATGAAAACCTCCGGAAGGGCGACGAGGCGGGCCCCTTTGGATGCGGCGGCGCGAACCCAGCGCCTGGCTTCATCCAGGTTGGCCGCTTTGTCACTGGACGCTAACATTTGCACGGCGGCTGCCAGGAATTTCATCGTCTCGCTTTAAGCGACTAGCCGTTCTATCGATTCAAGAAAACCGGACAGGGGCTTTTTCTCAAGACATATTCGGTCGTGCTGCCGATAACCATTTCGATGATGCGCCGGTGGCCATAGGCGCCGATGAAAAATAGATCGTAGTCGAACTTCGTCAGGTAATCGATGATCTTCTGCTCCGGATAGCCGCGGTCAATCTCGTAGCGGGTCTCGACGGCATAAGAACTGAGATAGGACTTCGCTTGCTGCAATATATTTTTCGCTATCTGCTCTTCTTTGGCAATGGTGAGAACGGTCAAGGGGAGACCAAGCACCGTACAAAATTCCGCCGCCGATTCCATGGCCGAACTCGCTCGTTGACTGCCATCATAGGCAAGCAGGGGCCGCTCGATGGCTTTGAATTTCCTCGTCGAGACAAAGACGGGGCGGGGACACTTCCGCGTTATGCTTTCTGCGGTTGTGCCGAGAAGGCCGGTGGAAAATTCCTCGTTGATTCCGCGATGGCCGATAATGACAAGATCAGCAACTTTGGAACGCTCGCAGATCTCGTTGGCAATGAGGCCCATATCCAGAAAGGTCTGATGCTTGATCCCCCGATTGCGGCATCGCTCGGAAAAATCTTCGAGGATAATTTTGCCGCGCTCTTCCAAGACCTCACGCATCTTCGTCGAAAAGTCGAGGTAGGGTTCGAATCCGAGAGAGCCCGAAATATCGTGAAAAAAAGTACCCTCGATTGAGATGGTGTCGATGACGTGCTGCCCAAAGAGCGTGCCGTTAAACTTTTCCGCCATCCACATGCCGTAATCGAGCGCGGCTGTGGAGTGCTCCGAACCGTCGAGAGGAATCAAAATGTTTTTGATCATACTCCCCTCCTGCTCTTTCGAGTGACCGAAGCCCCTGGCGCCTATCGGGCCGTCGAGACGATCGTCCGCAATTCAAGCCTTTGGGTTAGCCGCCGCTACGATAGCAACATGCGATGATTTTGCAAGCTAGTCTGCTCTTCTTCGATTTACAAACACGCCTCGATGAGAGATACTACACTGACGTTTCTTGAGGTTGAGCAATGACAAAAAAGCACGAGTCCCGGCTGAGCGAATTGATTGGCGCAGCCAGACAGATGAACATCGAAGTTCGCACGGAAAAACTACTGCGGGAGGTTGGCTATCGAGCCCGGAGCGGCCGGTGCCGTGTTAACGGGCAGGAGTTGATTTTGATCGACCGCGATGCATCGATCAGCGATCAGATCGATTTTCTGTCGGCTGAATTGGCTCAGCGTCAGAGCGAAAACCCTCACCCCGACCGATAGCCTGATAACGCCACCACGGTCTGATTTCCACCGGTTCGACGTCTGGCCGAGTCTTTTAATGGACGCGAATCTTCTTCGCGGCTTCGATGCCGAGAGAAAATTCGTCTTGCCCGACTTTCAAGCTCATCATTCCCAGAGATGGCGCCACGTCGAGCACCTGAACTTTGGCCCCAGGAACCAAATGGTGCTCCTGCATGAACCCCAACAGTCGCGAATCCCGTTCCCCGCCTTCCGTAATGTAATCGAGCTCCACCTCTCTTCCCGCCGTGATACGATGCAAGGGAGTCCCTTTATTCTTCTGCGACCATTGCAAATCCTTGCTCGGAATGGGATTCCCATGCGGGCAAGTCGTCGGATAACGGAGCAATTTGGCAAGCCTATCCTCTACATCCTGGGATACGGCGTGTTCAAGGCGGTGAGCTTCCTGGTGGGCTTTGACCCAATCCAAGTCCAATAGATCGGTGAGGAAGCGCTCGATGAGGAAGTGGCGACGAAGAATTCTCTCGGCAACCTGTTTCCCCTCAGCGGTCAAATGAATCTCTTTGCGACGTACTACCTTTAGATAGCCCTCTCCCGCCAACCGGCGCAACGTACTAACCATAGTCGAAGGCGTAACGCCCACCTCCTCCGCGACCCTAGCTGCGATAACTGGTTCGATCTCATCCTCCAGGGCGTAGATGGTCCGAAGATAATCCTCAATAGCGGGGGTGATCTTTGCACGAGGCATAGTATTGACAAAGTTATTTTATTTCAATATAGGAACTTCTCAAGTTAGATGACACAAACTATTTAACTATGATAACAAGCAGCTTGATTCTTCTTCGCATATAGTCCCGAGCGCTTAAAAGTTCAAGCAGCGAGAAGAAGTTATGACAATACTGCGAGACCCGTTACGACTCAAGTTAGCCATCGCTTTCGTACCGATTCTTCTAGCGCTCTCCAACATCGGAGTCGTGGAGCGCGTCTTCGCTCACGGCAAGTTGGTCGTCGCAATCCAACCATCAGTCTCCAGCGATGAGATGCTCAAGAAAGCGCAACCGCTGGAAAAGTTTCTCCGCGATGGTTTGGGCGGAAAAACCGATGTCCAGATCTATGTTCCCAGCAGCTTTGCCGCTGTCCTGGAATCTTTGCCTTTGGTCACGCTCAAGTCGCTTTCATGTCGGCTTGGCCGGCCCAGCTCGCCGTTCAACTGGCCGGCGCTGAAGTCGCTCTTGCGGAAGTCCGCGAGGTGATTCACGGAACGAAAAAAGTCGAAGCGCCTTATTACTTTTCCTATTGGATCGTCCAGAAGGAAGCGCCTTATCAAAACCTTCAAGCATTGAAAGGGAAGACGGCCTGTTTCCTCAGCCCCATATCGACCTCCGGTTATGTGGCGCCGATGGGTCGTCTTGTGGAGTTGAATCTGATTCCGACGCCCGAAGGAAGAGAAGGCGACCCCAAGGCCTTTTTTAAGGAAGTACTGTTCGGCGGCGGCTACGGCCAGTGCGTCCAAGCCCTCAAGCAAGGCCAGGTGGACGTCATAGTCATCGCTGGCGACGTTCCAGCGAAGCGATTTCTGCTGATGACTAAGGCTTAACAACTTATGCCATTATTTTGGACACGACTGACTGTGATCAAAATCCGCTCTCGAGATTGTCCACGTTTGTGGGCGCATGTTGTAGCAAGTAGCTCCTATGTGCTGGTTTTTCTCGCCTTTTTGTTCGTCGCCTCCACCGCTTTCGCGGATGAGGAGGCAAAAAGACTCGTGGCCCTGCTCGATTATCTCGGCAGCGATTACAAGAACGCCGTCCAAGGCGGGAAGATCGTCAACCAGAACGAGTTCGCGGAGATGCAAGAATTTTCCAAGCGAAGCCTGGATCTCCTCAAGCAGCTTAACGAGACCGAGAAAGCCGATAAGGCCGGCGTGGAACCCACCATCAAGTCCCTCGCCATGCAGATCGGGAACAAGGCAGACCCCAAAGCAGTCGCGGAGCTTGCCAATAGTGCCAAACAGAAACTGATCGCCACCTATAATATCGTTCCCTATCCCAAACAGCTTCCGTCTCTGGCAAGTGGCAAAACAATCTATCTGGAGAACTGCGCCCAATGCCACGGCGAGGCTGGGAAGGGCGACGGCCCAAGTCGCTCAACGATGAATCCCAAAACTCCGACGCCGGCCAATTTTACCGATGCGGAATTCATGGCCGGTCTCTCTCCTTTCAAGGCTTTCAACGCTGTCAGCTTCGGGGTGGAGAATACCGCGATGGCTTCCTTCGCCGCTCTCTCAGAGGAACAGCGCTGGCAGGTGGCCTTCTATATCTTCTCTCTGCGTTTCTCAGCCGAATCGGCTCAGGCTGGCGCAGTTCTGCTTCAACCGAAGAATGTGCCCGAGGACCTTACGACCGTCGCCACCTTGGCGACGAACTCCGACGAAGAGCTGTTGGAGAAACTAAAACCCTATCCTGCGCAAGAATCGCAAGCCACCAACGCCCTCGCCTACCTTCGACGCGGGCTTCTGGAAACCAAACCCACCGATCCGCTGCTGATCGCGCGCACCTTGCTCCGTGAAGCCTCGGAACTGTACGCCAAAGGAGAAAAAGAAAAAGCTTATCAAAAGGCGGTGGAAGCGTATATCGACGGCTATGATCTGGCAGAACCAGCTTTATTTGCGAAAGATATCTCCTTTGGCCGGAACCTCGAAGGACAATTCACGGAGTTTCGCAATGCGATCAAACTCGCAGTTTCCGCTGAAGAGATTCAAAAGCGACATCTGGAAATAGAGGCCAACCTCGATGAAGCGGCCCAGATGCTGGCACGCGACGATAGTTTTTCGGATTACTATTCCTTCTTGAACTCTGCACTGATTATTGTGCGTGAAGGTCTCGAAGCGGCTCTGATCTTAGCGGCGATTCTGGCGATGTTGAGAGTGATGGGCGCTACTCAGGCCGTCCGTTATATCCACGTGGGTTGGATTCTGGCCCTGATCGGTGGCGGTCTGACCTGGCTTGCCACTCAAACCATATTGACTCTCAGCGGCCAGCACCGCGAGAGCATGGAAGGATTCATCACCGTCTTCGCCGCGGTGGTCTTATTCTACGTCGGCTACTGGCTTCACACGCGGGCCGAAGCCAAAAAGTGGCAGGCGTTCATCCAAGAAAAGGTTCAGGATGTCCTTTCGACGAAAAGAATCTTCGCCCTCGTAGGCATCTCTTTCTTCGCCGTCTATCGAGAGGCATTCGAAGTCGTGCTCTTTTATCAGGCCTTGTGGTTACAGAGCGGAAGTAATCATGGAGCGGTGATTTGGGGATTCGTAGCCGGTTTGGCAGCTCTTGTCGTAGTGACTTTCGCGATTCTCAAGCTCGGCTTGCACCTGCCGCTGAAATACTTTTTCGGCGCTACCGGGACTCTGCTTTACATTATGGCCTTCATCTTCGCCGGCAACGGGATCAAGGAGCTCCAAGCCGCTGGGTGGGTTCCGAACACGCCGGTCAGTTTTCCTCCGCAGGTACCGTTTTTGGGAATCTATCCCACGCTCGAAACGTTGGCGGCCCAAGGTTTGATGCTTCTGGCATTTGTGGCGACTTCGGTCTGGATGGCCAGAGAAAACCAAAAGGCAGCACGAGACAAAGAAAGCTATATTGAAGCAACACGGCCAAGATAAGCGCAACCCCCAGGGCACTAAGCCTTTCCGTTGCCTGTGCGGCAGTATGTTGGCGCGATTGGTGCCCGGCGGAGTCGAGCTGAAATGCAGGAGTTTAGCTGACTGATCTAAATTGTAAATCATAAGCGGCCAGAGATCTTGAATCCAGAGCCCGGTGCTGCGCGGAAAATCGGCGGAGCCCGGGCTTTTTCGTTGTTTTGGGCAAATTAACGGAGGAAAAATGAAAAATCTAATTGCCGTTTTTAAATTGATAATTATCGTCATGGTCCTGTTTCCAGCCGGCGCTCGAGGCAACGACACTGTCATTGAGCTACGTTTTGAGAGCCGCCACTTCATACCTCAGACGATCACGGTACCCGCGAACCAGCCCTTAACACTTAGGATTACAAATGCGAGTAAGGAACCCATCGAATTCGAAAGCTTTAAGCTCAACCGCGAAAAGGTCGTTGGGCCCGTGAAACAATCATCGTACGCTTACCGGCTTTGCGTCCAGGAAGCTACGACTTCTACGACGATTTTCACCAGGACATCCCTACGGGATTGATCGTTGCAAAGTAAGAGACTTAAAAGCCTACGGACACACGATGCTCGTCAAGGCGAAGAGAATCCTGACCACCGTTGCGATCGGAATCGCTGGCTGTCTGCTGATCGCGCAATTCATAAGGATCCAGCGGACCAACCCCCCGTTGAAAGGCGATCTTGCGGCACCACAGCAAATCAAATTCCTTCTCAGGGGCGCTTGCTACGACTGTCATTCCAACGAAACCCGGTGGCCCTGGTACACCTACATCGCTCCGGTCTCATGGTTGGTCGAATTGGATGTAGAACGAGGACGCAAAGAACTGAATTTCTCGGAGTGGGGATCTTACTACCCTAATACGCAAAAACGAAAGCTTCAGTGGATGGACAGAGCGTTGCGCGAAGAAAGCATGCCGCCTTGGAGCTATCGCATACTCCATCCGGGCGTCGGTCTGACGCAGAGAGACTTGATCGCGTTGGGACAATGGATCGAGGCGGAGATAGCCAACCAACCGGAACAAGAAACCGAGAATAAGGAGGACTCAAAGTGAAACTTTATTTGCGCTTAACACCACTGGCATTCTTAATGCTGATTGGCGCTCTTTTGCACCCGAATCCCGCGGCCGCGCAGGTGGACCCCTGGGAATTCGAAGTCTATCCGTACAAGACTATGGGGCGAGGAGTGCTAGAGATCGAGACGGACAATGCCATCGTGGCCAACGGGCACAAGCAAGCCGGAAGCGGGCTTGCGAAGGGCACCTTTCCGAGCTATGGCATGTGGTTCAATCAGTATGAGTTTACCTATGGGCTCACCGATCGGATCGAGGCCGCGGCTTACTTAAACTTAGCCAAGCCTAACGCCCATGGTCTCACCTACGCAGGTTCAAAATTCCGACTGCGCGGAAGACTTTTCGACGAAGAGGTTTTGCCTGTCGATCTTGGTTGGTATCTTGAAATCGAATATAAGAAGAACCCGCAATTCAACGACCAGACACTGGAGTTCGAAATGCGTATTCCCATGCAAAAAGATATCGGACCGTTTTCTATCCTGTTCAATCCGATTTTTGAAAAGCCTGTGACAGGCTCGGAGAAACACCTGGGCTTCGAGTTCGGCTATTCCGCCGGCATCTACTATCGCTGGATGCGCGCTCTATCGCCGGGACTCGAGTTTTACGGCGGCGTCGGCAACATCA
>WNGI01011936.1_pt1 | contig 12106 bp, 9 predicted proteins | sample 5400621 | NCBI WGS metagenome assembly WNGI01 (sample SAMN13153374, study PRJNA577476) | soil metagenome | isolation source: 20 cm soil or saprolite under Garry oak tree replicate 1 | place: USA:California | collected 2016-06-15 | reverse complement strand
GCGAAAAGACGGCTGCAGTGGCAAGCCGTTTCTGTTGGGATCTGGGTTCTTATCGGGCTCACCGCGGAACCGGCATTCTCATGGAAGGAGTTGAGTCATCTGGCTGCTAGATCCGCGCCAGAAATGGACCGCCTCAGTTAGACCAATGCCCTTCAACCCAAAGAGCCTCGAAGAGAGCCCAAGTTAGCGCAGCGACCTGCAGGGCCATCGCGACCATTTGCAGATCGCGATCCAGTTCGTCCGGCCGAAGCCCTTTATCTTCTCAAGAACGGGGTGAATGCCTTCAATGAGCTGATGGAGAGGTTGTTTGACGAGGTGTTTCGCTGTAGAAGACAACTTGTCAGGTAACTACGCGACCTGCCTGATAATTCGGATTTCCGGAAAAGTTGCTCCCAGCACCTCAAGTTGCCGAGGACTTTTGGAGTTGAGGACACAGAGAAGCCGCTTGTATGTATGATGCGAAGGCGGAGGGAAACCTGCGCAGCAGAGCAACGGCGGTCAACATTTTCCGTTCGATATCCTGGTGACATCGCCAGAGATGTGATATCATTTATTGGTTGAGGATCGTTTTGGATACCGACGCAATCGTAGCGGCCATGCGCAGCCCGACTGGTGCGTCTGCTGCAATCTTTCGCAAAGCACGTCAAGGGAAGGTAGCATTGCTGCTGAGCGTGCCGTTGGCCATGGAGTACGAAGCCGTTTGCGTCAGACCCGAACACCAACTGGCGGCGGGATTAAGCGAGCAAGCAGTGCGTATCTTTGTGGATGCTGTAATCGCATTAGCGGAACCAGTCAAAATCCATTATCTCTGGAGGCCGCAATTGCGCGATCCGAGCGACGAGATGGTCCTCGAAACAGCGGTGAACGGACGGGCGAACCTGCTGAACGCCGCGGGAAGCGGTCGAAAGGATAAGCAAATGACGGAAATCACTACCTATCCGCTGCGGCTGCCGCGCTCTCTGAAGAAGGCGGTAGAAAAGCAGAGCGAGGAAGATGGCACCAGTATCAATCAGTTTGTGGCAACAGCGGTGGCGGAAAAGCTGTCTGCTTTGCAGGTTGCTGAGTTTTTTGCCGATCGGAAAGCGCGTGCGGATTTCAAGGCGTTCGACAAAATCATGAAACGCCGAGGAGGAAAGACGCCCCGTGCAGGCGACGAAATGCCGCGTTGAGGTTAGGAAGTGTGAAAAGACCTCTAATGGCTCTTCATCTAACTCTTGCCTTGTGCGCGCAGCTCATTCTCCCCGTTAGCTCTGGGCGCGCATTTCTCGACCGAAAAGGCGCTTCAACCAGCGAGTCTATAAGGAACTGGCTCCAATGAGAAGGGACCACGTGGACCTTTCCAACGCGGTAGTCTGGATCCCAGACTCAAAAAGTCCGAACGGCATCGCCGAGGTTCCCCTCACTCCTTTGGAAGCTGAAGCGTTGCGGCGCCAAATGGCAATCACACCGGAGAGCCCGTTTCTCTTTCCAAGTGATCGCAATCCCAAGGGGTACCAAGCCACCTTCAAGAGGGTTTGGAGCAAAACGCTTCACCGAGCAAATGTCCCCTATTTCCGGATCTACGACCTTCGATCCACTTATGCTACGCGGCTGAGTGATGGAGGAGTGTCGGATGAATGGGTGACTAGAACTCTTAAGGGTCACTCGGCCTGTGGGGCTTGCGAACTTTCAGTGACGCCGAACCGCACTTCAATCCGTAAGAAGCCTGCCTGTCACGCAGGAGGTCGCGGGTTCGAGTCCCGTCGTCCCCACAGATCCCCTACAAAGGCAGCAGTTTGTGAGGTCATGGCAAGCGGTTCGCTTTCGCTATCGAACTTGCTGCGAAGCCAACGATACGAGCAATCGATTCGTATGGTCTAGCGCAACTGCGTCAACGGACCGCACTCCATCTGTGTTCAGTAACTTTAAGACTGGATATTGTTTCGGATGATGATGCGGATGGTGACGTGATACTGTCTCAATTACGCTCCCACCGCTTCTCCCGCCGCTTGCAGATTGGCTAATCGCATCTCCGAATACTTGCGAGAGAGGATCACGCCGTCCGCACCTCCGCTGAACGCCGCTCGCACCGCATCGCGCACGTCCTGCGGTTCGGTTTTCTTTTCCCCTTGGCCAGTGGGAATATCGATGTCAATACCGGGCCAGATTTTTACAGCATCTCCCACACCCGCAACAGCCCGCCGCGCCTCCCGCTCTACGTAATTGGCTGAAAGCCCCTTGCGCGAAAGCTCCGCACCTGCCTCTCCCTTGTAGTTCTGCACTTTATACGTAAGCTCAAGCACTTCATCTGGTGACAAATCTCCAAACAGTGTGCGGCTCACGCTTTTGCTGTAAGAGGCCAGACGTGGCCCGCCACAGTTGTTGTAGAGTACAACCTTCAAAAAATCGGAATACTTTTGGAACTCGGCGTAATCCTGTTCGGCGCGATAGAAAGGACTGAAGGAATTGTTGTGCCAAATATGCCAGCCCACCGCGCAATCACGCCGGATTGATTTTGCAACCTGATAGATGTTGGTGTACGTACTTTTTTGCCCATCGTTCCACAACTTTTCCCAAGCAAGAATCTCGGGATACTGGACCAGCAACCGCCAGTGAGAAACAAAGTAGCCGTCGCTCGGGCGCGATCCTGTCCGAGATTGGCGCACCAATGACGCCAGCCGCGTATAACCCTCAACCGCACGATTTGCATCTATGCCTCGGGAGCTTGCCTCGCGCTTGCAATAATCACAGAAGCAAGTCACGTCTCCTGGATCGCCATTACCGGCGCCGTGTGATGAGCCAATCGCGTTATTGAACGGCCCCTGCCTCTCACTCCCCCACATGACCCCATCAATCGGATAACTGCGTACATAATCCTCAGTCAGCGCACGCCAAAACGCCTGGACCTCGGGGTTGTGGAAGCAAAGCGTTCCGGCCTTCTTCCCCGAAAGCGTCACTTCCTGCAACCGCTCAACACCTTCCAAATCCCGCCGAAAAACATCCTCGTACCAACAGAATGTTTTCATCTTGCGGGATCGCGCTTTTGGCAGAACGCTTTCGAGTACGTCAAACCCTGGATGGTCCGGGGCCTGTATTTTCTTGAGAGATGTATCCCTGTAGAACTTTTCATGCGTGCTAGCGAAGTTACCTCCATGAAAGCTCGTGTCATATTCCTGTTTGCCGTGGTCCGGCAATGGCTGTCCCGGAACTTGTCTCCCGGCGATTCCACGCCCATAAGAAAACGCGGCAATGAACAAGGCGTTAATGCGTGCGCGTTGAAATCGCTCCAATACAGGTTCAACATTTTCATCGACAAATGAGACCGCACCCACTTGAATCCCAATCGTGTGTTGTTCTTGCGACTGAGGGAATCGCGGCACCACAGTTGGCGGCACAACAGTGGCTGCGGCGATCATCTTTGCAAATTCTCTCCTGGACAATTCCATAGTCTCCCCTTTCTAAGACAGCACTAAAACCTCGTGGTCCAAAATCTGCTTAACTTCCACACTTACCCAGTCCTGCTGGTTCATTAGAGGCGGCTGAGTTCGTGCCACGAGCGATTCAACCTTGCGGATGTGGAGATCGCTTGGAGCTTTGATTCGTATCTGTAGCGGACCCACCGGAATCAATTCGTCGATTGGACCACGCCACGCACCTTCATTCGTGAGGTTCACGAGATGAACGATGAGGGAATTCGATTGCCGATATAAATGACAGTCAATCAATCCCGCGCCTTGAACTTGGAATCCAATGCGATCTCCCGCCGCCCACCTCACAAGGTTGGCGAGTAGAGTCCCGTGGTCCGGGAGGTTGTAACGCGCATAGCGGCTGTCAATGTCGGCTGGCAAATATGCGATTTTGGAATTTATGACCAATGCGGGAATGTTAGTTGTAGGTTGCCGCATCCACGCCATCTCAGGCGGGAAAGCCGGAAACGATGGTACAAACGTAAGCGGCACAATCACGCCGGGTTCAGTTCGCAGCTCCTCTAACGCGCCGCCGAACGTAAGAATATCTGTGTCATCAAATCCAGCGAGTACGGGATGACGCTCGCCCGATGATGGATCGTCCGGCACTTTCGGTCCCCACACTTGGCCGCGTCTCTCGGGTATCAATCGCAGATACGAGTTGTCCTGTAACGGCGGCTTGAGGAATAGTTCCGGGGAGGGCGCGTGTGCGCCGAACAGGTCTGCTAGGGCAAAGTCTCGCCTTGCATCTCCCCATTCGTCATAGACGCTGGTAGCACCCGTGGCAATCACCGCGCCGCCGCGCCGGGCAAATTCACGGATTGTTTGACACTCTGTATCAGAGAGCACGCCCACGTTCGGCAAAATCAAAACGGCGAGATCGCTGTACTGTGCAATGTCCGCCGAGCAAATCGGAACATACGGAATTCGCGCTCGAACCAATGCTTGGGTAAATCCACGGTATGGGAGGTCAACGCGATCCGCCGCGCTATCTCGGCCAAAATAGTCCGTATTCCGTTGCGACCAAATGACACCCACGGATGCGTAAGGGCGGCGGTTCCTCAAGTAGTGTTCATTCTGTTTATGCCACTGGAATATCCGTTCGGGAGTGCGGTACAGGCGGCGGTCATCGTGATATGCACCAACCATGTGCCACCACGGTCCCAACCCGCCGCTGATTCCCTCTATCATCCACATGCGGGCTTCCGGCTCGGGTTTCGCCGCCACACGGGCTTGATACAGGGCCATGCTCTCAATCGCCGTCTTATTCCATCCGAGTAATCCATTTACGAGCTTGGCTGTATCACCGTTCTCCTGGAAACTCTGAAAGCCCGAGGATGTGTTACGTTGCTGATGGTCCAGCAAAAGAAATTGCGAACGCCTTGCGATCTCGCGGAAATCACGGAACACGAGGCTTTGGTAAGTAACCGAACCGCTGTTCATTCCCAACCAGAGGCAATGCGGTCCTCCAGATTCTTGAGTGACGCGGGTATTGTTGTCCCACAATTCCATGCGCCGGGCGTAATTCCATTCAATCCACTTTCGGTACACCGAGTCATTCCAGTCCTTTTGCTTCGGCAACGATTGGCCCGTCCGTTCGCGGAACTTACGCGCACAGTTATCGCAATAGCAAATCTGATTGCGATTTAAGCCGCCGCTCCAACTGTTGTCCCCGAAGCCTTCTGGATGCGAACGCTCGATAATTTCCTGAAAGATGTTCGGAAGATATTCATCGTAGTACGCGCTGTTGACGCAAGTGATGTAGCGATCCGCCACTTGATACGGTTCGCCGGATTGTTGCCGAGCCATCCAATCTGGATGTGCTCGGTAGAAGTCCTCGGCTACGCGGCTGGAATCCATTCGCGCAAGCACAACCAATCCATCTTGATGCGCGGCGTCGGCCAGTTCACCGTAAAGATCGCGGTCCCCTAGAAACCCTGCGCGATGGTGCAATGGGAACTTGCTCGGATAATACGCAACGATGCCTCCGGCGTTTATGACCACGCCTTGCACCGCCGTACGTTTCCAGAATTCCCTCCACCATTCGATGTCATATCGAGCGGGATCGCGTTCCGTGATATTGGTTTGGCCCCACCGGATGGTGCGGCGATACCACGGTGTCGTAGTATCGTCCTGTGCCATGAAGGTTTTGGGAACAGTTGCGATAAGGGTTGCGCCGATAGCACTCTGTACAAACTCGCGTCTGTTCATAATTCACATAATTCAGAACGCGAGCCGCATCTCAAATTGTAAATTCCGGCTGCCGGCCAGCTTCGATGTAACCATCATGAACGTTGAGCTAAGAGGGTTGGAATTCACCGTTCCCCAATTCGGATGATTTACGAGATTGAATGACTCGGCGCGAAATTGCAGGTGCAGAGATTCCTTTAAGGGGAATGATTTGTAGGCCGCAAGGTTCCATTGCCAGAACCCCGGATTCGTGAACTTATTCTTCGTATCGCCGGGCGCAAACGTCCCTTGCGGTGGAGGTGTGAATGCGTCTTTGCAGTAGAGTGTCGCTCCGGTTCCTGGAACAAAATCCGTGGAACAGCCGTTTGGATTACCGCTCACGATCCAGAATTGATTTCCGCTTCCTGGACCAATCCCCGCGTAATCAATATTCGTGCGTACGGAAAACGGAAACCCGGATTCAAACTGGTTGATACCGGAGATAGTCCAACTGCCAACCAGCATCTTCGTGAACGTTCCCCGGCCCCGGATCGGCAAGTTGTAGGTGTAGCTGATTGTCAATGCGTGCGGCACATCAAAATCCGAAGGACCCCAATAATTACTGTCGTCATAAGCATTAGGCAACACGTCGGTGAGAGACGATGAGTTGTCCCTGGAGCGCGAGTAAGTGTAGGAAGCGCCGAACGTCAAGGCTCCCGTGATTTTTCGCACCGTTGTCTGGAAAGAGTCATATCGAGAGTTGCCGGCATTCTCCGCGCTATTGATAATGCCGAGTCCGAGATATGGCCGGAGCGCGTTGGGGTTTACAGAAGGATTGGCGTACGTTGTGCCCGGCGTGAGTATTTGATTGATATTCCGCTTGCGCTGCAAGTGCAGACCTCGATTTCCCACGTAACCCGCCGAAACCGTCATCCCTCTACCGAACTCGCGCTCAACAGTTCCGTTGTATTGCCATGTCGCAGGCCACACGTTGGTGGGGCTGCTTATTGTCATCGTGAACGGAAGTACAGCGGATGCCGCACTGGATAAGTTGGCAACATTCCCATTTATCAGCGTGGTTTGTGGCATGAAGGGTGGATTGCCTCCTAATGCCGTGTCGCGGTTGATTGCGGCTCGGCCCGCAAAGTAGCCGCCGCCCGCACGAAGCACTGTGTTGTTGGCGATCTGATACGCGATCCCCACGCGAGGCTGGCCTAAGTCCCATTGCGTTGGAGCGAAACCGCCGGACAAGTTGTGATACATCGATTGATATTGCGGCTGGTTTAAGAACGGGAATTGCCGCAACGCACTACTGGACGGGCCACTACCGGAGAGCACAATGCCGTTATACGGTGAGCCACTGGTGATGAACCCTGTTTTTGGATCGAGCGTGGCGGCATTCGTTGCATCGTAAAACGCCGGTTCAAACTGTGCAACCGTTCCATTCGTTGTGTACCATGCGGGCCAAACGGAATAACGCACGCCATAATGGAGCGTCAGCTTGCGGCGAACTTGCCAAATGTCTTGTGCAAAAAGTTCAAACGAATTGGCAATCCAAGGCGTTTGCGGCTTGGCTCCAAATTCCGAATAGTCATTGAAATTGCCGAGTAGGATGTTAGCCAAACCGAGTCCGGTTGTGTTCGCACCGCCAGAATCGAGGTAGCGGAATTGACCGTTTTGATTCGTAGTTTGCGGCGCACTCGCCGTTGTTAGTTGGATGTGGTCATTCTGGCCAGCGCGTTCAAACGTGCCGCCGACCTTGATAGTGTGGTTGCCCAAAATCTTGGTGGCGTTATCGTTGAGCGCGTAGACGAAACCCGCCCATTCGCCCGGATAGGGACCATTATCGATAGTAGTTAAGCCCGTGACAGCGAGGCTTGGCAACTTCGCAGGAAATAGTTTCGTTCCCGGATAAAGATACGGATAGTTGATTCCGTGCGCGTCTCGATCACAGTAGGCACCGCAGAGAGGATTCGGGGCGATGGTGCCTTTTCCGTCAGAGTTCGCGGAAATTGAAAAATCGTTTATGAAGGTCGGAGAAAAAGCGGTTGTGAGATCGATGATTCCAGTTCGATTAGGCCGGGACCATAGTGATTCAAAGACGCCGAACGTACCTTCAAGTGGACCGTTGAATGTCCACGGAATGACGGTTCCGCGTACATACAGGTGATTCTTGCTGTCAGGGTAGTAATCCACTTTGAATGTCGTTTTGAACAGGTTGGAGGAAACCCCAAACGTTTGAATCCAGTTGGCGCTTCCTCGCTGAAATCCGGGTGTGGGCAGGGGGTATTCATTCATCAGGGCCACGCCGAGGCCGCTCAAGCGGTCCTGCGGTATTACGTTATTAGGAAACGGCTGGCCCGTTTGCGGGTCCTTGGCAACGCGGGCCTTCCCAAAGAATGGGTTCGTAGGGGAGAGCAATTCGCTTAAATCTCCAGTTCGCATCGCGGCTGTTGGCACGGTCCCTGTTGCTTCCGTGTCGTACCGCCGTTTGATCCACTCCTCGGCAAAGAAAAAGAACAGCTTGCTTTTGTCTACGTTAAATTTGTGCGGAATAGAAATCGGACCACCGAACGTGAATCCGTAATCGTCGTAATTCTGTTTGGGAGGCTTCGAGTTTTGAGACGCCAGCGGACTTGAATTACGGGACCAAGTGTTGGCATCGAACACCGCATTACGAATGACTTCGTAAAGTTCACCATGATAGGTGCTCGTGCCGCTTTTAGTAACAAACCGTATTTGACCAGCCGCAGAGCGGCCGTACTCAGCATCGTAATACCCGGTCAGCACTTGAACTTCTTGAACCGAACTCATGTCTTGAGCACCGAGCATCGAGCCGGACGATCTTGTGCGTGTCGCTACCGCTCCATCAACAAAAACGGTGTACGAATCTGAACGTCCTCCGTTGATGTTGAATCCGCCGCTGCTGACGCTGTCGGGATCGAAGGTGCCAATGTTTGTGCCTGTAACTCCCGGTTGCAGCCCGGTCAGATAAACGGGATTGCGTCCGTTCACTTCAAGCTGTTGCATTTGAGAGGAAGTGACGGTGCCGCCTGTGGTCGGCTCCAACGAGAGTGCTTGGGGCGCGGCCCCACTCACTACAACGGTCTGATTCATCCCGCCAAGCGATAAATGGATCGGAACACTCAAATGGTCCGCTATGGATTCCAGTTTGAACAAATTTCTTGAACCCCTTCATTTCGGCTATGACGGTGTAATCTCCGACCATCAAGCTCGGAAAAATGTAGTAACCCGAACTGTTCGTTGTGGCTTCCTGGGTAGTCAGGTTGCCCTCATTCTGAATGATCATTCTCACGCCCGGAACAACGGCATCGGAAGTATCTACGACAGTACCGGAAATAGTTCCGATGTCCACCTGGGCAACCACGGGAATCACAGCGAGCGCCAGAATAAACACACCCATCCACCATCGATTTGAGTTCACTACATATCTCATTTCAAATTCTCCTTCGGGACACTTGCACGTATGGACCGCTAATACTCCTTTTGTTGTCCCAGGGACGCTCCAGGATCACCGAGCGTTCCCCTGTAACGGGATTCTCCCAGACCTCGCCGACTTTTATGGGTCTGCGATCCGGCGCGCCGTTCGGGTCGGGGTGCGACATTCGCGCCCAAGTCTCGCATAGGGGACGTTTGGTCGGCAACTCTTCCCCAATCCGATAAGGGAAGAGTAGCTCGTCATCCACGAACAACGACTCGCTAACCTGAATCTTTCGCGCAACGGCTGGAATCCCGGCGACACAACTTGATCCGGCAGGGCGGCACGACTAAGGCGTCGCTGCTGCAGCCAGACACGCCAATATGCAGAATCGAGTCGGCGGCCATCTATTGGATGACCGCCGAATGATTCGACGCCACCTCAACGCGCTACGGCTTGGTTCTTCTCCACCCACTCCCGGGCTTCCGTGGACTTCAGCCACTCGCCCGCAATCTGGCGAGTGCTGGCATTGAGGCGATTCCAGACGTTGATCGTCGCGATGGCCAGCAGCAGTCCAGCGAGGGCCCGTTCATTGTAATGCCCTGCGGCCTCACTCCAGATTTCGTCCGGAACCGCGTCGGCGCGGTCGCTGAGCCGCGTCACGGCTTCTGTGAGAGCGAGCGCTGCGCGCTCGGCATCGCTGAAGTACGGTGCATCGCGCCACGCGGCAACAGCAAAAAGACGCTCGTCTGTTTCGCCTGCTTGTCTCATTAGGCGAGCGTGCATGTCCACACACACGCCGCAGCCATTGATCTGACTGGCACGCAACTCGACAAGTCCGAGAGTCGATTTCGGTACTCCGCACTTTCCCACCGCCGATGACAGGTCGCGGAGCGCCTTCATTGCATCCGGAATGACCATCGCCGGATTGTTCATTCTCGATTGCATAATTGTTTTATCCTCCCAAAGCTGAATTTGCTTCTTCACCACAGTGACGGATCGGGTTGGGGAAATGTGACAGGCCGGTTCCTGTCACATTTCAGGCGTTCGATTCGTCATTCGTATGGGGACACCGGCTATGGATGAAGGGACCTGGTTCGCGCAGCAATTTGAGAAAAACCGTGGTCACTTGCGGGGGGTGGCTTACAGGATGCTTGGGTCGCTCAGCGAAGCAGACGACGCTGTCCAGGAGACCTGGCTACGGCTTAGCCGTTCTGATGCCGGTAACATTCAGAACCTAAGCGGCTGGTTGACCACGGTCGCGGCGCGGGTCTGCCTCGATATGCTGCGTTCGCGAACGGCCCGTGCCGAGGAGTCATTGGAAACACAGGTGGCTTCGGTCACGAACAAGCCGAGTACTCGCGACCCTGAACAAGAGGCCCTCCTTGCCGATTCGGTGGGAGTGGCACTACTCGTGGTACTTGACCGTCTTAACCCTGCCGAACGTCTGGCCTTCGTGCTGCACGACGTATTCGCGGTCCCGTTCGAAGAGATTGCTGTGATCCTCGATCGAACGCCGGAAGCTGCGCGGCAGCTTGCCAGCCGCGCGCGACGTCGGGTTCAAGCCAAAGAATCGTACGCGAGTGCCAATCTTTCCGAACAAAGAAAGGTGGTCGACGCGTTTCTCACGGCGCTGCGAAGCGGGGACTTCGAAGGGCTTGTCGCAGTGCTCGATCCCGACGTACTGGTGCATATCGACGAGACGGCTGGCCGTCCAGGAGCACCGAGAGAGATACGAGGCGCGCGTAACTGGGCACAGGGCGCGATCGCCTTCTCGCAAATGACCAGGTTCGCCCAGGCTGCCTTGGTTGACGGCTCAGTCGGAATTGTATTTGCGTCAGATGGCAGGCTATCCAGAGTACTCCGATTCACGATCGCCAATGGAAAGATTGTTCAGGCTGATATCATCGCCGAGCCTGCGCGCCTTCGCGAGCTCGACCTGGCGGTTCTCTGAATCGCTTGGCTCAACTCAGAGTTGTCTCTCGCGGTCACTCCCGATTGCGTCCGTATCGTCGACCCTTCCTTTATCCGATTACGGAAGAGTTGCCCGTAATCCGTCCGCAATCGCCTCTGCCTTTGATTCTTTTCACGGTTTCTTGTCTGCGGAAGTTGGGACTGCTTCCAGCTCCGCATCTCCATGGTGGTAACACTCTTTCACTCCCTCGCGGGACAAAGGTGGTGCCACATGCCCTTTCGGCACTGAACCACAGCGCAGCATTTCTTCGAAGCCGGGCTCGTTCCAGATAGCGACGAGGCTGATGTTCTCTGTACCGGTGTTTTTCAGGCTGATCCAAGTCTCGGCGGGAATGAATACCAACGCCCCGGGCTGCGCGTCGTACTCATTGTCGCCCAGCCACACGTGGGCGCTGCCCGTTTGGATTAGAAGGATCTCATCCTCCCCGTGGTGTTTGTGCCGTGGGATCACTCTGCCCGGCAAGACCTTCTCCGTAAAGAGCAGAAGATGCTTCGAACCGTTGGTCTTCGGACCGATCTTCAGCATGAAATCACTGCTGGGCGAGGCTATTTCGCGGGGACGCCGAGTGCGAAGTTCACCCTCGTTCTTCTGCAGAACGACAGCTTTAGCGCTTCCCTCCGGACCAACGGTCTGGGCAGGGACGCATTGAGCAAACAGCAGAACCACAACGAGCAGCTTGAGAGCATTGGGCATGGTGACTCTCCTCAGGCCGCTGATTATATAGACAGGTTTTGTGACTGGAAACTTCACATTTGCGAGTACTTCGCGTGAGTTGTCGGCAACACTTCCCTAATAGGCGTAACGGAAGGGTTGCCCGTCACTCGGCCGGCAATCAGAATCGGGCCGCCAGATTGCATACACGCGGACTTGCCGAATATCGCCGGCATCTTCCTATTCGCCTCGCAAAGCCAGCATGGGATCCGTACTCGATGCGCGTCTCGCGGGTAGTGCAGAAGCTGCCAGCGCCAGCAGCAACATTGCGATGGCAGAAAGTGAAAGCACACCCGGATCAAACGGGCTTACTTCAAACAGAAAGGAACGCAGCAAACGGGATGCGGCCACGGCCCCAAGCAAACC
>WNGI01009687.1_pt1 | contig 12106 bp, 10 predicted proteins | sample 5400621 | NCBI WGS metagenome assembly WNGI01 (sample SAMN13153374, study PRJNA577476) | soil metagenome | isolation source: 20 cm soil or saprolite under Garry oak tree replicate 1 | place: USA:California | collected 2016-06-15 | reverse complement strand
CGAAACATGGCGTTCTGCCTCCGTGCGGATTGGCCGAACGCAAATCCTGCCAAGAAACCCGCTGAGAAGTCTCCCTGTCAACAGAAGGAGACAGGTGTGTGAGCACCCACGCCGTTTTCGATGAGGCCAAGTTCCAGATCGCGGCGAAGAGCCCGCCGACGGTCTGTGAAAGTTGATCTTGCCGTTGCACACCAGGTCGATCAGCTTGGGCAGGAAGCGGCGTACCGGGGCGAGACCGCCCGAGCTACCATTCATGCATCGGTGCGTGTCTTGCAGCACACTCGTAGTTCGACCTCTTCAATTGCAAGGAGATTGATCTTGCGACAATGGCGTACGTTGATGATGTTCCTGGCGGTGGCATACGCGCACGCAGCAGGTGCCGCGAATGACTACGGTTCCCTCCTAAAACTCGCGCAGGACTGGCGAGGTTTCGAGCAACCAGTTAAGAGTAACTGCACTCCAGACTACGGCGTCGCAGCCATGGCGGCTAAGGGTGCGACGTTGCCGACATACCGCGCACGGCTGCATGAACTGGATACGCGAGGATGGCCGGCCGCACAGATAGTCGACTATCGGTTGATCGAGGCGGAGATGAACGGGCTGGATTTCGATCTGACGGTTCGGCAGCCGTGGGCGCGCGACCCTTCATTTTATGCCACCGTTTTTGGCGAGCGCAGCGACGTTCCGCAGCACGAAGGTGTGACAGCTGCGCCGGCCATCGACCTGTTCGCCTTCCAGTTTCCGCTGTCGCGCGCCGATCAGCGCAATTTAACGTGCCTGTTAGGTGCCGTTCCTGCGTTGCTGGAACAGGCCAAAGTCAACCTGCGAAAGAGCAACGCTCGCGACTTATGGGTCTATGGCGCAGGAACGCTGCGCAGTCAGAGCGAGGTGCTGGGCAAGTTGCAAGCCGGGACGCTCGACATGCGCACTTTGGAAGGATCGAAGCACGCAAACCTCGCTGGTGCCGACCAGGCTTTGCTGATCGCGCTAGAACGCGCACACAAGGCAACCGACGCGTTTATCTCTTGGATCGAGTCGGAGGCGCCAAAGAAGACCGGGCCCTCCGGCGTAGGCAAGGACAATTACAACTGGTATCTGCAGAAGGTGCATCTGGTGCCCTACGATTGGGACCAGCAGGTCACGCTGCTGCGCCGGGAGTTGGAGCGCGCCCGGGCATCCTTGGCCATCGAGGAATTCCGGAATCGGAATCTGCCTCCGCTTGAGCCTGCGAACACTCCCGAAGCCTGGCGCGCGTTGGGCGAGACGCGTATGCGCAAGCTCACTGATTTCCTCATTCACTCCGGCATCATCCTGGATCGAGATTATTTTCGCGACGCGCTGGCACAGCAGGTGGAGAAATTTGCGCCACCCGACCGGAGGAATTTCTTCCAGCAGACGATTGCTCGCGAACCACTGGGCTTGTTCTCCCACGACTACCACTGGATCGAGCTGGCGCGGATGAAGGAGGAGCCAAACCACAGTGCGATTCGCCGTCTGCCGGCGTTGTACAACATGTTTGACAGCCGCTCCGAAGGCATCGCGACAGCGATGGAGGAAACACTGATGCAGGCCGGACTCTATGACGACAACCCAAGGGGTCGGGAAATCGTCTGGATCATGCTGGCCAACCGGGCCGCACGTGGTCTGGCGTCGCTCTACGTGCAGGCGAATCAAATGAGCCTGCAGCAAGCCGGGCGATTTCATGCGCAATGGACGCCGCGCGGATGGTCCGACCCTGCAAGCGATCTGGTGGCGTTCGAGCAACTTCTCTACTTGCGGCAACCGGGCTATGGCACGAGCTACATCAGCGGGAAGCTGCAGTTCGAGCGGCTGATGAGCGACTATGCGCAGCAGCAGCAAAGCGCCGGTAAGCCATTCAGCCTTGGCGAGTTCTTCGCCCGCATCAACGATGCCGGGACGATACCGTTTGCGCTCGTCGAGACTGAGACGGTGACTTCGGCGGCCGACCGGGGCACACCCGTGCCCGATAGCCTATACGAGATCAACTCAGCGCAGTGAGCGCACGGCGGTTCTGGACGCTGCCCCCGATCAGAAAGTCTTCTTCATCGTCAGCGCCCACGCGAGCGGCGGGGCAGGCGAGCCGGTGATGGTTCCGGAGCCGGCCCCCGTCAGGTCGAACTTCGAGTAGAAGAAGTAGTGGTTGAACACGTTCGTGACTTCGAGCGTCGTTTCCAGGTCCTTCTTCGCATTGCTCCAGGTGAGGCGGGCGTTGGCCGCCGTGAAACCGCCTACATGACCGTAGAGGGCTGACGGCGAGCCCGGTGCGGGCGCGAGATTGCTGCCGTTCTGCGGACCCTGATAGGCGGCGTCGAAGCGCGGCGTCAGTCTGCCGCCCCCGGCCAGAGAAAACTCATACTGGATGCCGGCGTGCGCCTGCTCCTTAATGAATCCGATCGGGGTCCCCGAAAGCTTACCGATCACCGTCGGATCGCTGGTGCAGGCAAGCGACTGGCCGGGGCCCACCATTTCCACCACCTCGGGGTTCACGCAGTCCCAGCTCCAGTCCAGATACGATCCCGAGAGATCGAGCTGCAGGCCGGCGACCGGCGTGGCGAGGAGCTCGACTTCCACGCCTTTGACCTTCGCATTGCCGGCGTTCTGGGGTAGCGCGCAGGGCCCGGGACCGCCGAATTGCGGGCAGCTCAGGAGTACGATCTGCGCGTCCTTGAAGTCGTTGTAGAAAATCGCGGTATTGAACCGGACCTGGCGGTTGAGCAGATCGGTCTTCAGTCCCAGCTCGTAGGAAGTGAGCTTCTCCGGGCCGAAGGCGCGCGCCTGCGAGGCATTGAACGGACGCGGACCCACGCCGCCCGCCTTGTAGCCGGTGCCGATGGAAGCGTAGGCCATCACCTGCGGATTGAAGCGGTAGTCGGCACTGACGTGGTAGTCGGTGCGGCTGCCCTCGAAGACGTGCGTGCTGCCAGTGAGCGCACCGCCCGGATCAACGAACTGGTTGATCGTGACGCCGTCGAGGTTGTAGCGATAGTAGGTATAGCCCTTGTAATCCTTCGTGTAGCGCAGACCACCCGTCACGGCAAGCGCGTCGGTGGCGTTCCAGATCAGCGTGCCGAATGCGGCCTTTGACGTGGTTTTGACCGGGTCATTCCCGATGAACTGCAGGGGAAAGAACGGGCAGATGCCCTGGGTCTCGGGTACGACGCACAGGAAAGGCGGCACAGGCGCGCCAACGTAGCGGATGTCCTGGAGCGTGTAGTACGTGGTCTTCTCGTCGGAGTAGTAGCCGCCGACGGTGGCGTGGGCGACCTTGCTGAAGTCCATGTTCAGGCGCAGCTCCTCGCTCCAGAACCAGTGATCCAGGATGTTATTGCCGAACTGGGTGCGCGCCGGGGACAGATCGCCGTCGATACTGAACTCGTTGGTCCAGTTGTGATAGCCCGTGATCGAGTTCAGCTTCACCGCGTCGGTGATGCCCACATTTACGTTGAGCGCGAGATCGTAAGCGTCGAGCGTGTTGAACTGTGTGCCGGACGTCGCGAGCATGGGGAGGCCATTAGCCGGAGGCAGGAAAACGGCGCCGCCGGCGAAGGTTCCGGCTTCGGCGCCGATCGTGGTGTAGTTGCACCAGCGGCCACAGAGGAAGCGCGAATCGAGCGGCAGGCCATTCACCGTCCCCGCGTTGGGATTGGGATTGTTGCCATATAGCAGTATTTCCGCACCGTTGTTGTGACGGTCGCGGATGTAGTCGGCGCTCAGCAGCGTGTCCAGCTGGTCCGACGGGTTGAAATGCAGAGTGGCCCGCAGAGCGCGGTAGCCGGTGTCCCCGAGCGAATACTGCTTGCACTTGGTGCCGCCGGCAGCTGCGGGGACGCCGCTACCCGGAAATTCGCAGCCGTAACTGTACACATCGACATAACCGTCCTGATCGGCAAACGTGCCGGCCAGCCGGGCGAACAGGTGATCGGTGAGCTTGAAGTCCGCGCCGGCGCGCGCTTCCAGTCGGTTGCGGGTGCCGTAGGTGGCCGTCACGTAGCCGCCGCCGTCGCCCGTGGGCTTGCGGGTCACGAAACGGATCGCGCCGCCCTCGGAGTTACGACCCTCGAGTGTGCCCTGCGGTCCGCGCAGAACCTCCACGCGCTCGACGTCCATCAGGTCGAGATTGGCCCCCGTCAGGCGCGGGTAGTAGACATCGTCAACGTACAGACCCACGCCCGGTTCGAAGGCGGGATCGAAGTCGGCCTGGCCGAAACCGCGGATGAAGGCGGCTACCGATTCGCCGAAGGCGGCCGACTGCTGACGGAATGCCACGCTCGGCGCGCTGGTCAAGATGTCCGAGAGCCTGGTGGCGCCCTGCTGCTCGATCATGTCCGAGGTGAGCGCGGTGATCGCGATCGGCGTGTCCTGCAGTTTCTCCTCGCGGTACTGCGCGGTCACGATGACCTCGGCGAGCTGAGTGGACGGTTCCGGGGGTTGTGCGTTCTGTGCCACAACGAGGCTGCTGCTCAACGCGCCAAGCGCCACGAAGCCGCTAAGCCCAAACCACCGCAAGTTGGAAATCAGGCGCGGAAAGGCCTCCATCTCACGTCCCCCCTCTAATCGTTGTCGATGGTTGCGATCGTCTAGCTACCGGAACGTCCCTTTATTTTTTGTAAGTAGAACAAACAATTTTGTTGTTTGCAAGGCATCGCATTTTTCGGAGGCGCGTGTGGCCTTGCCCCAACGGCTGGCGCTCACGGCTTCGGACGGAACCTGAGCCACCGTAACCGCAAACTCTGCCGCAGCGGGGACGAGAGTCGCCCACCGTGGCGCGAGGGGTCAGAGCTCGAGGGTACCGCCGTCGACGTTCAGATCGACGCCGTTGATAAAGCTCGCCTCCGACGAAGCCAGGAACAGGACCGCGCGTGCCACTTCTTCGGGCTCGCCCATACGTTTCATCGGTACGGCGCCGCCCAGGGTGGAACGCACCGCTTCGATCTGTGCACGGGTCGCTCCGCGCTTGAAAATCTCCGTCTCCGTGGGTCCGGGCGAGACCACGTTGACGCGGATCCGTCGCGGCAGCAGCTCGGCGGCCAGAATACGCGCCACCGCGCGCAACCCGGACTTGGCGGCCGCATAGACCACGTTTCCCGGCAGCGCCAGAACCGCACCGATCGAGCCTGTGATGACGATGCTGCCGCCGTCGCGCAGATGGGGCAGCGCGGCCTGCAGCGCGAAGAAAGCACCTCTCAGGTTGACGCCGTGCACGCTGTCCCAGAACTCCTCGGTCACCTCGGGCACGGCGGCAAAGCCCCCGACGCCAGCATTCACGAACAGCACGTCGATGCCGCCCAGCTGCTCGGCGATGCGGGCGAGCGCCGCCCGACTGTCGGCCACCGAGCTCATGTCGGAGCGCACCGCGAGCATGCCGCTCGCCGCGGCGACCTGCGCCAGCGTCGCCTCATTACGGCCCGTAATCGCCACGCGCGCCCCCTCGGCCTGGAATGCTGTGGCCGCAGCGAGGCCTATGCCGCTGTTGCCGCCAAGCACGACCACGCTCTTGCCCGCAAAGCGCATGGGTTCAGAACATGCCGTTGGAATTGGCAGACTTTTCCGGCACCGGCTGCGCCACATCCCAGTGCTCTGCGATCTTGCAGCGCTCGACGCGCAGGATGTCAACCACCGCGAGCCCGCGATCGCCCGCTGCGAACTTGGCATGCGAGTGCACGGCGACGAGATTGCCGTCCGCGATGATGCGCTTGATCGCATAGACCGCGTCCGGATGCCCCTGGAAAAAGGGCTCGAGGAAGGCGATCGCCGCGTCGCGACCCGTCGCCGCCAGCGGATTGTGCTGAATGTAGCCGGGCTCCACCCAGGTCTCGAACGCCTGGCGCACCCGTTTCTCGAGGTAGAACTCGGTCATGAATTGCGTGACCACCTCCTTCGGCGTCAGGCGGCACTCGTCGGCGTCGGCAAGCGCAGCCGCAAAGGTCAGTGTCGCAGTCAGCAGCACGACCGGTAGGCGCATGCGAGTCTCCTTTGTCCTGTTGCCTTCTGTGAGCAATGCATACAAATATGTCGTGACTGGAGGGAGACTTCAACATGAGCGACATTGCCGCGCTGACAGCCCGAATCGAAAAGCTCGAGCACGAGCTTGCGATCGAGCAGGATATCCACCAGATCCGCCGCGTTCAGTACACCTACGGCTACTTTATCGACAAGTCGCAGTACAACGAGGTGGTCGAGCTGTTCGCTGACGAGGGTGAGGTGTGGTTTCTCGGCGGAATCTACCGGGGCAAGGCCGGCGTGCGCCGCCTGTACGTCGAGCGCTTCCAGAAGCAGTTCACCCAGGGGCACAACGGCCCGCGCTACGGCTGGCTGCTCGATCACCCGCAGCTGCAAATGGTCATCGACGTCGCACCGCACCGCCGCACGGCCCAGGCACGCGGCCGCTCGCTGATGCAGGCCGGCCTGCACCACACGGCCGAGGGCAATCCGCGTGCCTGGTGGGAGGGTGGCATCTACGAGAACGACTACGTGCGCGAGAACGATGCATGGAAGATCAGGGCGCTGCGTTATTTCCCCTTCTGGCACGGCAGCTTCGCCGAGGGTTGGCAGAAGACCCCGATCGATTTTATCCCCATGGCCAAGGCGCGCTATCCGCAGGACCCTATCGGACCGGATGAGCTCATCAATCCGCCGCCGCGGCTCTGGCCCGCGACCGATACGGTCCCGTTCCACTACCCGCATCCGGCGACCGGTAAGCCGATCGTGCTCGATAACAGCCGCGCACGCGAGGGGTTTAAGGATGGATGAGGCATGCGGCAGGCCCAAACGCGCAGCGCCGTAGCGTCACGGCCGGTCGCGGTTCCACAGCGCCATCAGGATGGGCAACACCATCGGCCGCAGCTTATCGGGCACGCGCTTCAGGAGCGCGGCCTCGTGAGCAGCCACCACGCGGCGCGCCCGCACGAGCAGCATACGCCCGCGCCGCGTCAGGTCGAGCGCCTGCGACCGCCGGTCGACCTGCCGCCTTTGGAGCACGCCGCGCCCTTCCAGGCGGGCGACGAACGGGACCATGTTGGCCCGCTGGATGTCGAGCACGCGCCCGGCCTGGCTCTGGGTTATGCCGGGCGAGGACTCGATCAACATCAGCATGGCCACGTCCGCGTGCCGCAGATTAAGTCGTGCGAGCCGCTGATTCAGCTCGGCGAGCGCCGCAGCCGAGGCGCGCCGCAGGACGTAGCCCGGGAGCTTGAGCAGAGGATCTGAGGCGCGCGCGCGTAGCAATTGTCAGCGGAGCCGGTGGTGAGCTAGACTGCTATATAGTATAGCAATCGTGCCAGAAGTGGTCCGCGTGACCCGAGAGACGACTCATGAGCCAACGGGCTGAGGCCGATACCGTTGCCGTCGACGTCAAGGACGGAATTGCCTGGGTGAAGTTCAATCGCCCGGAGAAGCGCAACTGCATGAGCCCGAAGCTCAACCGGCAGATGCTGCGCGTCATCAATGAGCTGGAGTTTCGCGACGAGGTGGGCGTGCTGGTGCTCACCGGCGAGGGCGCTGCCTGGTCGGCCGGCATGGACCTCAAGGAGTATTTCCGCGAGACCGAGGCGCAGGGGCTGAAAGGCGTGCGCCATTCGCAGCGCGAGGCGTACGCCTGGTGGGAGCGGCTGCGCTGGTACCAGAAGGTCACGATCGCGATGGTCAACGGCTGGTGCTTCGGGGGCGCCTATGGCCCGCTGTTTGCCTGCGACCTGGCCTTCTGTTCCGAGGACGCGCAGTTCGGCCTCTCGGAGATCAACTGGGGCATCCTTCCGGGCGGCGGCGCCAGCAAGGTTGCGGTCGAACTCATGCCCATGCGCAAGGCCATGTATCACGCGCTCCTCGGCGAGACTCTGACGGGCAAGCAGGCCGAGGCCGCGGGGCTGGTCAACGAGGCGCTTCCCGCGGAGCGGCTGGAGGGACGCGTCACCGAGGTGGCGCAGAAACTGCTGAAGAAGAACCGGGAAACGCTCAAGGCCACCAAGGACGCGGTGCGGCATGTACGCGAGATGACCTATGACAACGCGGAAGACTACTTAATCCGCGCCCAGGAGGCGCTCAACTGGCACGATAGGTCGGACGGCCGGCACCATGGCATGAACCAGTTTCTCGACGACAAGACGTACAAGCCCGGCCTCAGCGAGTACGACAAGTCGAAGTGAAGGCGCGGCGCTCGGACCGCGCGCCTCAGTCAGCGTCGCGCACCTTGAGCGCGAGCACGGCCGCCGCGGCCATCAGCGACCCGCTCGCCATCAGGAGCGCCACGGTCGGCAGGGCATAGCCCGCGCGAAACAGGTAACCGGCGATGATGGGTGCGAGCGCCGCGCCGCCGCGGCCCACACCGATGGCAAAGCCGGTGCCGGTCGCGCGCACGTGCGTCGGAAACACCTTCGCGAACGACAGATAGAGGCCGGCGACCGCGGAGTTCGTGAACAGGCCGGCGACTGCAACCAGAGTCTTGAGGCTCGTCAGATCCGCCGAACCGTGGCCGAACCAAACAATCATTACCGACGCGCCGAGGAGCACGCAAAGCGTCAATGGCTTGACTCCGATACGCGTGGCGATCAGGCCGAAGATCGCGCCCCCGGTTGCTCCGCCGACGTTCAGCCACGTGAGCACGCCGGCTGCCGCCTGGGGCGCGAACCCCATGTCAACGACGATCTTCGGCACCCACTTGAGGAGGAAATAAAAGCTGACGAACACCGCGTGCCAGCCGGCGGTCGCCAGCAGTTTCTGAACGAACAGGCCGCCGACGACTCCACCGAGCGGATACCCGATCACCATCAGCGCGAGGGCTGCGCTGCGCCAGCGTCGATTGGAAACTTCCGCGGCGGCGGCATTGATCGAGGCCAGCGTGCCGCCGATGCCGAGGCCGGTCAGCAGCCGCCAGGCGAGGAGCTCGGAGACTCCGTGCGCGTGACCCGCCCCAAACATGCCGACCGCCATCGCCACAAGGCATGCGAGGATGGTCGGCCGCCGCCCGACCTTGTCGGCCACGCCGCCGAGGAGGAGCGACCCGAGCGCCATGCCGAGCAACTCCATGGAGAGAACCCAACCGAGCGTCGCCTTGTCGATGCCCCAGTCCTTCGCGATCCCTGGCGACGCGAAGCTGATCGACAGGACATCGAATCCGTCCAGGGCGTTCAGTCCCGTGGTGACGAGCACCGCCAGCCATTGCCCGACCCCCATGGCGCCATCGTCGATAATGGATTTCGGGTCCTTGCCCATCATGTTCCCCGCGGTGCGCAGCGACGCACTTCTTTATTCGTGAATGCGGGCCAGGAGCTCGATCAGCCTGGCCACCTCTTGTTCGGTAAAGCGCGACTTGAGCCACTGCTCGTGTTGCTGGATGGCACGCTTGGCCGCCGCAAGCGCCCTGCGCCCCGGATCGGTGAGGTTCAACGCCTGCTTGCGTCCGTCGCTGCGGGACTTGCGGCGCACGAGGTATCCCTTCGCCTCGAGCCGGTTCACGATGGCCATTGTGGTGGCGCGATCCATGCGCATGCGCTGGGCGACACCGATCTGCGCGATGTCCGGGTGGTCAGCGACCAGCCAGAGCGCGGAGACCTGCTTCTGCGTGAGGTCCAGGTGCGCAAACGTTTCGGTGAAATGCCGGTAGACGGCACCGTGAGCGAGGCGAATGTGAAAGCCCACGATATTGCGGATCTCGCCGATGTCCTCAGCACCCGCGACGTGCGGCGTCGTGATGGCGATCGTCTCTTTTTGTCTTGGCATCGGCCTACCCGGGATAAGATTGTTAGTATAACTTACAAAGACCGCCGCTGAGGGGACGTGCCATGGCCCATTTTCCCCGGACGCCGAGTTTCACAGGCTTCAACACGCCCTCGCGCATCGAAGCTGACATTGTAAATCTGGCTCACGAGGGCACAATTCCCCGCGAGCTCAACGGCGCGTTCTTCCGCGTGCAGCCCGATCCACAGTTCCCGCCGCGGCTTGACGATGATATCGCCTTCAATGGCGATGGCATGATCAGCCGCTTCCACATCCACGACGGCCAATGCGATTTCCGGCAGCGCTGGGCCCGTACCGACAAGTGGAAGCTGGAGCGCGCGGCGGGCCGGGCGCTGTTCGGCGCTTATCGCAACCCCCTCACGGATGACGAATCGGTCCAGGGCAAGATCCGCGGCACGGCCAACACCAACGCCTGGATTCACGGCGGGAAGCTGTACGCGCTGAAGGAGGATTCACCGGCGCTCGTGATGAATGCCGCGACGCTGGAGACGGAGGGCTATACCACATTCAACGGCAAGATGACTGGTCAGACCTTCACCGCGCATCCGAAGGTCGACCCGGCGACCGGCAGCATGATCGCGTTCGGCTACGCCTCGTCCGGTCTGTGCAGCGACGACTGCACTCTTTATGAAATCACCCCCGAGGGCGAACTGGTCCGCGAGCTGTGGTTCAAGGCGCCCTACTACTGCATGATGCACGACTTCGCGATCACCGAAGACTACGCGCTGTTCCACATCGTGCCATCCATCGGCAGCTGGGAGCGGCTGAAGAAGGGCTTGCCGCACTTCGGTTTCGACACCACGCTGCCGGTGTACCTCGGCGTACTGCCGCGCCGCGCCGACGCCACCGCGAAGGATATCCGCTGGTTCGAGCGCGCCAATTGCTTCGCGAGCCACGTGCTCAATGCGTTCCAGGACGGCACCAGGATCCACTTCGACATCCCGGAAGCGAAGAACAACATGTTCCCCTTCTTCCCCGACGTGCACGGCGCGCCTTTCAACGGCGCAGAAGCACTCAGCTACCTGACGCGCTGGACGGTGGACATGAGCTCGGATTCGGCGGCACTCACACGCGTTGAGCGCCTGACCGACACCGCAGCCGAATTCCCCCGGATCGACAACCGTTTCACCGGTGTGCCGTATCGCCACGGCTGGTTGCTCGAGATGGACCTGCGCCGCCCGGTGGAGCTGCGCGGCGGCAGCGCCGGGGGCCTGCTCATGAACTGCCTCTTCCACAAGGATCTCTCGAGCGGGGCCGAGCAGCATTGGTGGTGCGGACCCGTCTCGAGCCTGCAAGAGCCGTGTTTCATTCCGCGCCACAATACGGCGCAGGAGGGTGATGGCTGGATCGTGCAGATCTGTAACCGCCTGGAAGAGCCCGGCAGTGAGTTGTTGCTGTTCGAGGCGCTGGAAGTCGCCAAGGGACCGATGGCGACGATCCAAATTCCGATCCGGATGCGCTTCGGGCTGCACGGCAACTGGGTCGATGCGGCGGACATTGGACTTGCGGCATAGGTCTCACTACGCGGTAGGCGTGAGGCGCGCTCCGGAAAGGGTCTCCCCGCCCCGCCGCGCCCGCGCGATGAGCTGTTCCTCATCGCCTCTCACACGCAGCGCGAGGGCGACGAGCATCACAACGATAGCAGGGGCCACCCAGTTGATGGCGAGGATCGCAGCCGCGAGATCCCCGCCGTTGGCGTCGGAGATCATGCCCACAACGAACGGCCCGATGCCGATACCAAAGAGCGTCGTCACGATGATGTAAAGGCTCGAGGTGATGCCGCGCATGCGCGGCAGCACCTGCTCAAACAGGATGGCATAGAGCGGGGGGTACCACGCCGTCAGCACCAGACTGTAGGGCACGAAGCGCGCGTAGAAGGTCGCAGGATTTTGGGCGTGGTAAACCCAGATGGCGATGAGCGGCGAGACGCCCAGCGATGCGAGCGTGACGCAGGCCCGCCCCGAGCCCGGGAAACGCATGTTGATCCGATCCGAGAGCGGCCCGGCAATCAGCGGGCCGATGATGCCGAGCGCTCCGGCGAGCACACCGAACTGAAGGCCCGTGGTCGCCGGCGACAGGCCGTAGTGCTTCATCAGAAACGAAGGCGTGAAGCCCATGGTGCCGTAGTTGATCATCATCTGCAGCGCACCGACGCCCAGGCACAACAGCAGCGCGGGCGAGCGCGCGATGACCTCGAAGGTGGGGCGGTCCGCGAGTCGCAGCCGCTGCAACAGGTTGACCACCACGAGCGCGCCGAAGCCCACGACACCCCACTGCAGCGCATGCGGATTCACCGCCAGGGGACCGAAGTGCAGAAGCGGACGCGGTGAAAAAGCCGACGTGATCCGGGTGA
>WNGI01021154.1_pt1 | contig 12108 bp, 12 predicted proteins | sample 5400621 | NCBI WGS metagenome assembly WNGI01 (sample SAMN13153374, study PRJNA577476) | soil metagenome | isolation source: 20 cm soil or saprolite under Garry oak tree replicate 1 | place: USA:California | collected 2016-06-15 | reverse complement strand
CCGGTGGACCACCTGTACGCCGCGCCGGTGTTCGTGAGTCATTACCGCCAGAAGCAGCTGTACGACCCGGTGGTGGTGGCCCCGGACGTGGGCTCGGCGAAGATGGCGCGCGGTTTCGCCAAGCGCCTCAACGCGTCGCTCGCGATCATCGACAAGCGGCGTCCCTCGGCAAACGTAGCGGAGGTGGTGAACGTCGTGGGCGAAGTGAAGGGCAAGGACTGCCTCGTCCCCGACGACATGATCGACACGGCGGGGACCGTGACGGAGGCGGCGGCGGCGCTGGCACGCCTCGGGGCGCGGAAGATCTACGCGTTCGCCTCGCACGCCCTGTTGTCGGGACCCGCAGTCGAGCGGCTGCGCGCGTCGGCGATCGATGAAGTGGCGGTGACGAACACGATCCGTATCCCCGCAGAGCGGCAGTTCGAGAAGCTGAAGGTGCTGTCGATCGCGGGGCTGATCGCAAAGGCGATCGGTTACGAACACTCGAACCAGTCGGTCAGCGCGCTGTTCGACTGACGGCTGACAGCTGAGGACTCGGTATGGCACAGGTCGTCTCTCTTTCCGCAAGCCCGCGCGCCACGACCGGCAAAGGCCCGGCCCGCCAGGCCCGCTTCCGCGGCCAGGTCCCCGCGGTCCTGTACGGCCGCGGCCGCCCGACGCAGGCCCTCGCCGTGGAGTCGCAGGCCCTCGAAAAGGCGCTCGCCGGGATCGAGCCCGAGAGCACCATCATCGAGCTGGCCGTGGACGGCAAGAAGACCCAGGCGCTGATCCGGGAGATCCAGCGGCATCCCATCCGCCCCGACATCATCCACGTGGACTTCTACGAGATCCACGCGCAGCAGAAGGTGACGCTCAAGGTGCCGGTTCACCTCGTGGGGGCGCCGGACGGCGTCCGCAACGCGGGCGGGGTGCTCGATCAGGTGACGCGCGAAGTGGAGATCGAAGTCCTCCCGGTAGACATCCCCGACCGCGTCGAGCTCGACGTGACCGCCCTGAAGATCGGCGACTCGCTGCACGTGCGCGACCTCGCGATCCCCAACGCGACGATCCTGACGCAGGACGACCTCACGATCGCGACGGTGGTGCCGCCCCGCGCCGAAGAGGTGGCGACGCCGACGCCGGAGGCCGCGGCCGAGGTGGCCGAGCCCGAGCTGATCCGCAAGGTCCGCGAAGGCGAGGAAGGGGAGGTCGAGGGCGAGGCCGCGGCGGCGGGCGAAGCCGGGCCCGGGGGGAAGGCGGAAGCGAAGGCCAAGCCCGAGCGGGCGGAGAAGCCCGAGAAGCCCAAGGGCGGCAAAGAGAGCTGACGCTTGCGCGCCGTGGTCGGCCTCGGGAATCCCGGTCCCGAGTACGCCGCGACGCGGCACAATGCCGGCTTCTGGCTCGCCGATGCGGTGGTGGCGCGCTTCGGCCTGCCCCCTTTCACGCGGGGGGAGCGCGCCCGCGTCACCGGCGGGGAAGTGGCCGGCGTGCCGGTCCGGGTCCTCAAGCCTACCACGTTCATGAACCACTCAGGCGCGGGGCTCGTCTCGCTCCGCGCCGATCCCACCTTCGACCCGGCCACAGACCTGCTCGTGCTGGTAGACGACTTCCAGATTCCGTGCGGCACCTTTCGGCTGCGCGCCGACGGGTCGGCCGGGGGTCACAACGGGCTCAAGAGCATCGAAGGCGCGCTGCAATCGCAAGCGTACGCCAGGCTGCGCATCGGCGTCGGGCCGCTCCCGGAGGGCGTGGCAGACTGGGCCGACTACGTGCTCGCGCCCTTCACTCCCGAGCAGGTCGAGCAGATCGAAGCCTTGATGCCGGAGATGGTCGACGCCGTGGAGCGGTGGGTACGCGAAGGCGTGAAGTGACATGCTGCGGCTCGGTATCGTCGGCCTCCCCAACGTCGGCAAGTCCACGCTCTTCAACGCCCTCACGTCCTCCAAGGCCGCGGCCGCGGAGAACTACCCCTTCTGCACCGTCGAGCCGAACGTCGGCGTCGTCGAAGTGCCTGACGCGCGCCTCGAGAAGCTGAACCAGGTCGTGCGGCCGAAGAGGAAGGTCCCCGCGGTCGTGGAATTCGTGGACATCGCCGGCCTCGTGAAGGGCGCCTCCCAGGGCGAGGGCCTCGGCAACCAGTTCCTCGCCCACATCCGCGAGGTGGACGCGGTGGTGCACGTGATCCGCTGCTTCGACGATCCCGATGTGGTGCACGTCATGGGGCCGGTGGACCCCGTGCGCGATCACGACGTGGTCACGAGCGAGCTGGCCCTCGCCGATCTGGCGGTGGTGGAGCGGCGGCTCGAGAAGACGCGCAAGACCGCGCGCGCCGGCGACAAGGACGCCCAGGCCGAGCTGGCGCTGCTGGAGCGGGTGGTGGCCGAGCTGAACGCCGGGCGGGGGGCCCGGGAAGCGGGCGAGGGCGAGCAGGCCATCCGGCTGCTGCGGCAGCTCGGCCTGCTCACGGCGAAGCCGATCCTCTACGCCGCGAACGTCAACGAGGACGACCTGGCCTCGGGCGGCGGAGCCCGCATCGCGGCGCTGCGCACCGCGGTCCAGTCGCATCACGAGGAAGCCGAGATCGTGCTTTTCTCCGCGCGGTTCGAGGCCGAGCTCGCGGACCTGTCGGGCGATGAGCGGTCGGAATACCTCGCGACAGCGGGCGTCACGGAGCCCGGGCTCGACCGGCTAATCCACGCCGGCTACCACCTGCTCGGCCTGCAGACGTTCTTCACGGTGGGTGAGAACGAGGTGCGCGCCTGGACGATGCACGCGGGCGGCACGGCCTTCGACGCGGCGGGCGAGGTCCATTCGGACTTCCAGCGCGGCTTCATCCGTGCGGAAACCGTGGCCTTCGAGGACTTCGTGAAGGCGGCGTCCTACAAGGCGGCCCGCGAGCAGGGGCTGGTGCGGAGCGAAGGACGGGAGTACGTCGTGAAAGACGGGGACATACTGCTGTTTCGGTTCAATGTCTGAGAGCAGCCCTTCCCTACCTCAGGGCCCCGCTCTATCTTTCGGCCCACAACATCCCCTACTCGGCGCCGCACCCGCGCCGGGTCGCCTACGACCAAAGGGAGGTGGCATGACCCGTCGCTACGAGACGGTCTACATCTTCGACAGCGCCTTGGAAGAGCCCGCCGTCAACGAAAAGCTCGAGCGGTTCCACGCCCTCATCACCAAGGACGGCAAGGGCACGCTCACCAACGTGGCGCACTGGGGGAAGCGCACCTTGGCGTACCCGGTCAAGAAGCGCGACGCCGGCTACTATGTCGTGGCGCAGTTCGAGGCCGCGGGGGACCTCCTCCCGGAGTACGAGCGGGCCGTGAAGCTCGACGAGGGCGTGCTGCGATTCCTCATGGTTGTGAACGAGGGCGAGCCGGTGAAGCCCGCCGCCGCTCCGGCGATCGTCGCCGACGAGCTGGAGATCGAGGAAGAGGAAGAGGCATGAGACGGCCCGCCAAGACCTGCCCCGTGTGCGAGTCCGGCGTCCGGGTGTTGGATTACAAGGACGACCGCACGCTGGGCCGCTTCCTGACGGAGCGCGGCAAGATCCTGCCGAGCCGGCTCTCCGGGATGTGCGCGCGGCATCAGCGACAGCTGGCGACGGCGATCAAGCGGGCGCGCCAGCTCGCCCTGCTCCCCTACATCAAGCGCTACGGCTGAGATGGACCGCCGCCGGTTGTGGCGGCTGCTGCTCGCGAGTCTGGCGTTCGCCGCCTCGGCGCCGCCCAGTCTCGTCGGCCTGCCGTTCGCGGGCTTGATGCTCGCGGCGCGGCCACGCGCCGCCCGCGAGTGGGCCCTCGTGGCAGGCGCCGGGATCCCCGGTGCGATGCTCCTCGTCGTGGGCGCGCACGGCCTGCTGGACGGACTGCTCGGCGCATACGTCGTCTTCGTGTCGGCGGCGTTCGCCGTCCTGGCGCTGGTCGCGCCCGCGCGCTTCCTGCGACAGGCGTGCCGCGCCAGCGTGCTCGGGCTCGGGGCCGCGCTCGCCCTGGCGCGGCTGGTCCTCGGCCGCGACGCCAGCGCCATGCTCCACTGGGAGGCGACCCGCCAGGCCGGCGACCTGCTGGATCGGATGGTGCAGGTCCGGCCGGAGGCCTACGCCGTGTTCGAGCCGGCGGTGCGCTTCCTCTCCGCGACGGCGCCGGCGTTGCTCGTGCTCCAGGCGCTTGCCGGGCTCGCCCTCGCCTGGCAATGGCATCAGCGCCTCGCGCCCGAGCCCCTGGGCGAGCCGCTCGCGCCGTTCCGCGAGTTCCGCTTCGCGGACGCATGGGTGTGGGGCGTGGTCGCGGGTCTGGCAGTGTGGACGGCGCCCGTCTTCGCGGGGCTCAAGACGGCGGCCCTCAACCTGCTGGTCGTCCTGGGCGCGTTCTATCTGCTGCGGGGCGCCGCGGTCGTCGTGACGTTCGCCGGCGCCGCAGGCCTCTCCCCCGCTGCGCTGGTGGGCGCATTGGTCGTGTCGGCGGTGCTCGCCGTACCGTTGCTGTTCATTGTCCCCGGCCTCGCCACCCTCGGCGTGACCGACACCTGGCTTGAATTCCGGCGCAGGCTCACCCGCCGGCCGAACGTTCCGTGAGGAGCACGATGGAGATCATTCTGCGGGAAGACGTGCAACACCTCGGCAAGACGGGCGACGTCGTCGACGTAAAGGACGGCTACGCCCGTAACTACCTGCTGCCCAAGGGGCTCGCCTACCCCGCCACCGACGCCAACAAGAAGCGCATCGCCTTCGAGGCGGCGCGGCTCGCGCGGCAGCGCGCCACCGAGAAATCCGCCGCCGAAACCGAGGCCGCACGCCTCGCCGGCGTGCAGCTCGCGTTCGTGGTCAAGGTGGGCGAGGAGGACAAGCTGTACGGCTCCGTGACGGCGAGCGACATCCAGCGCAAGCTCGAAGAAGCGGGCATCCACGTCGACAAGCGCAAGGTGGACCTGCCGGAGCCGATCCGCGAGCTGGGCGAGTTCCGCGTGGGCATCAAAGTCCATCCCGAAGTACGCCCGGAGATCCTCGTCACCGTGGTGAAGGAGTAAGGCGACGGAACAACGGCGTGACCCGGCCGTTATGACTAGCTCGGGGAAGAGCCGGTCTCCCCGCTCGCGACGCGGGGGGGGAAGGGAGGGGGGGCGCCCGCCCGACGCGCTGCGCCTCGTGGCCGAGGCGCTGGCCGATCGCAAGGCCGTCGATACCGTGATCCTCGACTTGAGGGGTCTGACGGCGGCCACCGATTACTTCGTCATCGTTTCGGGCACCTCGGACGCGCACGTGCGGGGCATGGCCGAGCATCTGCTGGCCAACCTGGTGCCGCATGGGGTGCGGCCCCACCACGTCGAAGGCTTGCCCCAGGGACGCTGGGTGCTGCTCGATTATGTAGATTTCGTGGTACACGTTTTCCATCCCGAGCTGCGCGAGTTCTATCAGCTCGAGCGCCTGTGGGGCGACGCCCCGCCGGTGGTAACCGCCCCGGGCGGCGGATCGAAAGGATGAGCCACATGCGACGGTTCAGCGGACTGGCGGCGGCACTCCTCCTCTGCAGTGCAGGGCCGGCGGCGGCGCAGTTCGGACAGAACAAGGTCCAGTACGGGAACTTCGATTTCCAAATCATCCGGACCGAGCACTTCGAGGTGTATTTCTACGAGCGGGAGCGCCCGGCGGCGCTCGACGCGGCGCGGATGGCCGAGCGCGGCTACGCGCGGCTGTCCCGCATCCTGCACCACCAGTTCCAGGCGCGGAAGCCCATCATCCTGTACGCCTCCACGTCCGATTTCTCGCAGACGAACGTCACGGATGCGAGCGGTGAGGGTCTGGGCGGCGTCACGGAGCCGTTCAAGCACCGCGTGGTGCTCCCGTTCACGGGCTCGTACGCCGAGCTCGAGCATGTGCTGCAGCACGAGATGGTGCACGCGTTCCAGTTCGATGTGTTCAGCCACGGGCAGATCGGCGGGGGCATCCAGGCCCTGGCCAGCGCCAACCCCCCGCTGTGGTTCATGGAGGGCATGGCGGAGTACCTCTCGCTTGTGGGCCTACATCGGCGAGCGATGGGGCGACGAGGTGATCGGAGAGATCCTCCAGACCACCGTCACCGCGGGGATCGAGGACGCGTTCCGACGCGCCCTGGGACGCTCCCTCACCGAGCTGTCCGACGACTGGCGCGACGCCGTCCAGGCAACGGTCCTCCCTCAGCTGGCCGACCATTACCGGGCCCGCCGCATCGCCAAGGGCATCCTGTCGCAGCGGCGCTCGGGGGGCACCTTCCACCTCGCTCCCGCCCTCTCCCCCGATGGGCGCGACATCGCGTTCCTGAGCGAGGGCAACTCGTTCTTTGTCGATCTCTACCTGGCCGACGCGGAAACCGGGCGGATCAAGCGCCGGCTCGTCAAGTCCACGGTCAACACAAACTTCGAGAGCCTGCGCTTCATCAACTCGGCGGGCTCGTTCTCCGCCGACGGCAAGTACTTCGCGATCGCCGTGAAGCACAAGGACCGCGATGACCTCGTGATCCTCGACGTGAAGCGCGACCGGGAGGCCGGGCGCATCCGGATCCCGTTGAACGGCGTCACCAGCCCGGCGTGGTCCCCCGACGGCCAGCAGATCGTCTTCACCGGCTACGACGGCGGCTGGTCCGACCTGTTTATCGTGCGACGCGACGGCGGGGAGCTCCGCCGCCTCACCAATGACCGTTACGCGGACCTGCACCCCGCCTGGTCGCCCGACGGCAAGACGATCGCCTTCACCACCGACCGGGGCCCGGGGACTGATTTCGCCTCGCTGCGGTTCGGGAACATGCGCGTGGCGCTCTACCATCTCGACTCGGGGAACATCGAGATCCTCAACCACATGGACCAGGGGAAGAACATCAACCCGGTGTGGGCGCCCGACGGGAAGTCGCTCGCGTTCGTGTCGGATCGTACGGGCATCAGCAACATCTTTCTGTACGACCTGGGCGACGGCAACGTCTACCAGCTGACGGACGTGTACTCGGGTGTCACCGGCATTACGCCGTTCTCGCCCTGCCTCTCCTGGGCGCACAGCGCCGACCGGCTGGCGTTCGCGTACTACCAGGATCGGGACTACGACGTGTACGCGGTGGACAACCCGCGCTCGCTGCGCCGGGCGCCGTATCGTGGCGTGCCGACGAAGCCGGTGTTCTCACTGCTCACACCGTCCTTCCGGGACACGGCGGGCGCGTCGGTGGGTCTCGCCGACGCGACGTCGGGGCAACGACCGAGCGAGGCGACGTCCTTCTACCGCTCCGCCACCGGGCTCCGCTCCTCGGCGGCGAAGCCGTCGCCTGCGGACTCGAGCAGCGCCGATTCAGGCGCCATCTCGGTTCGCACGCTGCTCGACTCCGCCACGCTGGCGCTGCCGGACACGAGCGAGTTTACGATCCGTCCCTACCACACCCGCTTTACCACGGACTTCGTGGCCCAGCCGACCGTGGGCTACCAGCGCAACAACTTCGGGCGCGGCATCTTCGGGGGCACGTCCATTTCGCTCTCCGACATGCTCGGTAACCGGATCGTCCAGATCGGGGGAGCGCTCAACGGGCGCCTGGCCGAGGCCCAGGTGTTCGCCGGCTACGCCGACCAGAGCAACCGGCTGAGCTGGGCCACGGGGCTGTCGCAGGACCCGTTGTACTTCTACGCACCCAGCTCGGTGGGAGTGCAGGCGACGCCCGGCGTCCCCGGCGACACCTCCATCGTGTTCTCGACCCGGCTCCGCCGGCTCGTGGTGCGCAACGTCTTCGCGACCGCCTACTACCCCTTCAATCGGTTCAACCGCGCCGAGCTGTCGCTGAACCTGGTCAGCGTGAGCGATGCCGTGCTCGAGCAGCGGCAGCTGTTCGATCCCCTGGGGAATTACCTGGGTGTGAACTACCAGCAGACTCAGAACCACCCGTCGATTGCGTACGTCGCGCCGACCGTCGCCCTGGTCCACGACAACTCGCTGTTCGGGTTCGTGGGGCCGTTTGCAGGATCTCGTTACCGCCTGCAGGTCTCTCCGGCGACCGGCGGCTGGAAGTTCACGGGGGGCGTGGCCGACCTGCGGAAGTACCTATTCGTGCGGCCGTTCACTCTGGCGGTGCGAACCCTGTTCTTCGGCCGCGTCGGCCGGGATGCCAGCGTCTTCCCCGTCTTCCTGGGGAACACCGACCTGATCCGCGGCTACACGGCAGGGTCGCTGATCCGCCACGAGTGTCTCGCGCAGGTCAGCAACACCGCCCCGCTGCTCGGGCTGTCGACACCCGGAGGCACGGGATGCACGGAGCTGGATCAGATGATCGGCTCCGCCATCGCCGTCGGCAACATCGAGCTCCGGTTCCCGCTGACACGCAGCCTGGCACTCGGCCTCCTTCCGATCGGGTTCCCGCCGACCGAGGGCGCGCTGTTCTATGACGCCGGGATCGCGTGGCAGACCGGCTCCGAGCTCGAGTGGCGGCCGGGAGCGTGCGACCCGGCGCGGGATTGTCGCACGCCGCTGCGGAGCTGGGGCGGGTCGATTCGCGCCAACCTGTTCGGGATCATCATCATGCGACTGGACTACACCCGGCCGCTCAATCGCACGTACCGCAACCCGTACTGGACCTTCAGCATCGGTCCAACGTTCTAACTCCGCATCCCTAAAACACTTGCGTGGGCCTCGCCGGTTGCCTATCTTGTCCGGCGAGGCCCTTTGCCCACGCTTCACTGGAGAGTCCTCCTAGCCGGTCTGGCGCTCTGGGGCTGCCGCGCCCAGGCGCCGGCTGCTCAGTCGTCGCAATCTCAATCACAGCAAGCGGTTAATCAGCCCCCTCCCGCCCCCCGCGGTGCGGCCGTGGCGCTCCGCCTGGCCCGCAAGGGGGGTGCGGTGCGGGCCTACCACGTCCCCGGCCTCACCGAGCTGCCGGGCGCGATCCGAGGCCGCCTCCCCCCGATCGCCCGCGCCGTGGGTCTCGATGCCGAGTCGGAGCTGCTGTTTGTCACGACGCCGAAAGGCGAGCTCTTGTCCCTCGACCTCGAAACCGGGCGGCTCGACACCGTCGCCACGGGCGTCGTGCTGGCGGCGCTCGGACCCGATCAGACGCTCTTCGCCGTGGACGCCAAACGGCGCGTACTCACCGTGGCGCGGCGCATCCGGGTGGTGTGGCCGCAACCGCTGGCCGCGGTGCCGCGCGAGCTGTTCGGCGCTACGGACCAACGTTTGGTGGCGGTGCTGCCGGGGGATCCCGCACGGCCGTCCACCCTGCGGCTGGTGACCGTCGCCGCGGATCAGCCACCCGCCGCGCGGACGATGCCACTCGCGGGCGACGTCGCAGCCACGCGCTGGGGAGACCTCGTCGTGGTGGCGAGCGACAGCGGCGTGTTCCTGATCGATCCGCTGGCCCGCCGCGAGCCGGCCTTCTTCGCGTTGCCCGATCACCCGCGGGCGCTCGCCTTCTCGCCATCGGGACATCGCATTTACGTGGGGCAGCGGACCGGAGCGGGGCTCGCCGTGATCGACCGTTACGAACGCAAGGAGCTCGACGGCGTCGCGTTGCCCACGCCCGCCGCCACGGTGCGCTTGGATGGCTTTGGGCGCTGGCTGCTGGCGCGCCCGTCGATCGGCGATTCGGTCTGGGTGGTCGACCTTCCTGTGAAGACGCTGGTCGGGAGCGTCGCCACGTCGTGGGACGCCGATCTCCCGACCATCACCCCCGACGGCTCCCTGGTCGTGGCGCAGGGGGAAGACGTCGTCGCCTACGAGCCCGAGGGACTCAAGGAGAGGGGGCGCGTGACGGGGGGGAGCGGCGACGTGTGGGTCTTCTCGGCCTGGCGCCAACGTGGCGCCTATCGCGGCGCCTTCGCCGACGCTCCGGCGGGCGCCGCGGCGGCCCCGGGTACGGACTCCGTTGCGCCCGGCGGCCCACTGTATGTCCAGCTCTCGAGCTCACAGAACCAGACCTGGTCGAGTGAGATGGCGCAGCAGCTGTCTCGGGCCGGGCTACCGGCCCGAGTGCTGTCGCCCCGAAGCCTCGACGACGGGTACCGCGTGGTGTTGGGGCCCTATCCGACGCGCAACGAAGCGGAAGCGATCGGCCGCAAGCTCGGCCGCCCCTTCTGGATCTACCAGCCCCCCGCTTCGCCGTGACGCTCCGCCCCCTGCCCCGCTCGCGGCTCGCGAATCTGGTCCCCGCGCTCGTGGAATCGCAGGCGCTGATCGCCCTCGTGCCGGCCACGGGCGATCTCCGCTGGGCCGCCCAGGCGGCGTGGGACGTCGCTCGGGCCGCCGTGGTGCGTGACCGGCGAGTCGCCCTCGTGGACCTGTGGATCGAGGAGCCGCGCCTGCACGAGGTGGTCGGGCTCGTCCCGAGCGACGGGATCGTGGACGCTTTCGAGTACGGCGTGTCGCTGACCACGACGGCGCATCCGGTGGATGGCGTGTTTTTCATCGGGGCGGGGTCCTATTCGGCGAAGGCGGGGGACGTGCTGGGACACGAGCGCTGGCGCAAGCTGCACGCCGGATTCCGGGCCGAAGGGGCCCTGCTCCTGCTCTACCTGTCCGCGGGCGCCCTGGCCCGCCTTTCCGCCCTTCCCGACGGGCTGGTGGTGCTCTCCCCGGACGGCTTCGAGCCGGAGTCCTCTATTGGCCAAGGGATTCTGGCGGCGCTCGAGCGGGGCATCCCGCCGCTCGGCGTGGTACGGGAGCGCTGGACGCCGCCGCCCCCGCCCGCTCTGCCCGAGTCTCCCCCATCGCCGCTGCGGCGCTCGGCTGCCACCCGGCCGCCCGGGCGCCGCGCCGCGCGGCCCATGGTCGTCGCAGTCACGCTCGCGGCGGGTGCGGCGGGCGGATGGGGTCTGCTGGCTCGCGAGGCCGCACAGTCGCACGCGCCGCCGCCCCTCCCGCCGCCCGCCACCGCGCCCCGGGCCGACACCCTCGCCTGGACCGTGCAGCTCGCCGCGTTCGGGACGCTGCCGAAAGCACTGTCGCTCGCCGACCGCGTCGCCACGGGCGACGGCGGCGCCTTCGTGACTCCGGTCCCTCCCCCTCCCTCCCTGGGGCGCGGCACCGTCTGGTACCGCGTGCTCGCGGGGCCGTATCCGACGCGTGACTCCGCCCTCGCGGCGCGTGCGGCGCTGTGGCGGCGCCGTGTCATTCCCAGAGGGCACGGCGACCTGCTGCGGGCGCCCTACTCGCTCGAGCTCGCGCACGCTGCCGATCTCGACAGCCTGCGTCGGCTCGGCGTCCCCGCGGTCCGCCGGCAATCGGGCGGTGCGACGCTGGTGGGGGCGTTCGAATCGCCCGAGCAGGCGACGCTCACACAGGCCCGGCTCGAGCGGGCCGGCATCCGCGCCACGCTCGTCACCCGAGTGGAGACCACGCCATGAGATTGAGTCGGCTGGAACTGTCCGGGTTCAAGTCCTTCGCGGGCTCGGTGGAGCTGCCCTTCGACACCGGCGTGACCGCGATCGTGGGCCCGAACGGGTGCGGCAAGTCGAACATCTCCGACGCCGTGCGGTGGGTGCTCGGCGAGCAGTCACCGCGGCTGCTGCGCGGCGGGAAGATGGAAGATGTCATCTTCCAGGGCTCGACCGGGCGGCGCCCGGTGAACGTGGCGGAGGTCGCGCTCGTGTTCGACAACGCCGACGGCTCGCTGCCGATCGCCTACCAGGAGGTCGTCGTGAGCCGCCGGCTGTCGCGGTCGGGCCAGAGCGACTACTTCCTCAATCGCTCGCCGGTGCGGCTGCGCGACATCCAGGACCTGCTGAGTGGCACCGGGCTCGGCGCGGACGCCGGCGTGGTGATGGAAGCGAAAATGATCGACGCGCTCCTGTCGGAGAAGGCTGAGGAGCGGCGGTCGCTGTTCGAGGAGGCGGCGGGGATCGGTCTGTACCGGGACCGCCGGCGCAGCACGGAGCGGCGGCTGGAGGAGACGGCGACGGATCTGGCACGCCTCGAGGACCTGATCGCCGAGGTCCAGACGCAGGTCCGGAGCCTGGCGCGCCAGCGGGGCAAAGCCGAGCGGTACGTGAAGATGATCGACGAGCGCTTCGGGATCGCGATGACGCTGGTCCGGCGCGAGCTCGAGGACCTGGATCTGGGTCTCGGGAGCCTGGGCGTGCGTGCCGCGGAGCTGGGGACGACGCTCGCCACGGCCCGCAGGCGGCTGAACGAGG
>WNGI01017555.1_pt1 | contig 12109 bp, 9 predicted proteins | sample 5400621 | NCBI WGS metagenome assembly WNGI01 (sample SAMN13153374, study PRJNA577476) | soil metagenome | isolation source: 20 cm soil or saprolite under Garry oak tree replicate 1 | place: USA:California | collected 2016-06-15 | reverse complement strand
GTGTTTGCATGGGTGGCGCGCCTGTACGGGCGCGACAGCGCGCTGCTGGCCCTGACGGCACTCGCCGTGAGTCCGTTCTTCGTGGTCGTCGGCCACCTCAACCTGCTCGACGGCGGCTTCAGCTTCTGGCTCACGGCCGCGGTGCTGGCTTTCACCCTGGCGCAGACCCTGCCGCCGGCATCCGCCGCCGAACGGCGCTGGATGCTGACCGCCTGGGGGGCGGCCGCGCTGGCGGTGCTGTCCAAGGGGATCGTGGTCGGGGTGCTCGCCGCAGCGGCGCTCATCCTCTACGCGCTCAGCGAGCGTGACACGCACACCTGGCGGCGGCTGCACCCGGGCGCGGGCCTGGCGCTGTTCACGGCGGTCGCCGCGCCGTGGTTTGTCGTCGTATCGCTGCGCAATCCCAGCTTCCCGGCATTCTTCTTCGTACACGAGCACTTCACGCGCTTCCTCACCACGGTGCACCAGCGCGTGGAGCCGTGGTGGTACTTCCTGCCGCTGCTGCTGCTCGGAGTGCTGCCGTGGGTCGCGCCCCTGGTGCGGGCCTGCCGCCGCGCTTGGGCTGAGGGCGCCCCCGGGACGGGGGCCGCTGTCGCGGGCGCAGCCGCAGGCAGCGGGCAGCCGCCGTTCAAACCCCTCAAGTTCCTGCTGATGTTCGCCGCGGTCACGCTGGTGTTCTTCTCGGCCTCCGGATCCAAGCTCGCGCCCTACATCCTGCCCATGCTGCCGGTGCTGGCGGCCGTCACCGGCGCACGCAGCGGCGCGGGCGAGTTCGCGCGCCACGCGGCGCGCATTGGCGCGGCTATGGTGCTGGTCATTGCGGCGGGACTCCTTGTCTATAGCGCCCGGCGCAACAGCTATGTACCGCATCAGGCGCTGTGGTGGGCGCTGGGGGGCGCGCTGGCGGCGCTGGTGGCCGTGGCGGTGACCCTCAGAAGACAGCCCGCGCCGCAGATCCCTGCGTCGCTCGTGACCGCCGCGAGCGCGATCCTCGCGTGGCAGTGCCTGTTGTGCGCGTATACCGTCATCCCGCCGGCGCGCTCGGCGCGCGATCTGGCGAGCGCCGCGCGCGCCTTCATCGGCGCGCGCACGCCCCTCTACAGCGTCGGCCAGTATCGCGAGACCCTCTCGCCGTACCTGGGGCGCACGCTGCAGCTGGTGGGCTTCGAGGGAGAGCTGCAGTTCGGGCTGCAGGAGCAGCCGGACCAGCGCATGGCGCTGCCGCAATTCGCCGCCCGCTGGAGCGCCGGGGGCGACGCCGTGGCATTCTTCGATCCCGGAGTCTGGGATGAGTGGCGGCGGCACGGGCTCCCCGGGCGCGTGATTGCCGCCGACAACTACACCGTCGCCGTGAGTCGCCTGTGAAGCTTGCCGATTTTGCCATCCTGTCGTGCGGCGTGCTGCTGAACGCGTTGGCGCAGCTGGGGCTCAAAGCCGCCACCCGCGTGAGCGGCCCGCTCATTGCCGGCGACGCCGGCGTGTGGAAGAAGGGGCTCGACCTGCTGGTCGTGCCCTCGTTATGGTATGCGCTGTGCGCCTACGGCCTCAGCGTCCTCGTGTGGCTGGTCGGGCTGTCGCGGGTGCCGGTGAGCCAGGCGTATCCGCTGCTGTCTCTCGGCTATGTCATCAACGTCGGCCTTGCCTGGTGGCTCCTGGGCGAGATACCCAACGCCCAGCGCGTCGCCGGAATCGGCGTCATCATCCTGGGTGTCGTACTGGTGGCCCGCTCATGAATGATTCGACCAGACAGGTAGACCCGATGTTGCCCTTCACGCGCCCCTGGATCGACGAGGACACCATCGAGGCGGTGGCCGAGGTGCTGCGCTCGGGCTGGCTGGCGAGCGGACCGAAGGTCGCGCAACTCGAGGCTGAGCTGTCGAGCTACTTCGGCGGCCGGCCAGTGCGTACCCAGTCCTCCGCGACCGCGGGCCTGGAGATGGCGCTGCTCGCCTGTGGCATCGGCAAGGGCGATGAGGTCATCACGCCGGCGCTGAGCTTCGTGGCGACCGCCAACGTCATCGTGCGTGTGGGCGCCCGCCCGGTGTTCGTGGACGTGGGCCTGGACTCGCGCAACATCGATCTCGAGCAGGTAGCGGCGGCGATCACGCCGCGCACCCGCGCCATCCTGCCGGTGCATTTTGCCGGCCTGCCGGTGGACATGGAGCGGCTGTATACACTCGCGGGTCAGCACCGGCTGCGCGTCATCGAGGACGCCGCGCATGCCATCGGCTCCGCCTGGCGCGGGCGGCGCATCGGCAGCTTCGGGGACCTGGTGGTTTTCAGCTTTCACCCCAACAAGAACATCACCACCATCGAGGGTGGCGCGATCTCGGGCGGCTCGCCCGAGGAACTCAGGGCGATCGAGTTGCACCGCTGGCACGGCCAGGTGAAGTCCGGGCCCGACGGGTTCGACACGCTGCTGGCCGGCGGCAAATACAACCTCTCGGACGTCGCAGCCGCGGTGGGCCTGGGACAGCTGCGGCGGCTCGAGGAATTCAACACCCGGCGCCGTGCGCTGGCGGCGCGCTACTTCGAGCTGTGGGGTGCGGATGCGCCGCTGCGCCTGCCGGAGCGGGGGGATGCGGGCCACAGCTGGCATGTGTTTACCCCGCTCCTGCCGCTCGCGCGGCTGCGCATCTCGCGGCGCGAGTTCATCGAAGCCATGAAGGAGCGCGGCATCGGTGTCGGGGTCCACTACCCGGCGATCCACCTGTTCAGCGCCTACCGGGCGCTCGGCTATCGCGAGGGGCAGTTCCCCAACGCCGAGCGCATCGGCCGCGAGACCGTGACGCTGCCGCTGTTTCCGGCGATGGAGCTTCACGAGGTCGAGCGTGTGGTGCGGGCGGTGAACGACATCGTGCGGGGAGCCTAGCGCGTGAACCCGCAGGTTTCGGTCATCATCCCGGTGTTCAACGAGGAAGAGGGGCTGCCGCTGCTGTTCGAGCGCCTCTACCCGGCGCTCGACGCCCTGGGTCGCTCTTACGAGGTCGTGTTCGTCGATGACGGCAGCTCGGACGCTTCCGTCGCGGAGCTGCGCGAGCAGTTCGAGCGGCGGCCGGACGTGACGCGGGTGGTGCTGCTGGCGCGCAATGCCGGCCAGCACCTGGCCATTCTCGCCGCCTTTGCGCACTCGCACGGCACTTACGTGATCACACTGGATGCCGACCTGCAGAACCCGCCCGAGGAGATCGCGCGACTGATCGAGGCCATGGACGCCGGCGCGGACTACGTCGGCACCATCCGCAAGAGCCGCCAGGACGTGCTGTGGCGCAAGGCGGCCTCGCGGCTGATGAATCGCCTGCGCGAGAGCACCACTTCGATCCGCATCACCGATCAGGGCTGCATGCTGCGCGGCTACCATCGCAGCGTGGTCGATGCGCTCAACCACTGCACCGAGATGAGCACCTACGTGCCCGCGCTCGCCTTCACCTTCGCGCGCCATCCGGTGGAGATCGAGGTGGCGCATGCGGAACGCGCGGTCGGGCAGACCAAGTACTCCCTGTATCGGCTCATTCGCCTGAACTTCGATCTGATGACCGGATTCTCGGTGGCGCCGCTGCAGTTCTTCTCCATGGCCGGCGGGGCGATCGCGCTGATTTCGCTGATCCTGGTCGTCTACCTCGCGATCCGCCGCCTGATCGTCGGTCCCGAGGCCGAGGGTCTGTTTACTCTGTTCGCCATCGCCTTCTTCCTGATCGGCGTGGCGCTCATCGGCCTGGGAGTGGTCGGCGAGTACGTGGGCCGCATCTACGAGCAGGTGCGCCAGCGCCCGCGCTACATGGTGGCGGCGGTCCTCGAGCAGGGGGACCACGGCGCGGCGGAGCGGCTGGCACCGACGGGTGCCGCGCAGCTGCCCGCGCCGCCGGCGCCGGCGGTGCGCGTGCGGGGAGCGTCGGAGTGAGCCGGGCGCGAGCCGTCGTCTTCGCCTATCACGATGTCGGAGTCCGGTGCCTCAAGACCCTCATCTCCGCGGGCGTCGAAATTCCGCTGGTGGTCACCGTCCGGGACGATCCGCGCGAGGCGCACTGGTACGCGAGCGTCGCGGCGACCGCGGCCGACTATGGACTCACGGTGATCGCACCTGCGCAGGCGAGCGACTCCCAACTCGAGCGCGCGCTCGGCGAGCTGCAGCCGGACTTCATCTTTTCCTTTTACTACCGCTCGCTCCTGGGCGCGCCGCTGCTGCGCGCCGCGCGCCGGGGCGCCCTCAACATGCACGGCTCGCTGCTGCCGAAGTACCGCGGGCGCGCTCCGGTGAACTGGGCGATCCTCAGCGGCGAGCGCGAGACGGGCGCGACCCTGCACTACATGGTCGAGCGCGCGGATGCCGGCGACATCGTCGACCAGCTCGCCGTCCCCATCCTGCAGGATGACGATGCCCGGGAGGTGTTCGCCAAGGTCACCGTGGCCGCCGAGACGATCCTGGCGCGCTCGCTGCCCGCTCTGCTCGCCGGCAGCGCGGCGCGCAGACCGCAGCCCCTCGTGCCGGGCCAGTACTTCGGCCGGCGCGAGCCCCGCGACGGGTGCATCGACTGGAGCCGGGGGGCGCCGGAAATCCACAACCTGGTGCGGGCGGTGGCGCCACCCTTTCCGGGTGCGTTCGCGCAAGTCGCCGGCGAGCGCTGGCAGATCTATCGCACCCGCGTGAGCGCGCGTCGCGCGCCCGCAGGCGTTGGGGTGCGGCTGTTCGCGGCCGACGGGGAGTGTCATATCGCCTGTGCCGATGGCGGAGTGCTGACCCTGCGCGCGGCCGCTGATGCCCGGGGGGCCATCGACCTCGCCGCCCTGGCGCGCCAGCTGGCGGCGCCTGTGCCGCTCGCCTGACCGTGCCGTTCGTTGCCCTCAAGATCGACGTCGACACCTATCGCGGCACGCGCGAGGGCGCGCCGCGGCTCGCGGATCTGCTGCAGCGGCTGGGCGTAGCGGCGACGTTTCTCTTCAGCCTCGGCCCCGATCACACCGGCCGGGCGATCAAACGCGCCTTGCGCCGCGGCTTCCTTGGCAAGGTGAAACGCACCTCCGTGCTCGAGCACTACGGCCTGAAGACGCTGCTCTACGGAGTCCTGCTTCCGGGCCCGCACATCGGCCGCAGCTGCGCCGCGCAGCTGCAGGACATTGCACGGCGCGGGTTCGAGGTCGGCGTGCACGCCTGGGATCACGTGCGCTGGCAGGACCGGGTCGCGCGGGCGAGTGAGCCGTGGACGCGCCGCGACCTCACCCTCGCCCGTGATCAGTTCACGGAAATCTTCGGCCGGGCACCGCTCGTGCACGGCGCGGCCGGATGGCAGACCAACCCTTACGTACCCGTCCTGCAGCGCGAGCTCGGTTTCCGCTACGCCTCCGATACGCGCGGTACCGGTCCGTTCGTGCCGCTGCTCGACCACGGCGCCGCCGTGGTTCCGCAGCTGCCGACCACCCTGCCGACGCTCGATGAGCTCATCGGCCGCGCCGACCTGCGCGGCGTGGATCCCGTCGATCACCTGCTCGCCGTCACGGCTGCCGCGCCCGCGCGCGATCACGTGTTCACGCTGCACGCCGAACTCGAAGGCGGCGCGTACCTGCCCTCGTTCGAGCGGCTGCTGCGCGCGTGGCAGCAGCGCGGTACGCGCCTGGCGGACCTGGCGACCTATGCCGGGCAGCTGGATTTCACCAGCCTGCCGCGCTGCAGCATCGTGGCCGGCACGGTGGAGGGGCGCTCGGGCAGGCTGGCGTTGCAGTCGCAATGGAAGAAGTGAACGCCGGGCGACGGCTCGTCGGCGCCGCCCTGGGACTGGTCGCGGCGCTGCTCTCGGCCTGCGTTCACTACACGCCACGGCCGCGCCCCCCCGAACGCATCGCCACGGACTTTACGCAACGCACCTTGAGCGATTCGCAGCTGCGCGCCCTCCTCGATAAGCAGCTGCCCGCCCGCGCAGGCGCCTGGCCGCGATCGCAGTGGGACCGCGCCGATCTGCTGGTTGCCATGTTGTACTTCAACGACGGCCTCGCCGCCGGGCGGGCCAGTGCGCGGGTCGCGACCGCCGGCACCCGCACGGCGCGTGAGCGCCCCAATCCGACCGTGACGCTCATGTCCGAGTATGCGAACCAGCACGACGGCACGCCGCTGTGGCTGTGGGCCGTCGTCACGGATTGGCTGCTGGAGGCGGGAGCCAAGCGCGGCGCGCGCATCGCGCTCGCCGACTTGAGCGCCCAACGGGCGGGCTACGATCTTGCCGAGCTCACCTGGAAGGAGCGCAGTGCGCTGCGGCGTGCGGCCGCGGACCTGCTGATCACCCAGCGGGAGATTGCCCTGCGTGAAACAGTCAGCACCGACCGCCAGGCCCAGCTCGACATGGCTCGCCGGCGCCTCGAGGCGGGCGCCGCCACCCGCGGCGACCTCGACCGCCTGGTGCGCGATGCGCTGCAGGACGAACAGCAGCTGCACGATGCCAGGCGGCGCGCGAGTCTCGCGCGCAGCGCGCTCGCCGGCACGGTCGGCGTGCCAGTACCCGGACGTGCACCTGGGTCCCGCGTACACGTGGGATCACGGCATCAGGCGCTATCAGTTCAACCTCGGTCTCACGCTGCCGCTGCTGAACCGCAATGCCGGCGCGATCGGTGAAGCCGAGGCGCGGCGCGAGGAGGCCGGCGCGCACCTGGAGGCCACGGTCGCGGGCGCCTGGCAGGAAATCGACGAGGCGATCCGCCAGTGGCGGCTGGCCCGCGCGCGGCTCACCGAGGCGCGCGGGCCCGTCTACGACGCCGCGCAGCACATCTACGCCGAGACGGCGCGCGGCTTCGAGGCCGGCGCCAACGACCGCACCGAGCTGGTTGCGGCGCGCGTGGCGCAGACGCTCGCGGAGCTGCAGGTGCTGGATGCGGTGCGCACGGCCCAGGAGGCGCTCGCAACCATCGAGGATGCCTTGCGCCGGCCGCTCGAGGGCCCGGAGCTCACGCTCACCGCAACCCTGGCGTCCCCGCCGGTGGGAGTCACGAGATGACGAGGTACGCGCGGGTGCGCCCCAGTTTGGGCGTGCTGCTGGCCTTAGGCGTCGGTGCGGGCGGCGCGGGTCACGCGCAAGGGAGCGACGCCCCGCCGCGGCCGATTACGGTGAGTGCCGCCGAGCAGGCGCGGCTCGGAGTGCTGACGCAGGCCCTGACCGCGGCGCCGGCGCCGGCGGGCCTGGCGAGCACCGCCCGGGTGCTCGACCCCGGACCGCTGATCCAGCTCGATGCCGATCTGGCGGCGGCGTCCGCGAGTCTCGCGGCCTCGCGCGCCGAGGCCGGCCGCACGCGCAAGCTGTACGCGCAAGATCGCACCGCCTCGGCGCGCGCGCTGGAGGCGGCGGAGGCACAGGCGCAGGCCGACCTGCAGCGCGTGAACGGCGCGCAGCGGCGGCTGTTGCTCGAGTGGGGCGACGGCGTGGCGCGCCTTGCGGCCCGGCGCCGCGCCGCGCTGCTGAATGATCTGGCGCACGTGCGCTCGGAGCTGGTGCGGGTCGAGCTGCCCCCGGAAGCGCCGGCGCCCCCGGCGGGCGCCGTCATCCGCCTGCAGAGCAGCGCCGCAGCAACGGTGATGCAGGCGAAGGTGCTCGGCGTGTTGCCGGTCGCGGATCCGCGCCTGCAGACGCGCGGGGTGCTGGCCGAGCTCAGCGGGGCGCAGGCAACGCTCGCCGTCGGGCAGATGCTGGGTGCGCAGTTACCCGCCTCCGGCGCAGCGCCCGGGGTGGTGTTGCCGCGCGGCGCGCTGCTGCGCAGGGACGCGCAGGTGTGGGCGTACGTGCAGACGGCGCCGAGCACTTTCGTGCGCCGCGAGGTGACCGGCTACCGTCCGCTCGCCGCGGGGTGGTTCGTCTCGGACGGTTTCGCGCCGGGCGACCGCCTCGTCATCGCCGGCGCCGCCGCATTGCTCGGCGTCGAAGCTCCGGCTGCCGACAGCGGGGACTAGATGCTCGCCGCGATCATCCGCTGGTCGCTGCGCTTTCCGGTGGTGGTATGCGCGCTGGCGGCGATGCTCGCGGTGTATGGCGTGCTGGTGCTGGCGCGCGCCAGGTACGACGTGTTCCCGGAGTTCGTGCCGCCGCAGGCGACGGTGCAGACCGAGGCGCCCGGGCTGGTCGCCGAGCAGGTGGAGCTGCTGGTGACGCTGCCGATCGAGCAGGCGATCAGCGGCGCGAGCGGCGTGACCGCGGTGCGCTCCCAAACGATCTCGGGACTCTCGGTGGTGACGGTGGTGTTCCAGGAAAACCTCGACCCGTACCGCGCGCGGCAGATCGTCGCCGAAGCCCTGGAGCAGGTCACTGCACGGCTGCCGCAGGGCGTGAAGCCGCCCAAGCTCGAGCCGCTGACATCCTCGACCATGGACCTGCTGAAGCTCGGCTTTCTGAGCGAGCGGCTCTCGCCGATGCAGTTGCGCGAGCTGGTGCAGTGGACTATCCGCCCGCGGCTGCTCGCGGTTCCCGGGGTGGCCCGGGCAACGCTCTACGGAGGCGACGAGCGGCAGCTGCAGGTGCAGGTGGAGCCACGCGAGCTGAACGCGCGCGACCTGGCTTTCAGCGACGTGGTGGCGGCGGTACGTTCCGCGACCGGGGTGCGCGGCGGGGGTTTCATCGAGACTCCGAACCAGCGCGTGCTCATCGAGAGCCGCGGTCAGACGCTCGACGCGGCGGCGCTCGGCGCCGCGGTGGTGCCCACGGCCTCGGTGGCGCCCACGACGCCGGCGGCCGCTGCCGGCGCGGCGACGCCGCTGCGGCTGCGTGACTTTGCCACCGTCACCGACGGGGTGGCGCCGAAGTTCGGCGACACGCTCGTCATGGGCAAACCGGGCGTGCTGCTGAACCTCTCCAGCCAGTACGGCGCCAACACGCTCATCGTGACGCGTGCGCTCGAGGGGGCACTCGCGGAGCTTGCCCCGGCCCTGCGCGCACGTGGCGTAACGCTCTACGCGGGACTGCACCGGCCGGCCAACTTCATCGAGAACGCGCTCGCCGGCATTCGCCTCGACGTCGTGCTGGGCGCGGTGCTGATCACGCTGGTGCTGTTCCTGTTCCTGCGCGACCTGCGCAGCGTCGTGGTGGCGTTCGTTTCCATTCCGCTCGCGCTGCTCGCCGCCGTAATCGTGGTGGACGCCGTCGGCTGGACCATCAACACCATGACCCTGGGGGGACTCGCGGTGGCGCTCGGCGTGGTGGTGGATGATGCGATCATCGGCGTGGAGAACATCGTGCGGCGCCTGCGTGGCACGCACGCCCACGGCAGTGAGGCGCGCGAGATCATCCAGAACGCATCGGTCGAGGTGCGCGCGCCGGTCGTGTACGCCACCTTCGTCGTGGTGCTGGTGCTGGCGCCGATGCTGATGCTGTCCGGACTGCAGGGCAGTTTCTTCGCGCCGCTCGCCGCCTCGTTCTCGCTGGCGACCCTGGCCTCGCTCCTCGTGGCGCTCACCGTCACACCCGCCGCCGCACTCCTGCTGCTGACGCGCACCGAGCCGCATGCGGAAGCCGCGTGGCTCGGGCGCCTGAAGGACCGTCATGCGGCGCTGCTGCGCCGCTGGAGCGCCTGGCCGCGCCGCGTGATCGGCGGCTCCGCCCTCGTGACGCTGCTCGCTGCGGCGGCGTTGCCGCTGTTCGGCAGCGAGCTCATGCCGCCGTTTCGCGAGGGTCATTTCGTCGTGCAGGCGTATGCCACCCCCGGCACCTCCCTCATCGCCATGAGGACCCTCGGCGCGCGCGTCGCGGCCGAGCTGCTGGCGATCCCCGGCATCGTGACGGTCGAGCAGACCATGGGGCGCGCGGAAGCGGGCGAGGACACCTGGGAGCCGAACCGCAGCGAATTGCATGTCGAGCTCCAGCGCATGTCGGGCCGCGCCGAGGAGGCGATCCAGGCCGCCATCCGTGCGGTGCTGCAGCACTATCCGAGCCTGCGCACCGAGGTGCTGACGTTTCTCGGTGACCGCCTGAGCGAGTCGCTGTCCGGTGAGACCGCGCCCGTGACCGTCAACGTGTTTGGCCCGGATCTGGACGAGCTCGACCGCGTGGCGGACGGGATTGCCGCGGTTGCGCGCACGGTGCCGGGGGCGAGTGACGTGCAGGTGCAGGCGCCTTCGGGAGCACCGTTCCTGCGCGTGGACCTCAAGCCCGAGCGGCTGGGTCAATACGGGTTCACCGCCGCCGACGTGCTGGATACGGTGGAGACGGCCTATCAGGGTACGGCCGCCGCGCAGATCTACGACGCCAACAAGGTGATCGATCTCACCGTGCGGCTGTCCCCCGCCGAGCGCCTCGATCCGGAGGCGATCGGGCAACTGCTGGTGCGTACCGCGAGCGGCGTGACCGTGCCGCTGAAGGACCTCGCCGCGCTCTCGCTCACCGAGGGCCGCACCAGCATCATGCACGAGGGAGCGCGGCGCCGGCAGGTGGTCACGCTCAACCCCACGACCTCCGACATCGGCGGTTTCGTGGCGCGGTTGCAAAACGCCATTGCGCGGCGCGTGAAGCTGCCGCCCACGGTGTACCTGCAATTCGCCGGCGCCGCGAGCGGCGAGCGCCAGGCGCGCCATGAGCTGCTGGTGCACTCGGCGCTCGCGGCGCTCGGCATCGTGCTGCTGCTGTCGCTGGCCTTTCGCGACGCGCGCAGCGTGCTGCTCATCATCGCCACCGCGCCGTTTGCCCTGGTCGGCGGCGTGCTCGCCGTGGCGCTCACCGGCGCGACGCTCTCGATCGGCTCGCTGGTCGGATTCGTCACGCTGTTCGGCATCGTGGCGCGCAATGCCATCCTGTTGATCGCGCACGTCGGGCACCTGGTGACGGTGGAGGGTGCGCAGTGGTCGCTGGCGACCGTGCTGCGCAGCACGCGCGAGCGGCTGGTGCCGATTCTCATGACCGCCCTGGTGACGGCGCTGGGGCTGCTGCCGCTCGCGCTCGGCAGCGGCGAGGCGGGGCGCGAGGTGCAGGGGCCGATGGCGAGCGTGATCCTGGGGGGCCTCCTCACGTCCACCCTCATGACGCTCGTCGTGCTGCCGGTTCTGATCTGGCGTTTCGGGCCGCTCGGGCGCGCCGACGCCACCGGTGCGCGTTAGCTGCCCCGCGTCCGTTCCCCGCCACAATATTCCCTCCGGTCAGCCGTCTTAAACAGGTAGATGAGTGCCGCGCTCACCGACCGTCTGACCGCCGCCGCGCAGGACCGCGAGATCGCCTCCACGGTGCAGCGCGAGCGCGGGCGCCTGCTGGCTTTCATCCGCCGGCGGATTGCCGATGCGGCTGAGGCCGAGGATGTCCTGCAGGAGGCGCTGTACGAGCTGGTGCTGGCCTACCGCATGATGCAGCCCGTGCAACAGGCGGGCGCGTGGCTCACGCGGGTGGCGCGCCATCGCATCATCGACCGGTTTCGCCGCAACAAGCCGCAGCAGCGCGCGGACCGGCGCGCGGCGCAGGGCGAGGAGCCCGACGAAGCGTTCGACGAACTGCTGCCCGCCCCGGATGGCGGACCGGAGTCCGCCCTCATTCGCGAGCTGCTGCTCGAGGAGATCGAGGCGGCGCTCGAGGAGCTGCCGCCCGAGCAGCGCGAGGTGTTCGTGGCGCACGAGCTCGACGGTCTGTCCTTCAGGGAACTGTCGGCACGCTCGGGGGTGGGTGTCAACACGCTGCTCTCGCGCAAGCGCTACGCGGTGCTGCACCTGCAGCAGCGGCTGCGGGCGGCCTGGGACGATTGGTTGCTGACATGAGGAGAACGATTGTGAGAGGTCGAGCTCGTTGGGCAGTGAAAGGAGCGGCGATCGTGGTGCTGGCGATCGCCGCCATGGGGCTCCTGAGCCTGGTGGTGATGAGTCTGTGGAACTGGCTTGTCCCGAGCCTGTTTCAGGGTCCGGCGGTGCAGTACTGGCAGGCGGTCGGCCTGCTGCTGCTCTCGCGGATCCTGTTCGGAGGTTTGCGCGGCCGGGGCGGGTGGCACGGTCACTGGCGCCAGCGCCTGTGGCGCGAGCGCTGGGCGAGCATGACGCCGGAGGAGCGCGAGCGGTTACGGGAGAGGTTCCAGCATCGCTGTGGTCACCGCGTGGACCCGGCGCAAGGCACGACGGCTCCGCCGACTGCATGAGCGGCCCGCCGGCCGCGGCGACCCGAATCAGCACCTC
>WNGI01004797.1_pt1 | contig 12109 bp, 6 predicted proteins | sample 5400621 | NCBI WGS metagenome assembly WNGI01 (sample SAMN13153374, study PRJNA577476) | soil metagenome | isolation source: 20 cm soil or saprolite under Garry oak tree replicate 1 | place: USA:California | collected 2016-06-15 | reverse complement strand
CCGGCAATCTTCGGTGGCCTGTGACCTCAGACGGCTTACCGACGTAACGTTCGATCGTTAACTACCCAGCCCCATCTCTCCGGTCGGCCGGCTTCAATCCACCGATTTTGCTTCGGCTAGCTCCGTATCGGCACCGCCCCCACCCGATCTATAGACGACCGGTCAGCAACAGAATGATCAGGACCAGCACCACGACGCCGGCGATCCCGCTCGGTCCGTATCCCCAGCCGCTGCTGTATCCCCATGTAGGAAGAGCGCCGACGAGCGCCAGGATTACGATGATGAGAAGGATGGTTCCGATGGACATTATTATTGCTCCTCGCTTTGATTGACGATTCGCGACGCCGGATTTGCGGCGCTCGCGCCTCGCCCTGGGTGCCGGAGAGCAGCTGCCGGCATGATTCTACGAGCGAAGAGTGCTTTGCAAACCGCGTGCCAAGGCGCGCACGCGGCCTTCGACGGCGTCGCGCCTCACGCCCGGCGACCGCGGCGTAGCCGCGCGGTCCTGAAGGTCCTGCAATTGCCGCGGAAACGTCGGAAGAACATGCCGGTAAGCCTTACCGCGGCGCTGCAATTCTTGCCAACGCGCATGGACCGACCGGCGCTTCCTGTCCCCGGCTCGATACTCCTCGCTGGAGCGGCGCAGCAGCGGTCGTTCGTCCGGCCGTACCTCACTGGCACAGGGGTTGCAGGTTGCCCCGCTCCCTGAACTTCCGGAATCCCCCATGCATCTTCAGGCACACAAGCCGAAGCCGCCCGTCGAGGAGCCGACGCCCGAGCCAGACGAGCGCGCGCCGGTGGAAGAGCCCGATCGCCCAGATCCCCGATCACCTCCAGAGCGGCCGAAGCGATAACGCTGCGCTGGTACGCTCCGTGCTCCTTCAACGATGCGCCGCCGCCGGGCGGCCCATCGAAGCGTCGGGAGGAATCATGACTCAGGGGATGAAGCGTTCTTGCTATGGATTGCGGCAGTGGCCGCTTATTGCATTGTTGTTCGGTTTGCCGGCGTTCTCCATGACCAGTGAGTTGGCGGTTGAGCCGCCTGCACCGAGCATTTCGCAATGTGCGTTGATCGAGGTGCATGACACCGCAGGCATCGGCTGGTGGTCTTCAGCCGCGCTGGAGATCGATCCTGCGGCCGCAGTTTACAGCGGCGACTGACGGCTTCTGCGGGTCTGGGGCGACTGTCGCCTGGCGATCTTAGTCCGACGCCGGGTGTTCCGCGCGACGCGCGCCGGCTCCATGATCGCCTTACGGAAGTGTAATGTCGGGTGTCGCCTGCTGGCTCGCTGCTCACGCGCTAGAGCAGCGGCTTCTGGCGATCGACGCTCGCGTCGACGACCGCAAGCGCGCTCATGTTGACGATGCGGCGCACGGTAGCCGAGGCCGTGAGAATGTGTACCGGCTTGGCGACGCCGAGGAGAATCGGCCCGAGCGTGAGTCCGCTGCCGGCCGCGACCTTGAGCAGATTGAATGAAATGTTGGCCGCATCGAGCGTCGGCATGATCAGCAGGTTGGCGTCGCCCTTGAGCCGCGAATTGGGGAACACCGCCCGCCGGATCTCATCGGACAACGCCGCATCTCCCTGCATTTCTCCTTCGACCTCAAGCTCGGGCTCCTGCGCATTGATGAGCGCGAGCGCCAATTGCATTTTTTTCGCCTGCGGATCGTTGCTCGAGCCGAAGCTGGAATGGGACACCAGCGCGACCTTGGGGACGATGCCGAACCTTCGCACTTCCTCCGCGGCGAGCCGCGCGATTTCAGCGGTCTGCTCCGCGGTGGGATCGCGATTGACATAGGTGTCGGCAATGAATACGGTGCGGTTCGGCAGCAGGACCGCGTTCATCGCGGCCCAGGTCTTGACCCCCGCGCGCAAGCCGATGACCCGATCGACATAGTGGCGGTGCGCGTCGTGGGTCCCGAACATGCCGCACAACATTCCGTCGGCGTGTCCCATGTGGATCATCATCGCACCGATCAGCGTCAGCCGCCGGCGCATTTCGATCTTGGCGAACTGCTGCGATGTGCCCCGGCGCTCGGTTAGCCGGTAGTATTCCATCCAGTAGTCGCGATAGCGCGGATCGGATTCGGGGTTGATGATCTCGAAATCGACGCCGGGCTTGAGCCGCAGGCCGAACTGCGACAACCGACGCTCTATCACGGCTGGCCGCCCGACCAAGATCGGCTTCGCCAGCCCTTCGTCGACCACGACCTGCACCGCGCGCAACACGCGCTCCTCCTCGCCCTCGGCGTAGACGATCCGCTTGGGTGATTTTTTTGCGGCCTGGAAGATGGGCTTCATCAGGAGGCCCGAGTGATAAACGTGCTGAAGCAGCCGCGCGTGATAGGCCTCGAAATCGGCGATCGGCCGCGTAGCGACGCCAGAGTCCATTGCGGCCTTTGCAACCGCGGGAGCGATCATGATGATGAGCCGAGGATCGAACGGCTTGGGTATGAGGTACTCGGGCCCGAACTTCAATTCCTGGTCGTCGCCATAGGCCGCGGCAACGATGTCGGACTGTTCGGCCATCGCGAGATCGGCGATGGCGCGCACCGCGGCAAGCTTCATCGCCTCGTTGATCGTGGTTGCGCCCACGTCGAGTGCGCCGCGAAAAATGAATGGGAAGCAAAGCACATTGTTGACCTGGTTCGGGAAGTCCGAGCGGCCGGTGGCGATGACCGCATCGGGCCGCGCCGCCTTCGCGAGGTCGGGCATGATCTCAGGCTCGGGATTGGCCAGAGCGAGGATCAGCGGCTGCTTTGCCATCTGCTTAAGGAACTCCGGCTTCAATACCCGGGCAGCCGACAATCCCAGGAAAATGTCGGCGCCGGCAATGATGTCGCCTAATTTGCGGGCATCGGTTTTTTGCGCATAGCGCGCCTTGTTCTCGTCCATCTCTTCCTTGCGGCCCTGCCACACGACGCCGGCGATATCCGCGACCCAGATGTTTTCCTGCTTGATGCCGAGGCTGACCAGCAGATCGAGACAGGCAAGCGCCGCCGCGCCGGCGCCCGAACAGACGAGCTTCACCGCGGCGAGATCTTTGCCAACGACGCGCAGTCCGTTGACTACCGCCGCGCCGACGATGATCGCGGTGCCGTGCTGATCGTCGTGAAACACCGGAATCCTCATTCGCTCGCGGCACTTGCGCTCGACGTAAAAGCATTCCGGCGCCTTGATGTCCTCGAGATTGATCCCGCCAAACGTGGGTTCAAGCGCGCAGATGATCTCGACCAGCTTCTCCGGGTCGCGCTCGTCGACCTCGATGTCGAAGCAATCGATACCGGCGAATTTCTTGAACAGCACCGCCTTGCCTTCCATGACCGGTTTGCTGGCCAGAGGACCGATCGCGCCCAGGCCCAGCACGGCCGTGCCGTTGGTGACGACGCCTATCAGATTGCCGCGCGCGGTGAGGTTGCGCGCCTCGGCGGGGTCGCGGGCGATTTCATCGCACGCCGCGGCGACGCCCGGCGTGTACGCGAGCGCCAGATCTCGCTGATTGGTGAGTTGCTTGGTGGGTAAGAGCGAGATCTTGCCCGGCGGAAATTGCCGATGGTATTCGAGCGACGCGTCGCGAATATCCCGGTCCGCCATGGATTGCGTCCCTTCCTTTGCGGCCGGTTTGGTTTTATTGTTCAGGGCGCCACCGCATTGGTGTAATCGAGAAACTTCTCGGGCGAGACCCGCAGCGCGGCACCGGTCGGGCAGGCACGAACGCAGGCGGCGCCGCCCGAGACGTCCTTGCACATGTCACACTTGACTGCTTTCTTGACCATCGACTTGTCGTAGACCTTGGTTTCCATTCCCGGCTCGTCGCTTAAGCCCCAGAGCAGCCACTGCCACAGGCTTGGACGCTCGCGTCCCGGGTCGAGCGGCGCCATCTGGATCACGCCGTACGGACAATTGCGCTCGCAATTGCCGCAGCCGATACAGGTGTCGCGGATGTAGACCTCGCCGTTGGGTGCGCGATTGATGGCGTCGGGCGGGCAATCCTTCATGCAATGAGGATGCTCGCAATGCCGGCAAGACGTCGGCACATGGATCTGCGCGTAGGTCGGCCCGGCCTCGCGGTCCAGGCGCGAGGTTCCCTCGTGCACGTCGGCGCAAGCCTTTTCACAATTGTTGCAGCGAATGCACAGGCTTTCGTCGATCAGCAGGACATCCGTCGCCTCGCCGATGCCTTGTTGCATCAGGTAGGTCGTGACGTTCCCCGAGGCGGCTTGCCCTTCCATGGCCGCGTTGGCCTTGAGTCGTGCCAGAAACTGCGTCTCGAGATCCTCGCGAAGGGCGGGGTGACGCGAGATCACCTGCTTGAACGCTCCGCTTTCGAGCACGATGGCCTCGGTCGCCACCGCGGCTCGCACCGTCGCCATCCGAGGCGCATCTGTGAGGAGCGCCATTTCGCCGACGTAGTTGCCGGCGGCAACGTAGGACAACACGACTTCGTGCCCGCCGAGCTTGCGTGAAACCGTGACCGAGCCACGGCGAAGCAGATAAAGCCCATCGGGCGCCGATCCTTCTTCGAACAGCGTGGCGCCCGAGGCAAAGTTTTTCAACTCCGCGCCGGACACCAGCGCATTGAAGTCGTCGTCGGGCAAATCCTGCGACAGGTAGGCGCGCACCGCATTCCGCAGAAAAACGGCGTCGACGCCTTTGCGTACCGAATCGACCGAGGCGATCAGTTTGAGGATGGACCGCCGTGGCGTCTCGATCAGCACGCATCCGTCGCCTGCTTTCACGGTTGCCGCGCGCCGGCGCCCGGAAATCAGGCCGAGCTCGCCGAAGAAAGATCCGGCGCCCAGGCGGATCCAGCGGCTCTCCTCGCTTTCACCGCCGATCTCGACAAAAACTTCGCCTTCGACGATGGTGAAGAAGGTGTTCGTATAATCGTTGCGGCGAAAAAGGATCTGCTGCGGCGCGGGAGTCCGCACATCGCTGTCGAGCAGAAATTCACGCAGCTGCAACGTCGTAATGCCCGCCAGAAGCGGCACGTTGCGCTGGGTAATGGCCAGCGCCTGCGCCACACTGGTGGCGTGCGCCCAGTTGGCGAACTTGGACCTGAGCAGCGGCTCGTCCGCGGGCTCGACAGGATTGCCGAGGATCGACTCGATGACTTCGTAGCCCTGGTTCATCGCCTGCTTGATCAGCGGATACCCGCCCAGGGCACCGACGATGTAGAGACCCTTGACATTCGACTCGTAGGTATCCGATAGCTGCGGCACCGCGGCCGGGTCCGCGTTGGGGAACTTGACTCCGAACCCTTCGACCAGCTTGCGTGGCGGGATCGCGCCCAGGCGTGCGATCACGCGGTGACAACCGATATGTTCCAAACCATCCGGCGTCTTGGCGTTGAACCTCGCGGGACAGCCATTGGTCTCGACCATCTCGACATTGGCCACCGATGTGCCATAACGGCATTCGATTTTTCCGTCCTTGATCGCGGCGAGAACCAGCGACAGGTTGCCTTCCTTGCAACGCGCAAACTCGTCATTGCGGTTGATAAGGATGACCCGATTCTGCTCGGCGAGCCCGAGCGCGTTCTCGATCGCCGCATCGCCGGCGCCGACGACCACGATGGTTTCGTCTTCATACTCTTTCGGGTCGTCGAGCTGATACTGAACGATGGGCAGATTCTCACCGGGAGCGCCGAGCTTGCGCAGATTGCCCTGGAGCCCGATCGCCAGCACGACGGCTTCGGCATTGATGGTTCCGCCTCCGGTGAGAGATAACGCGAAGGCGCCGTGCCCGCCCGATATCGCGGTCACGCCCGCGCCGTGGCGGATGTTGACGCCGTACTTGGCGAGCTCCTGGTCCCACGCGTCCAGAATTTGCTCGCGCGTCCCGGCGGCGAACGACATCGGGCTGCGCAAGGGCAGCACGCTCGGCTCGGCCATGACGTACTTGCCCTTTTGATACTTGTAGATGGTAGCGGCAGGCTGCTGCTCCGCCTCGAGGAGAATATGCGACACCCCGAGCTCGGCAGCGTGTGCTGCGGCCGACAGCCCGGAAGGTCCGGAGCCGATGATGGCGATTTTGAACATGGAAGAGTGGCGTCTGGCGGGCGAGCGATCATTGTACCCCGGCGTCGGAGCGGCATCTAAGCCCGGTCGCCCGGCGGGTAGGGTCGATACTGTCGGGTCCGCGACGCACATCGGTCCGTGCGTCACCACCACCATCAGCCCCGCCGCGCGCCCATGAAGCGGGCGCCCGACCATCATTAAGTGCGAAACAGCACATCGGCGCCAGGACGATCCGTGTATGTTGGCGCAACAAAAACTCGAACCCGAAGGAGGCCGAGGTGCCCGATATCCGCTCCAAGATGACTAACCGATTGCTGGCGGCGCTGCCCGCCGCTGAGTTAGCGCGCATCATCCCGTCGCTCGAGCACGTGGACCTGAGATTAGGCGAAATCCTTCACGAAGCGGGGGGACCGCAGCAGCATTTCTACTTCCCGGGAACATGCATCGTATCGCTGATCGGAGAGCTGAACAACGGCGACAGCGCCGAACTGTCGCTCATCGGTCGCGAGGGTGGAGTCGGCCTGGCTCTGGTGCTCGGCGGCGGAACGGCGCCGACTCGCGCAACGGTGCAGAGCGCCGGCACTGCGCTGCGCTGGAAAGCCGCGGCCTTGCAGCGCGAACTCAAGCTCTGCGGCGCGGTGTCGAGGATGCTGCTGCGCTATACCCAGTCAGTGTGGACGCAGACCGCACAATCGGCGTTGTGCAATCGTCATCACAGTCTCGAGCAGCAGCTTTGCCGGTGGTTGTTGCTAAGCCTCGATCGAGTCGACGGCAGTCAGATCCGGATGACACAACAATTGATTGCGGACATGCTCGGCGTACGCAGGGAAGGGGTCGTTCTTGCGGCGAAGAAGCTGCAGCGGCGCGGATGGATCAGCTACAGCCGCGGGGTCATCACGGTTCTCAACCGGACTGCCCTGGAAGGACACGTCTGCGAGTGCTACCAGGCGGTCAACGCCGAATATCGTCGGCTCCTGGGCGGGTTGCGCGCAAGTCCGTTGGCCGCACGTTAGTCTGCTGTCGGAGCGGATCCGGGCGCTACTGCCCTACCGAGCCGCGGAAATTGCGCAGCGCGGTCTCGAACTGTCCCGGGCTGTAGCGCTCATCGTTGGCAACTGCCGCCTGCAGGTTCGCAAGCCCGCCGTTGATGTCACGAGCGGATTTGAGAATGCCCTTTTGGTACATGAAATTGGTGACGCTGCCGATCGCCATCGTTGCCTGCTCGGCGCCGGCATAGTCGCGAAACTGCCCGTTGAGGCCTTCGTCGACCAGCGCCGCCAGCACGCCGCGCATGTCAGCGGCGGTAAGCGTTCGCTGCTCCAGCTCCGCGGTCAGCTGTGCAACATCGGCCTTGAGCGAGCGCGCGGTGCCGAATGCATCTCCGCCGCCGGTGACGGTCTGCTGCAGCTGGTTCATCCTCGACGCAATGCGATTGCCGAGCGCGGGATCCACCACGCGCGCAATCGCGCGGACCATCAGCATCGATGAGTCGTTGAGTCGCACCACGCCGGGCCCGAGCCCGGGGACGCGAGGAGCCCAACGTCTGTCGCTCATCGGATGGTGGCAGGCATGGCAATCGAAAAGCACCAGCTCGGGAAAGAGCCCGTCGTGCCCGCGCTTCGGATCGGTGAGCAGATCCATCATTTCGGACACGGCGAGCGCCTGTCCGATGGCCCAGACCTTGACGCCATCCCAAATCCGCTTCCGCTTTTCCCAATCCGAATCGGTCTTGAAATGCGCCGGCTCGACCGTCGTGAACGTCTCGAGCTCGAACGACAGCCGCGGATGTCCCGCGCCCATGATTCGATGCGTCACAAAGCGGTCGGCATTGCCGAAATGGCACGATAGGCAGAGCCTCGCCCGCTCGGAAGGATCATCGGTGGGAAACAATCCTGCCTCCAGGTTGCCCGCGTGGGTGGCACGATCCTCGACATGCTTGGGCAGCCAACGCTCGGACGGGCCGTGACAGGCCTCGCATGACACGCCGTCGTCGAATTTGAACCGATCGCCGCGTTGGGCCTTGACGACGTTGTGCGCGTGACAGTCGAGACAGACCTTGGCTTCGGCGGCGTTGCCCAGGCCAAGGTTGCGCGCAATGCGCGCCGACTGTTCGTTGAAGAGAACCTTGTAGGCGCGCGCGTGCTTGTCGACCCGCGACCACGTCACGTATTCGTTTTGCAATATGTTGGAATCCTTCCACGGCTGTACCGAGCCGTGGCAGAGACTGTTGGCGCAGTTGACCACGCCCATGCTTTTATCCTTGACCTGATAGGGCAGCGGCGGATGCGCGGCCGGCTGCGCCGTTGTCGTCGGCGGCGAAGATGGTTGAGTGGCAGGCTGCGCCAGCGCCGGACCGGCCGTGGCGGCCGCCGCAATCGCTAGCGCCAGCGTCACGATCAGCCTCGGCAATGGACCGTCGAACGGAGGGCCAAGCCTGCAGGCGCACGAAATCGCTGTCGTTTGCATGGCGTTCCTCACTGCTTGGTCGGCGGCGGCGCTGCGCTGGGATTGCCGGCGACCGTTCTCGCGGGCAGGTAATCCTGAGTACGTACATCGTCGCTTACGGTCCAGATGCTACCATCTGGCCGCTGATAGAACTTCTTCATTTCATCCCAGGTGAAAGGCCTGGAGCCGAGACGGCCGAAGACCGCAATCTGGCCGCCCGTTTCGTCGACGCCACGATCGCGGTCGAGGCCCTTGGACAACGCCAACGCCGCGCTCGCGGTATTGCGCCAGGCGATGAGCTTGGGCTTGGGTTCGGGCGAAAACCCGTAGAACTTGGGCTGGCTCTCCGGCGAAGTGAGCTGCAAGATCTTCACCCCGTTGGCGCCGTCAGCGACATACGCGAACAGCGACGCGTTGGTCGAACCGACCACCACGTCGCGCGCGTCGGTCAACTTGCCGTCGGCGGTGAATTTCATGACCAGCTTCGGCAGCTCGGGACGCTCGACGTCGATAATCGCGAGCCCCTCCGCGCCGGCCGCGACGTAGGCGTACGTTCTGGCGACGTAGATTCGCCGCGCATCGGCGAGCGTAACGCGCGCGCTGCCGACCTGCCGCGCTCTGGTCGGATCAGTGACGTCGATGGTGGTCACGCCGTCGTCGTCGAGCGCGAACACGTAGCGGAACTGCAACGCGGTCGAGCGCGCTCCCCTAAGCGGCACGACCGCGGCGAGCTTCGGCTTCAGTGGATCGTCGAGATCGACGATCACCAGTCCCGCATCCGCCGACACGTAGGCGAAGTGGCCGGCGAGCATCACGTGACGTGCCCCGCTCAGAATATTGTTCTCGTTCCAGGTAATCGCGCGGCTCAGGAAGTTGTTCTGCGGATCGCGGTCGGCGAGCGTATTGACATTGACCAGGATCAGCCCCTCCACCGAGTCGCTGATCGCAGCGTAGCTGTAGATGGGATGGAACGGCTGCTCGAGGTTGGCGACGCGCATCAGCTCGCCTTCGTTGCGCAGTGGGGCGATCGACTGGTTGGTCGGCAGCGCGACGCAGGTCGCGTTCGACGAGGCAATGTGCGTGTCCTGACCCCAGGGCGAAAAAGGAGCAGTGAGGATCTTCTGCGAAATTCCCTTGTTGGCGATGCTGGCAACGTCGTAGACGCGCATCCCGGCTCGCCCTTCGGCAACGTACAGATACTCGCCACGCAATTGCAGACAGCGCGCGGCGTCCTTGGTATCGTGCGTCTGGATCGACGGCAGCCGCAGCTCACGCTTCTGGTGCTGCGCGAACCAGTCGGGATACGCGTATTGGTGCAGATAGCTGCCGATCACCGCCTGCGGTTCCTCCCATTCCGTGACTTGCACCGCGGCAATCTGCTTTTCCTCGCCGACCCACGCGTTGTATCCGACGAAGTTGACGAAGTTGGTCCCTTGCAGCAAAAGCTGCGCCATGATCGCGTTGTTGTCATTTTGCCGCGAGACGTGGCAGTCGCTGCAAGTCTTGGTTTCGGTAGTCCGCTCGGTGTGCGGATAATGCGGCGCGAACGCCTGCGACGAGAACCCGGACGCGGCGATCGGCGGCTGCTGGATATAGATGCGCTCGCGATTGATGTTGGTCGACGAAAGCACCAGCGCCGAGCTCGAGCGTATGGGCGCGATCTTGCTCCCCTTGACCGGCCCGTGGTGACCGAGCTGGAACATATCGTCGCGCGCGACCTGCGGATTATAGGTGGCGTAATTGCGCGTCTCGCCTCCTTCGTAGTGCAGGCGATCGGTCTTGGCGTTCGCCTGGATCGGCAGGTGACAGCCGGCGCACGACGTCGTCCATGACAGGTGACAGGTGTAGCAGGTCATCTTGTCGTCGCCGTGCGCATATTTGGCCGGATCGATGCCTGGGCCCCATTGCATCGAGTCGCCCGCGGCCATGAGCTTGGCGCGCGCGGCCTTGGGGTTGTAATTGGGGCTGACCGGATTGATCGTGTCCTTGACCAGTTTGACTTCCCATTCCTTGTCCGGGTCGAGCGCGGCTCGCTGGTACAGCTTTCCCTCGCGCCATTCGAAGCGTTTGCGACCATCCTGGGTTCGTAACAGCGACATGTCGGTACCGGAAGGCTGTGACGCGGGACCGCTGGTGAAAAGCGTCGGATAGCGCGTGGCCGTGCCATGACAGTCGGCACAATCGATCTCGATCGCGGCCGCGACTTCGCCGTAGATATGCCCATTGCCGTGCGAGTCCTGTGCGAAGTGGCAATCCACGCATTGGAAACCCAGCTCCATGTGGATCGACGTCAGGTGCACCGCTTTCTTGAACTTGTCCGGATCGTCGTCAGCCACCGCCTTGCCGGCCTTGTCGAGCAGCGTACCGTGACGATCGCGCTTGAATACCGCGCGGAAATTCCACCCATGGCCGTGGTAATCGGCGAACTGCGTGTCCTTGAGCTTGGGATTTAGCGAGCTCACTTCCTTGAGAAATTCCGGGTCGCCCCACTTGCCGCGGATGGCCGCCTCCTCCGGATTGCGATCGAGAACCTTGCGAATCTCGGCGATGGTCGGATAACGCTGCTTTTCCGGCCACATGAACGGCGCGTCGGACTCGTAGTCCCACATGATGTAGCCGTAGTAGCTGTTGACGAACACATTCGGCTGGTGCATGTGGCAGACCATGCATTGCGAGGACGGAACCGAACGAATGAACGCATGCTTGACCGGATGCCCCGGCTCGTCGCGTGGAATCGTCGGGTCCGCGCTCTGCGACTTGCCGGTATTGCCGAATGCCGCGAACGGCCCGGAATGCGCTTGGTCGCGATCGTTGGCGTAGACCGCGTGACATCCCGAGCACCCCGACGACCGATAATCTCCCGGCTGCTCGTTGGTGCCGAGGAACCACATGTGCGGGTCATTGAGCCGCGTCTTGGTGATGTTGATCACCGGCACCGCGATCCGTAATCCGGTGCCGGGGCCGCGATTGGACTGGCGGATGTCGGGCCGGCCGGGCTCGTCGAGTTTCTGGATGGCGCCGGTATTGTTCGGTAATCCAATTTCCGGAAACTGGCTCAATATCACCCGGCCGCCGCGCTCGAAGACGCGGAAGATGTCGCCGACCGGTATCGTCTCCCACGCCGGAAGCGGGAACAGCTTTGCCAGAATTCCTCTCTCGGTCATGAAAGGCGTGGGCGGTACGGGATTGACCAGCGTCGCGGGCTCTCCTTTGGTGGTATACGCTTCGCCGACGATGTAGCGCTTGAACGGCAGAATCCCGTTATTGTAGGAAGCCCCGCCCCAGAGCATGGCGGAGGTCGACATCATGCTGCGCTCGGCCGCCTGAATGATGGTCAGGTGGCACGCGCCGCAGGCCTCGCGCGCCACGCGGTAGTCGCCCGGATTGACGAAGCGCACGAATTCCGGTGCCTCGCGGTTGAGCAAGGTGTAGCTGCGCTCGGGGTTGGCGCTTGACGGGAAGTTCCACGCTTTAGGGAACCGCGGCAGCACGTGCGCGCTGTCGGTGGCAGCCCGGTAGCTCGCGTCTTTGGGTACCGCCGCCTGCGGCTTGAGAACTTTGACGTCGCCGCCGTGGCAATCGGTGCAACCGAGAATCACGCCGGTGTTGACGTGCATCGTGGTGTGATCGGTCGCTGTGTGGC